>FTEO01000737.1_pt1 | contig 12918 bp, 11 predicted proteins | sample 1640211 | NCBI WGS metagenome assembly FTEO01 (sample SAMEA3914816, study PRJEB12502) | metagenome | biome: forest; material: soil | place: USA | collected 2011-09-16 | depth 0.3 m | reverse complement strand
GGGGTGCAGAGCGTGTGGGTTGATGTGGGGGCTGCCGATTCCGTGACCGAACGCGCCTCGCTCAGCACCGAGATAGACGGTTACCCCGTCGTGGTCGTTCGCTGCGGAGCCGAGCTGTTTGCAGTGGAAGACCGCTGCACGCACGATGGCGAGAGCCTCACAGGTGCCGAGATCGAGGAATGCCAGATCATCTGCCCGCGCCACTTCGCACACTTCGATCTGCGAACCGGTGAAGCGCTCACCCCGCCCGCGTACGAGCCGCTACGCACCTTCAAAGTCCGGCAAGAGGATGGCCGCATTCTCGTGGAGCGGCCCTGAGTGAAGCGCCTGACGCTCATTCGCCATGCCGACGCAGACTGGAAAAACGCGAGCGTTCCCGACTTCGAACGGCCCCTGAACAAGCGCGGACTCGGCGAAGCCGAGGCGATGGGCAAGCTGCTGCTCGACCAGGCGCTCGTCCCCGACCTGCTGCTGGCAAGCGCCGCGCGCCGTACGCAGCAGACATCCGAGATCCTGGCGCGGAAACTGAATCTCGCGAGCCGCCGCGTGAAGGCCGCAGAAGGGCTGTATCTCGCGTTGCCCGATGACATCCTGACCCTCGTTCGGGCCACCGGGCCACGCGTTCAGCATCTGGTGATCGTGGGGCACAACCCCGGGATTTCCGATCTCGCGAGATCTCTCGCGCCCAAGGAAATGACGATTGCCGAGCTCACCACGGCGGCCGCGTGCACGCTCACCTTCCTCACACGCACGTGGGCCACCATCGGCCCGCCGGCGTCCCGCGCCGTTCAGTACGAACCGCCCTCGAAGCTGTTCAGCCTCTTCACCTGAGCGTCACATCGCCCGAACGGGTCTCAGCACTCCGGCACATTGACCGCGAGCCCGCCCTGGGAGGTTTCCTTGTAGATGGTCGACATGTCGGCACCCGTCTGACGCATGGTGGCGATGACCTGGTCGAGCGACACCTTGTGCGTGCCGTCTCCGCGCATGGCGAGGCGTGACGCATTGATGGCTTTCACGGCCCCCATGGCGTTGCGCTCGATGCACGGAATCTGCACCAGCCCCGCAACCGGATCACACGTGAGCCCGAGGTTGTGCTCCATGCCGATCTCGGCCGCATTCTCGATCTGCTCGTTCGTGCCGTGCAGCGCCGCAACCAGCCCCGCCGCGGCCATGGAGCACGCCACGCCCACCTCGCCCATGCAGCCCATCTCCGCGCCTGAGATCGAGGCGTTCTTCTTGTAGAGCATGCCGATGGCACCGGCCGTGAGTAGAAAGCGCATCACACCCTCATCGTTCGCGCCCGGTTCGAACTTGCGATAGAAGTGCAGCACGGAGGGCACGATGCCGGCGGCGCCGTTCGTCGGCGCAGTGACTACTCGGCCGCCTGCGGCATTCTCTTCGTTCACCGCGAGAGCCCAGGCGTTCACCCAGTCCATGACCTCGAGCGGATTGCCGGCCCCGCCCCCTTCCGTGAGCACGCGATAGAGCTTCGGCGCACGCCGCCGCACTTTCAGAACGCCGGGCAGCACGCCTGTCTGGCGAAAGCCGCGCTCGACACAGGCCTGCATCGCGTTCCAGATGCGTAGCACGCCGGCGCGGATGTCTTCATCCGAACGCCACGTGCGCTCGTTCGCCAGCACCAGCTCGAACAGCTCGAGCCCATGCTCGCGGCACGTGGCAAGCAGCTCTGCACCGGAATTGAACGGATACGGCGGAGTCGCGTGGCTCGCCTCGCGAGCTTCGGTTTCGCCTCCGCGGGTGATGAAGCCACCACCGATGGAGTAGTAGTCCTCTTCGCGCAGCACTCGCCGGTCCGCACCGAGAGCGCTGAACCGCATTCCATTCGAGTGGTGTGGCAGACGCTCGGCGCGCATGAAGAGGAGCTGCATCGGCTCATCGAAGGACGTGTCGTGTTCGCCGAGCAGGTTCAGCCGCCCCGTCTGGCGAATACGGTGCACCGTGGGCTCGATGCTGTCCGGGTCCACCGTCTCGGGCTCAGAGCCTTCGAGGCCGATGAGCACCGCGCGATCCGTGCCATGCCCCGCACCGGTGAGCGCCAATGAACCATAAAGACGCACCACGACTTCGTGAGTCGCCGTCAGCAGGCCATCGCGCTTCAATCCGAGCGCGAACTCGCGGCCCGCGCGCATGGGACCCATGGTGTGGGAGCTGGAGGGGCCGATACCGACCTTGAAGATGTCGAAAACGCTGAGTGTCATGCGGAGCCCGTGTCAATCCCCTGCGAGCGACAGCAGGCTGGCATTACCGCCCACCGCTGCCGTGTTGATGGTGACAGTCTGCTCCGATGCGAAGCGATGCAGGTAGTACGGCCCTCCCGCTTTCGGGCCCGTGCCGGAAAGCCCGGTCCCGCCGAACGGCTGCACGCCCACCACTGCACCTATCATGTTCCGGTTCACGTAGACATTGCCCACTCGGGCGCGCGAAGCAATGAGCCGAGCCGTATTGTCGATGCGCGTGTGCACACCGAGCGTGAGCCCATAACCCATGGCATTGACGCCATCGACCACTTTCTCGAGATCTGCGGCCCGGAAGCGCACGACATGGACGATGGGCCCGAAGATCTCCCGTTCAAGGGACTGAAGGCTCGGCAGCTCGACGACCAGCGGCGCGAAGAACCGGCCGCCCTTCGCATCCGCCGGCAGCTTCACCCGATGGTGCCACGCTCCGCCGGACGTGACGCGCTGGGCATGCTCCTCCAGCATATTCAGTGCCTCACGATCGATCACAGGCCCCACGTCTGTGGTCAACAGCGCCGGGTCGCCGATGCGAAGTTCCTCCATGTAGCCCGCCAGAAGCTCGAGGACGCGCGGAGCGATTTCTTCCTGGAGCAGCAGCACACGCAGCGCCGAGCAACGCTGGCCCGCGCTGTTGAATCCCGAGGCGACGGCGTCGAGCACCACCTGCTCGGGAAGCGCGGAGCTGTCCACGATCATGGCGTTCAGACCACCGGTCTCCGCGATGAGCGTAGCAATACCGCCGGTACGCGCGGCCAGGCTCCGCTCGATGAGGCGTGCGGTGTCTGTGGAACCGGTGAACGCAACCCCGGCAAGGCGCGGATTGCGGGTGAGCGCAGCGCCCACCGTGCTGCCCTCACCCGGCAAAAACTGAAGGACCTCCGTCGGCACACCGGCCGCGTGGAGCAACTGAACCGCTAGCGCAGCCGTCAACGGCGTCTGCTCCGCAGGCTTTGCGATGACTGAATTTCCGGAAGCGAGCCCTGCCGCCACCTGACCCGTGAATATGGCGAGGGGGAAATTCCACGGGCTGATGCAGGCGAAGACGCCCTTGCCCCGGAGTCGAAGCGCGTTGCGCTCGCCCGTCGGGCCGACGAGCACTTTCTCTTCTCCGAACTCCGCGCGCGCCTGCGCTGCGTAATAGCGGAGGAAATCCACCGCCTCCCGCACTTCGGCAATGCCGTCCGCGAGTGTTTTGCCCGCCTCGAGCGTGCAGCGCGCGAGAAATTCGCCGCGGTTTGCCTCGAATGCATCGGCAGCCCGTAACAGGATCGCCGAACGCTGATCCGCCGGCGTGACGTCCCATGCCGGCTGGGCCGCGTGAGCGCTTGCGACGGCACGATCCGCATCCGCTGCGGACGCCTGAATCACCGTGCCAACTGCCTGCGATTCGTTTGCCGGATTCACGATCTGCAGTGTGTCGCCCGACCCCGGCTTACCGTCGATCAGCGCCGTGGCCCGCCACCTCTGTGCCGAGGCGGCTTCGCATTCGTTCTTGAGCGCGCGCAGCTCCGCGCCGTCCGCGAAATTCGCGCCACGCGAGTTGACGCGCTCCGCCCCATACAGCCGCGGCGGATCGACGATACGCGGATGTGCAATCTCCGCAAACGCATCCACTTCGGCAACGGGATCGGTCACCACAGCCTCCGGCGGCAACCGTGCATCGACGATGCGATTTACGAACGACGTGTTCGCGCCGTTCTCCAGCAGCCGACGCACCAGATAAGGAAGCAGATCCTCATGCGGCCCAACAGGCGCGTAGACGCGGCAGGCATGTCCGCCCTGCTCCGCGCTGATCACCTGCGAGTACAGCTCCTCGCCCATGCCATGCAGCCTTTGATATTCGAACGTGCCGGCGGCATTGCCAAAGACCTCCGCCACGTACGCAACCGTCTGGGCATTGTGGGTCGCAAATTGCGGGTAGATCACGTCTCGCGTGTCCGCCAGCAAACGCGCGCACGCGAGATACGACACGTCCGTACTCGGCTTGCGCGTGAAGACCGGGTAAGTGGGCAATCCCCGCTCCTGCGCACGCTTGATCTCGCTGTCCCAGTACGCTCCTTTGACCAGGCGAACGGTGATGCGGCGATTCAACGTACGCGCTCGCGACGCCAGCCACTCCAGCACTGTGTACGCACGCCGCTGATACGCCTGCACCGCGAGACCGAAGCCCGCATAGTCCGCGAGCAGCTCACTCTCGAGCACCGAATCGATGAGCAACAGAGAAAGCTCGAGGCGCTCGGCTTCCTCCGCATCGACGGTGAGCCCGATCCCGGAGTCGCGTGCGAGCTTCACCAGCGCCTGCAGCCGTGGCCCGAGCTCTTGCAGCACACGATCGCGCTGCGCGAGCTCATAGCGCGGATGAAGCGCAGACAGTTTCACTGAAATGCTGTGGCGCGCGGTGATGTCCGCCTGCGGCCGTGCATCGCGGCCGACGGCCACGATCGCTGCGCGGTACTTCTCGAAGTATTTCTCGGCGTCTTCTGCGGTAAGTGCGGACTCGCCGAGCATGTCGAACGAGTACCGATACGCGCGCTCGCGCGACCCGTCCGCGCGCTCCAGCCCTTCGGAAATCGAACGGCCCATCACGAACTGGTGACCGAGAATGCGCATGGCCTGCCGCAATGCGGAGCGCGCCACCGGCTCACCCACGCGGCTCGTCAACCGCGCGAACCATGAGCGCACGGAGCCGAGCTCCGCCCGATCCACGTCGACGATGCGACCGGTGAGCATGAGTCCCCACGTGGATGCGTTCACGAGCAATGAGTCGCTGTCCCCGAGGTGATCCTGCCAGTCGCCGGAAGGAATCTTGTCCGCGATGAGCCGATCTGCCGTCTGCGCATCCGGAATGCGCAGCAGCGCTTCCGCGAGACACATGAGAATGACGCCCTCGCGCGAAGCGAGGTGATACTCACGCAGGAACGCGTCGAGACTGCTGCCTGAGGGCTTCGCGCCGCGAACCGCCTCCACCAGCGCGAGTGCGCGATGCTGGACTGCCTCGCGCCGGTCCGGCGCGAGCCGCGCGCGATCGGCAAGGCCGCGAACCACGTTCGCTTCCGGCGCGAGATAGAGACTGTTGATCGCAGCGCCGACCGGCGTATCGAGCGAAGCGCCATCCGCAACGACAAAGCGTGCGGCCCTGTTCATCGCCCGAGGAGTTGCTGAGCTCATGGGCCGGTAGTTTAAGGAACTCAGCGCACCCCGTGTTCACCATCGGACCCGAGTTCCTGGCCTGAGACTGTACGTAGGCCTTCTGAACATCCTGCACGCCACAACGCTGCGTTCACTGAGCGTATAATTCGGGCGATGAATCCCTCCTTCGTCGATCGGCTGGGTGCGGACCTCGATTCCCTGCGCGAGCAGGGGCTTTACAAGAACGAGCGAGTCCTCACGAGCCCTCAGGGTGGCGTAGTCCGAACCGGTGACCTCGAGGTCATCAATCTCTGCGCCAACAACTACCTCGGCCTCGCCAACCACCCGGCCGTGCGCGAAGCCGCGCACCGCGCCATCGACCGGTTCGGGTACGGCATGGCCTCCGTGCGCTTCATCTGCGGCACGCAGAGTATCCACAAGCAGCTCGAAGAGGCGTTGAGCCGCTTCCTCGGCATGGAGGACACGATCCTCTATTCCTCGTGCTTCGATGCGAACGGCGGGCTCTTCGAGACGCTGCTCGATGAGCGCGATGCCGTCATCTCCGATGCGCTCAATCACGCGAGCATCATCGACGGCATCCGTCTCTGCAAAGCGCAGCGTTTTCGATACGCAAACAGCGATCTCGGCGAGCTCGAGAACTGCCTGAAGCAAGCCTCCGGCGCACGCACGCGCCTCATCGCTACGGATGGCGTGTTCTCGATGGATGGCTTCATTGCAAACCTGCGCGGCATCTGCGACCTGGCGGATCGCTACGACGCGCTGGTCATGGTGGATGACTCGCACGCGACGGGTTTCATGGGCGCGCGCGGGCGTGGTACTCCGGAACATTGCGGCGTGGCGGATCGCATCGACATCATCACCAGCACGCTTGGCAAAGCGCTTGGCGGCGGCAGCGGTGGGTACATCTCGGCGCGCAAGCCCGTCATCGACTGGCTGCGCCAGCGCTCGCGGCCGTATCTCTTTTCAAACAGCATTCCGCCCGTCGTCGCAGCAGTGAGCCTGCGAGTGCTCGATCTGCTCGACAACTCTCCCGAGCTGCGCGAACGGCTGTTCGAGAATACGCGCTACTTCCGCGCCGGCCTCGAGCGCGCGGGGTTCGATCTCAAGCCCGGCGAGCATCCGATCATCCCGGTGATGCTCGGGGATGCCGCCCTCGCCGGCCGCATGGCGAACCGCCTGCTCGAGCTTGGGGTCTACGTCATCGGCTTTTCGTTCCCCGTCGTGCCGAAGGGACAGGCACGCATCCGTACACAGATGTCCGCAGGCCTGACCCGCGCGCAACTGGACAAGGCCCTGGAGGCGTTCACGGTCACGGGCCGTGAGCTCGGCGTTCTCAACGCCGAAAAAGGGCCGCAGGCCACTTTTTCCAATTGAACTAGGCAAGCGAGTGTCACGATGAAAGCTCTGGTGAAGAAAGAAGCCGCCCCGGGCATCTGGCTGCAGGACATCGCGGAGCCCCAGGTGGGGCCGAACGATGTGCTCATCGAGATCGCGAAGACGGCGATCTGCGGCACCGACATGCACATCTACAACTGGGATGCGTGGGCGCAGAAGACTATTCCCGTGCCCATGGCCGTGGGTCACGAGTATTGCGGGCGAATCGTCGACGTCGGCAGCGAAGTGCGCGGGCTGAGCGTGGGCGACCGCGTCTCCGGTGAAGGGCACATCACGTGCGGATACTGCCGCAATTGCCGCGCAGGCCGGCGGCACTTGTGCCGGAACACCATTGGCGTCGGCGTCAACCGGCCTGGAGCCTTTGCTCAGTATCTGTCGCTGCCGGCGGTCAACGCGTTCAAGCTCACCGATGCGATTCCCGATGACCTCGCCTCGATCCTCGATCCCTTCGGTAACGCCACGCATACGGCGCTCTCGTTCAACCTCGTCGGCGAGGACGTGCTCATCACCGGCGCCGGGCCCATCGGCATCATGGCCGTGTCCATCGCACGCTTCGTTGGCGCGCGCCACGTCGTCATCACGGACGTGAACGACTATCGGCTCGAGCTCGCACGCAAGATGGGCGCGTCGCGCGCCATCAATGTCACGCGCGACTCACTCGACCAGACGATGCAGGATCTCGGAATGCAGGAAGGCTTCGACGTCGGCCTCGAGATGTCGGGCAACCCCGCAGCGTTGCGCGAGCTCATCCGCACCATGCATCACGGCGGTAACGTCGCCCTCCTCGGCATTCCGCCGGAGGAGACCGCCATCGACTGGAATCAGGTGATTTTCAAGGGCCTCACGCTCAAGGGCATCTACGGCCGTGAGATGTTCGAGACGTGGTACAAAATGGCGAGCCTGCTGCAGAGCGGCCTCAATCTCGCGCCGGTGATCACGCATCACTTCGCCGTGCAGGAGTTCGACCAGGGCTTCAAGACCATGGGCTCCGGCAAGTCCGGCAAAGTGATCTTGGACTGGTCCAGTTTGTAAATCAGCGCGCGGTGCAGAAGCAGTAGGCGTAGAGGCGGTTCGGCACCGACATCCGGTTGAGGCGATCCACTTCCTGCGTCAGCGGGTCGAGCTTGTCGGCCACGCTCATCAGGCGGCGGGTGCGCTCGTCGAAGTGGAAGAGCGTGCGTACCGCCATGATCCGCACCTGCAGCGCGAGCTCCTGCGCCCAGGAGAGGCTCGGCTCGACGAAGTGCAGGTCGTAGTCCTTGAGCTTCGCGCGCTTCGCAGCGGACTTCACCGCATCGTCGAACGATCCGAGCTGGTCGACGAGACCGAGCCGCTTCGCATCGATGCCGGACCACACGCGGCCCTGTGCAATGGCATCCACCTGGTCACGCGTTTTCTTGCGGCCCGTCGAGACGCGCGCCAGGAATTCGTCGTAGCCGTGCTCGATGGTCGCCTGGAGAAACTTCTTCGCCTCATCGCCCATGGGCCGATCGAGGCGCAGCTGGCCGGAGAGCGGCGTCGTGCCCACGCCGTCCACGTTCACACCAAATTTGTTCAGCGTCTTGCCCACCGTCGGAATCACCGCAAAGATGCCGATGGATCCGGTGATGGTGGCCGGGCTCGCAAAGATCTCATCCGCGGGCGCCGAGATGTAGTAGCCGCCCGAAGCGGCGAGATCGCCCATCGACACGACCAGCGGCTTGCCGGTGGCCTTCAGCGCCATGATCTCGCGATGAATCTGTTCCGCAGCCAGCATGCTGCCGCCCGGACTATCGACGCGCAGCACCACGGCCTTCACGTCGTCGTCCATGCGTGCTTCGCGGATGAGGCGCGCGGTGGAATCACCGCCGACACTGCCCGGAGGCTGATCGCCATCCAGGATCTCGCCGGAAGCGACGACCACGCCAATCTTCGGCGTGCCCGCTGATTTGACCTTCTTCTCGGCGTGCACGACGCGAACGTAGTCCTGCGCCGAAACCGCATTGAACGAGCCGTTCGAGTCGTCCTGCCCCACCATGCCGATGAGGATCTTGTCGACATCGACTCGTGACTTCACGCCGGTGACGAGCCCTGCCTTCAGCGCCACCTCGGCGGCCTGGCCGCGCGTCGCAGCCACCTGATCGGCGAGCGTGTTCGCGTACGTGGCAATCGCATCCGGCTGGAGCTTGCGGGCGTTCGTCATCGCGCTCTGGTAGCTCGACCACAGCGAGCCGAGGAACACCGACGTCTCTTCCTTCGCTTCCGGTGACATGTTCGTGCGCGAATACACTTCAACCGCGCTCTTGTAAGTCCCCACGCGAAACACGTTGATGTCCACCGCAAGCTTGTCGAGCGCGTCCTTCCAGAACCACTGATAGGAGCCGTACCCGTCGATGAGCACCATGCCGAGCGGGTCGAGGTAGATGTCGTCCGCCTGCGCCGCGAGGTAGTACTGCGGCTTCTCGAAGGCCGTGCCGTAGGCAATGACCTTCTTGCCCGTGGCGCGGAACTCGCGGATCGCACGGGCGAGCTCTTCGAGCGTGGGCTGGCCCGCACTTTCGAAGTATTCGGTGTCGATGACGAGCACGGGAATGCGCTTGTCCTTGGCGGCGGCGCGGATGGAATCCACGAGGTCCCACACGAGCGTCTCGTTCTTGCCCTGGCCGCGCGCTTGATAGATGGCGCGCTCGATCGGATCGCCCGAGAGCTGCTCGACCACGGCGCCTTCAGGCGCGATCACGAGCGCAGCCTTCGAGGGCATGGTGGGCAGCGACACGCGCAGCGCGCCGATGACGAAACCGAAGATGAGCAGCAACAGAATCAGGTGCAGAAACTTCCGCACCCAGTCGAGGCCGCGGCCGATCACCAGAAGAACTGCGCCTATGGCGCGCATGCTGCGATCCTCGTCGTTCCGTGCGGAAAGCTTAACTGGGACAGAAGGGCTACTTCTTGTACGAAATGCGGTAGATGGCGCCGATCTGGTCGTCCGACACCAGCAGCGAGCCATCTGGCAGCATCTGCAGGTCGACCGGGCGGCCGGTCACATCGCCGTTCTGCTTGAGCCAGCCCGTGAGGAAAGGCTCGTAGCTGACGACGCGATCGCCGTCGAGCTTCACCTGCATGATGCGGTAGCCGATCGGCGTGCTGCGATTCCAAGAGCCGTGCTGCGCGATGAACGCGTGGCTCTTGTACTCGGCCGGGAACTGGCTGCCCGTGTAGAACCGGAGACCGAGCGGCGCCACGTGCGGACCGAGCTTCTGAGCGGGCGGCACGGCCGTCGAACACGAGCCGAGCTTGCCGAACTCGGGGTCCGCCACGGTGCCGGCATGGCAGAACGGGAACCCGAAGTGGTCGCCGACCTTGTCGAGGCGGTTGAGCTCGCAATCCGGCACATTGTCGCCAAGCTCATCGCGGCCGTTGTCGGTGAACCAGAATTTGTTGGTGCCGGGCTGCCAGGCGAAGCCGACGGAGTTGCGCACGCCTTTCGCAATGGGCTCGCGACCCGAGCCATCGGGATTCATGCGCAGAATCTGCGCGTAGCCCACATCGCCCTTGTCGCACACGTTGCAGGGCGCGCCGATCGCAACGTAGAGCTTCCCGTCCGGCCCGAACGCAATGTAGCGCCAGCCGTGATGCTGCTCGGTGGGCAGCCGCGTAATGACCACCGGTGCCGGCGGCTTGTCGAGGTGCGACTCGATGTCGTCGTACCGCGTGATGCGATTCACTTCGCCGACGTAGAGCGCGCCATCGCGCAGCGCCACGCCATTCGGATTGTTGAGACCCTTGAGCAGCACCGACACGACCCGCTTGCCGTTGACGGTGCGGATTGCGTAAACCTTGTCGGTGGGCACGCCGCCGTTCAGCGCAAGACGCATGGAGCCGACGAAGACCGTGCCCTTCGGGCTGATAGCCATCTCTCGCGCCAGCGGCACGTTGTCGGCCCAGACTTCGATCTGGAAGCCCGGCGGAAGGCTCAGGCCCTCGAGCGAGGGCGCTGCAAAAGCGGAGCATGCCGCGAGCGCCAGCACCGTTGCGAACCCTGTAAGAGCGGTCCGACGGTTGCGCCCCGCGGCATGCTGGCCGCGCATCAGATCTTCTCTTCGATGCGGGCTGCCTTGCCGGAAAGATCGCGCAGGTAGTACAGCTTGGCGCGACGCACGCTACCGCGGCGCTTGACCGAGATGTCGCTGATCGAAGGGCTGTACGTCTGGAAGACGCGCTCGACACCCTCGCCGTGCGAGATCTTGCGTACCGTGAACGAGGAGTTGAGCCCGCGATTGCTCTTCGCAATGACGACGCCCTCGTAAGCCTGCACGCGCTCGCGGTCGCCTTCGACCACTTTCACCTGCACGACCACGGTGTCGCCCGGATTGAAGCTCGGGATCTCGCGCGTCATCCGCGCCTTTTCGATTTCTTGAATGATGTTGGTCATATCGTCACCTCACTCGTCCGCTTCGCCACGCGCCGCGCGCGCCGCGAGAAATTCGTTCAATAGCCCGCTCGCTTCGGGCGACAGGCCGTGTTTCACAATCAGATCCGGCCGCCGCTGCCACGTGCGTACCACGGCCTCTTTCAGCCGCCAGCGCTGGATGTCACGGTGATTCCCGGACAATAGCACCTGCGGCACACTCAAACCTTCGAACACCTCGGGCCGTGTGTAGTGCGGCCAGTCGAGCAGCCCGGCAGCGAAGGATTCCTCCACGCTCGAGCGCTCATCGCCCAGCACACCCGGGAGCAGCCGCGCCACCGCATCGATCACCGTCAGCGCTGGCAGCTCACCCCCCGAGAGCACGTAGTCCCCAAGGGACAGCTCACGGTCGATGCCCAGCTGCACCACTCGCTCATCCAGGCCCTCATACCGGCCTGCCACCAGCAGGAACCCCGGCGTGGCTGCGAGCTCCCGCGCCACCGCCTGAGTAAACACCTCGCCCTGCGCGGACAGCCCGATGCGCACGCACCCTGCCGGCAGCCTCGTCTGTGCCGTGCGGATGGCCGCGAGAAGCGTGTCTGGCTTCAGCACCATTCCGGGGCCGCCGCCATAGGGCCGGTCGTCCACCGTCTTGTGAACATCCCGCGCGTGCGCGCGCGGATCTTCGTATCCCACCGTCAATAGGCCGCGCTCGATCGCCCGGCCCACCACGCCGAAGCGCAATGCACCTGCCACCATCTCGGGAAAGAGCGTGACGACCTCAACGCGCACGGCTCAAACCCCTATTCGAGCTCCGCCGCCCATTCGACAACGACCTGGCCTGCGGCCAGATCGACTTTCACCAGACGCTCGCGTGTCGCCGGCACCCAGTGCTCGTGCCCCGCCTCGTTGCGCACCACCATGACCGAGCCGCCAGGCGTCTCGACAAAGTGCGTCACAGCGCCGAGGGGCACACCTTCGACGTTCGCAACGGCCAGGCCCACCAGGTCCGCCTGATAAAACTCCCGCTTGCGCAGCTTCGGCATCGCGCTGCGCGGCACGGTGATCACCGCGCCCTGCAGCCGTGCGGCGCGGTCGCGGTCTTCAGCACCTTCGAGTCGCGCCACGATGCTGGAGCCCTGCGGACGGCCCTCCGCCACATTCACGGCCACCGGTTCGGCGTTCGCGACGGTCAGAGTCCAGGTTCGGTACTTCAGCAGGCGCTCGGGCGGATCCGTGAACGACTGAACGTGCACCCAACCCTTGATGCCGTAGGGAGCGCCAATGCGCCCCAGCTCCAGCGAGTCCTTCGAGCCCACTGTCCGATGCGCCGCGGGTGGCGCCTCCGCTTAAGCCGCGGCCTGTTTGCGATAGGTGCCGACGAGCTGCTGCACGCGCTCGGACTGCTGGGCGCCCTTGCTGACCCAATATTCGATACGGGACAGATCGAGCTTCAGCTTCGGCTCGCCCTTGCGCGCGATCGGGTTGAAGTACCCCACCTGCTCGAGGTTCGAGCCGCCCTGCCGCTTGCGGCTGTCGGTAACGACTACGTGATAGAACGGCTGGTTGGTGGCGCCGCGCCGGGTGAGGCGAATAGTGACCATCGTGTTTCAAGTCCTGAAGAGGTGGAGCGCGGTCATTCCGGGCCCCCAAAAAAGAGCGCGGATTCTACGCAAACGATTGATTCGGCGAAAGACCCTACCCCAAATTATGTTTGGGGAGTTT
>FTEO01000665.1_pt1 | contig 12954 bp, 14 predicted proteins | sample 1640211 | NCBI WGS metagenome assembly FTEO01 (sample SAMEA3914816, study PRJEB12502) | metagenome | biome: forest; material: soil | place: USA | collected 2011-09-16 | depth 0.3 m | reverse complement strand
GCCGCGGTGATTGGCGCCGCCCTGGGTGGCGTGATCGATCGCATCGGCCCCGGGCGCGCGCTCGTGCTGAGTGCCACAACCGGCGCGCTGGCGAACATCCTCTACCTGTTCGCGGACAGCATGGGAGCGTTCGAGCTGATCCGCGTGTCCGAAGGATTTGCCCTGGTGGGGATCTTCGCCGCCGCGCCCGCGCTCATCATGGCCACCACTACGGACAAACGTCGCGTGCGGGCCATGGCCCTGTGGTCGACCTACACGCCCGTCGGCTTTTCATCCGGGCTGCTGCTCGCCGGAGCGCTGGCGAGCACGGCGCAGTGGCGCGGCACGTTCGTTCTGCATGGCGTGTTGTTCGCAACCGCGGCGGCCGGAGGCCTGTGGCTCCCCCGAGTCGATTCGATGGCCGCATCTGCCTCGAAGGCGCGCGGCGACCTGCTCGCCCGAGTCCGCCAGCTGCTCGCAGGCTATACGGACACGAAGCTCCTGCGGCTCGTGCTTGCGCTCGGCTCCATCGTGATCATCGGATTCGGCACGAGCAGCGTGCTGCCCACGTATTTTTCTCACGTGCACGGAATGCCCATCGGCACCGCCGCGAGCATGCTCGCGGGCGCGAACCTGGCCATGATCCTGGGCAGCGTGCTGGCAGGCACCCTGCTCTCTCGGGGCGTCCGCGCGCGCAACCTCTTCGCGGCACTCGCCATCGTGGGCATCGCGGCGGGAACGACGATCTACATCCCCACCACTCCGCTCACCGTCGCCGTGGTGGTGTTGTGCGTCTGGCTCGCGAGCACGGGTGCCGCGACGGCCACCGTCATGGCGGTTCTGCCGAAAGTGGTCGCGAGCCCGCAGAAAGGCGCCTCCGCCGCGGGCCTCATCAGCCAGACGAGCGCGCTCGTCGCGTTCGTCACGCCACCGATCTGGCTGCCCATCGTCGCGAGCAATCGCTGGCAGCTGCTCATCGCGCTCGTGGTGGCCGGCTGGGTGTGCAGCCTCCTGCTGCTGCCGGTGTGGAACGCGGGCTTTTCCGCCCTCGAAGTCCCGGCCACCTCGCCCCGCGGCCGCTCCTGAGTCATGACGATGGAGCCCAGCTCCCGAGCTAGGCAACTACCCATGCGGGAGCCTAGGATGACCGATCGCCGGGGGACTCAACGCGACATGCCGAAGGATCAGATCGGGCGGCTCGATCTCAACCTCGTTTTCGTCTTCGACGCGCTGCTGCGCTACCAGAGCGTCACGCGCGCTGCGGCGGCCTTGAACGTGACGCAGGGCGCGGTGAGCCATGCCTTGCGCCGGCTGCGCACGTTCTTCGACGATCCCTTGTTCACACGTACGGCTACCGGCGTCGTGCCGACACCGCGGGCGGTGCATTTGTCCACCGCCGTCGGTGAGATCGCGGGGCTCGTTCGCCGCGGTCTGCTGAACGAGGCAGCATTCAACCCGGAAAGGCTCGGCCGGACATTTACCGTGTGCATGACGGATCTGGGCGAGCTCGCCATCCTGCCCACGCTGATCGCGGCGCTTCGCAAGGCCTCGCCAGGCTCGACGCTGAGCACGATCCACGCGCAGCCCGGCGAGACGCACGCCATGCTGGAATCGGGCGAAGCGGACATTGCCATCGGTGCCGTGGCGCCGGGCAGCGGCGAGATCTATCGGCAGATGCTCTACACCGAGTCCGCCGTCATGCTGACGCACAAAAGCGTGAGTCGCGCCGAAAGGCTCACGCTCGACTCGTATTGCGAGCGCCCCCACGTGGCCGTGCAGCCGCAGCTCGGTCGAACCTCCCTCGTGGATGCAGCGCTGGCACGCGTGGGGCGTCAGCGGCGCATCGTGCTCACGACCCAGCATCACCTGATCATCCCGTTCCTCCTCGAAGCGGACCCCACGCTCGTGGCCACGGTGCCGCAGGTGCTGGCCACCGCATGGAAGCCCCGCGGCAGCCTCAAGTCTGTCGCCCTGCCGTTCGAATTCCCCTCCTTCGAAGTCGCCCAGTATTGGCACGGTCGCTTCCACGCAGATCGCCTGCACACGTGGTTCCGCAACCTGGTCGCCGGCTGCTTTCAGCCGCACATGACCGAGCGGCCCCGCGGCTCATGAACAACGCTCATAAGGCGAATTAGCGTCCCGCGATAGGCGGCACTCGCGGCGCGGCTTAGATTCGAGTGCGGTACTTGAACGCGCTCAAAGGGGGGCCTTGCGGGCAATGGACCAATTTTCGCCATTCGTGGGTCGGGTTCACCGGTATGTCCTGGAGAATCTCGACAAGCCTTCACTTTCGCCGCGAGCCATCGCCGACGCGCATGGCATTTCGGTTCGCCAGCTGCACCGCGTGTTTCGCCCCACCGGCACGACCGTGAGCCAGTGGGTACGCAAGGTTCGCCTCGCACGCTGCGCGGCGGACTTGTGCGGCGGCGCTGGCCACGCCGACGCCATTACCGATATCGCCTTCCGGTGGGGCTTCAACGACTCCGCCCACTTCAGCAAGGCGTTCCGCGCGGAGTTCGGGCAGTCCCCGCGCGCTTATCGTGCCAACCACCGCAACGGTGTCTCGGTAGGGCTGCGACGCTCAGCCGCTCCTATGGCGGCGCTCGATGAACACGCGCTCCGCACGCACCTGGCGCTGCTGTAGTCCCAATCAGCGCACCTTCCGGCGCGCTCCTCGCAAATCCGGGTTCTGAAGCACAGCGGGCCCGCGCCGCGGCGGGCCGCGATGGCTCGGCTTCGCCGTGCCACTGGCATCGAACACGACGCGCGCCCGCTCGATGGCCGGCCGGTTCGCCCGTACCCAGATCGCGATCTCCACGAGAGGCTCGTGCAGGGAGCGCCCGAGCTTCGTGAGCTCGTACTCCACTCGCGGCGGAACGGTCGGATAGACCGTGCGCGTGACGAGCCCGTCCCGCTCGAGGCTGCGCAATGTGAGCGTGAGCATGCGCTGCGAGATGCCATTGATGGTGCGGCGGATTTCGTTGAAGCGCATCGGGCCGGCATCGAGCAGCTCGACGACCAGCACCGTCCACTTGTCGCCGATGCGCGCGAGCGTCTCGCTCACGGCGCGACAGTCCGCCGGCTCGCGATCCTCCGGGAAGTCGCGTTTTTCCATAGGCTCGGATTTGTTACCGGGTTTCAAAAAAGTGCCTCCTTGTGCCGTGGCGCCACAGTACTCAATCTAGTGTCAGTTACAAAAGAGTACCAGGGCACTAGTCTACTCCAGGAGAACTGTTTCATGACCCGGATTCTGCTCGTGACTTCGAGCCCGCGCGGCGCGGAGTCGTATTCCACCCGCATTGCCCGTTCACTCGTCGATGAGCTCGCTGCGGCACAGCCCGGCTCGCACGTCGTGGTGCGCGACCTCGCGGGCCGGCCCCTGCCCCACATCGGCACGGATTTCGTCGCCGGGCTTGCGACACCCGCCGAGAAGCGCACGGCGGAGCAAACCGCGGCCGTCGCGCTCTCCGATGAGATCATCGGCGAGGTGTTTGCAGCCGACATCGTGGTGATCGCCTCGGCCATGATCAACTTCGGGGTCAGCTCGACCCTCAAGACGTGGTTCGACTATCTGCTGCGCGCCGGCGTGACCTTCACGTATTCCGACAAAGGACCCGAAGGCCTGGCGAAGGGCAAGAAGGCGTACATCGTGCAGGCGCGCGGCGGTGTGTACTCGGAAGGCCCGATGCAGGCCTTGAACTTCCAGGAACCTTACCTGCGCCAGTTGCTGGGATTCATCGGCATCACAGACGTTGAGACGCTCGCCGCGGAAGGCCTCGCGTATGGGCCGGAAGTGGCGGAGAAGTCGGTGGCCGCGGCCCTGGCGAAAGCCTCGAGCGTCGGCGCTGCGCGCAGCTGACAGCTGCACATTCGGAACCCGCCAGCGCCGGTTAGCCCGCAGCGGTTAGCCGGCGGCTGGCGCCGCGCAAAGGCCACGACCTCTCCCTCACCCCCAGACCTCGCGCGCCGTCTCGACGACGAGACGCAGCTTCGCGATCTGGTCTTCGAGCGTGACGGCGTTGCCTTCCTGCGTGGAAGAGAACCCGCACTGCGGGCTGAGGCAGATCTGATCGAGCGGCACGAACTTCGCCGCGGCATCGATGCGCCGCTTCAAATCGTCCTTGTTCTCGAGCTGCGGCCGCTTCGAGGTGACGAGGCCCAGCACCACATACTTGTTCTTCGGCACGAAGCGCAGCGGCTCGAAGCCACCGGAACGCTCGTCGTCGTACTCCAGGAAGAACCCATCGACCTTCAGCTCGCTGAACAGCGCCTCGGCCACGTAGTCGTAGCCGCCCGCGGCCACCCATGAGGAGCGGTAGTTGCCGCGGCACAGGTGCGTGCACACCGTCATGTTCTCCGGCTTGGTCGCGAGCGCGCCGTTCATGAGATCGATATACACGAGGTGCTGGTTCTTCGCGTCCCCACCGAGCTTCGCCACGTACTCGCGCTGCGTGGGGTCGTTCAAATAGGCAAGGCTCGTATCATCCAGCTGCAGATAGGTGCAGCCGAGCTTGCCAAGGCCCGCCACTTCGTCCGCGTACACCTGTTTGAGGTCGTACCAGAACTTCTCCATGTCGGAGTAGACGCCCTGATCGACGACGGACTTGCCGCCGCGGTAGTGCATCATGCTCGGCGCGGGGATGGTGAGCTTCGGCGTGTTCTTCGTCACGGACTTCAGGAACGCAAAGTCCTCACCGAAGATCGTCTTCTCGAGCGTCAATTTGCCGGTGACGCGCAGCGCCGAGGGCGTGAACGCGATGTCGCCCTTCTCGTTGTGGAACTGCACCTGCATGTTTTCCTGGAAGCGGGTCACTCCGCCCACCTGATACAGGAAATCCATGTGCCACGAGCCGCGCCGCAGCTCGCCATCGCTGATGCCTTGCAAGCCCACGTCTTCCTGCAGCTTCACGACATCGCGAACGGCCTTGTCTTCCGCCTCGCGCAGCTGCGCTGCGCTGATCTGGCCGTTTTTATGCGCCTCGCGTGCCTCTTTCAGCGCAGGCGGACGCAACAGGCTGCCAACGTGGTCGGCACGGAACGGCGGCTGGGAACGTCGCATATCAACTCCACTCGTCATGATCTCTTTCCTTCGGATGTCTGCATCACGGCAATCGTGCAGCCCACGGCAAAAATCGGAATGGGCGCGTAAAACCACAACTCGCCGGTGCTGCCTTCGGTGGCGCCGGCGACGGCAATGAAGGTGCGTATCTCGAGTCCGCCCTGCCCGGCTTCGCGCCACGTTTCATCGTCGCGATAGGCCAGCAGCTCGTCACGCTTGTTGTCGAGAAAGCGTTCGAGGAACGCGCGGTCCCACGGCTCGTTGATCTTTCCCGAATCGGGCGTCGCCGGCCAATGCGAGATGCCGCCGGTGCCGACGATAGCGATGCGCTCGGGCGCGCGATCGCAGGCTCGGCGCAACGCGCGGCCGAACTCGTAAGCGCGCTTCAGCGGAATGAGCGGCGGGCCCTGGCAATTGATATTGACCGGGATGACCGGCAGATCGTAGCGCGGCGTCAGGAAGCTCAGCGGCACCATGATGCCGTGATCGAATTTCCATTCCTGCGCGTAGGCCAGATCCACGTCCTGCATCACCTCTTCGATCAGGCGCTTCGAGAGCTCGGGCGCGCCGGGCACGCGGGCGTGTTTGATGCCGAGCCAGGCTTCATCCTCGATCGGGCCTTCGTAGGTCTCGCCCATGCCCACACAGAGCGAGGGCATGTTGTTCATGAAGAAATTGGCGAAGTGCTCGGCGCCGATGACGATGAGCGCATCCGGCCGCTGCGCTTCGAGAGCGAGGCGCATGCGGTCGTACGCGGCATAGAAAGCGTCCCGCACAACAGGGTCGGCGCGCTCTTTGCGCCCCGTGATGCCGGGAGCATGGCTGCACACGCCAGCGAATACGAGGCTCATCAGCGATCCTCGGCGCGAGAGTACAAGCCCGTGCGCACGGGACCGTATTTACGCTCGCCGGCCTTCATGGCTTCGATGTAGGCCGTCCACTCGAAGCCGCGCAGCGCCGCGTAGTGCATGAGCAGCTGGCCATTCACACCCATGACGTAAAGCAGGCCGATGTCCGGCTCGCGAATGGCGCGCAGCTCCGCGTCCGTCAGCGTGTATTCGGCCAGCAGGCCCTCGAGATCCTGGTCGTGACGCTTGCGCACGGCCGGATCGCGATTGAGCTGAAAAATCAGTTTCTGAACCGAGTAGAGACTCATGGCTTCGTATGAGAACGCGCTAGCGCGCCCGCCGTGCCGCCGGAGCGCGCGGCCGCGCTTTCGCACGGGTTGTGGTGGTGGCGCCATCAGGATCCGCGAGGGTCTCTTCGAGCTCACGCAGGAGTGCGAAGAGCTGCGCGAGACGCTCGGCGCCAAAACGTTGCGCAATCTTATCGTAAATTTCTTCGGCATACGGCGCGTGCGTGGCGATGAGTCTCAAGCCCTTGCGCTCGAGGCTGATGACACTGCGACGAAGGTCTGAGTCCGCCTGCTTCCGGCTGATGAGCTGGCGCGCCTCGAGGTCCGGCAGGATGCGGGAGAGGCTGGGGGCCAGCAGGCAGGTGGCTTCCGCAAGCTCGCTCACTTCGATCGGGCCCGAATGAGCCAGCGCACGCAGGATTCGCCACTGCTGCTCCGTAACGCCGTGCGTGCGCAGGCCAGGGCGGAAACGCCGCATCACCGCTTCACGTGCGCGCAGCAGCTCCATCGGCAAAGACTTCGAGAACGCGCGCATCGGAAGCCCGCGATTCGCAATGGGGTCCGCAGTATCGGCCGCGCTCGCGGCCACTGGCTCAGATTCGATGCGCGCGGGCGGCTTGGCGCGTTTAGAGCTCATCGGCCACCACCGTGTTACGCAACAAGCCGACGCGCGAGATTTCGACTTCGACTTCGTCCCCCGGCTGCAGATAGCGCGGCGGGTCGAAGCGCGCACCCGCGCCGCTCGGGGTGCCGGTGAGAATCACATCCCCAGGCTCGAGCGCGCAGAACGTCGAGATGTAGTGAATGAGATAAGACATCGGGAAGATCATGCGGTCACTCGTGTCGTCCTGCCGCACTTCGCCGTTCACGCGCGTGACCACGCGGATGGGTTCGGCGCCGACTTCATCTGCCGTGACGAGATACGGGCCGATCGCGCCCGAGCGGTCGAAGTTCTTGCCCTGTGTCACGTTGAACTTGGAGTGGCGCAGCCAGTCCCGCACTGAGCCTTCATTCGCGCACGAATAGCCGAACACGTGCGACATCGCGGTTTCCTGCGCAATGCGACGGCCACCCCGACCGATGACGATGACGATCTCGCCCTCGTAGTCGAGCTGCGACGATTCTCGCGGCCGCACGATGGGTTCGCCGTGAGCCGAGAACGATGCATGCGACCGGGTGAAGATGCTCGGATACTGCGGGCGCTCGCTGCCGTCTTTATATTCTTCGTTGCGGTCTGGATAGTTCACGCCGATGCAGAAGTAGCGCAGGCCACGGCCGGTGGGTGACAGGATCTGCACGTCCTCGAGCGCGTAGTCGGCTCCGTTCAGGGCCATGAGCGAGCGGGCCGGACCCATCGTTCCGGAGCGCAGAAAGGAGATCACATCCGGAGCGCTGGTCCGCAGTCTCGCGCCAAGATCGAAGACACCGCGAGAGCCGAGCGCTCCGAACGTCTCACGACCCTCGGCACGGAAGTTCAGCAGTTTCACGCTGCATGCTCCTGCAACAGCCCGGCGCGCTTCAGCACCCCATCAAGCCGCCGTTCGAGCTCGGGAGTAGCGGGCACCATCGGCAACCGATGTTCATTCGTCGGCAGGATGCCGAGCCGCTTCATCATGTATTTGATGGGGATCGGGTTGGTGTCGAAGAACACCGCCTGGTTGATCTCGAACAACTGGTGATGAAGCGCCTGGGCTTGCGGCATGTCGCTGCGCCACACGGCATCGCAGAGGTCCGCGAGAATGCGCGGCTGCAGGTTGCCGACGGCGTTCATGAGGCCGCACGCCCCCACCGCCATCATCGGGTAGCTCAGCTCTTCGAGGCCGACGAAAATCTTGAAGTCCTTGCCGAACACGCTCACGCACTCGGACACGAAACCGAGATCGTTCACCGCGTGTTTCATGCCCACGAACGTGGGCGACTTCGCCTTCAATTCCTTCAGCGTGTCGATGGTGACGCTGACCGCGGTTCTGCCGGGGATGTGATAGACCATCCAGGGCAGGTTCGAGATGGACGCGAGCTCGAGGTAATACGCCACGAGCCCTCGCTGCGGCGGGCGAATGTAGTACGGCGTGACGATGAGCAGCGAATCCGCGCCGGCTTTGGCGGCGTGCTCCGTGAGCTGCTTCGTTTCGCGCAGAGATTGCGAACCGGTGGCGGCGACCACCGGCACACGCTTCGCGGTCACCTGCACGGCGACATCGACGAGGCGATTGCGCTCCTCCACGGAAAGCGTGGACGGCTCGGCAGTAGTGCCGTTCACCAGAATGCCGTGCGTGCCGCTCTTGATCTGGAATGCCACGAGCTGCGCATACGCGTCGTAGTCGACTTCGCCGTTGCGGAACGGCGTGACCAGCGGCGGAATCGAGCCCTTGAGGGAATCTGTTTGAGCCGTCACCGCAAGTCTCCTCACGCGCCAAGCTTCGGCACGCGATGTGTGCCGTGAGCCAGGCAGATGTTCTTCGTTTCCATGTAGAAGTCGAAGCTGTAGTCACCGCCGTCGCGGCCGATGCCGCTCGCCTTCACGCCGCCGAACGGCGTGGGCAGATGGCGGTTGTTCTCGGAGTTCACCCAGACCATGCCCGCCTCCACCCGATGTGCCATGCGCAGCGCGCGGCCGGAATCGTTCGTCCAGATGTACGCGGTGAGACCGTAGGGCGTGTCGTTGGCAATGGCGGTGGCTTCAGCTTCATCCGCGAACGGAATTGCGGTGAGCACCGGCCCGAAGATTTCCTCGCGCGCGACGCGCATCGCGTTCGACGCATTCGCGAACAGCGTGGGCTGCACGAAATACCCGCCCTGCACGGCCTCCGCGCGCGCGCCACCGACCCGTATCTCAGCACCCTCGTTCCGGGCGATGGTGAAGTAGCTCAGCACCTTGTCGAGGTGGCGCTGGTGAATCAGCGGACCGATTTCCGTGGTGGGATCGAGCGGATGGCCGACCCTGAGACGCTTGACGCGTTCGGCCACCTTCTCGATGAACTGATCGTAGATCGAGCGCTGCACGAGCAGGCGGCTCGAGGATGTGCAGCGTTCGCCGTTCAGGCTATAGATCATGAACACCACGGCATCGAGCGCGCGCTCGAGCGAGGCGTCATCGAAGACGATGACCGGATTCTTGCCGCCGAGCTCCAGGTGCACGCGCTTCAACGTGGGTGCGCCCTGACTCATGATGAGGCTGCCCGTCTTCGACTCGCCGATGAAGGCGGTGGCCTTGATTGCGGGATGCTCGGTCAAGAGCTTGCCGGCGCCCTCGCCGATGCCATTCACCAGGTTCACGACGCCCGGCGGCACACCCGCCTCCGTCATGATCTCCGCCAGCAGCGTGGCCGTGAGCGGACTCCATTCGGCCGGCTTGTGAACGACCGTGCAGCCTGAGGCGAGCGCAGGCGCGATCTTCCACGTGGAAAGCATGAATGGCGTATTCCACGGCGTGATGATGGCGACCGGGCCTATCGGCTGGCGAACGGTGTAATTCATATGCTCAGCGGCCGGCAGCGAGAGACCCTCTGCCGCGCCCGGAGCACGATCTGCAAAGAAGCGGAAATTCTCGGCGGCCCGCAGCGCCGCGCCGCTCATGAAGCGCAGCGCCTGCCCCGTGTCCATGCATTCCACGAAGGCGATCGCTTCGCGACGGGCCTCGATGAGGTCCGCCACCTTGTGAAGAATGGCGCGCCGCTCGTCGCCCGTTTTGGCGCGCCAGGCGGGGAAAGCACTCTGGGCTGCAGTCGCGGCCGCATGGACGTCGCGCTCATCACCGGCAACCACCTGGTTGAGAACGCTCGAATCCACCGGAGAAACGTTGTCGAAGACTTCTTTGCTCGAGCCTCGCTCCGCCTTGCCCCCGATGAAGTGCGCCAGCGGCTGCTCGCGAAAGCGCTTCAGATAACCCGTGGCTTTCGCGAGGTTCGCGGCCAGTGCATCCGCAGCGGCGGCTTTGTCCATGGGCTGTGCGTGAGCAGCGCTCATTGTCCGGTTCCTCTCGTATTCGCCATGGCGCCACTCTCCTGCCGCTTCTTCACGTACTCGTGCAGATTGTTTTTCTTGCAGGTGAGTACGGCATCCACTTCCTGCATCTCGAGCGAGATGCCGAGCGGAATGCGGTTGTACACCGCTTCGAGCTCTGCACAAGCGGTGGCGAAGATGGCGTCACACGCGCGCTTGCGTGTTTCCAGATCCCGCCCGTGCCCCACTCGCAACATGATGTGCACGAAAGCATTGTCCGGATGCCCGTCTGCAATGACGTAGTGATCGGCCTGATACGCCCGCACACGCACTCCGCCCACGGGGAAAACCCCCGTTGCCAGTGCCGAATCTCGCAGCGCGCGCAGAAAGGCGGGGAAATCCAGCTGCGGCGCAAGGTTCGCCGAGTACTCGACCAGAACGTGCGGCACCGTGTTTCCCCTCGCGCCCCGACAGATACTTAACATCATAATCATCTTCGGGGCACGGGGTGTCAAGACGCTGCCCAGCGCCCTTGCCCAGCCCATTCGCAAGCTGCGCCGGCCGCCGCGGAGCCGGGTACGGAAGCCGATGACGGCGTTATAGTTCGCCTTCGTCTTCAAGAGCGGGGCTGACAACACATGGTCAATCCACCGAGCGGCGGCGGGGCGCGGCGCGGCCACCAGGTTCTGCAGCGACTGAGGGATCAGCCGCCGGCCATCTGGTATCGCGGCGAGGCTGTGAAAGACGTCACCACGCACCCGGCCCTGCAAGGTGGCGTACACACGTTGGCGCGGCTCTACGACCTGCAGTGGGAGCAGTCAGAGATCACCCTCTACGACTCGCCCACCAGCGGCAAAAAGGTCGCCCGCTCTTTCATGATGCCGAAGACGCACGAGGAGCTCGTCAGCATCAGCCGCGCCATGAAAGTCTGGGAGGACTACACGCACGGGATGATGGGGCGCGTGCCGGACTACATCAGTCGCGCGATGACGGGGTACGCGGCCGGCGCGCCATTTCTCGCGGAGGCCGATCCAAGATTCGGCGCGAACGCCGTCCGCTACTACGAGTATCTGCGCGAGAACGATCTATGCCTCACGCACACGCTGATCCCGCCGCAGGCGAATCGCGCGGTGAACTCGGCAAGACAGGCGGACCCGTTTCTCGCGGCTCGAATCAAGGAAGAAACGGACGCCGGGATCGTCATACGCGGCTGCCGGATGCTGGCGACGCTGCCCATTTCGGACGAGATCATGGTGTTTCCTTCCACGCTGCTGAAGAGCCCGGAGGAAGACGCGCCCTACGCATTTGGGTTCTCCATTCCCAACACCACGCCCGGCCTGCGCTTCATCTGCCGCGAAAGCGTCGACTACGGCCGCTCGCACTTCGATCATCCCCTGGGGTCGCGGTTCGAGGAGATGGATGCGGTGGTCATCTTCGACGACGTATTCGTGCCGTGGGAGAACGTCTTCCTGTATCGGGACATCAAGCGCTGCAACGAAGCCTACGCCCGCACCGGTGCCGTCGCGCACATGACGCACCAGGTGGTGGTGAAGAACATCGCGAAGTGCGAGTTCATGCTCGGGCTCGCCGCGCTCATGGTGAATGCCATCGGTGCGGAAATCTTCCAGCACATCCAGGAGAAGCTCGCCGAGATCTGGGTGAACCTCGAGACCATGAAGGCATTTCTGCGCGCCGCCGAGGTGGATGCGCAGCTCGATGAGTGGGGCGTGATGCGCCCGGCGTGGGATCCGCTCGATGCCGCGCGGAATCTGTTCCCGCGGCTCTATCCGCGCATGGTCGAGATCATCCAGCAGATCGGCGCGAGCGGGCTCGTCGCCATGCCCACCGAGCAGGATCTGAAGGGCCCGCTCGCAGGGGACATCAAGAAGTACTACCAGGCCGCGCGGGCTGAGGCGTTCGATCGCATTCCGCTGTTCCGCCTCGCCTGGGACGCCTCACTGTCCGCATTCGCTTCGCGACAGGTGCTCTACGAACGCTTCTTCTTCGGCGATCCGGTGCGTATGGCGGGGGCGCTGGTCACCGGGCACAACGCGCAGATCCAGCGCTATGCAGAGAAGGTGCGCGCGTTCGTGAAGGAGGGTCGGGACGAAGCGTTCGGCGCGGTCACGACACACACAGAATGACGAAGCCGAAACCCGTAGAAACCCGCCGCTTTCGCGACACGATGGGGCTGTTCGCGACCGGCGTGTCCGTCATCATCGCGCGCGCTGGCGATGATGAAGTCATCGCCATGACGGCAAACGCGGTGTCGTCCGTATCGCTGGACCCGATGCTCGTGTTGTTCTGCCCTGGCAAGAAGACCAAGTTCGCGCAACACGTCGCGAGCCTCACGGGCTTCACCATCAACTTTCTGCGCCACGATCAGCAGGCGCTCTCCACATACTTCGCCGGTAGCTGGAAGGAACCGGAGCCGCCGCACTTCCGCCTCGTGCATTCGCACAGCGCGCCGCGGCTCGAGGGCTGCCTTGCCACGATCGATTGCGAGACCGAGCGTGTCACGGATGTAGGCGATCACTGGCTCGTGATGGGCCGCGTGCTTGGCGTGCACATGGGCATTCCGCCGCACCGGCCGCTGCTCTTCTTTGGGGGCCGCTATCGCAGTGTCGATTTTTCAGAGAGCGCCCCCGCGCCCGACCTCACGAACGTGCACGACGAGCCGGCGCACATCTTCTATCACGAGTAAGTCCTATCATGACTCGCGAGCCGCGCCGGAGCGCGGCTCGTAGTAGCTACCCCCCGAAGGTTTCATCCCAGGCGAGGATCGCTTCCGAATTGTCGCGCGTGGCGCCAAGGCGATCGCGCGCCATGGCGAGCCGAT
>FTEO01000537.1_pt1 | contig 13060 bp, 13 predicted proteins | sample 1640211 | NCBI WGS metagenome assembly FTEO01 (sample SAMEA3914816, study PRJEB12502) | metagenome | biome: forest; material: soil | place: USA | collected 2011-09-16 | depth 0.3 m | reverse complement strand
GAGCACGGCCGTGCCGGAATACAGGACGTCGCTGTCTTCGAGCGTCTTGTCGCTGTAGTAGTCCTCCGCATGCACGCCGAGTATGGTGGCCTTGATGCGCAGGTTGATGTCCTTCGAGACGAGCACCACGCGCGTCTCCGGAAATTCCTTCTGCAGCGAGAGCGTCTGGCCGAGGATCGCGTTGTCGGCGCCGCCGGGCAGGTTCTGGGGCAGGGCGCTCGAGAGCTCGCGTGTCTGGAAAAAGAGGCGGCCGCTCGAGCCTTTCTTGCCGTGGTTGCCGGAGTAGCCCGAGGGCAGGGGCAGTCCCTGGTCGATCTGCTCCTTGTCGACGCCGCGCATCAGCTCATCGAGGAAACGGCTCACCTGGCGCACGTTGCGCGATTGCTCGGAGAGGCCTTTCTTGTGGGCATCGAGCTCCTCGAGCACCACCATGGGCAGGAAGATGTCGTGCTCTTCGAAGCGGAAGATCGCCGTCGGGTCGTGCATGAGCACGTTCGTGTCGAGCACGAAGAGGCGCCGGGTCATTTGGGATTGCGCGCCGGGTTCGGCTGCGGTGCGGGCACCGGCCGGTGAGGGATCAGAGAGACTTCGCCGCTTCAAGAACTTCCTCCACGTGGCCCGGAACCCGCACGCCGCGCCACTCCTGGCGTAACACGCCAGTGGCATCGATGAGAAACGTGCTCCGATCGATCCCCAGGTATTTGCGGCCGTACAGGCTCTTTTCCTTGATGACGTCGAACAGCTTGCAGACTGTCTCGTCTTCGTCGGACAGAAGCTCGAACGGCAGTTGCTCCTTCTCACGAAATTTGTCGTGCGACTTGATGCTGTCGCGCGAAACGCCGACTACCCGGACTTTCGCCTTGCGAAAAGCGGCGTGCTGATCCCGGAAGTCCTGGCTTTCCTTCGTGCAGCCGGTCGTCATGTCCTTCGGATAGAAGTAGAGCACCAGCTTTTCACCGGCATGCTCCGCAAGCTTCCAGGTGCCACCGCCCGTGACGGCCGTGCTGAACGCCGAAACCTTCCGGCCCACGGTTACCTTTGCCATGCCTGCCGGCCCCCCGCTGTCAGGACTTCACCGGTTCGAGAATCGCATCGAGGTTGAGAGAATCGCAGAACTCCATGAACTCTTCGCGCAAATGCGCTACATGGATGCGGCTCGGCACGTTCACGATCATCTGCACCGAAAACATCGGCGCGCCGGTGTGAGCGGCGGGATAGCTACGCGTGGACACCTCAGCAATGTCTATGCCGCGCGTCGCGAAGAAGCCGGATAGCCCTGACACGATGCCGCTCTGGTCGAGGCACACCACGTCTATGGAATACGGGAGCATGTCCGTGCGCGCCGTGCGGGGCTCGGTGCGCTTCAGGTGGATGCTGAGGTTCGAGCCTTCGGCGAGGCGCTTGAGCTCGGTTTCGAGCTTGGCGAGCGCGTGCCAGTTGCCGGACACCAGCAGCAGCATGGCGAACTCGGATCCGAGATTGGCCATCCGGCTTTCGCTGATGTTGCCGCCGCACTCGCTGATGACCCGGGTGAGCTCGTGAACCATCCCCGTCCGGTCGCTGCCGATTGCCGAAACGGCCAGGTGCTGCTTCATCTTTCCGGGAGTTGGGGAGTTCGTTATGCCGGTGGTCAGTGTACCACCGGGCGGGATATGGGTAGTGACATCGGCTAATATCGGGCCGCGCCGCAGCCCTTCCCGGGGTACGCTGCGCGACCCGTATAAGCAGACAAATTCTAGAGTTGGACACGATGTTTCAGGGCAGTCTGGTCGCCATCGTCACGCCTATGGGCCGCGATGGGGAAGTCGATTTCGATGCGTGGCAGCGGCTTCTCGAATTCCACCTCGAGAACGGCACGAACGGAATCGTCGTCGGCGGCACCACCGGCGAGTCCGCCACCCTTAGCGAAGCTGAGCTGCGCGAGCTGACGGAGCGCGCCTGCGCGCACGTCAAGCGCCGCATTCCCGTGATCGTGGGCGCCGGCAACAGCAGCACAGCCGCAACGGTTGCGCGCACGCGGTGGCTTTCGGAGCTGCCTATCGACGGCCTGCTGGTCGTCACGCCCGCGTACAACCGGCCGCCGCAGGAAGGGTTGTATCGGCACTACGCCGCCGTCGCGGAAGCGTCGCGCGTCCCCGTCATCCTCTACAACATCCCGAGTCGCACGGCCGTAGACCTCCTGCCTTCCACAGTGGCGCGACTCATGCAATTTCCACAGATCGTGGCGCTGAAGGAAGGCGTGGCGGGCGTCGAGCGCGTGCGCGAGCTTCTTGCCGTGGCGCGCGCGGGCTTTACCATTCTGAGCGGTGACGATGCCACGGCGCGCGAGGTGCTCCTGGCCGGCGGGCGCGGGGTCATCTCCGTCACGGCGAACGTCGTGCCCCGTGCGATGTCGGACATGGTGGTCGCGGCCGTGAAGGGGGATCGGACCACCGCCGAGGCAGTGGATGCGCGCCTGAGCGCCCTCCATCGGGACCTGTTCCTGGAAGCGAACCCGATCCCCGTCAAATGGGCGCTCGAGCGCATGGGTCTTGTCGACGGAACGCTCCGTCTGCCGCTTACGCCGCTGGCCACGGCGCATCACGCGCCGCTCACCGCGGCCCTTCGAACTGCCGGAGCTTTGAAATGAACCTGATTGGCTGGAAACGTGTGCTCTGCGTCGGACTTCTCGTCGGGGTCGTGGGTGTTACCTCGGGCTGCAATCCGTTCCGTCGCGCTTCCGCGAAAGACAGCACGTGCAAGGGGTCGGAGGCCTACTCGAAGGCGCAGTCCATCCCGACCCTCGTGATTCCGCCAGGTCTTGAATCGCCGGACACGCGGACCGCGCTGCGGGTGCCGGACCTCAGCACGCCCGAGCCGCCGGCCCGAACGCACGGGCAGGGCTGCCTCGATGAGCCGCCCCCGTTCACCGTCGCCAAGCCCAAGGAGCCGCAGGCTTGATTCTGCGAACGGAAGCCGCGCTGCTCAGGCGGTTCCGCCGCCGCGGTGGTGTATCATTCGCGCCCCTGTGGGAGAGGTGGCCGAGCGGTCGAAGGCGCTGGACTGGAATTCCAGTAACATCCTAACGGGTGTTCGTGGGTTCGAATCCCACCCTCTCCGCCAGTTTTGGCCGCCGGTTTTTGGCCGCTGGTGCTGGCCGCCGGGTTGAGTTACCGGCTTTGGGCCGCAAGGTATGCGCGCTGCCGGGCTGGCTGTGGTGTCCCCCGGGCTGTTCCATGGTGGCTCGCATCGGTTTCTCCGCGACGACCAGTCGTAAATCCCGTGAGGCCCGGAAGGGAGCAGCGGTAGCGGCGATGTCGGGTGCCGGAGGTGAGCTGGTGCGGGCTGCCTCCTTCTCACGGGCTGCGCCCGGGGTTCAAGCCGGATCGCGAAGCGCGACCGGGACAGAATAGCGGCGGAGCGCCGTAAGAGAACCGCGGCGCAATATTCCGGATAAGATTTCGACATGGCCTATACCGCGCTGGCGCGTAAGTACCGCCCCAAGAAATTTGCCGAGCTGATCGGGCAGGAGCACGTGGTTCGGGCCCTGACGAATGCGCTGGCGAGCGGACGCGTGCATCACGCGTTCCTCTTCACCGGAACGCGCGGCGTGGGCAAGACCACCATTGCGCGCATCTTTGCGAAGTGCCTCAACTGCGAGCGGGCGACTTCCGAGCTCGGCATTACGGTCGAGCCCTGCGGTCAGTGCGCGGCGTGTGTCGAGATCGACTCCGGCCGGTTCGTGGATCTCATCGAAGTCGACGCCGCGTCCCGCACGAAGGTGGACGACACCCGCGAGCTGCTCGACAACGTGCAGTACGCCCCCACCCGCGCCCGCTACAAGGTGTACCTCATCGACGAGGTACACATGCTGTCCACGCATTCCTTCAATGCCCTGTTGAAGACGCTGGAAGAGCCGCCGCCGCACGTGAAGTTCCTCCTCGCGACGACGGATCCGCAGAAGCTGCCGGTCACCGTGCTGTCGCGTTGCCTGCAGTTCAACCTGAAACGGTTGCCGGTATCGCAGATTGCGGAATTGATGCGTCAGATTCTGGGAGCAGAAGGCGTGCCCTTCGATGCGGGCGGCATCCGGCTCGTGGCTCTCGCCGCGGATGGCAGCATGCGGGACGGGCTTTCGCTGCTCGATCAGCTCATTGCCTTTGGCGGTGGCAAGGTCGACGAAGAAGCGGCTCGCGCCATGCTCGGCACGATCTCGCGCGATCACGTGGTGAAACTTGCCGAGCACCTGGCTGTGGCGGATGCCGGCGCGCTGATGCGTTACGCGCAGTCGCTCGAGCAATGGGCGCCGGACTACGCGCAGGTGCTGGACGAGCTCTCTTCGCTGCTCGTCCGCGTCGCCACGAAACAGACGGTTCCCGATTACGAAGGGGACGATCTCTACGCGCCAGAGCTGCTGGAGCGCCTCGCGAAGGCATTTTCGCCCGAAGACGTGCAGCTGTACTACCAGACGGCGATCGTCGGGCGCCGCGATCTCTTCATGGCGCCCGAGCCCCGCAGCGGATTCGAGATGACGCTCCTGCGCATGCTGGCGTTTCGTCCGGCCGCTGATACGGGTGCCGGCGCGAGCGCCTCGCCCGCGACTGCGCGGCAAATCGGTGCGGCTCCGTCATCGGGTGCCTCACGACCCTCGAGCGCGCCGCCTTCCGGTCCGAGAGGCACGGCGTCGAATTCGCCGCCTGAAGCCCCGGCCGCCGCACCCGGCGCGACCCCTGCTGCCGTCGCTGGTGCTGAGGCGGCTCCGGGTTCGTGGCCCTCGATCGTGAGTCAGCTCGACGTCTCGGGCGCCGCGCGTCAACTCGCCAATCATTGCGTGCTGCTCGGCCGCCGCGGAGCCGTGGTGCGGCTCGGCATCGACCAGCGTAGTCACATGCTCCGCACGCCGGGCGCTGTCGACAGGCTGAGCCAGGCCCTCTCGAAGCACTTCGGCGAGGCCACGCGCATCGAGTTCGACGCCACCGTGGCGGGGCTTGAAACGCCAGCGCAGGCGGAGCAACGCGCAACCGTCGAAGAGTTCGATTCGGCGCGGCAGTCGCTGGAATCCGATCCGGCCGTACGGGTGATGCGCGAGACGTTCGGCGCCACTCTGTTGCCGGACAGCGTGCGGCCGGTCAAATAGGTCGCGGCGGATTCTCCCAGGTCATTCTTCATCCACACGTCATCGAGGGCATTGCAGGCATGCGCGGAAACATCGGCAACATGATGAAACAGGCCCAGGCCATGCAGGCGAACATGCAGAAGGTCCAGGCCGAGATCGCGACCCTCGAGGTCGTCGGCGAGTCGGGCGGCGGCATGGTGAAGGTGACGATGACGGGGCAGCACAACGTGAAACGCGTGCAGCTCGAGCCGGCCGTCGTCTCCGAAGATCGCGAGATGCTCGAGGATCTCATCGTCGCCGCGACCAACGATGCCGTGAAGAAAGTCGAGGTGAAGGTGCAGGAGAAGATGGCGAGCGTGATGGGCGGAATGCAGTTGCCGCCCGGCTTCAAGCTGCCGTTCTAACCGAGCCTCGATGAAGCATTCGCCCCAGCTTGCGCGCCTGATCGACGCGTTGCGCGCGTTGCCCGGCGTCGGGCCGAAAACGGCTCAACGCATGGCGTTCCATCTCCTGCAGGAGGGGCGGGCGGGCGCGCGTGCGCTGGCGCAGGCGCTCAACACTTCCCTCGAGGTCGTGGGCCGGTGCCGGCGATGTCGCATGCTCACGGAGGGCGAGCTGTGTCAGATCTGTCTCGCGCCTCAGCGGGACGCTTCGCTCGTGTGCGTCGTCGAATCGCCCGCGGACGTGGTTGCCGTCGAGCAGTCCGGAAGCTTTCACGGGCACTATTTCGTGTTGATGGGCCATCTGTCGCCGCTCGATGGCATCGGGCCCGAACAGCTCGGGGTACGCGAACTCGAAGGCCTTCTCGATGAAGGCAGCGTGCGCGAGCTGATTCTCGCCACGAATCCCACCGTCGAAGGTGAAGCGACGGCGCATTTCCTGAGCGAGCTTGCGGTGAAGCGGGGCATTCGCGCGAGTCGCATCGCCCACGGCGTGCCCATTGGCGGCGAGCTCGAATACGTGGATGGCGGCACGCTCGCCCATGCCCTGAGCGGGCGGCAATCCTTCGGTTGATTGGCCTGGCTATGGGAAAAAGGGCGGCCTGCGGCCCTTTTTCGGACGGTAGCTCCGCTCCCGCCGGCAAAAGGCGCGACTTTTGCCGGCTGCGCAGCGCTTCCGCTACGTATTTGGTCTGTAGCGCGGGCCGCGCGCCTTCACCAGCTCATCGTACAGGCGCCGCAGGCGGCGATAACTTTCGTAGCGCCGCGCGTTGAGACTCCCCGATTCGGCGGCCCTGCGCACGGCGCAATTGGGCTCACGAATGTGCAGGCAGTCCTGGAAGCGGCACTGCGGCGCCAATCGGTCGACTTCAGCGAAGCCCAGGGTGCGGGCGTCCAGGCGGTCGATGGCTGGGGCGAAGTCGCGCACGCCGGGCGAATCGATCAGATGCCCGCCGCGGGGCAGGTCGAACATGCGCGACGTCGTCGTCGTATGGCGGCCTTCTTCCTCGCGAACCAACTCGCCCACCTCGACGTTCGCGAGGGGAATCAGCCGGCGCACCAGTGAAGATTTCCCGACGCCCGACTGCCCGACGAGCGCAGCCACCGCATTGGCAGAGGTTTCGATCAGTGCCTCGATGCCTTCGCCGGAGCGTGCAGAGCAGGTGATGGTGCCGTAGCCCGCGGTCGCGTAAGCCGCGAGATCGGCCTTGAGCTCGTCATCGAGCGGCAAGTCGCGTTTGTTCAGCACCAGCGTTGCCGCAATGGAGGCGGACGTGGCCGCGCAGACGTAGCGATCAACCACGAAAAGATCGGGCGCGGGCTTCGGCGCCAGCACGACGAAGAGTCGCGAGACGTTTGCGACCACCGCTTCCGCGACCCCGCGCAGGTTCGAGCGATAGAGCGCGGTGCGCCGCGGGCGACCTTCGATGACGTTCACTTCATCGTGCGTAGCGTCCCGCTCGCAGGCGACATCGTCGCCGCAGACGACGTTGAGCTTGCGCCCGCGCACGCGCGCACGCAGCTCCGTGCCGGCAGCGTCTCGTACGAGGAGGTCGCGGCCGAAGACGGCAATCACACAGGCGTCGAACGAGGTATTCACGGCTGAAGCTTTCGCGAAAACGCTCTCTTCCAGTGGCGGGCGGCGCGAGGTTAGCCTCTGCTACACTCGACCACAACCCAAGCGTTGAAACTCATCATGCCGAGCGCCGACCATCTCATCTGGATCGATCTCGAAATGACCGGGCTCAAGCCCGCCAGCGACGTGATCATCGAGATCGCAACGGTCGTCACCGACAAGAATCTGAACCTCATCGCCGAGGGGCCGAATCTCGCCATTCATCAGCCCGATGAGACGCTCGCCCTCATGGATGAGTGGAACCAGCGGCAGCATGGCGCGTCCGGTCTTCTGGAGCGCGTCAAGTCGAGCACCGTCACCATCGCCGATGCGGAGGCGCGCACGCTGGCGTTCCTCGCGCCGCTCGTCACGGCAGGGGCGTCTCCGATGTGCGGCAACAGCATTTGCCAGGACCGGCGGTTTCTCGCGCGGCAGATGCCGGCCCTCGAACACTTCTTTCACTACCGCAATCTCGACGTGAGCACGCTCAAGGAGCTCGCACGGCGGTGGGCACCGTCGGTCGCGGACGCTTTCTCGAAGACGGGTGCGCACCTGGCACTGGCGGACATTCACGAGTCCATTCGGGAGCTGCGGCACTATCGCGCGACGCTGTTCGCGCCGCAGTTCGCCGGGCGCACCTGAAGGCACGGGTCAGGATGCTTTGCCGGCCTGGCTGCCGCCGAGAAACAGCCAGGTCTCGACCACCGTATCCGGATTGAGCGACATGCTCTCGATACCCTGATCCACCAGCCAGCGCGCCAGATCCGGATGATCTGACGGGCCCTGCCCGCAGATGCCGATGTACTTGCCCTGCTTGCGGCAGGCGCTGATGGCCATGCCGAGCAGCACCTTCACGGCATCGTCACGCTCATCGAAGAGCTTCGCGACGATGGCGGAATCCCGATCGAGCCCGAGAGTGAGCTGCGTCATGTCGTTCGAGCCGATGGACATGCCGTCGAAATGCTCGAGGTAGGCTTCCGCGAGCAGGGCGTTCGTCGGCAACTCGCACATCATGATGAGCTTCAGGCCGTTCGAGCCGCGCTTCAGACCGTTGTCCGCCAGCAGCTGCGTAACGGCCTTCGCTTCGTGCACCGTGCGTACGAATGGCACCATCACCTGCACGTTCGTCAGTCCCATCTCTTCGCGCACGATCTTCAGCGCGCGGCACTCGAGCTCGAAGCACGGCCGGAAAGATTCATCCACGTAACGTGACGCGCCGCGGAAGCCGAGCATCGGATTTTCTTCCGTGGGCTCGTAGAGGCGCCCGCCTATGAGATTGGCGTACTCGTTCGACTTGAAGTCCGAGAGCCGCACGATGACGGGCTCAGGTGCGAATGCGGCAGCGATCTGCGAGATGCCTTCGGCCAGCTTGTCGACGAAGAAGCTCACCGGATCGGCGTAACCTGCAATCTGCGCGCGGATCTGCTCCTGCAGGTCGCCATCCAGCCGATCGAATTCGAGCAGGGCGCGCGGATGTACTCCGATCATGCGATTGATGATGAACTCGAGTCGCGCAAGGCCCACGCCCCGGTGCGGAATGCTGGCGAAATCGAAGGCGCGATCGGGGTTCCCGACATTCATCATGATCTTCACGGGAATCGGCGGCAGGGAGTCGAGCTCGATCTGCTTGTGTTCGAATTCGAGCTGGCCCTCGTACACATAGCCGGTGTCGCCTTCGGCGCACGACACGGTGATGTCCTGGCTCTCGCGAATGCTTTCCGTGGCGTTGCCGCACCCGACCACGGCTGGAATGCCGAGCTCGCGCGCAATGATGGCGGCGTGGCACGTGCGGCCACCGCGATTCGTGACGATGGCGGCCGAGCGTTTCATCACGGGTTCCCAATCCGGATCCGTCATGTCCGCAACCAGGACGTCCCCGCTCTGGACGCGCGCCATGTCCTTCACGCTCTTGATGACGCGCGCGGGGCCCGCGCCGATGCGCTGGCCGATGCTGCGGCCGGTGGCCAGCACTTTCGAGCGGTTCTTGAGCGCGTAGCGCTGGATCGTGCGGCCGGCGCGGCTTTGAACGGTTTCCGGACGCGCCTGCAGGATGAAGATCTCGCCCGTGGAGCCATCCTTGCCCCACTCGATATCCATCGGGTGTCCGTAGTGGTCCTCGATGATGAGCGCCTGCTTCGCAAGCTCGAGGATGTCCGCATCGTTCAGCGCGAAGCGCTGCCGATCCGCTGCCGGCACCTCGACGGTTGAAACGCGCTCGCCCGAGCCGGCGGCGCCGTAAACCATCTTGATGGCCTTGCCACCCAGGTTGCGGCGCAGGATCGCCCTCTTGCCGGCCCGGAGCGCGGGCTTGTAGACATACACCTCGTCGGGGTTCACGGCGCCCTGCACCACGGTCTCACCCAAACCATAGGAGGCCGTGATGAATACGACATCGCGAAATCCGGAATCCGTGTCGAGCGTGAACATGACGCCGCTCGCGCCAAGATCACTGCGCACCATGTACTGCACGCCGGCGGAAAGAGCGACGGCACTGTGATCGAAGCCGTGATGCACGCGATAAGCGATGGCACGGTCGTTGAATAGCGACGCGAAGACCTCGTGCATCGCTTTCAGGACATCGGCCTCGCCGCGGACGTTGAGGAATGTCTCTTGCTGACCGGCAAAGGAGGCTTCCGGCAGATCCTCCGCCGTGGCGGATGAGCGCACGGCTACCGCGATCTCCTTGCCGCGGCTCATGCGCGCGAGCTCTTCGCGCACGGCCTGTTCGAGCGCCGGCGGGAAGGGGGAGGCGAGGATCCACTGGCGGATCTGCGCCCCGGTCGCTGCAAGCTTCGTGACGTCCTCGACGTCGAGGTCCGCAAGCGTGGCGCGAATGCGCTCATCGAGACCCCCTTGCTTGAGGAAATCACGATACGCTTGTGCCGTTGTGGCGAAACCACCCGGGACGTGTACGCCGAGGCTTGCGAGCGAGCCGATCATCTCGCCGAGCGAGGCGTTCTTGCCGCCCACGGTCTCGACATCGCCCATGCGCAAACGCTCAAAGCCCAAGACGAGTGCGTTCAAATAGAGACCTCGAAGGTTGAGCGCCCCTTGCTGACGGGCAGGCGCGATGGAACACTCGTCAGCAGCGCCACGTGAGGATTATTCAGGTGAGCCGACGAACCGTTTTCTTCGTGTCTGATCAAACCGGCGTGACTGCGGAGACGATGGGTCACAGTCTGCTGACGCAGTTTGGCGGCCTGGAATTTCGCCCAGTGACTTTGCCATTTGTGTCGAGCGTTGACAAGGCAGAGGACGCCGTTCGCAGAATCAATCGCGCAGCGGCAGAAGATGGGGTGCGCCCCATCGTCTTCAGTACGCTCGTGCAGGATGATCTGCGCGACGTCGTGCTCGGCAGCCAGGGATTGTTTCTCGATTTCTTCGCGGCATTCGTCGGCCCGCTCGAGCGCGAGCTCAACGTTCGCTCCACGCATCTCGCGGGTCGCGCGCATGGTATGTTCGACTACGCTGCGTACACAGCGCGTATCAACGCCACGAATTTTGCGTTGACCAATGACGATGGCAACGGCCAGGATTTCTCGCACTCCGATGTGATCCTCGTCGGCGTCTCGCGTTCCGGCAAAACGCCCACCTGTCTCTACATGGCGCTTCAGTACGGCGTGTTCGCTGCCAACTATCCGCTGACGGAAGACGACTTGGAATCGGGCAAGCTACCCCAACGTCTGGAAGCGCACCGGCGCAAGCTCTACGCGCTGACCATCAAGCCCGAGCGCCTTCAGCAAATTCGTCACGAACGGCGGCCTGAAAGCCGCTATGCTTCACGTCAGCAGGTGGCGTACGAGCTGCGTACGGCGGATGCGCTCTTCAGCCGTTACGCGATTCCCGTGATCGACACGACCGAGTGCTCGATCGAAGAGATCGCGAGCCGCATTCTCAACAACACCGGTATCGAGCGACGCCTGCGGCCCTGAAGCCCCATGGCGATGCGCGCACGAAAGTTGCTGCAAGCACCGTGCGAGCCGCGGCTGCTGCCGATTGCACGGAAGATGTGTTGCATCCTGTGATCGACCACACGGGTTGCACACCTGAATTTTGATCCCGGCACGGCTTGCACAGCCATCAACGTGAGATATAGTCGGACCCGATGTCAGAGGAAGCTGTCACACTCGTTTCATGGCGCTCACGCCCGCGCAGTTTCGTTGCGCTCATGGCGCTGTATGAGAGCAACTATCTGCGCCTTTCGTGGCTCACGGGCAGTCTGCAGGCGCTGGGTGGGCGGCATCGTTCGGCAGTGGGTGGTGATTGTGATCTTCTTCTCAGCGTCACCGAACGTACGCCGTACACCACTACGCTCAATTTGACCTATGACCTCGGGTCATCGACGGATGACTCGCTCGTCAGTGAATACCCGGACATGGGCATTCGCATATATCACGACGCGCATCTGGTCGAAGCGCAGGAGTGGGCAGGCACGCATCCGCATGGTGTCCTGCAGGCGCTGCGCCGGCGCGCGGAGCGTGAACTGGATCAGCGCTGGGCGCGCAACATGATGCTAAATAAGTGGCTGGAGTATTGCCTGGAGCGAGGCCATCGCTTCTCGTCCGCCACCCTCATCCCGGCGTGTTAACGAGATGTGGCGGGCCCCCGCCGCATCGTTGATGAAAGCGCTACGACAGCTCGGATTCCTCAAGCTGCCTTTTCGTCAGGACGACACTCCCGAAGACGATGGCCGCGTCCTCGCCCTGTTCCGCAATCGCGCCGAGCTCAAGAGAGTGCACGGCGAGCTGCAGGACGAAATCTACCGGCTCAAGGACCGCATCAAGCAGCAGGAAGGCGCAACGCAGCGGGTGCAGGAAATGCTCTCCGCCCTCGAGCAGCGCCTCGGTGCGCAGGAAAGCGGCTATCCCGCGCTCGTGTTCTACCAGCTGCGGGCCTTCTGGCAGCTCGGGCGCGAGCTCATCGAACAATTCCTGGCGGATCTTGCGAGGCAGCTCGAAGAGCGCGAGCGTCGCGCGCATTTCGCCGAGCACAATCGCCGCCAGTTTGCACGCCGACAGGCCGTCGATAGCCAGCTGCGCGCAGCCGAGACGCAACTCGCAGATGCCAACGAGCGGGTCAACAGCCTGCAGGTCCAGCGCGAGCGCCTGACCCGCTTCTGGCACTATTTTCAGCGACGCCGGATCGATGAGCAGCTCGAGGGTGCCCGTGCGGCAAGCGCGGCGGCGGAGGGCACGCTGGCCGATGCCCGGGCCGCATCGGATACGCTGGAAGGCGAATCTGCGCCTGAGTTCGGCGGCCTGTCCGTCGATGCGCGTCGCGCCATCAATACGGCCGCTATCGCCTATGCCGAAGTCTTGTGCCTGCGCCTGGTGAAGACGCCTCTGGTCTCACTCGCGCGCGAAGCAACCGCGCGGCGCGAAGTTGCAGACGACTACGGTTCACGCGCCGAGTGTGAGGCGCTCATGGCGGAGATCGCGCGTGCGCGGGCGCTCGTCCAGGCGCGCACGAACATCGCTCAGGAAGTGAAGGCGCGTACCGAGCGTTTGAAACAGATTGCGCGCTACCGTGGGCCGAACGACACGTCGCCGACCCCCGAGTCGATCGCCTTCTCGGAAGGAGACGTTCTCGCGGGCGAGACACTCGGAACCAGCGCGGCCCGCATGCCGAACGTCCTGGCGGAGGACACCTGGGACCTGTTCCGGGTCCTGCTCCGGTAGCCTTGCTCGGACTGCTACTCCCGGAGCTTCACCCGGGAGGCGCCGTCGGGTTGCTGCGAACCGTACGCGGGCCCTGAGGATCCGCTGGCACGGCAGAACGGGCGCCCGTGACCATGTCGCCCATGATCTCCGAGGCCTGCACGAGCACGATATCCGGCTCGTCCGTCTTTTCCAGCTCTTCCACAGTCTTCGCAGCAGGCTGGCCCTTTGCGGTTCGCCGGCTGTTCTCGCG
>FTEO01001241.1_pt1 | contig 13108 bp, 8 predicted proteins | sample 1640211 | NCBI WGS metagenome assembly FTEO01 (sample SAMEA3914816, study PRJEB12502) | metagenome | biome: forest; material: soil | place: USA | collected 2011-09-16 | depth 0.3 m | reverse complement strand
TGATGGACATCACCGGCGTTGGCGTCGCGAAGTCGCCGCGCTGGATGCGCGAGCCGGTCACGGTGATTTCGTCGGCTCGCGAGTCGTCGTCGGTCGCGGCGCCGGGTGTGTTCTTTTTGGGCCGTGTCGAGCCGCTGGCGGCAGCGGTCTCGATGAGGATCGTTCCGTCGGGCGTATGGCGTGCGCTCATCCCGGATCCGACCAGGAGCAACGCGAGCGCGTGATCGAGTGAGTAGTGCCCCTTCAAGCCCGGTGCGCGTTTGCGCGCCACGGCCCCCGGCACGAAGGCGATTTGTGCGCCGGACTGACGCCCGAGCTCGATCAGGGCGCGAGACAGCTCCTGGGCCGGAATGTCGAGCTCGACGGTCGGGATCTCATCTGCATGCACTCGTGCGGTGGCCATTGCGAATCCGGCGCAGATCGCGAGCAACGCGCTGCGCCGGTGACGCGCCAGCACGCGCATCCACTGCAAGGCCATACCTTCCCCTTGATCATCGTTTTTCGCGCCAGGTGAGCTCGGGTGGCGAGTCCGGCGTGCGCTGCACGTCCACCGGCAGCAGCTCGCTCGCGACTTTCAGGAATCGATCGGGCTGGTCCGTGCGAAAGACTCCACTGATGTGCAGGCCGGCGACGCGCTCATCGCGGATCAGCGCCGGTTGCCGGGCGTAGCGGTTCATCTCCGCGACGGCTGCGCCCAGACGCTCATCATCGAATTCCACGATGCCCTGGCGCCAGCGCAACGCGCGGTCCACGTTCACGGGCATCACCTGCTCCGGCACGCCGAGGGCGGCGATCAAGGCTTGCCCCGCGGTGAGCCTGACGGCCGGCGCCGTGCCAGCGCTCGCAGTGAGTTTGTCCTGTTCGATGCGCACCTCTCCCTCGGCCAGCACCACCCGGAACTGTTCGGGTGCAATCTGCACATCGAAGGCTGTGCCGATGGCCTGCACACGCCGATTCGCGGCCAGCACGATGAACGGTCGCGATGGATCCTTCGCAACCCGGAAGAATGCCTGGCCCTTGCGCAGACGCACGAGACGCTGGCCAGGGGAGAAGCCCACGTCGAGCTCCGTGTCCGTATTCAACGTCACGGCGCTGCCGTCGGGTAACACCACATCGAGGCGCTGGCCCGTCTGCGTTGAATAGTCCGGTGCGCCGAGCTGATCCAGCCGATCCGCGGGCGCGGTCGCAGCGGTCTGCGAGCTGGACGGCGAACGGTCCTCCATCCAGAACAGCGCCGCGCCTCCGAAGATGAACGCGAGCACGGTGGCCGCAATCGCGATCTGCAGCCACGTCCGACGCCGGGACCCGGGCCCTGTCGCCAGTGCGGTCTCGCGCATTGCGAGCAGCTGGGGGTCGCCGGCGCCGCGCTCGAATACATTCCAGCTCTTCTGCGCCAGCAGGTAGGCCGCCGCGTTCGCGGGCTCGCGCAACCACGCTTCGAACGCGATCGCATCTTCCGGAGACAGCTCGCCCATGTCCTGCCGAATGATCCATCGGGAAGCCTCTTCCCGCGGTGTCGGTGCCCCGGAGAGGCTCGAGGCGGGCGGAGTCATGCCTCGTTCATCCGCTCGGTGAGGTGGGCGAGGGCGAGATACATCTGCTTTTCCACAGTGCTGATCGAAACTCCCAGGCGGCTCGCAATCTCGGCGTGCCCCATTCCTTCAAGGCGGCGGAGCAGGAAGATCGTGCGCGTCCGCTCCGGTAATTCCTGCAGGATGGCCGTTGCGCGGACAAGGGCTTCACGTCCGAGCAGCACCCGGTCGGGCGGAAAGTCTTCGCCGCCGTGCTCTTCCGGATCGAACGTGCGGTGGTCCGCTGTGCGGTGCGTGGCGCATTTGCGCATCCAGTCCACCAGCACGCTGTTCGCCGTCTGGAAAACATAACCGCGCTCGTTCCGCACACTGGTCAGGCTTTCACTGCGCGCCAGGCGTGCGAGAACGTCGTGCACGAGGTCTTCGACCTCGGACTTGTCTTTGACGCGACGAGAGAAGTACCGCAGCAGCGCGGGACGAAACTCGGTCGCCACCGCCAGCAAGGCATTCTGCTCACGCACGGATGCGGTTTCCGGGCGTGCTTTGATATTTCCCGCCAACCTTCGGCCCCCCACCTACAGGCGGACCGAACGTAGCTCACGTCAGCCGTGCCGTGCAATCACTGCAACGCGCCGTGGCCGTCCTGTGCGCTTTGCCTTCCCTTTGGACAGATTCTTTTTGCGGCTTTTGGTTGCCGCCACGTCTCTATCTGGAGTCATGCGTAACGGGCGCGGCGGACAGCGAATTCGCCGCGACGGTGGCGTGCGGCCGCGATTTACGCGGGGCCTTGGAACTTACGAGCGAAATTCACGAGGGGGAAAGTCGAATGTCGAGTCATCCGAACAGCGCGAGGGTGCAGCTTGGGCTGGCCATTGCCGCTGCCATCGCCGGCACTGCCGCGAGCCTGCCGAGCTGGGCGCAGGAAGCGAGCAAGGCACAGGAGGCGCCGCTTGCCGAAATCCAGATCACCGGCTCACGCATCGTGCGGCGTGACCTCGAAGCCGCAAGTCCGATCCTGACCGTCGAGCCGACCACGTTCGAGAACATCAGCAACCTCGGCATGGAAGCGGCGCTCAACAAGCTGCCGCAGTTCCAGCCGGCCGGCACGCAGTTCGTCACCAGCGACAACCAGGCGAGCGCGTTCAACAGCCCGGGCATCTCGAGCCTCAACCTGCGCGGCCTCGGCTCCAACCGCAGCCTCATCCTCGTGGACGGCCGGCGCGCGCAGCCTGCGAACGCCACGCTCGTCGTCGATGTGAACACCATTCCGTCGGCCGCCATTGCGAACGTCGAAGTGATCAGCGGCGGCGCCTCGGCCACGTACGGTGCCGATGCCATTGCCGGCGTCGTGAACTTCAAGCTGAAGAAAGACTTCCAGGGCATGGACCTCGATGTGCAGTCGGGGATCACGGAGCAGGGCGACGGCGCCGAGACGCGCCTGAGCGTGCTCATCGGCTCGAACCTTGCGGATGGCCGCGGTAACGTGATGTTCGGTGCGGAAGCCTCCAAGCGCGACGCCGTGCAGCAGCGGGATCGCGATTTCTACACGCGCGCCTGGGCCGATCCGGGCACGTTGCTCACCGCGAGCCTGTATCACACCGCGCAATTCGTGCCGACGGGCACGAACCTGCCTTCGCAGGCCGCCGTGAATGCGCTCTTTCCCGGCTACACGGGCGTCAATCGAACGACGGCGTTCAACATCAACGCCGATGGCACGGTGTTCAAGAACATCGCGGTTCCGGGCAATCCTGGCATGTCCTCCATCGGGTACACCGGCTCGATGGCCGGCGTGAAGTCGCAGCCGAATGGCACGCTCGCGCAGCCGGAGACCACGACGAACCTGTCGAGCCCGCTCCAGCGCTACTCGCTCTTCGGCCGCGCCACGTTCGATGTCACCGACAACACCATGGTGTTCATCCAGGCGAACCTGAGCTCGCTCGAGGTGGTCTCGAAGTCGACGCTCGCGCCCGCGGTCAGCGTGACGTTCAACACGCCCATTCCGCGCGACGCGGCGCATCCGGTGTCGCCGCAGCTCGCCGCACTGCTCGACTCGCGGCCCAATCCGAACGCGCCATTCAATATCGACCGCACGCTCGACTTCCTCGACCCGCTGCGGTCCGAGAACGACAGCACCATGTACCAGTTGATGTTCGGCCTCGATGGCAAGCTGCCCATCAAGGACTGGACCTGGGAAGCGTACGTCTCGCACGGTGAGACCCGCATCCTCAACTATCTCGACGATGGCTATGCCTCGCGCGAGCGCATGCGGCTCGTGGCCGCAGCGCCGAACTACGGCGCCAACCTCACGCTCACGAGCCCGGGCAGTTATACGAGTCATTGCACCACCGGCCTGCCGTTCGTCAGCTACTTCACGGTGTCGCAGGATTGCAAGGATGCGATCTCGGTGCGCATGAAGAACATCACGAGCATCAAGCAGGACGTGGTCGAGCTCGACACGCAGGGCGGCATCGTCGATCTGCCCTCGGGCGAGCTGCGCGGCGCGCTGGGTGCGTCTTACCGCAAGGACCAGGCGCTCTTCGACCCGGACGTGCTGAACGACACCGAGTCCGTCGTCGATACACCGATCGGCCTGTTCGCCGCCAACAACACGGCGGGCACCACCAAGGTGAAGGAAATCTACGGCGAGCTGCTGGTGCCGATCCTGAAAGACCTGCCGGCCATCCGCGATCTCAACTTCGAGCTCGGCGCGCGTCTGTCGGACTACGACTTCTCCGGCAAGACCAAGACCTACAAGGGCCTGATGAACTGGAAGGTCAACGACTTCGTGAGCTTCCGCGGCGGCTACCAGGCTGCGAACCGCGCGCCGAACATCGCCGAGTTGTATCTCGGCGTCACGCAGACGGTGGCGGCGTTCCCGGAAAGCGATCCCTGCGCGGTCACGACTCTTGCGAAGTACGGCAACGTGGCCAGTAATCCGAATCGGGCGAAGGTGCAGCAGCTGTGCTCGGCGATCATCGGCACGGGCATTTCCGTGTTCGACCAGGATCCGAACAACTGGATCGGCGGTAACGGCGGCTACTTCCCGCTCGAGCGCGAAGCTCGCCGCGGCAGCACGTCGCTGAAGCCCGAGGAAGCGAAGACGTGGACCGCAGGCTTCGTGCTGCGCTCACCGTTCGAGAAAGCCTCGCTCTCGCGGATGACGGCGTCGATCGACTACTACCGCATCAGCATCAACGACACGATTGCGCCGCTCGGGGCGTCGGCCGTGTACGCGTTGTGCTTCAACGCGGACGGCAACAGCAACCCCACCTACTCGGTCAACGATCCGGGTGGATATTGCAAGCTGACCTCGCGTGATGGCGTGACGGGTGGCCGCCTGCAAGTGGAAGCTCCGTACGCGAACCTCGGCTTGACCACGACGTCCGGCATCGATCTGCAGTTCAACTGGCAGAGCGATCTCGCGGACCTCGGTGTCGAGCGGCTGCCAGGTGCGGTTGCGGTGAGTCTCGGCGCGAACTACCTGTTCGACTTCACGACGCAGACCAATCCGGTTGCGGCGCCGGTGCAGAACAAGGGCACGCTGTCGACCACGCTGGGCACCGTCTCGCAAACGGGCCAGTACGACTACCGGACCTTCACTACGCTCTCGTACATCAACAGCGGGTTGAGCGTCGGCCTGAACTGGATGCATTTGCCATCCATTCACAACGCGGCGTATGCAATGGATCACACCACGCCGATCCAGGGCGCGGGCAGCTACGACAACTTCGGTATGTTCGCCGGCTGGCAGGTCACGGGCAACATCACGGTGCGTGGCGGCATCGACAACCTGCTCAACCGTGAGCCGGAAGTGGTGGGCTACACGCCGGGTGTGACCAACGCGTTGGGCTCGACCGCTTCCGGGTTCTACGACCTGCTCGGGCGTCGCTACTACGCAGGCGCGCAGGTGAAGTTCTGACAGTTGCTTGAGAAGGCAGCCGCCGTAGTCAAGGCCGGCGGCTGCCTATTTTTCGAGTGTGATATGACCGGCCGCCGTCCGGCGGGACAGGGTGACTCCCGCTGACGGGTGTGTCTATACTGAGTCGTCTGGAAAAGACGCGACAGCGATCTATCGCTGTTCAAATAAAATTCATCCTGCCCCAGATCGATTCAGGCTATTCAGGATGAAAACAAGCCGCTCAGGGGAGGGTTCGAACATGCGCATGGCTAAAAGAGCAGCCGCCGTGGCTGTCGGGGTCCTGATTACCTTCGTTCTGCACGCGAACGGTGCATTGGCCGACGGCATCTTCGGCAAGAAATCTCTGGGAGATCTCGTTTCGGGCAAGGGCGCCACCGAAATGCTGTCCGGCGCCGCGGGCGCAGCGGCCGGAGTCCTGCTCGCCGACTCGCTCGCCAAGTCGGATGGCAAGCGGCTGCACCTCTCCAAGGACGAGATCGCGAAGCGCAAGCGCGGATATGCCATCTCGCTGGGTCTCGCCGGGCTCGCCGTGGGCGGCGCGCTGGGTGGCACCGTGTATGACAAATTGAGCGAGCAGGGTCGCAAGGCACGCGAGAAAGCGTTGATCGACGCGGCCTCCAATGCGCGTCCGCAGCATTACAGTGAGCCGACCGCGCCGAGCATCGCCGGGGTGGCGACTCCGGGCACCCCCTACGCCGTGACCGCCTCGAACCAGGAATGTGTCGACGTCGAAGACAATCTGGCGCAATCGGGTAGTGCCGGCGATTCGATCTTCGTGAAGATGTGCCGCTCGGTGCCCAACGGCAACTGGGCGCAAGTCACGGCGTGAGAGCGTCGCGCTGAGGTCACTCGTATGGCCTTTTTTGCATGCCGGCTGCCAGCTTTTCTCAGGGCAGCGCTCGTGCTGCTGCCGGCGCTGGCGTGGAGCCCGTCGGCTGAGGCGCTGAAGTTCGTCGCCAGGCAGAATCCCGAAGGGCAGCCCGTTCTCATCGCCTACGATTGCGGGAACCTCGGGGAGAAAGAGGGCGAATGCCCCGAATACGAGTCGAGCTTCACGGGCGAGTTTACAGATGACGATGGCCGGGTCGTCTATCCGGGGGACGCCCGCTATCTGGACCGCATCCTGAACGAGCACAGCTACTATCAGGTGCTGCTCTACTCGAATGGCGGGGATCTACAGGAGGGTCTGCGGGTCGGCGAAGTTCTGCGTCGCCACAGGCAATATGTGCGGGTGGCCTCGGGGATGAGATGCGTCAGCTCCTGCACGGTCGCATTCCTCGGCGGTGTCATCCGCGACGTCGATCCGGACGCCTCTTACGAGATGCATGCGTATTCGCGCTACAAGAGCCCTCCGGCCGAATTCTTTGCGAAGCGATTCGGCGGCGCGGACGGAGAGTTCGCCTTCGACAAAGACGTGAGCAGCACCGCGACCAGCGCCCGGACGAATGCCAGGGATCTCCTGCTGTACGTGCAGGGAATGATCGGGGGCAGACCCGACGGCGGGGCGGTCAGCACGATTCTCGCGTCAGCACCGGACTTTCACGAGACCTATCGCGCGAGCGCGCAATCGAAAGCCGATCTGGCGCGCATCCGGGCCGAGGGAGGCACTGCGGCGCAGGAGATCCTGATGCGCATCGAGCGCGAGAGCTTCGAGTCACTGCTCCAGGCGCTGAAGGCTGGCAGCGCGGGGCTCGGGGCGCGCGGCGATCGTGCGGTGCAGATTCTGGAAATCATGTTCACGAGCCGCATCGCGGGTACGGCGGAGCTCGATCAGAACACTCTGCGGGAGTACGGATACATCAATGTGCATCGCTAGACCCCAGGCGCTGACAGCGGTCTGCGCATCGTTGTTGCTGATGGCAGGCTGCGCCACGGGCCTTGGCACCCACGCCGGTGTCACTGTGCAGGGCGAGGGGTCGACGCTCGAGCTCGCCTGGAGTCCCGATCATCCCTGGGCGCGCCAGTTTCAGAGTGAGGCGAACCGATTCCACGTCTTCGCGCAATATCGGATTGGCGATCAGCCGGTGGAGCAGGATCTCGGCGCGGGCTCGCTCATTGGCACGCCGGCGGTCGTTCGATTCCAATTGCCGCCGGCGCTCCGCTCGGCTCCCGAGTCGCAGGTCTGCCTGTTCATCGGCCGCTCCCGTGCCGAGTCGGCCGTCCCTATCCGCATGGGCCCACAGTCCGCAGGCGACACCGCGCGGTTCCGCTATGCGGAATGGGAAGCCGGCGTGCGGTCCGCAACGGTGGCAGCCCAGTCGCAGAGAGAGTCGGATGCGCTGGACCGCTCCGTCGCGAGCATCCAGGCTGAAACGCGCCGGGTGCGCGCGGTGCAGGACCAAAGCGGAATCCGCAGCGCCGAGGATTGCAAGCGGCTGCGGCCTTCGGCGGTGGCGCAGGAGAGCACGCCGAACAATGTCGTCGACCCGAGCCTTGCCGGTGCGGTGGCCCAACGCATCTGTGTGCGGCGAGCGCGGAACATGCGGCGCTCCGAAGTCTTCGAACGATACCGCATCGATGTCGAAGAGAAGGTGGCCTCGTTCGCCAGCGACGCGCAGCAGCCGAAGTCCGAGCGCACGAAGGCGCAACTGCGTCAGTTCGAGCAGCAGTGGACTCGCTGGTTCGACAAGACGGGTGCCGACTACAGGCCGGAGCTGGGTTCGGATCTCGACTTGCTGCCCGTAGTCGACACGGTGTACGCAGCGATCAAGGCGTGGAACAACGGAAGCCAGCACAGTCCTGCGGATCGCGCGATCATCGTCCGTGGGCTTCTCGACGGTTTCGACGGCTGTCTCGAGGACGCCAACAAGCAGTTGCGGACGCAGTACGAAGCGTGGGAGCGCGCACGCTCCAACAAGCCGGCGCGCGACAAGCTCTACGTCGAGTGGCAACAGGCCTCGTGCCTGAACGAGCTGCAGAACCAGAACAAGGCGTTGACGGCACTGTCCGATGCGCTGGCTGAAGCGCAGACCCGTCAGGCGAAGCTGCAAGCCCAGCAGGGCGCGGCACAGGCGCCTGCCGTTCTGACGAAGCCTGGCCGCAAGGTCCTCAACGATGAGGTGTGCTCGCTTTAGCAGCGTCCCTATCTCGCGAGCACCGCGCCGATCTCATTGCCCTTCGCCTTCTTCAACGCAACGCACAGGCCGATGCGCTCTTTCACCTGCGCGAGCTCGAGCTCCCCGCCGCCGAGGGTCTGCATTTTCGGTTTCATGTAGGCGTCGGCTTTTGCGACGTCGCCTTCCGAACAGTAGCCGCTGAAGAGCTGGACGATCGCCGGGCGCGCGAAGCCGGGGAAGGTGTCCACGACCCGCTTGAAGTTCTTGTCCACGAAACTCACCGTCGTGTCGCGCGCCGCTGGCTGCCGCGACAGGCGCAACACGATCTGCATGGTTTCAGCGGACTGCACGCCGGCGGAGAAGGCGAGGCCGAGTGCGGCGTCGGCAAGCGCGGGCGTGTCTGCCGCGCCGATGGCGGCGCTGGCCTGGTCGCGGAACAGAGGGTCCGCCGACTTCGCCATGGCATCGCGCAGCTGACTCATGAAAGGTGCGCCCCGATCCTGAACGCCGACGATGAGCGCGGTGCCTCGGAAAGCGGTATCCACTGCACGTGAGTCGCCGCCGAGATACGCTGCCGCTGCGGCGGCCAGCTTTGCCCGAACCTGCGGATCACGTGCTTCGAGCGCGACGAGTGGCACGAGCGCCTGGCGTAAGGCCTGACTCGAGGCCGCATCGCTTGCGTAGGCTCCGGGCTTCACATCGAGACCCAGCGCCGCGAGCCTTGGCGAATAGATGGATTGCATGAGCTTGCGATATTGCGGCATCTGTTGCGGCGTGAGAGCGGAATCCGCGAGACGCTTCAGGCGATTGCCGAGCTCGATTGCGGCAAGTCGTTCGCTGTTGGCGCTCAGCGCTCGGGCGGCGGCAACCACCCGCTCGAAGCTGCCGGTGCCGGCCGCAAAATCGGCCCACAGACTGTCTGCAACGGCGAGCGCGTCGCGCCCCGGCAGCGCGCCGGCCACCGCGATGAGCTGATCCCAGCCACTGCCCTCGAGACGAAAACGGTAATAGCCGGCGCCGTCAGCATTCGGCATCAGCGCAGCGGTGCCAGCGATCGGCTTCGCAGTGGCCGATTCGGCTTCGAGCAATTGGCACGATCGGGTGGTGCCTCGGGAAAAGCAGAGCGGAATCGTCCAGCGCTGCGCCGGCATCGCCGCGACGCCGAGCGGGCGATAGCGCATCTGCGTCAGCGCGAGCCCTGGCGCTCCTTCGTTCACGGTAACCACGGGCACACCGGTCTGGTCCGTGAACGTGCGCAGGGCGGGCACGATCTTCGCATCGCCCGCGCTTTCGGCGAGTGAGCGAAAGAAATCATCCGCCGTGGCGTTGGCAAAGCGGTAGCGTTCGAGATACTGGTGCACGCCCTGCGCGAATCGGTCCGGCCCGAGATAGCTCTCGAACATCGACACCACCTGCGCGCCTTTCTGGTACGTGATGGAATCGAAGGCGCTCGCCACCTGTGTGTTCTGCGTGATGCGTTGGCGAATCGGCCGACCCTTGCCGAGCGAATCCGTGTCCATGGCATTGAACGCGTCCGACAGCTCGCTCGCGGCGATGCCGAGGTCCGGGCGCCACTGGTCGCCGACCTTCTTGCCCATCCACTCCGCGAAGCTTTCGTTCAGCCAGATGTCCGTCCACCACGCCGGCGTCACGAGATCGCCGAACCACTGGTGCGCCATTTCGTGCGCGGTGACTTCCGCGAAGTCGCGCAACTGGCCGAGGGGCGCATCCGCGTCGAGCAGCAGCAGGGTGTCATCGGAGATGATGAACGCGGCGTTCTCCATGGCGCCGCCGAGAATCGGTGTCGCCACGAGGTCGAGCTTCTCGTAGGGGTACGGGATCTTCAGATAGCTTTCCAGCAGGCCGAGGAGCTTGGGTCCTTCGGCCGCGGCCAGCTGCATGCGCGCCATCTGGCCTTTCGTGGCGATGACCCGGAACGGCAGCGGCTGCTTGCGCACTGCATTGGTCGGAGCGGAGGTCTCGATCACATCGAACGGCCCGACCCCGAGCGCCACGAGATACGTGGGCAAGGGTTGCGTCGGTGCGAAGTGATGCACGCTCATCTTGCCGGAAGGCGTCGCGCTCACTTCGGGCGCGTTGGCGAAAACCTTCACGCCCTGCGGCGCCGTCACCGTGACGGTGAACGGCGTTTTGAAGCCGGGCTCGTCGAACCCTGGAAACATGCGCCGCGCGTCGATGGGCTCGAATTGCGTCCACGCGTACCAGTTTCCGGCCACCTGCACGCGGAACAGCCCTTCGGCACCGGTGCGAAAGCCTGCGGTGTAGTCGAAAGTCAGCGTCACGTTGCCTGCGGGCAATTCGGCGGGCAGGTCGAGACGCGCAACACCCGACTCGTGCACTTCCGTGTAGTGCGCACTGACCGCAGTCTGGCCCGCTGCGGTGATTTGCGCCTTGCTGACGTGCAGCCCGTTGCCGTGGAGGAAGATCGTTCGCGCGGGCTGCGCGAGCACTGCATCGATTTCAGTATGGCCGCTGAAGTCGGGAGTGGCTGGGTCGACGGTCAGCGCGAGCCGATACGCCGTGGGTTTGAGAGTGGCCGGCAGCGGGCCGGTGGGCGGAGCGGGCGGCGTCGCAGCATAGGGAGCACTGACCCAGAACAATGCGGCAAACACGGCAAACGCAGTTCTCGACATGACGGCTCCCCGAGGTTTTTTATGAGTGCGACCGCGGTTCATCGAGTGTACCGCGCCCGCGCGTCCTTCCATCAGGGAGGGGCCATCAGGGGCGAGCCATCAGGGGTCGATCCGCCCGACGCGTCCTCACGCGCCGGGCGTCGAAGCAAAGCGTCAGCCGAGATTTGCGGCCGCGAATTCCCAGTTGATCAGCTTGTCGAGCACGGCAGTCACGTGGTCGGCGCGGCGGTTCTGGTAGTCGAGGTAGTACGCGTGTTCCCAGACGTCGATCGTCAGCAGCGGCTTGATGCCCTGCGTGAGCGGATTCTCTGCGTTGCCCGTCTTCGTGACTTCGAGCTTGTCGCCCTTCAGCACGAGCCACGCCCAGCCCGAGCCGAACTGCGTCGTGCACGCCGTGAGAAGCGCTTTCTTCAGCGCGTCCACACCACCGAAGTCGGACTGGATGCGCTGCGCGAGCGCGGCCGGTGGCGTGCCGCCGCCGTTCGCCTTGAGGCAGCTCCAGTAGAACGTGTGATTCCAGATCTGCGCGGAGTTGTTGAACACCGGCGCGTCGGCGGGCTTGCCCGCGGTCGCCTTCATGATCTGTTCGAGCGTCATCTCCGCGAACGGCTTGCCGGCGACGAGGGTGTTGAGCGTGTCGACGTAACCCTTGTGATGCTTGCCGTGGTGGAAGCTCAGCGTCTTGCTCGAGATCACCGGGTCGAGGGCATTCTCGGCATAAGGAAGCGGTGGCAGCGTGAAGGGAGCGGTGCCCTGACTCGTCGTGGAACTCATGAGAATCTCCTGGAATTGATGCGGTCGAACCGCTCGCGAATACGCGTGCGATGACCGCACGCGCCGCCGCCGGCGGGCCCGTAGATATATCACAACGGAATAACAGCTAAGCCGGGCCGGCTGCACCGCCGAGCCCGAGTCGCGCTGTTTGCGTCGTGCTATTCGAGTAGCAAGATCATTGCCCTCGAACGGTCGCTGCACCTGGACCTGCAGCGGTGCACCGTGCTCCATCGCGGTGCCGCGAACGATGACGAGGTAGCGCAGCTTTTAACGATTCTTTGCGACGATGCGCCGCGGACGGCAGGCCGGATGGCTCTGCCGCCCGCGGCGCACGGGCGTTTCAGGCGCTGAACACTGTCAGTTGTTCTGCGCTCCCTCCGTGATCCAGGTTCGCACCTGGTCGATGGTCGCCTGATCGAGGAACGGTCCGCCGAGCGGCATGCGGCTGGTGGTGCCGATGCCGGTGCCCAGCAGCTTGTTGACGATGTAGCTGTTGTCCGGCTGGCCCGGCAGCACCCGTTGCAACGCGCCGTTCTCCACGCTCGTCACGTTGACGAGTGCAGCGAACGTTGCCGCGGTGGACGAGAGGTTCATGGAGCCCGGCAAGGATGCTCCGCCACCCGTATGGCAGGACGAGCAGCGCGGCGTGAAGATGCTCGTTTGCAGCTGCGAGAGCGTCACAGTCGCCGGAGGCGGCGGAGGCGGCGGCGGCGGCGGCGGCGGTGCAGTGTTGGATACCGTGATGTTGACTGGCGCAGACGTCGTGCTGTTGCCGAAGGCGTCTTTCGCCTGAGCAGTGAGCACTACGGGGCCGTTCGCGACGGCGGTGGTGTCCCAGTTGAATGTGAACGGCGCGGTCGTCGCCGTGCCGATAGACGTAGTGCCTGAGAAGAACTGCACACTCGTCACACCTACGTTGTCGGTTGCGGTGACCGTCAAAGGAACCATGCCACTGACGGTAGCCGCAGCGGCCGGAGCCGTGATGCTCACCACAGGCGCCACGATGTCCGGTGCCGTTGCACCGAGATCGATACGGCCGTACAGACCGTCGGCTTCGTTCGCAATGCCGGCCGCGAAGTACAACGTGGTGGCGGGCTGGTTGCGCGCGCCGTTACCGAAGGCGATGCCCCAGAGTCCCGGGTTGGCGATGGCCTGGCCCGCGGAGTTGCTGAC
>FTEO01000740.1_pt1 | contig 13227 bp, 11 predicted proteins | sample 1640211 | NCBI WGS metagenome assembly FTEO01 (sample SAMEA3914816, study PRJEB12502) | metagenome | biome: forest; material: soil | place: USA | collected 2011-09-16 | depth 0.3 m | reverse complement strand
GGGTCGCCTGCTCGTACGGACAACCCAGCTGACTCCACGCCCGCGCGGCGTTACGCCAATCGCCCGACATCTCGAGCGCGTAGGGTTCGGCGACGTCTGTTGGGGGCTGCTCGATCGCTTCGGCGCGCCAGAGCCATACCGCCAGCTCGCCGGTCATCCACGGATCGCGTCGGTGCCGGGCCAGCTCGAAAGCGGCCTGCACTTCTCGAACGACTCCCTCACGATCTCCCGCAAGCCACGCGGCTTCCGCTAGTGCAACGACGAGAGGGCCGATGCGCTGCAGTTCCTGCATCGCGCCCACGAGCGCGCGCGCTTCCTCCAGCGGCGAGTGGGCGTCCGGGTCACCGCGGCGCACGCGCAAGTGGCCAAGGACCGTGAGCGCCGGAACGCGGGAAATCGGCGAGGTGCGTGGATGCTGCAACACCGCTTCGGCATCTTCGCTTGCGCCCGACCAGTCCCCGCATTCGAACTTCGCGCGAGCGCTCCACGCCAGCATGTAAAGCCGCCACGTATCGAGGTCGTGTTCCTCGCAGTACGCGAGTCCGTCCCGCAGATACGGAGAGGACTTGCCGTAGCTGCGACGGCAAACTGACGTGGAAGACAGGTTTGTATAGGCACGAGCCACGTGCTCCTGAAGCCCGCCGGCCAGCGCGAGCTGCAGACTGCGCTCGAGGTCTGCCCATCCCGCGGTATCGTCGCCGAGGAGCCGCGCGGTGCCAAGATTGTTCAGCGCGTGGCTCAGGATCTCGTTGTTTCCCCAGGGCTCTGCGAGTGCGATGGTCCGCTGTGCCCAGATGATCGCTGAATCCACGTCGTGAGCCAGCATGTCGAGCTGCGAGCGATTGCCGTAGGCCATGGCCAGCTCGGGGCCGGGCGGCAGCGTCTCGAGCGTCGTGACAGCTTCAGCGGCGTACTGATTCGCCTCTGTGCGCCGCCCCGCAATCCAGGTCAGCCGCGACAGCCACCGCAGCGCATCGCCCTCCTTCAGGCGCTCTCCCGATGCGCGCCAGATGGCGAGCGCAGAGCGCCGCGCCTCGATGCTGCCTTCAGGCTGGTCCGTTAGATAATATTCGTACGCCAGTTGCTCCAGCAGCTGCGCACGCTCATGCGGAACCAGCCCGTCTGCGTATCGGAGCGCGACTTGATAGTGTGATGCCGCCTCGCGATGTGCGCCGACCGACACCGCCTGAGCAGCGGCGATGGGCGCAAAGCGCAGCACCGCCTCTGCATTGCGCGCGCCGTTTGCATGATGGGCAAGGCGCGCTGCCGAGATGCCCGGCCGCTGCGCCAGAACGCTCAGCACTTTCGCGTGCAGACTTTGCTGGCGCGCTGGAGAAAGCGAGTCTTCGAGTGCATGCCGGGTGAGCTCATGGCGAAAGGCAAGTGAGTCGTCCTGGCGCACCATGCCGATGCTCAGGCAACTTTCGATGCCCGCTTCATCCAGCAGCCTGGCCTGTTCCAGCAGCCAGAGCTCCGTCTTGCCGGGCACCACGCAGGCGAGCTCTGCAATCTCGCGTGCGGCAGGCGAAAGCCGCACAGCGCGGGCAAGCACCGCATCGCGCACCGTGACCGGAACGGAGTCGGAGGCGGCAGCCAGCACTTCCGTAACGAAGAGCGGATTGCCACCGGTGATGCCATGCAAGCCTTTCACCGTCCGCCCCGCTTCTCTTGCCAGCTGCGCCACCGCAGGCTCGGAAAGCGGCGAGAGCCACATTCTCCGCAGGCTTGCGCGCGGCAGATCTCCAATCACGAATCGCAGCGGATGCCGCGGGCCGACCTCGTCGTCCCGATACGTCACCACGAGCAAGGCGCGCGTGCGATGAATCCGCCGGCCCAGGAACTTCAGCAGGTCGAGCGTCGCTTCATCCGCCCAGTGCAGGTCTTCGAACACGACGAGCGCAGGCGCTCGCTCGAGCTCATCGAGCGCAGCGGTAAAGATTGCGTCGCGATTCGTTCCGGAGCTCACGGCCGCCAGCAACGCGCCCTGAGTCTGGCGCGCAATATCGTGCAAGGGAGCGAGAGGTCGCGGCGTAAAGAGCGCATCGCACGCTCCCCAGAGCACACGTGGCTTGCGCTGCTGCTTCGAGAATTCCTGTAGCAGCGCGGTCTTGCCGATGCCTGCTTCGCCGCCTACGAGCGCGATACAGCCGCTGCGCTCAACGGCAGCGCCGAGCCATTCCGACAGATCAGCGAGATATCGCTCACGCTCGAGTAGTTCCATCGGCCGTTACAAAACCTGATTGCGTGTCATGCAGCGAGACCCGCCCATCTAAGACGCGGACGCCTGGGCGAGCGGAGACTATACGGTGATCGGCACGTGCCGAGCGAGTACCTCGAAGTGGTGATTACCCGCAGCTGAGCAGAGGCCCGCCCTGCAGAGACTTGAAGAACACCGTGGTGGCGCAGGGCGCGCCGTTCGGCCAGAGCGCGTAGTTCGGGATTTCGCCGCAGACCTGCCAACCCTGGCGCCGATAGAGCCGTTCGGCGTCGCCGCCCGAAACGGTGTCGAGCACCAGCAGGGTCTTGCCGATCTCGAGGGCGGCGCGCTCGGCCGCCACGAGCAGAGCCACACCCACTCCCATGCGGCGCGCTCGACGATGCACCAGCATCTTCGCGATGTCGCCGCGGTGGGGCTGATTCTCGGGCTGATTCAAGAGAATCTGGACGGTACCGACGATCCCGCCCGCCGCGTCTTCGGCCACGAGCACGACGCGCTCGCCGCGCTCGAGACTGGCAGATGCTTCGCGCCAGAACGCCTCCGCTTTCGCGCGTGACAGGGGGAACATGAAACTGACGGAGGCGCCTCCCTCCACGCAGTCGATCAGCACATCGCTGAGACCCTGGATCTCACGATCGTCTATTTTTTCCAGGCACCGGACCTGGATGGAGCTCGACACGCTATCTTCTCCTCGCGCGCGTGCGCTCAACTTTCCCTGAATCCTGATATAGCGTCAATGCCTGCCGCCCGAGCTCTGAGCAACCGTTTGTTACCGTGGCTCGTCGCGGTGGCCTTCTTCATGGAGTCGCTCGACACCACGATCCTGAACACGGCCGTCCCCACCATCGCGCATGCCCTGGGCGTGGCACCGCTCAGCATGAAGGCCGTGCTCTCGAGCTACACGCTGAGTCTCGCCGTGTTCATTCCGATCAGCGGGTGGATGGCCAACCGATTTGGCACGCGGCGCGTCTTCGCATCCGCCATTGGCCTCTTCACGCTCGGCTCGCTCCTGTGCGGCCTCGCTCGCGACATTCACATGCTGGTGGCGTTTCGCATCCTGCAAGGCTGCGGCGGCGCCATGATGCTGCCCGTGGGGCGCCTCACGATGGTGCGCACGTTCGCCAAATCCGAGCTCATCCGCGCCATGAGCTTCGTTGCCATCCCGGGCTTGATCGGCCCGATGATCGGGCCGGTCGCCGGGGGCCTGATCATCGGGTATCTGCACTGGAGCGTGATCTTCTTCGTCAACATTCCGATCGGCCTCGTCGGTCTGTATCTCGTGTACCGGCACCTGCCGGACTACCGCGAGTCACGCAACTATCGGCTCGATGTCGTGGGGCTCATTCTGTTCGGCACGGGCGTTGCCCTTCTCTCCTACGTGCTCGAAGTGTTCGGCGAGCACACGCTGAGCGGACGCGAAGTCCTCGGTCTGCTCGCGCTCTCGGCAGCGCTCATCGGTGGATACTGGCTTCACTCGCGCACTGAGCCGCATCCGCTGCTGCAGCTTTCGCTGTTTCGGCTGCGCACATTCCGCGCGGCGGTGAGTGGTAGCTTCTTCACACGCCTCGGCATCGGCGGCATACCGTTTCTCTTTCCACTGCTCTACCAGGTGGGCATGGGCTTCACGCCGATCCAGTCCGGGTCGCTCATGATTCCGCAGGCCTTTGCGGCCATGAGCCTCAAGCTGACGATGCCGCGCATCCTCGCGCGCTTCGGTTATCGAAACGTCCTGATCTCGAACACCGTGGTGCTCGGACTGATGATCATGCTGTTCGCAACCATCGGCCCCGGCACGCCGGTGTGGCAGATCGTGGCTCAGGTGTTCTGCTTCGGATTCTTCACGTCATTGCAGTACACGAGCATGAACACGCTCGTGTACGCAGACGTAGATGAGGGCAAAGCGAGCGGCGCCAGTACTATCGCGAGCACCATGCAGCAGATGTCGGTGAGTTTCGGCGTGGCGACCGCCTCGCTCGCCACTGCGTTCTTCGTGCCGGATCGTTTCAATTCGAGCGCACCGGAAATCATCCACGGTATTCATCAAGCCCTGCTCGTGCTGGGGGCGATGACGATTCTCTCCACGCTGATCTTCATAGGTTTGAAGCGTGACGACGGCAGCGCCGTGAGCCGGCACAAGGCCGTGCTGCCGGTCGAATGAATCCCTCGGTTGACATGCAAGTATTTACTTGCATATAGTCCCCCATGGAGGACGTGGACAAGGTCTTCAAAGCGCTCGCCGACTCGAGTCGCCGGCGATTGCTCGATCTTCTGCACGCGAACAACGGACAGACGCTGGGCGAGCTGTGCGAGCACCTCGACATGAGCCGGCAGGCCGTGACGCAACACCTCGCGCTGCTCGAGGCGGCAAACCTCGTCGCCATTGTCTGGCGCGGGCGCGAGAAGCTGCACTACCTGAATCCAGTGCCGCTCCACGAAATCTACGAACGCTGGATCGAAAAGTTTGAACGACATCGCCTGCGCACGCTGCGCGACCTCAAGAGGCGACTGGAAGGAGACGAACATGAATAGGCCGGATTTTGTCTACGTCACGTATATTTCGACGACGCCGGAGAAGCTCTGGAACGCGCTCACCGAGGGCGAGATCACGCGGCTGTACTGGCACCACACGAATGTCTCCGACTGGAAACCCGGTTCAGCGTGGCAGCACGTGCGTCTCGATGAGGCGAAGACGGTCGACATCGTCGGCAAGGTCGTCGAGAGCGATCCGCCGCGGCGCCTGGTGCTCACGTGGGCATCGCCTGCGGCGGCCGCGGATCCAGCGAGGAATTCACGGGTGACGTTCGAGATCGAGACGGTGGCAAATGCCGTGCGCCTCGTCGTGACGCACGATGAGCTCGAAGGTGATCCCGCGATGGGCCGCAGAATCTCGAACGGCTGGCCGAAAGTGCTCTCGAGCCTGAAGTCACTTCTCGAGACGGGGCAGCCCTTGCCGAGATCGTGGTCCCACATCATGCATCTCACCACGATCCACGCATCACCCGAGCGCGTGTACGAGGCGCTCACAACGGCCGAAGGCATTCGTGCCTGGTGGACCCGCGATACGTCGCTCGACTCGAAGGTCGGCGGCACGGGCGAGTTCGGATTCTACGAGCGCCAGGTCCTCACCAAGGTGCGCCTGACGGCGCTCGATCCGCCCCGCCACGTCGCGTGGCAGACGACCTCCTCCAATGCGCCGGGCGGCTGGGAAGGCACGACGATCACGTTCGATCTGCAGGCGGAGGGCGACAACACGGTCGTCTCCTTCGCGCACCGCGGCTTCAAGGAGGCCAACGAAGGCTACGCCCGAGTGACCACGGGCTGGGGCTTCTTTCTCGCGAGCCTGCAGCAGTATCTCGAGACCGGAACGGGCACGCCCCGATGAGCGTTCATCACGGCGGCGCCACGATCGCCGCCGGGAGGAACGTGGGATCCACGGACCCCACCTGCAAATCGCTGAGCTGAATCGTCTTGCCGGGCGCAGAGGCATTCACCAGCACCAGGCCTGACGTCGGGTCTTCAACAATTGCAGCAGACCGCGCCAGCGTCGACGTGACGAAGAGCGCAAGCGGTGGAGTGGCGCCGCGCACGAGCGGCGACGCGGAGTGGTCGAAGTCGCTGCGGTTGATCACTGAAGGCGCCACAGTCGTGCTGCTGAGGTAAACGCGGTCTCCCGTGTCGTCATACGCGCCGCCGTTCACGTTGGCAGCGATTGGCAGATCCGCGGTCGAACGATCCAGCGAGACTTCGTACAACGTGCCATCGCTCGCGCGGCCGCCCGTGCCACGCGTGATGAGTGCCGTAGTGCCATCTGCCTTGAGCCCGGTGAAAGCGCCGATAGGCGCCTCGAGCACCGTGCGCGGCACGCCGCTCGTGCCCACCGCGACGACGCTGAGGCGCGCGTTCGTTGCATTGCCCAGCCGCCACAGATACGTGAGCTGACTGAAATCGCTGTTGAGCTGGAACGACTCGATGACCGCGCCGGCGGGAATATCCGTGGTGAGACGCCTCTCGACGTTGGGACTCGCAGGGTCGACGAAGAACGCGCCGTTCTGGCCGGCGTGAGCGCCGACGATGACGAGCTTCGTCTGATCCGGCGATACCAACACCTCGGCCTGCGTATCTCCCGTGGCGTACGTGGGCGACACCCTCTCCGGCGAATCGAGGTTACTGGTCGTGGCGCGATACACCGCCGCCCCGCCAGTGCCTCCCGGCGCGGACATGAAGTAGACCGTGGGGTCGGTACCCGCCCACTGGGTCAGAACCGGCAACAGATTCGTCGACAGGCCGACCGCAACCGGACCATGCGCGCTCGTCGTGTCGAGTACATACAGGTTATTACCTGACTGCCCCGTGCCCGTGGGCGCAGTGGCGAAGGCAATCCATTTGTCATCCGAACTGGTGGTGACCGGCGCAGACGCAACGAGACTGCGCCCGGTCGGCATGGCGACTTTCACCGGGGAAGCGATGGGACCGGTCTTTACAAAGAACAGCTCGGTGGTCGACGCGACCTGCGCTGGATCGGCCCGCTCATAGGCAATGAGCGAACCGGACGAGGAGCGCCACACATTCTGCAACCGCACGTTCCCGGAGGTGGCCTGGCTGATCTGCTTGGCGGAAACGAGGTCCGTGACGAAGAGCTCATACGGCTGCGTCGCGCTCTTGGCGGCGAAGAACACGCGATAGGCCGGCACGTCCACGAACACCACCGCCGTGGAGATCGAGAAGCCGCCCAGCGCATTGGTGATCTTGTACTTGAAGCGGGTGACCCCGCGAAAGCCGGCGGGCAGATCGAGCCGCACCGTGCGATCGGAATTGAAGGACGCCGTGCCGACCGAAGACGCCTGGTCGATAGTGAGGACCAGAGGCTCATTGACGAGATGCTGGTCGTTTGCCAGCACCGCAACCGATGCGGCACCTGTAGCGCTCACCTGCACGATGTCGTTCGCCGTCTGCGGCGGATCCTCGCCACCCGAGGTTTTCCCGGTCCCGCAACTCTTGAACGCGCCAGTCGCACCCAGCAGCACGACCACAACCATCACGACTCGTCCCGAAATCCTCATCTCGCCTCCTGCCATCGCCTCAGCTGATTTCCGCCCGACTCTGGCGGCGGCGCGGCAGTTTAACGCAGGCGGCGGATGTGCAGGGCTACAGGCACCCGCCTCGAGGTTCTCGAAGGCGGGTGCGGTGTAGCGGATGGATCAGCCTTCTGTCAGCTTCTTCAGGTTCGCAAGCCCGCCCTGGAAGACGCCGGTGATGAGCTTCACTGCCGCATCGTCCGTCTCGGCTTCCGGCGGATGGTCCGACGGATTCTTCCGTGTGAACTTCGCGGACCACGTGACTTTGGTGGTGCCGTCTTTGCCCGGCTTCACGGCAAACGTCGAAACGTAGTTCTGCACCGGCAGCGGGGATTCGAGGATCCTGTACTGATAGGTGTGGCCCGTTTCATTGAAGGAGGTCAGCTCCTCGGTGAACGTGGGGCCATCCTTGATGGTGAGCGCACGCACGGTGCCGGGCGTGTTGTTCGGGCCTTTCGTCAGCACGTCCTTCGAGAAACCGGGATGCCATTTGTTGAGACTGTCGAAGTCCTTGGCGGCAGCCCACACTTTCGCAAGCGGCGCCTTGATCTCGACGGTTTCCACGACGCTCAGCGGCTTGAGCGGCGCGCCCAGCGCGCTGCAGGATGCCGCAAGCGCCAGAGCTGCCAGCACGATTGTTCTCTTCTGCATGTGCCTCTCCTTTGTTTGTTTTCCCCATCACGTGTCTCGCCTGAAAGTAACACGGCGCAGGAGCGAGCATAACGTCGCCCCGTCGTCGCGATCCGAAGACGACGTCGCTGCGCACAGACATGCGCATGAGTGCGTATTTCTAACGCACCTTCGCGGGCGCTTACTCGGCGGACATCGTTCTTGTGCAGGCAGGCGCGCCGTGCCAGTAACCAGCTCTCTCTCGCAGCCAGTCATCCTGGCCATTCTCGGCATCGCTGCCGCCGGGCACCGGTCGGCCGGGGGATCCGATGGTGCGCCCGCCCTCTCCGTCTCCGGGCATCCCGCAACCGCGGCGACAGCCGCAGCGTTCTACGCGTTCACACCGAACGTCCAACAGAATGGCGGCCGTCACCTTCAGTTCAGCATTCAGAACAAACCCTCGTGGGCCTCGTTCGGCGCGCGACATGGCACCCTGTATGGAGTGCCGCAGGCGGCCAACGCGGGAAGCTACCCCAACATCATCATTACGGTGAGCGACGGGCACCAGAGTGTGCAGTTGCCCGCATTCAGCATACGGGTCGCTCCTTTCGCGGCCCAATCGCCGTAACTACTGACGATCTCCGTCGAGCGTCTGCTGGACGGCGGCCGCCATCGCCGCCGCCGCAGGGTTTTCTTCCTGAAGAAGTCCCTCCAGCACACCGCGTCGGTCTTTGGGCGTTCGATTCTGGCTGAGCTTCCACTTTCCACTGAGCTGCGTGATGGGAATCTCGATGGCCACGATGCCCGCGAGTTGTTTGCTGATGTAGTCCGCCGGCGCATCGGTGATCTGCCATGGCTGCGCGCGGCCCGCTTCGTGCCGCGCAACGAGCCCTTCCACGTGCTGTCGCAGTCGCTGTGAGTCATCGACGATGCGCAAGGGTCCCCGCGCGTGTACCACGACGTAGTTCCATGTGGGGACGACCTGGCCAGTCTCCTGCTTCGAGGCATACCAGGAAGGCGTGATGTACGAGTCCGGCCCCGTGAACACGACGAGGGCTTCAATCTCCGGCGAGAAGTCGCGCCAGACCCGATTCGCACGCGACACGTGCCCGTGAAGCGTGCCAAAGGGCGCCGGTTGCGGATCGATCTCGAACGGGAGGTGGTTTGCTTCCAGCCCGTTCGCCGTCATCACGATGAGCGTGCCCAGCGGCCTCTCACCAATCACCGCGTGCATGATCTCCGGACGCTTCTCCTCGAACGGCTTCGGCAAGTACATCTCGATACCTCGTGCCAAGGTGTGCTCTGCAGATACTAACCGAGCTCAGGACTTGCCCTTCAACTCCTCCAGCCGTTCCCGCCGATACGAGGCAGATGTGTAGCGCTCCGAGAGTGGGACCTCCGGACGCGGCTGCAGAAACAGCGGCATCGATATCCGCGAACGGTGGCATGCATCTCCCGTGGGATTCAGCACACGATGCAGGGTCGAGCGGTAGTAGCCACCGGACGCTTCCTGAAGCATGTCGCCCACATTGACGATGAGCGCTCCGGGATCATAGGGAAGATCCGTCCAGCGCCCTTCGGCATCGAGCAGTTGTAGCCCTCGCTCGCGCGTCGCGGGGAGCACCGTAAGCAGGTTGATGTCCGCATGCGCGGCGGCCCGCACAGCGCCCGGAGCCTCCTGCCCCGACAACGGCGGGTAGCGAAGAATGCGCAGCATCGTGAGAGGACTGTCGATGATCATTTGCGGAAGCGGCATCGTCAGGCGCTTACGCACTTCCTCTGGCGCGTGCGCCTCGATCCAGCTCAGCAGCTGCGCACCAAGCGCCGCCGCCAGCATGTGATACCGGCGCGCTGCATCCGACACTTCCGCCGGATAGCGGCCCCATGAATAGATGTGGAAGTACTCCTTGAGATCGCGCTGGCCGTAGCCCTTCGCCGTCTCAGCGGCGCGCGGCGGAAAGAATCCGTCGTGCCGCTCCTCGTCGAACAGGTAAGCGTTCTTGGCGTCGCTATCGAAGAAGGCGAGCCATTCGGCCGAGATCGCTTCGATGAGCGCCTGGGGAACCGGATGGTCGCGCAACACTGCAAACCCGGTGTTGCGCAGTGAAGCGCAGAACCGCTCCGCGGCGTCGGGATCAGCGTAGGAAACCGTGAGCACGCCTGTCATGGCCGCTTCCCGTCAACTCCGAGGCCAGGTGCCGGCAACCCGAAGGTGCAGCTCCGCTCTCAAGCGTTCCGCGCGCGCCTGCGCATCCGCCAGCACGACGAGCTCGTTCACCGCGTCGATGCGTCCGCCGCGCAGTACGGCGCGTCCGCCGATCAGGACCGTGTCGACATTTGAAGGATGCGTAGCAAACACCAGGTTCGAAACCACATCGTGCACCGGCATGGAATGCACGCGCTTCAGATCCACGAGCACGATGTCCGCCAGCTTGCCAGCCTCGAGCGAGCCCAGTTCGTGGCTGCGGCCGATGGCGCGCGCACCGCCGAGCGTTGCCATCTCGAGCGCAGTCTCGGGTTTGAGCGCTCGTGCGCTGCGACGGATCGCGTTCTGCAGCAAGCATGCCGTCTTCATCTCGCCGAACATGTCGTGCGTGTTGTTGTTCAGCGCGCCGTCGGTGCCCAACCCGACATTGACGCCGGCCGACAGCACGTCGGGCAGCGGCAGCGTTCCGGTGGCCATCTTCATGTTGGCGACCGGGCTATGCGCAAGATGAGACCCGGTGTCCGCGAGAATGCGAATCTCCGCGGGCGTAATCCAGCAGCCATTGATCAACAGCACATTCGGCCCGAGGGCATGATGGTCGCGCGACCATTCCGCAGGCCGCACGCCGAACGTGTTCTGGATGTAGTGGGAATCTTCGATCTCCGAACAGAAGTGATACGTGATCCCTACGCCGAGCCTGCGAGCTTCCACGGCAACCTCTTCGTAGAAGTGCGGATAGCAGCCATCGCCCGGCCGGCGCGGCACCATGAGACCGAACCACAATTGCACCAGACCGCCGGCGCCGCCGTGCCAGCGCTGCATCGCGCGTGTGGTCTCCGCAACGGCGGCTCGAGCGGGCGCGGCGCTGTCCGCGCCTTCGTGCGGCGAAGTGAAGCGCGCGAGCACGGCACGGATGCCGAACTTCTGAACCAGGGCAGAAAGCGCGTCGAGGTCGTCACGCGGATCCACGTTGGGGCTCACGAAGCACGTGGTTCCGGAGCGGATCATCTCCATGATACTGAGCGTGTAGGCCGCCACCGCATCCGACGGATCCCGCTCGCGCAGATAGGGATCGATGACATCGTCGAGAAACGGGATCCAGTGCATCGTGTCGCCGAGTCCCCGCAAAAGAGACTGGTCTGCGTGGGCGTGCGTGTCGATGAGGCCGGGAATGGCCACCATGCCGCGGCCTTCGATGACCTCCGCCGCTGCAAACTGCGCCTGCAACATGGCGGAGGGTTCCACGGCAACGATGCGCTCTCCCTCCACGGCAATCGCCGCGTGCGCCACGATTCGGCGCGCAGCGTCCATCGTGACAGCCGTGACATCATTGATGATCAGCATGGTGTTCGCCCCGCGGCTCGCGTCGTCAATCGTGCGTTGGGCGCAGCAGCGTCGCTCGCGCCGAACATCGCACGCACCAGAAAGCGGAACCGGTCTACGTCTACCTTCAGGCCGATGCGCCAGTCGTGAAAGCCCTCGGGCCGGCTCTGCTCAGACCCGCCGAGATGCGCGAACAGCGGCGCCCGGAAATCCGCCACGGTGGCACCCCAGGCGGGGCCTTCCTGCGTCACCACGGCGAGTGGCAACACTGGCGCCTCGATAATAAGGGCGGGCTCCACGCAAGCCATCACAGCGAGCAAATCGTGACACGGGCAGTTCGGCGCGGTGAAGGTGGATCCGAACCTACGATAGAAACGCAGTGGCTCATCAAGGAAAGCGGCCGCCGCCGTCCGGTGCTCGCCGAGCAGCGCAAACTCCGCGTCGGTTAGGGTCGCGGCGTGAGTGATGTCGAGGCCGACGAGCAGTGGAGGACTGGGCCACGCTGCCGCGACCACGGTCGCCGCGGCCACCGGATCGTTCGCGACATTCGCTTCCGCTGCCGGCAATGCGTTGCCGCGAACGGCGACGCATCCGGCCATCGCAACGAAGTCCCGCGTGAAGCGCGGCCATTCCGGGTCCTGTTGCACGGCGTACGCAAGATTGGTGAGTGGGCCCAGCGACACCAGCGAGACTTCTCCGGGGCGCGAAGCGCAGAGCCGATGCAGAAGCTCGCTCGCCGGCATCTCGCTCGCGCGTACGCCAGGAGCAAGCGGGCGATGCGTGTTCCCCAGGCCGTCACCGCCATGAATGAAATCCGCCGACCGAAGCGACGGCGCCGGGCCGGAGGGCGCGTTCGCACCCACAGCCACCGGAATATCCGCACGCCCGGCACGCGCCAGAACGCGCAGCACATTCGCAGCCGCGGCCTCTGCAGAAACCACGCCGGCCACGGTGGTCACGCCGATCAGCTCGACTCGCGGGTCTGTCAGCGCCCACCACAAGGCCGTCGCGTCGTCGACGCCACCGTCGGTGTCGATGATGAGGGGACGCGGCGACGAGTGGCTCGCTCGCGTGCTCATGGGGCATACCTCGTGGCGAATTTCGCCAACACGGCGCCTTCCACCATGCCCGCCGCGGAGTACAGGAGTGCGGAGGTGAGAGTAAGTACGGCCGCCGCTGACCAGAGTGCCGTGTAGTCGAGCGTGTTCTGCGACACGATCATGAACTGCCCCACACCGTTGCCGCTGACGAGCCACTCCGCGACCAGCACGCCGATCAATGCTCCCGGCACGGCGATGCGCGCGGAAGTCAGCAGCGCGGGCACGGCACTCGGTATGCGCACCTTCCAGAACGTCTGCCACGGCGTAGCGCCGTAAGCACGCATCAACTCGGTGGCTTCTTTGGAAGCGGAGCCAAGCCCGACCACCACGTTCACGAAAGTAGGAAAGAACACGACGATGGCCGCGACCGCCGCAACGGCGAAAGTGCCTTCGCCGAAGACCAGCGCGATGATCGGGCTGATCGCAGCAAGCGGAATGGATTGCAGCACCATCGCGGCGGGCAGAATGGCGTGCTCGGCGGTGCGCGAGAGCGAGGTCATGGTCGCAAGCGCGCAGCCGGAAAGGAGGCCCGCGATGTAGCCCAGCGCGGCGTCGTAGAGGGTGGCGCCAAGCGCCGACGCCAGGGCGCCGCGGTGGGATACGGCATCGGCGTCGATGAGCAGATAACGCCAGACGTCCGCCGGTGTCTTGGCGGAGAAAGGATCCAGCGCAAGCGCGGCGACGACGCCCCACCAG
>FTEO01000819.1_pt1 | contig 13324 bp, 12 predicted proteins | sample 1640211 | NCBI WGS metagenome assembly FTEO01 (sample SAMEA3914816, study PRJEB12502) | metagenome | biome: forest; material: soil | place: USA | collected 2011-09-16 | depth 0.3 m | reverse complement strand
GATGTTCGCCAGCGCGCCGGTTGTGGCACTCAGCACGAGCGCGCGCCCGGGGCCGATGCGATCGATCACGCCACCCAGGGCGGCGCCAATCACCGCGGCGGGCAGAGTCACCACCGAGATCAGCAGTGCGAACGATTGTGGGCTCGCCCCGAAGGATCGCGTGAAGACCTCCGCAAGCGGAATGATCTTGCTGATGGACGCGGCGGCCAGCACTCCAAAGAAATAGATGAGGCAGATCGAGGGCCAGCTTCCCGCTTTCATGGTCAGCCCGCGAAGCGGGGCTCGGGAAGTCCTTTTGCACCCAGACCCTCGATGACGAACAGGCCACCGCTGAGGGGATCCTGCGGTACGTCCATGCCCAGCGCCGCGCCGTCGATGGAGGTGAAATAGAGCTGATTCAGGTCCGGCCCGCCGAACATCACGCTCGAGACGAGCGGCACGGGCACCTCCACCACGCGCGCGACACTGCCATCCGGATTGAAGCAGACGATCTTGCCGCCGCCGCACACGGCAACCCACAGGCGGCCCTGCGCATCGACGGTGGCGCCATCCGGAATACCGCCGAATTCTGCGGTTTCGGCAAACACGCGGCGGTTCGACACCGCCCCGGTGTCGAGGTCGTAGTCGTACGCGAAGATGGTCTTCGGCAGGCTGTTCGCGAAATAGAACGTGCGGCCATCCGGGCTCCAGCACGGCCCGTTGGCGATGCCGAACCCTTCGTCGAGCTGCGTCACGGTGTGATCGTCGTCGAGCCGGTAGAGGCAGCCCAGTTGCGCGGTCTCCGTCAGCGAACGGGCTTGCGTGGCCGCGACGAAGCGGCCGTTCCGGTCGACCTTGCCGTCATTGAACTGTGTGCGGTTGTCGGCTTGCGGATTGCACAGACGCGCTGTGGCGTTGCGGCCGAAATCGAAGCGGTGAAAGCCGTCCTGCAGCGCGACGATGGCGCCGCCGCCCTCGCGCAGGGCGAGCGAACCGATCATCGAGGGCATCTTCCACTTGGTGAAATTGCCGCCCGCGGGCTCGTAGCGCCACAACAGCGCCGCGGTGAGATCGACGAAGTAGAGCGCCTGGTCGAGGACATCCCACAGGGGGCCCTCGCCGACATTGCAATGTAACGTTCCGATGCGCCGCAGCTTCATGCCCGATGTTCTCCTTGGGCTGCACTCTAGCGAGTGCCGTCAGCGCGCTCTTGTCAGACAGCGCCGGCCGCCGAGGCGGCCAGGGTGGCCCAAAAAAAGACGCCGCCTTCAGCTGAAGGCGGCGGCTGCAGCATCGGAAGGGTCGGTCGGTCGATCAGTAGAACTGGTTGTAGAGCACGTCGAGCACTACGCCTGTGGCAATGAACGCCAGCACGGCGTCGTTGTTCACGCGCACCCAGTGGTAGCCGTAAGGCGGGGCATCCAACCCGCAGTCGCGATAATTCGCGATGACGTACGGCCGGGCGTAGAAGGCGGACGGCAGACGTTCGCCTCGAGTCCAGCGATGGTCGTAGTAGCCCCACGGGTGGCGATAGGCGCCATAGTTGTAGTGGGGCGAACGCCAGTCGTTGCGGTACGGCTCGCGGTAGTTGCGACGGCCATTGTCGCGCCAGTCGCCGCGGCGGTCGTTCTGCCAATTGCGGTGATCGTCGCGCCAGTCGCCGCGGCGGTCGTTTTGCCAGTTGCGGTGATCGTCGCGCCCGTCGCCGCGACGGTCGTTTTGCCAATTGCGGTGATCGTCGCGCCCGTCGCCGCGGCGGTCGTTCTGCCAGTTGCGGTGATCGTCGCGCCCGTCGCCGCGGCGATCGTTCTGCCAGTTGCGGTGATCGTTGCGCCCGTCGCCGCGGCGATCGTTCTGCCAGTTCCGATGGTCGTTGTCACGGTTGTCCTGGCGGCCACCGTGACGGTCGTCGTCACGCCGACCGTCACCTCGGTTTGCTGCAAAGCTTGGGTGGGCCGCCTGATTGTTTTGCGCGGACCGCTCGTCCCGATCACGGGGAACATGGCCGAATCCTTGGCCTGCCATTGCAGCCGAGCCCGCCACGAGGGACAGAAAAAGTGCTCCGACAGCGATGCGTTTCATCTGGAATCTCCTGCCTTGCCGGCACGAATTCATCTGCGTGCAGTGTCGCAAGGGGCGGCTGAGCCGCTCCTGAACGGCGCAAAACGTCCACCTTGTCCGCGGCCTGAACGGAAATCCGCGGCCCCGCCCCGGCAGCACGATTTTTCAGCGCGGCGCGGCCATCCGGCGAGCAGGCACAGTAGAATCCGCCCGCCGGAAACCAGGTCCTTGAGTCACCCCGGCGCGAGGTCAGTCGTGACGGAGTCCTGGTCCGGTTCTTCGGGGTCGATTGCGCAGCGCTCTGCCCGATGGGCGCTCATCGTTTCGCTGGTGCTGCTGGGCGGCTGGATTCTGCGGCACTTCCTGCCGGCGCTGTGCTGGGCCGTCGTGCTCGCCATTGCCACCTCGTCGATCTACGACCGCTGGCTCGCGAAATTTCACGGCAAGCGTCGCCACCTCTGGGCCGCGCTCACCTTCACCACGTTCGTCGGCATCGTGCTCATCGTGCCGCTCGTCTACGGCGGTGTCATCGCCGTGCGCGAAGCGATTTCGCTCGCGCACACTTACGCGAATCCGGACAACGGCGAGCCCACGCTGCCGGACTGGATCAACCAGTTACCGTGGCTGCGCGACTGGATTCACGATTTCTGGATGGCTCGATTTGGCCCCGCCGCCGACACTGCGGCGGGCCCGGTCCAGTCGAAAGCGTTGGTGCCCACGTGGACGCGCGCGCTGGGGCTTCAGGTGGCACGGCGCATCTCCACGCTTGCGTTCACTCTGCTCACGCTGTTCTTCGTGTATCTCAACCGCACGCATCTCGCCACGAGCGTCCGGCGCGCCATGCGTCGCATCTTCGGGCCGACCGTCGAACCGCTGCTCGATCGAACGGTGGATGCGATTCGCGCAACCGTCGATGGCGTGGTGCTCGTTGCCGTGGCGGAAGGCGCCATCATGGCGATGGTCTACGCCGTGGCCGGCGCGCCCCATCCGATTCTCTTCGGCGCGCTGACCGGTGTGTTCGCGATGATTCCGTTTGCTGCGCCACTCGTGTTTGGCACGGTGGCGGTGTTGCTCGCGAGTCTGGGATCCGTGGTGGCGGCGGTTGTCGTGGGAGTGATCGGCGTGCTCGTGCTGTTCATTGCCGATCACTTCGTGCGGCCCGTCATCATCGGCGAGGGCGCGAAGCTGCCGTTTCTGTGGGTGCTCCTGGGCATCCTGGGTGGCGTTGAGTCTTTCGGGCTCGTGGGGATTTTTCTCGGGCCTGCGCTGATGGCGGCGCTCATCTCGCTGTGGCGTAGCTGGTCGGCTGAGGTGGCGGCGCCGCCGCCGGATCGTTAGCGCTTGCGCGCTAGATCAGGTGGGCTGTCTCTAATTCGCGCTTCAGGCAGGCGTAGTAGATCGGGGCGGCGATGAGCAACGTGTTCACTGCAGATATCTTGAGCTGCGCGAACACCACGTCGTGGAAGGCGGTGACGACGTTCGCGCAACGTGCGTTCAGCAACTGCGTGAGGGGCCCGCCGGGTGCGTGTGAGCGGGTTCGATGCAGGGCCAGCATTGCACCGAGCACGATGCCGATGAGCAGTTGAACCACCATTCGAACCGCATGTTTGCCAGCGACCTGCAGCAGAGCCGCGTGTTCGCGCAGCCAGGCAATCACCGCCGCGCGGATCTCATCTGAATCTGCGGGCAGATGGTCGACCACGACCGCAGGCAACTGGACTCGCGCACGCTCGATGAGCGGCATCAGCCGCTCGAAGAGCGCGGTGGGGAAGTTGGTAGCACCATCGCCGGGGATTATAGATATCCTGCCGGCCCATGGGGCGGGTGATGACGGATGAGCGTTTGTCTCGAGGCAAGCGGCGGCGGCGTTCGCAGGCGCGCCGCCTCGTTGTCGCGACCGCGATTGCATGCATCGCACCGATGCTGCACGCGGCAGAGGGAGAGGACGAGGAGGCGGATGTCCAGTCCGTGGTCGTCACTGCCACGCGCTCCGGGCAGCTGGTGCGTGACCAGCCGCTGCGAGTGGAAGTGGTGCCGGATGCGGAGATCGAAGAGAACCTCACGGTCGCGCCCGGCAATCTCACCAACCTGCTCAATGAGCTCGCGGGCGTACGCATGCAAAGCTCCGCGCCTGGCCTCGGTGGCACGGCACTGCAGCTGCGCGGCTTGCCCGGCCGCCACGCGCAGATTCTGTCGGACGGGTTGCCGCTCGCAGGCGCGCAGACTGATTCATTCAGTCTCATGCAGACGCCGCCGCTCGATCTCGCGCGGGTCGAAGTGATCAAGGGCGTCGCCTCGGCGTTGTACGGAGGCTCCGCGCTCGCGGGCGTGCTCAACCTCGTTTCGCGCGCGCCGGGAAGCGACGATGAGGTGCTGTTCAACCAGACCTCCGTGGGCGGCACGGATCTCGTGGGGTTCATGTCGGGAAAGCCGACGAAGACGCTGGGCTACACCGTGACGGGCGGTGCGCACTATCAATCCCGTGAAGATCGCGACGAAGACGGCTGGGCGGACCTGCCCGGCTATAGCCGCGTCACGCTGCGTCCCAGGCTGTTCTGGAGCGATGGACCGGATCGCTCCGTATTCGCGACGCTCGGAATCGTCGGCGAAGATCGTACGGGCGGCACGATGCCCGGCCGCACACTGCCCGGTGGTGATGCGTTTCCAGAAGCGCTCCACACGCGTCGCTTCGACGGTGGGGCCGTGGCGCGCTTCGTACTCGAAGATTCCCATGTGCTGAGCGCGCGATGGTCCGCCAACCTCACGGATCACGATCGCGAGTTCGGCGCCACGCGCACACAGGACACCGAAGCAACCGTCTTCGGAGAAGCCACGTTGCAAGGCGAGCTGCGTGCGCACAAATGGATACTGGGTGCAGCGCTGCAATACGAACGGCTGCACACGTCCGATGTGCCCGGAGTGAGCTATGACTACACCGTTCCCGGCATTTTCGCGCAGGACGAGTTCGCGCCAACGAAGTGGCTCTCGCTCGCCGGCAGCGCCCGGATCGACGCTCACAGCGACTACGGCACATTCGTAAGCCCGCGATTGTCCGCGCTGTTACGCACAGGTTCTGATTGGTCGCTGCGCGCATCGGTGGGCACGGGATTCTCCGCGCCAACGCCACTCGTGGAAGAGGTGGAGGCGCGCAGCATCGGTGTGTTGAACCCGTTGCAAGGGTTGCGGGCCGAGCGCGCGTCCAGCGCATCGCTGGATGCGAAGTGGGCGGTCAAACCCTGGGATGTGAACGTGAGCGTTTTTTCATCGGAGATTCGGCATCCGCTCACGGTAGAAGCTGCGGCGCAGCCGGATCGGATCGACCTCGTCAATGGGAGCGGCCCGCTGCGGGCGCGCGGGACGGAGCTGCTCATCGGCTACACCGCAGGGCCTCTGCACCTGCTCGCGAACTCGACGTATCTCGACGTCACCGAGAGTGCGCCGAACGGAGATCGCGTCCGCGGTGATCTCATCCCGCGCTTTTCCGCGGAGATCGCCTGGATACTGGAAGACGATGATCTCGGGCGGGTGGGCGTGGAGGTTTCTTACACAGGGACCCAGCACGTGTCGGAAGATCCCTATCGTGCAGACACTCCATCGTACGTGGAGGTCAACGCGCTCGCCGAGCTGCGCCTCGGAAAGGTGGCGCTTTTCGTGAACGCTCTCAATCTCACCAACGTGCGCCAGCGCGACTACGACCCGCTGCTGCGTCCAACGCCTGGCCTCGCCGGAGAGCCGATCACCGATGCGTGGGCGCCGCTCGTGGGCCGCACGTTCAACATCGGGGTGCGTGTAAAGCTCTAGACGCCCATCAGCTCCCGCGTGAGGTCAGCGGCCGGAACCTCCTTGCAACCCGTGGCGTTCTGCCCCGCCCACAGCGGTGAGAAATCTCCACGCCCCTGCGCTTCAGCCTTGGCGCGCAACGGGGCGATGGCCGCTCCCGCCAGCGGAAACGCGGAGGGCAGGGCGCTCATCGGGCCGAGCTCGCGCATGACGCGATTCACGATGCCGCGTGCGGGTCGCCCGCTGAACAGGTTGGTCAGCGCGGTGTGTTCGGCGGCTGGGCTCTTCAACGCCGCGCGATACACCGCGCTCGCCGTGGACTCCGGGCAAAGCAGATACGCCGTTCCAATCTGTACGCCGGCGGCGCCAAGTGCCATGGCAGCCGCAACGCCCTGCCGATCCGCGATGCCGCCGGCCGCGATCACCGGCACTCGCACCGCGCGTACGATCTTTGGCAGAAGCGCGAAGGTACCGACCTGCGAGGCGAGGTCATCAGTCAGAAAGATGCCGCGATGTCCCCCGGCTTCGTACCCCTGAGCGATGATGGCGTCGGCGCCATGAGCCTCGAGCCATTGCGCTTCTTCAACCGTGGTGGCGGAGGAAACAATCTTCGCTCCGTGCGCGCGGGCTCGCGCCAGCAGCTCAGGCGATGGCAGCCCGAAATGAAAACTGACCACCGGTGGCCGGAATTCGTCGATGACATCCGCGGCTTCCGCATTGAACGCCGCACGCCCAGGCCCGGCCGGAATGCTGGCAGCGTCGACACCGTATTCCTTGTAGTACGGCGCAAGTGCTGCGCGCCACGCCGCTTCGCGCCGCTCATCCGGCGTGGGCGTCGCATGACAGAAAAAGTTTAAGTTGTAGGGAAGGTTGGTTCGCGCCTTGATCTGCGCAAGCTCGCTGCGCAATGCCACAAGACTCAGCAGGGCGGATGGCAAAGAGCCAAGGCCGCCCGCGTTGCTCACTGCAACGGCGAGCGCGCTCGCCTGCGCGCCAGCCATGGGCGCCTGAATGATCGGCAACGCGGTGCCGAGAAGTGTCTGAAAAGTCATTCGCCGCAGATTACCGGAAGAAAGCAGCGAAAGAATCCCAAGGTACGCATGTAAGTTTCATGCGGGACGATTCATCCCGAATGGCCAGCGCTCCGGGCGGTGCTTGACGGCCCGGCGAAGCGAATGCTCAAGTGCGCCCCGGATCGCATGGGGGAGCTATGAGTCGAACACAGGTCGGGGTGGTTCTCGCAGCGTCGGCGCTCGTCGTGCCGGTAGCCGGATTCACGCAGCAGCAGCCGAATGTTGGCATCGCGCCCGTCACGCTCACCGAGAGCGCGTACGTGTTCGACACTGCCGAGCAGCACAAGATTCGTGTCGTCGTCGTGGCGAAGGGGTTGAAGCACCCGTTCTCCGTCGCGCTCCTGCCCTCCGGTGATGCACTGCTGTCGGAGCGCGGCATTCAGCTTCGCTTGGTTCGAAATGCCACGGGTGCAGACGGTAAACCGTCCGTGCTGGAGGCCGATCCGGTCGCCGGCGTGCCCGCGCTCGAGCCGGCCTATCGCAACGGCGGCGTGCACGATGTCGTGCTGCATCCGCAGTTCGAGAAGAACAAGCTCGTCTACTTCACTTTCAACAAACCTGGCAATCCGCCGCCGGCGGATGCGAAGCCGCCCGTTCGCCGCGAAAGCCGTGTCTCACTGATGCGCGCCAAGTGGGATGGGAAGAAGCTCACGAACGTCGAGGAGCTGTTCGTCGGCGAGTCCGGCAGCACGAGCGGTTCGCGCATCGCCTTCGGCAAGGATGGCCTCGTGTACATGACCACCGGCGCGCCCTTTGGAGATGAGGGCCAGCGGCTCGACAGCGTGTACGGCAAGGTGCTGCGTTTGCGGGACGACGGTAAGGTCCCAAGCGACAATCCCTTCGTCGGTCGCACGGATGCGAAGCCCGAAGTCTTCTCGATGGGACACCGCGACCAGCTCGGCCTCACCGTCGACCCTGCCACGGGCGCGGTGCTGAATGCGGAACACGGTCCGAACGGCGGCGACGAAGTGAACGTGATCCTGCCCGGCCGCAACTACGGCTGGCCGAAGGTGAGCTTCGGGCGCACGTACGAGGGACCGCGCATTTCGGAATCCCCGGTGGCGCCCGGCATCGAGCAACCGATCCTCGTGTGGCTGCCTTCCATCGGGCCCACTGGCCTCGCGTTCTACACCGGCAATCGCTTCCCCGCGTGGCAGGGCAATCTGTTCGTTGGCAGCGCTCGCCGGGGTGAAGTGCCGCGCACCGGTGGGCTCGAACGCGTGGTCGTGAACGACAAGCTCGAGGAGCTGCGCCGCGAGACGCTACTCACCGAGCTGCATCAGCGCATCCGCGACGTACGGCAGGGCCCGGATGGCCTGCTGTATGTGCTCACGGACGAGGACGACGGCGCGCTGTTGCGGCTCGAGCCTGCGTCCTGACCGGTATCCGTCGACTCACGTATCCGTCGACCGGCGGCCCGGGTTGCGCCGCCGTTCCTTGCCGCTGTACCACCGGCTGAACGACAGGATGTCGCGCCGTTCTTCCTGGCGGCGGTCGTTGAACTTCACGAAGCGGCAGGTGCAGGTCTCGGGCTTGGAACAGTCCGGCAGCGGCAGTTTGGGTGACTCGGGGAGCAGGTACCGTCGCGGGCTCGCCTCTACGACCGCCCTGCACGGAAGCGCGTCCGGAATGATTCCGACGGCGCGATAGTCGGCGCGACGGACGGCAGGCGCCGGTGTCGCAGCGCGGCGGGATCGGCGCAGGCGTCGGAGGAGGTCACCGAGCTTCATCCAGAAGCCAGCAGCAAATCAGGTGCCTCGCCTCCCGAGGTTCAGCTCGAGCCGCGATCCGCGCCGCTCGAGCGGCTGCAACGTGACCTGTGCTGCAGAGAACGCCGCCATCCGACTTCGCTGGCGCGACGGCTCTCCAACCGTCGCGTCACTCGGGTTTCGATGGAGCAGCGCCCGGCGCCTGAAGCGGACTGAGAAGCGCCGGAATTACACGGTCCTCATCTTCGAGAGCGGCATACGCAGACTGCGCGAACTGCAGGGCATCGATGGGCCCCGGGATCAGGACGGTGACGGTGATGCCGGCCTCCTGTAATTCGTTGCGCAGGGCCTGCCCGAAGGATCGCAGGAACGCCCGTGTTGCCGCGCACACCGGATGATGCGGTCCGAGCCGCGAGGAGGCGATGGAGGAGGTGATGAGCACCTTGCCCGTGCCATGCACGACCATGCGGCCGATCAGGCGCTGGACGAAGTGTACGGGCGCCGTGACGTTGCGATTGATCAGTGCGAGTGCCGCCTGGAGGCGGGTCTCCGTTGATCCGTCTCCCTGCCGATCCTCACCCGGGTTGGCCACCAGCACATCGAGTGCGCGCCCCATTTCGCTCAACGCCTTGTAAATGGTTTCTACCCCGTCGGTCGCGGTCAGGTCCGCCATGACACAGGTGACCTGGATCTCGCGATGCGCGCCGCGCAGGTGATCGGCCACTCGCGCGAGCGGCGCGGCGTCCGGGGCCACCAGGATCAGGTCATGGCCGTGCTGCGCCAGCTGTTGGGCGAGCTCGAGCCCCATGCCACTGGTGGCGCCGGTGACGAGCGCAATGGGTCGGCTGAAGGGTCGAATCATGTGCAGCTCCGCGGTGCGCAACACCGCGTGTGAGGTGTCACGGCTGAGCAAGTTTGGTACCCGCGAATGCACCTTTGAAGCTAGTTTCCGGCCTGCCGATAACGCCCGAACCACGCGAGGATCGCGCTCGCCTTCGCCGCCGATTGCGAGGGGCGCGATGCCAGCCCGCCGTGCGATGCGCCAGGCACTTTCACGAGAGCGGTAGGGATACCCCGTAGCTGCAGCGCCTGGTAGTACTGCTCGGCGTCCGACATGGGCGTGCGCAGATCGTGATCGCCGACGACGACGAGCGTCGGCGTTTTTACCGAGGCCACCAGCGACAGGGGCGAGCGCTTCCAGTATTCCTCCGGCGCTTCCCAGGGCAGCTTGGCGAACCAGTATTTCGTGATGGCGGTGTATTCGTCCGTCGTCAGCGCCATGCTCGTCCAGTTGATGACGGGCTTTTGCGCGGCCGCGGCGCGGAAGCGATCCGTGCGGCCGACGATCCACGCCGTGAGGATTCCGCCGCCCGACCCGCCCGTCACGAACAGGTTGTTCGGGTCGACGAAGCCGCGTGCGATCGCAGCATCCACCACGCTCATGAGATCGTCGTAGTCGTTGCCGGGATAGGCGTGATGGATGAGATCCGCAAATTCCTCGCCGTAGGAGGTGGAGCCGCGCGGATTCGCGAAAACGACGACGTAGCCCGCCGCGGCGTAGAGCTGATCGTCCGTCGAGAAGAGCGGGCCGTAGCTTGCGAACGGTCCGCCGTGAATCTCGAGAATCAGCGGATACTTCTTGTTCGGGTCGAACAGCGGTGGCGTGACGATCCACGCATCGATCGGGCGCTTGTCGTACGAAGACGTGACCGGGAGGGCCGCGACGGCGCCGAGTTTCTTGTCGCGGAACAGCTCATCGTTCAGGTGCGTGAGGCGCGTGGTGCGGCCATTGCGTGCCACCGCAATCTCGGAGGGCGTGGCTGCATCTCCGGCGGTGAAGGCCACCGTTGCATTGCTCGCCACCGAAAACTCGCCGCCGGAATAGGGCCGATCGAGCTCGGAGTTGCTGAGTCCCGTGGCGATGAGCTCGAGCTTGCCATCGAGCGACACGCGCCCGATCTTCGTGACGCCCCGATCGGCGTATTGCACGAACAGGCTGCGCCCGTCGGCGGACCAGCGCGCGCTGTCGATGGTGCGATCGAGGCGGCTCGTGAGCGAACGAGGATTGCGGCCATCGCGATCCATCACGTACAGCTCGGTGTTCTGATATCCGAGCACGCGATCTTCGAACGTGAGGTAGGCGATCTTCGAGCCGTCCGGGGACACCACAGGCGCCTGGTCCGGGCCCTTGCGCGAGGTGAGCGGGGTGATCGTGCCGTCGGCGACGGAGACCTGATACACCTCCGAGTTCAGCGGGTCGCGCTGCCAGCCCTCGAGGCGACTACCGCTCACGTACACGGAGCGCCCATCGGCCGACCAGGAGATCGGGCCCGTCTCGTTGAACTCGCCAAACGTGAGCTCACGGGGAGCGCCGCCGTCTGCCGCGACGATGAACAGATGCGTGTAACCCGGCTTGAGCTGGCCCACACCATCCGCTCGATAGGTGACGCTCGTGACGATGTCGAGCGGGGCGGCCCAGGTGGCGCCTTCCGGTTTCAGCGGCGCCTTGCCGAGCTCGATGGCGGCATCCGGCACGAACAGCAGGAAGGCGATCGACTTGCCATCCCGCGACCACGCGAGCGCTTCCGGCGCATCCACCAGATCTGCGATGCGCGAAGCGGTTCCTGTCTGCATCCAGCGAACGAACAACTGCGCACGGCCGCCATCAGCCGTAGACACATACGCGAGACGCGCGCCATCCGGCGACCAGCGCGGCGAGAAATGAGAGCCGCCGCCGCTGACCACCGCGGATTGAACGCCGCTCTCGACATCGACCTGCCAGATGGCCCGGACCATCTGGTCTGTCATCACGTCATGCGATTCGCGCACGTAGGCCACGGTGCGTCCGTCCGGGCGGATCTGCGGGTCCGTTGCCCACTGCAGGCCGAACAGATCGCGCCCTTCGAAGAGCGGCGCGGGCGCCGTGGGAACAGCGGCCCACGATGAACCTATCATGCCGAACGCGGCGGCGAGAGCGAGCCAGGAAATGCGCATGCTGGGAAGATCCTGCAAAAGGAATTCCCGAAAGCTTCTCCCGCCGGCCGCGGGCGCGCAAGTCAGGCCGGCGTGCCTTCGAGCGCCTGAATGCAGGAATTGAGCGCGGTTTGCAGCGTTTCGCGCTCCCGCTCGGCAAGACTCCCAAGCATGGATTGCTCGAGCGCACGGACTGCCGCGTCGCATTCGCGGAGCGTGTCGATTCCACGCGCCGTGAGAGTGAGCTGCACGATGCGACCATGCGAGGGATCCGGGCGACGAGTGACGAGCTTCTGCGCTTCCAATACCTGCACGACTTCGTTCATGGCCTGCGGCGAGATGAATGCACGGCTCGCGAGCTGCGCGTTCGACAGCTCCCCGCGGGTCTTCAGCACCGAGAGGGTGGTGTACTGGGCCACCGACAGGCCGGCGGGCGCGAGCGCCTCGTTGATGCGCTTGCGCAGCGCGCGGTCGAGCCGGCCCACGAGATAAGTCACCTGCGGCCGGCTGCTCCCGGACGCATCGGGGCGTTTCAGGGCACGGCGGGTCGTCGCCATCTTCACATCCTTCGCGGTATCAGGTAGCCTGAGACAGAATCTCAGGAAGCCTGAGATTACAGTCATCGTTTCGAATACGCTACCGCAGAGGCTGCCATGACGTCCCATGAGAATCGCTGGAAGACCGTGAAAGTCGAAGTCGAGGGTGGCATCGCCTGGGTCACGCTCAATCGCCCCGAGAAGCGCAACGCCATGAGCCCCACGCTCAACAGCGAGATGCGAGAGGTGCTGGACATGGTGGAGACGGACGCCGCCGCGCAGGTTCTCGTGCTCACCGGCGCGGGGGATGCCTGGTCCGCGGGCATGGACCTCAAGGAATACTTCCGCGAGGTCGACACGAAGCCCGAAATCTTCGAGCTGCGCGCGCGCCGCGAAGCGTGCGACTGGCAGTGGAAAATCCTGCGCATGTACACGAAGCCCACCATCGCCATGGTGAACGGGTGGTGCTTCGGCGGCGCATTCTCGCCGCTCGTCGCGTGCGACCTTGCCATTGCAGCGAATGAGGCCGTGTTCGGCCTCTCCGAGATCAACTGGGGCATTCCGCCCGGCAATCTCGTCAGCAAGGCCCTGGCCGACACCATCGGCCATCGCGCCGCGCTGTACTACATCATGACCGGCGAAACCTTCACCGGCCCCGAGGCTGCCGCGATGGGGCTGGTCAACCGCAGCGTGCCGCGCGATCAGCTGAAGTCAGTCACCCAGGAGCTCGCATCGAAGCTCATCGCCAAAAACCCTGTGGTCCTGCGCGCCGCCAAACACGGCTTCAAACGCTGCCGCGAGCTCACATGGGAACAGAGCGAGGACTATCTCTACGCCAAGCTGGACCAGGCCACGCACCGTGACCCGGAACACGGCCGCGAGCAGGGACTCAAACAATTCCTCGACGAGAAGGCCATCAAGCCTGGATTGCAGACTTACAAACGGTAGTCAGCGGATCGATGGGATGGAATTGCACCGCTCAGCGCCAGTGCACGTGCATGAACGCTCCTGCGCTTGCGCGAGCGGAGGCCGCGATCGCTCAGGGGCTTGGGGGGAACGGCCGTAAGACCGGTCCATCGGGGCCTCGGGAAAACGCATCCATGCGTTTTCACGTCCCCCCAATCCCCTGAGCGACCACGTCCTCCGCTGAATTGCAGTGCGCGTTCTCGGGGAAAAAGGCAGGGCATTGCAGCGGTGACTTGCTCATCAGGGG
>FTEO01000500.1_pt1 | contig 13399 bp, 12 predicted proteins | sample 1640211 | NCBI WGS metagenome assembly FTEO01 (sample SAMEA3914816, study PRJEB12502) | metagenome | biome: forest; material: soil | place: USA | collected 2011-09-16 | depth 0.3 m | reverse complement strand
CTCGAGAAATATCCGTGGCTCGACGGCAGTAATGCGTGCGCGGCCGGCGCCTCGTACGGCGGCTTCATGATCAACTGGATCGCGGGCAACTGGCCCGACCGCTTCAAGTGCCTCGTGAACCACGATGGCATCTTCGACCAGCGCACCATGTACTACTCGACCGAGGAGCTGTGGTTCCCGGAATGGGAGAACGGCGCGCCGTACTACGACAACCCGCAGGCGTACGAGAGATTCAATCCGTCGAGCTTCGTGACGAAGTGGCAGACGCCGATGCTCGTCATCCACAGTGAGCTCGATTTCCGGGTGCCGCTCGAGCAAGGCATCGGCACCTTCACGGCGCTACAGCGGCGCGGCATCGAGAGCCGGCTGCTCACGTTCCCGGACGAAAACCATTGGGTGCAGAAGCCCGCCAACAGCGTGCAGTGGCACCACGTGGTGTTCGATTGGGTGGACGCTCACTTGAAGAAGAAGTGAGCGCGGGCTGCGCCTACTTGCGGCCGGGCGGCTTGCCCTTCGCCGCGGGCGTCGGAGTGACCTTGGGCACCGGAGTGCGCTGGTTGTAGGGGTCGTAGCCGCCGCCGGGGTCGCGATCGGCCTCGATGCTCAGCTCGTCGTCCTTCTCGCCTTCCATCTTGAGGCCCGGCACTTCGAGCTTCTTCAGCATCGCAGAGGTGCTCTCGATGCAGATGCGGCCCGTTTCCTTTACCCAGTCCCAAACTGCATTGCCCCGCGAGTCGTGCACGACGCGACCCGAGCCGCCCGCTTCGGGAGCCGCTGACGGCTGCTGCGGCTTTGCGGCTGCCGCCGGTCCCTTTTTCGGGTCAGGCGCGGCGGTACCCGCCGGATTGACCGGCCACTGCGACGAGGGCGGTTGGGTACCTTTGGGGTCGGCCATGGCAATACGTCGGGAAATCCCAGAAGTCCACACAGTAACCAAGGATTATCGTACTGCTATCCGCGTTCAGCGCAATGTCCGGTTGCGGAATCAGGGATAGTGGAAACTGCGGACGGACTCACAGAATGGGACCATCGTCCCGCTGTGTGAACCGTGCACGCTCGTGACGCTACGGATTGGAGCGCTTGCGGTATCGATAGAACGGCTCGGCCGCGTTCCCCTGAAGGATCTTGTCTCCGTCGCCAAAGGCCAGCTCGGCGAGCGACAGCTGATCCGCCGACAGTTCCGCCTGCATCTGCATGCGGACCGCGCCGAGCGCGCCGGAGGTCACACGGCACGTGGCCAGCTGATTCGCCGCGACGAAGCGGCCGCCGTCTTTCTTCCACTGGAGCAGGCAGCCGCCGAGGGGCGTCGCGTCTTTCTCCATCATTCCCTTGAAGAGGTCGGGGTTCTCCTGACCATCGCGCCAGCGGCCGGGCTGGGCGAGCGACCATACCGTCTCGATGATGTGACCCTTCACGACTTCGAAGGTCAGCAGACGTTGGGTGGTGATGCGGCGCGGATCATCCGCAACGCTCTCCTGAAAGTAATACGCGTGCTCGCTCGTGAGAGGCACGTCGATGGGCACGATGGTGACGGAAAGCGCGGTGTGGGGCTCGCGCGCCAGGCGTATGTCCTCCTGCGCCTGATCCAGGTTGTCGTAGCGGCCGGGGAGCCAGGCGTCGATCTGCGCGAGATCCGCTTCGGCCAGTTTCATCTCGCTGGCGCAGGAGGCGAGCAGCACGCATGCGGCAAGCGCCAAGCCCCTGGCGGTGCCGCGGGTCAGGCGTCGACATTCAACCATAGAAGGCACGCCACTCCGCTTGATAGGACAGCCCCAGTGTCATGAGGCGATCGAGCAGTTCCTCGTATGACACGCCCGCCGCGCGCGCGGACTCCGCGAAGTCTTCTTCGGTCTCGAGGTTCGGATTGGCATTGGCTTCGAGCACGTACACCTGTCCATCGGCGGTCACCCGGAAATCCATACGGGCGCAGCCCGATAACCCGAGTGCACGATAGATACGCCGCGAGAGCTTGTCGAGGCGCGCGATCACAGGCGGCGGCAATTCGTCCGCCGCGCGCGTCGTGATGCCGTACTTCGTCTGGTATTTCTTGTCCCACTTCACCTTCCGGGTGGCGATGGCCGCCTGCGAATCCGGCATCGAGCCGAACACCATCTCCCACACCGGCAGCCGCGTCAGCCGCTCGTTGCCGAGCACGCCCACGTACAGCTCGCGCCCTTCGATGAATTCTTCCACCAGCGCGTCCGAGCCCACCTGCTCGTTGACGAACTCGATGCGCTCTTTCAGCTTGGCCGCATCTTCAACCACGGACGCCTGCGCAATGCCGAGCGACGCATCTTCCACCGTGGATTTCACGAACAGCGGGAAACGCAGCTTGCGCGGTACCCGGAACTTCGTGCCCTTGCGAAACACGGCGAACTGCGGCGTAGGAATGCGATGGAACGCCAGCAGTTGCTTCGACAGGGACTTGTCGCGCGAGAGCAGCAGCCCGCGCGGATTGCAGCCCGTGTACGGCTGGCGAAGCAGCTCGAGGAACGCGACGACATGCTGGTCGTACGTGACGATTCCGTCGAACTCTTCCAGCAGGTTGAACGCGATGTCCGGCTTCCAGTCCGCAATCGTGGTGCGCAACTCGGTCAGGCTATCCAGAACGCCGACACACCGGACCTCGTGCCCGATCTTGCGCAGCGTGCTGGTGACGTCGTATTCCGTACGCCACTCTTCGATTTCTTTCGGGGTGTGTCCCTCGAGACTCTCGGGGGGAATCAGGCTTGCATGCACGACGACGAGCACGCGCAGTTTCTTCATAGGGGGAGCTGCGGAGTCTCGCCCTGACCATACAGTCGTGACAGGCGCAGCAGCATCCACCGTGCATGCCGCAAGGCATTGCGCCGGCTGCCGCGCACGTGAAGCTTCAAGGTTTCGCTGCGTTCGATGACCATGCGAAGAATCTGCTGAACCGTATAACGCTCCACACCCGACTCGCGTGCCAGGCCCGCGATCATGCCCGGCTTCACGGCGCGCAGGAAGGTGCTCGCGCGCATGGAGCGCGCGTTCGCGCGGTCCGCGCTGAAAATCTTGCGCAGGAGGTCGTCCGCGAGGCCCCGGCGGTAGTGACGATGGCGGGCGAGCTTGCGGCGATAGTGTTCCGCAAGCGTGCGCTTGTCGCTTTCGATGGGCTCGATGCGCGCGCGGTTGCGGACGGGCGGCGTGCAGTCGCGGATGCTCGTCATGAGCTCATCCACGAGATTCAGTTTGTGAAACGCCGGCCAGTCCACGTAGGTGCGGCGCCAATCGGAATTCGGTTTCAGCCAGACCGCGAAAGTCTCGGCGAAATCCTCGGTGGGATGGGACTGCGCGTACCACTCGCCGAGGTGATGCACGTAGCGGCGGCTACCCGGGCGCGCCCGATAGCGATGCGGATACGGCAGGGACGCCGGCCCGAACACGTCGCGCCAGACCTTGCGCCGCCGCAGACGGTACGCGTTGTCGAGCGCGTGGCCGGCTTCGTGGCGCAGAATGCGCATCTGCCAGCGGCCATTGCCGCCTTCGACCTCGCGCATGATCCGCCGTTCGAGCCGCTCCAGCCGCGGGTGCGCCAGGTAGAACGGCACGGCGATGCCCGGCACGCCATCCGGCGAGAACCATTCCTCCGCGAGCCAGACGTGCGGGCGGAAATGAATGCCGCGGTTTTCGAGCTCCGTGTACAGGCGCTTCACACGCCTGGCGAGTGGCCCGCGCTCGACGGAGAGTTTCAGATCGCAGAACCGCAGCTCGAGGAGCTTCTCATCCGAGAGGCGTGCCCACGGGACCCGCGCGCGGGTGCGCTTCGCCGGAGCGCGGCGCGCGTCCGGGCGAAGAGCACGGCCGGATATGCGCGGTGCGCTCGACATCGACGGTCAACCCTCTCAGCACTGTAATCGTCCGGGCTTGCGCCCGAGGGAGCGCGACTCGACCGATCGCTGTTGTTCTCAAGGCAGCTTACCCAACCCGGACGGGGGTAGCGAGAGCGAAATCAGGCCGTGAGGCTCACCATGGCGTGGGCCAGGAGCCGATCGGCCAGGCCCTCGATCAAGTCCTTACCCATCAGGCTGTTGCGCCACGTGCCGGGGATGGCGCTGACGCCGTAATAAGCACCGGCGAGCTGGCCATAAACACAGGCCGCCACGTCCGAGTTGGCGCCGAGATTCGCGGCCCGCAAAGCCCCGTCCCGGAAGTTGTCGGTGGTGCGGAAAGTCCAGAGAGCCGCCTCCAGAACTTCTACCACGTGACCCGCCCTGGGCTCGGCGGTTCCGATCTGCGCGCCACCGCTTTCCGCGAGCGCGGCCACGTCAGTTCGCAGGGTCGCCGGATCCAGCAGCTCGGCGGGCGGAGTCAGCACGGCCTGCTTGGGCTTGCCGGACAGCGCGCCGTACAGCACGGCGGCGAACAACCGGCAGGCCTCTACGGCACCCGGAGACTGGCACGTGGTTCGTGCCGACTCCGCCGCCTGCGCCACGGCATCCGCGCTCACCGCGAAAAAAAACATGGCGGCCGGCGCTACACGCGACAGCACCTCCGGATCCAGCTGCGTCGGATCGTGCGAGCCAGAGAACACTTGCCGACGCCACTTGGCCATCGCGAGCGCACGGGCGGTGCTCGCAGTAATGCCGACACACTGACCGGTCGCCGACAGATGGCCCTGCTGCTGCCACCGGGCGTAACGCTCCACCTGGTCGCGAGGATCGAAGCCGTCTGACTCCAGCAGACTCTCGGCCAGGCAAAGCGCCATGGAGGTGTCATCGCTCCAGCCACCGCGCGGCAGGTCGAACGGGCCGCCACCCAACATGTCGCCCACCGGCGGGAAGGAGCCTGGCTTGCGGTACTGAGTGGCCGCGGCCAATGCATCACCTACTGCAAGGCCAATCAGCGCACCGAGAAAACGCTCGCGCAGGTTGCGAGCGGCGCTGAGCGTGGATTGCTCGAACAGCGGATCGTCGGCGGGCCGTCGCGCCACCCGCTCCGACAGCATCGCATCCACCTGCGGGGTCCACGTGCGAATGAATTCCGACTGATCGTCCGTCTCGGGCACGTGCGGCCACGACTCCGCGCGCTTGCACTGCTGCCACAGGCGGTTCAGCTCTTCGAGCGCATCGGTTCCGGACAGGCCGCGCTCGACGAGAAAGCAGCCGACCACCGTACCGGTGCGGCCAATGCCCGCGCGGCAATGTACGTAAGTGGGCTGGCCCGTACGCACCGCGTGATCGAGGCAGGCCTGGATGTCGACCATGTGCTCGCGCCGCGCCGGCAGGCCATGATCGCGAATCGGCTTACGGATGTATTCCACGGCGATGGGCAGCTCGGTGTCGTACGGGTCGAGCTCATCTGGCTGCGTGAGGTCGATGAAGCACTCGATGCCTGCACCCGTGAGCTTCGCGAGCCGCTCGCGGGTTTCCTCGCGCGTCGCCCCGCCCGGATGCTCGCCCGCGAGAACTTGCCCGGGGATGACCCAATACGAATTCGGGAGAGGCAGCGCCGGCCCCGCAACGGCCGGCGGTTCGTGCGTTCCGGGCTTACGCATCGGTTTCGGGTGGGAAACTGCGCGCGGCGTCGAGCGCCGAAAAATCAAAGTGGCGCGGATCGCCGAGGTGCTCGACTTCGACACTTCGGATGGCAGAGAAGATGGACTCGGTGCGGCCCGGGAACTGCTGTTCCCAGTCCGCCAGCATCTTCTTCACGGCCACGCGCTGCATGTTCTCCTGCGAGCCACAGAGCTTGCAGGGAATGATGGGGAAGCCGCGGCCCCGCGCGTAACGCTCGATGTCCCGCTCTGCCACGTACGCGAGCGGACGAATCACGATGTTGCGGCCGTCCTCCGAGGCGAGCTTCGGCGCCATCGCCTTCAACTTGCCGCCGAAGAACATGTTGAGGAACAGCGTCTCGACGATGTCGTCGCGATGATGGCCGAGCGCGATCTTCGTGAAGCCGTTTTCCGCGGCAAACCGGTACAGCGCACCTCGCCGCAACCGCGAGCACAGCCCGCACATCGTGCGGCCTTCCGGGATCACGCGCTTCACCACGCTGTACGTGTCCTGCTCGATGATGCGATACACAACGCCAAGGGATTCGAGATATTCCGGCAGCACGTGCTCCGGAAAACCCGGCTGCTTCTGATCGAGATTGACCGCGACCAGCTCGAAATCGATGGGGGCGCTGCGCTTCAGCGACAGCAGGATATCGAGCAGCGTGTAGGAATCCTTGCCGCCCGAGAGACACACCATGACGCGATCGCCCGCGGCGATCATGCCGAAGTCCTCGATCGCCTTGCCCACGAGCCCGCGCAGGTGCGCCTGCAGCTTGAGCAGCGTACGGGAGGGCCTCGAGACGACGGCGTTCATGCGGGCGATTGTAGCCGCTCGCGGAACGAGCGGCGGCGGCTACGCGGCCGCGCTATTTGCGGTGGCTTCCAGGTATTTCGATTCGACGTAACGCACGAAGCCGGTTGCGGACAAGTCCTTGCCCGTGGCGGTCTTCATGAGCTCGTGCACGGTGACTTTCGCTCCAAGTCCGTGCACGTTCGTGCGCAGCCAGCCAAACAAGCCGCCGAATTCGCCGCGAGCGATCTGCTCGTCGAGGGCCGGAACATCCGCCCGCAAGCTCTCGTAAAGCTGGGCAGCGATGACCGCGCCGAGCGCATACGACGGGAAGTAGCCGAACGAACCGACCGCCCAGTGAATGTCCTGCAGACAACCCTCGACGTCATTCGCTGGGCGAATCCCCAGGCGCTGCTCCACGCCGTCATTCCACGCCTCGGGCAGGTCCTTCACCGCGAGCTGGCCCGTCAGCATCTGCTTCTCGAGCTCGTATCTCAGCATGATGTGAACGGGATACGTGAGCTCATCCGCGTCCACGCGAATCAGGCCGCGACGCACGCGCGTGAGGTGCGCGTAGAGATTCTCGACGTCCCATTCCGGCCCGCTGACGCCAAAGTGCTTCTCCAGCAGGGGCTTGAGATAGCGCACGAACGGGCGGCTGCGGCAGATGATCATCTCCAGGAGGAGTGACTGGCTCTCTTCGAGTGCCATGCCGCGGTCGCGGCCGACTGGCTGGTCGCGCCAGTCTTGCGGCAGGCCAAGGTCGTACATGGCATGGCCAGTCTCGTGCAAGGCGCCCAGGAGCCCGGAGAAAAGGTCATTGGGATCGAAACGCGTCGTGACGCGGATGTCGCCCGGCACCCCTTCCGTGAAGGGGTGCTCGCTTTCGTCGAGCCGGCCGCGGTCGAACGGAAAACCGATCGCCTTCATGATCTCGACAGCCAGCGCGCGCTGCTTGCTGGCCGTGAGCTTGCCGTTGAGCGGTAGCGGCAAGCGCGTTTCCTGCAACGCGATGGTCTCGCGGATGAGGCTCGGCATCCGGCGCGAGAGCGTCTTGAACATGGAATCGATGTCGGTGGTCGTGACGCCCGGGCTGAACTCGTCGACCAGCGCGTCGTAGGGCGGCAGATTCAGGGCCTGGCCCAGCAAGGCCGCTTTGTCGCGCACCAGATGAACCACCTCTTCGAGGCGCGGCGCGAACAGCTCGAACTTGCCCTGATGTCGGGCTTCGAGCCAGTGCACCTCGGCACGCGAAGAAGCCTTGGTGAGACGGGAGACGAGCGAGGCCGGAGTTGCGATGGCGTGATCGCGCTGCCGGCGCATCTCGCGGAGGTTGGCTACCTGCCAATCTGCCATGCCCTGCGTATTGGCCTGGGCGCGATCAAGGAGACGGGTGATTCGGGGAGCAGTCAGGAGCGCGTGGTGCTCGGTCTCGAGCGCGGCGAGCTGATCGCCCCGCACGTCGGCGCTACCACGCGGCATCATGACGGCAGCGTCCCAGCGGAGCAGAGAGAGCGCACCACGAAACGCGTGGAGGCGCCTGAACTCCTGCTCAAGCTGCTTGTAAGTCGAGGCTGACATGAAGGTGTAACACCAGATTTTGTTGAGGCCTCGCGGCTCGCGGGCACCGAGAGAGCAGTGCGGGTCGCGGGTCGGAGGCGGGGGAAAGTGGCGTTAGTCTACCAGCGGGGCCGCGGCCGACCCTGCGCCTCGCCCCTCAACATCAATCAGAACAAGGAGTTGGGCGCGTTACCGCGGGTTGACACGGTCGCGCTTGGGCTGTTGGCGGAGCGTCTTCACGCCGTTTCGGGACTCGTCAATCTCCCGAACGGGATCGGGCCGAGGAGCAGGCTCAGGCGGACATCAGCATCAGCGGACGGCCTCTGCCGTGGTCGGCGCGCCCTGATCTTGGATGGACCGGACCGCGCCTCCTTCGCGCACCTTCTGCGTCCCTTCGACGATGATGTGCTCACCAGAGTGCAACCCCGCGGCGATCTCGACGCGCCCCGGCTCCCGCCGGCCGATGCGCACTTCGCGACGCACCGCCTTGCCCTCTTCCACCACATAGATGAATTGCCGGCTCTGCTCAGGCACGAGCGCGGCCTCGGGAACCATGAGGGCGTCCTGCTCGCCGCGGGCGATGCGGACGTTCAGAAACATGCCCGGCTTCAGTGAGCCATCGGCATTCGGGACCAGCGCCCGCACGGTCAGCGCGCGAGTGACGGGGTCGACGCGTGAATCCACGCTCGCGAGTGTGCCCACGAACTCACGATCCGGAAACGCGGCGGACAGGGCAGAGACTTTCAGGCCCTCATGCAGGCCGGAAAGCAGATTCTCCGGCACGGAGAAATCGAGCTTGATGACGCTGATGTCATCCAGCGTGGCGATGGTGGCGCCCGGGTTCACGAGGCTGCCCAGGCTCACCCGGCGCAACCCCACGCGACCACTGAACGGCGCGCGAATCACCGTGTCGTCAAGCCTGGAACGGGCCGCGGCCACGCGCGCCTCATTGGTTTTCAGGGTTGCCTCGAGCTGGTCGTACTGCGCTTCCGACAGCGCCTTCGTATGCAGCAGCTCCTTGCTGCGATTCAGCTGGCTCGCGCTTTCGGCACGGGCCGCCTCGGCTCCTGCGAGGTCCGCGCGCGCCTGTGCGCCGTCGAGCTCGACCAGCACCTGCCCCTGCTGCACGCGTTCACCGTCGCGAAAACGGATCGCTGTGACGGTATTGGAAGTCTTCGACGTGACCTCGACCGCCTCGTTGGCGCGGGCGGTCCCCAAGGCATTGAGCTGACTTGCCAGGCGCTCTGTACGCACGGTGGCGGTGATCACGGCAATACCGCTGCCAGAGTCAGGGATAGGCCGCTCGCCGGCGATGGCCGCACCAGGCCCAGGCCCGGATGCGCCTGCAGGACGCGCGGCCGCATTCCCGGCGACCTGCGCCTCTTCGGCGGCCTTCAGCCGGTCTGCGCGGGAGGCATTGTGGTTGACGTACAGCGCCCAGCCGGCGGCGACGAGAGCGACGGCCACACTGGCGGTCGTGAGGATGTTTCGAGGGTCAGCCATTGGAAAATACGCAGCGCGATAGCCGAACGAGTATCGCATCTGAATGCGGCAAAATGAAAACGCGCGGATATGAGATCGGTCACGCGCTTGCGAGAGACGTGCCGCGGATTCTCACGCGGGGCGAGAGCGCCTCGCGCCGCGATGCGGGTCGAGCGGCCAGCGCTTCCCACGCCAGGATTGCGCGTTTACGATCCTCACCCCAGCGATATCCGCCCAGTGCGCCGCCCTTGCGCAGCACGTGATGGCACGGGATGAGCCACCCGATGGAGTTCGAACCCACCGCGCCCGCTACGGCGCGCGTGCTCGATGGCGCACCGATGACGTCTGCGACTTCGCTGTAGCTCGTTCGGTTGCTCCCGCCAACGGCCAGCAACGCCTGCCAGACTTTGAGCTGGAAGTTGGTGCCGGTGACGTTGAGACGCAGCGGCGCACCGGCGCGGGAACGGCCGGACCAGATGCGTGCTGCAAGCGTGCGAGCCTCATCGTCGCTTCGCTCGAACTTCGCACGCGGGGTCGCGGCGCGAAGCTCCTCGAGCGCGGCAGCGTCGGCGCCTGCCTCAACGAACGCCAGATGTGAAAGCCCGCGAGGCGTCATCGCAATGAGTGCGCGACCGAACGGCGTGTTGCTGAAGCCGTAACGCACAACAGTGCCGTCGCCTTGTGCCTTGATCTGACCAGGCGTCATGGCGTCGAGCGTGACGACGAGATCATGCAGTCGACCGGGACCGGATAACCCCACGGTCAGCGCGGCATCCAGCACGGAAGCCTGGCTCGCAAGCGCACCGCGGGCGGCCGCGCCGGTGACGGCCGCCAGGTATTGCTTCGGCGTAATGCCAGCCCAGCGGCGGAACAGCCGGTTGAAGTGAAACTCCGAGAGGTTCACGTGCGCAGCCACCTCTGCAAGCAGGGGCTGCGAACGGAAATGCGCGTCGATGAACTGGATCGCCCTCGCGATGCGGGCGAAGTCGCGGCTGTCCACGAAATTGTCGGGTAGGCGCTTGTCCATGGGCCGCATCTTACGGACGATGCGTTGCGCGGCGACCCGATTCTTGCGGTGCATCGCTCGAGTCATGGGCCGACAGCCGACGGCGGTGACGCGCGATCAGTTGGTGCGGGGATCAGCGCAGCACCGAGGCCGTCAGATTTACGTCGGCGTACTGCCAGGCTTTCTTGAAGCGAGCATGGACTTCGGCGGCGGCAGCGGATTTTTCCTGCGCACGCAACGCCTGTTCGAGCCCGAAAAGGGCCCAGCCATTTTCCCGGTGTTTTTCCAGATCGCCGCGGTAAGCCGCTTCTGCAGCGACCGGACGATGCGCCTCGAGGAGGATGGCGCCGAGCAACAAGCGGACCGGGTACTGCCAATCCTCGGGTTCGTTGTAGGCGAGCGAGTCTTCGGCTCGAAGACCCTCCTCCAGCGCGTCGACGGCAGCGGCATAGCTCTCGCGGCGGGCAGCGATGTCACCGGTCAGCATTCGTTCGCCAATATAGACGATGCGGTCGGCCGTGTTGAGCGTCGAGATGTGCAATGTCTTGAGATCTGCGTTCACCAGAATGCGCCTGACTTCGACAAGCTCGCGCTCGGCGGCCGCGAGATCGCCCCGAGCGGCAAAAGCAGTGCCGCGAGCCTGATGCCACATTGCAACGGGATAGATTTGCTTCGCGTCGGGCTGCGCCAGCGCGGTGATGGCGTCCCACCGGGCAAAGCGTGTCGCGGCGAAGACCGGTGCCAGCATCATGTGCTGCAAGACGGGACCGAAAGTCGGGTCGTCAATCGGGGCTCCGTGCAGGACCTCGTGCGTTTGCGAGGCGCCTTCGAGAGCCTGTTTACGGTTGCCCTCGAGGGTTGCGCCGGCCCACACGAAATGCCAGTTGTGGGAGTAGTAGGCGAGCGGATAGAACCCCTGCACGTTGCACTGAGTGATGTAGCCCTTGTCGGCCGCGGTGGCTTCCAGGTTCGAAAGCACCGCGTCATGGTAGCGCCCGACCCTTATATAGATGTGCGCGGGCATGTGGACCAGATGGCCGGCACCCGGCACGAGATGTCGTAGACGATCCGCTGCCGGGAGCGCCCGGTCCGGATCCACAGCTTCGAGCGTGTGGATGTAGTAGTGAAGTGCGCCGGGGTGATTGGAGCTCAATGCGATGGCGTGTTCGATCGCCTTGAGGACTTCCTCAGTCGTCGGCTTGGGCTTGCCGCCGGCGAGGTAGTAGTCCCACGGAGAAATATCGAGGAGGGACTCGGCGAAGAGCGCGAGCACGTCGGGGTCGTCAGGGAACTGCTGCGCGACTTTGCGCATTGCGTTCGCGTACGCGACATCGAGCGCGGAGCGATCGGGCAGCGGCTTCTCCGAGTAGCGCTCGGCCAGCGCCGTGATCAGCGCGCGCTCGAGCGGCGTCTCGTTGTCGAGGAGCGCGATCGCCTTGCGCGACGCGGCGAAGGCTTCCGCCACATCGCTGTCGGACATCGGCAGGTTGATGTTCGGGCCGAGGACGAGGGCGGCGCCCCACCAGCAGGCCGCGCATCCAGGATCCAGACGCGCGGCTTCGCGGAACGAGCGCTCTGCCTCCGCGTGATTGAACCCATAGGTCAACACCATGCCCTGCGAGAAATACCGGCGAGCCTGGTCGGACTGCGTAGTCACGGCACGCGTGTAGCTGCCGAGGTTGTCGAAGAGCGGAGCACCGTGTTCTGCAGGAGAGGCTGGCATCGTGGATGACGCGCCGGCATCCGAGGGGGCAGCGGAGGTTGCAGTCTTCGGAGGCGTGGCCGACATGTTGCACGCGGCGATGCTGAGCGCGGCGGCACCAATGCAGAGCAGACGGATCACGATAGGTCTCCTATTCCAGTGATAACCGTTCAAGCATGCGGACAGCGGGCAGGCGCAGCCTACGCCCGGACATCGATCGGGTACACTCGTCAAAAAGCAACCACGCCCCTTCGATGCAACGAGAAACCTGGACCTGGAGCAGCTCGCGCCTCAGCGAGCCGGCGCGCGTCACGCGCTGGGGACACTTCGGTACACCCGTGCTGCTGTTTCCGACAGCGGGTGGTGACTTCGAGGAAGTGGAGCGTTTCGATCTGGTACGCGTGCTGGGCGAGCTGATCGACAAGGGACGCATCAAGGTGTTTTCGGTGGATGGCGTCGCCGCAAGAACGTGGCTGCGCGGCACGCACTCACCCGGGCACTGCGCGCGGGTACAGGCCCTCTACGAGGACTATATATATGAGGAGGTCGTGCCGCTCATGCGCCGCGACTGCCATAGCGAGAGTATCGAAGTGATTGCGGCAGGCGCCGCGATCGGTGCCTGCAACGCGGTGGCGAGCCTGTGCCGTCATCCGAACGTGTTTCGCGCAGCCGTCGCCCTGAGCGGGACCTACGACCTGTCGAAGTACCTGCAAAACGGCTTCACGCAGGAGGTGCGCGCGGCCTCCCCGCTTCACTACCTGCCTGGCCTTGCCGAAGGGCCGGCGCTCGAAGCTCTACGGGGGCGCTTCGTGCAGGTTGCGAGTGGCGAAGGGGACTACGAAACACCCGAAGAATCGCGGCGCTTGGCCAGTGCGCTCGGGGCCCGGCACATCCCCCACCATCTCGACCTCTGGGGCCGCGATCATGCTCATCGGTGGGCCACCTGGCGGGAGATGCTGCCCCGTTATCTCAGCGCCCACGCGTAACCGCGCAACACGTCTACGGGAACAGCACCTGCCGCAGATGAGGCCAGTCTGCCACCAGCACGCCCACGCCAATAGACACGGTGAGCAAGAGCACAAGCGTGAGCGCGATCAGAAAACGACGCATCGTCAGCGAATCCCCCTCGCGAATGTGACGAGTCTACAGACTGCCGTCACGCGCGGATTGTAGACTGCGCGCCCCGATCTGCCCCAGTACCGCCGTTTTAGAGCCAATTTGCCGCCGGCCCCGACATGCCCCTGAACGTCTGCATGATCTCTTCCGAGGTGGCGCCGCTCTCCAAGACCGGGGGGCTCGCCGATGTGTCGGGCGCGCTCACGAAGTTCCTGCATGGTG
>FTEO01000451.1_pt1 | contig 13530 bp, 13 predicted proteins | sample 1640211 | NCBI WGS metagenome assembly FTEO01 (sample SAMEA3914816, study PRJEB12502) | metagenome | biome: forest; material: soil | place: USA | collected 2011-09-16 | depth 0.3 m | reverse complement strand
CTTCTGTCGCGGCGTGATCGATTTCCTGGGGTAGGTCAGGGGGGCCCCGGGAAATCGAGCGTCTTATTCGTCACGGGTTGCTCTTCTGTCGCGGCGTGATCGATTTCCTGGGGTGGGTCAGGGGGGCCCCGGGAAATCGAGCGTCTTATTCGTCATGGCGTGGTTTAACCTACGCCGCTTGACCCCCCATCATCCGACATTCCCGACGGCAGCCTCGCAACGCTTCGCCGTACTGATTTTTCTGGCCGCCGCGGTGGCCATCGCGTCGCTCGTCGTTGGCGGCTCCGGAATCAGCATCCACGAGGCGCTCGAAGCGCTGGCTGGCCGCGGCGGAGAAACCGCACGGACGGTCATGACGGAAGTGCGATTGCCGCGCCTCCTGGCCGGATTCGGCGTAGGCAGCCTGCTCGCGCTCGCCGGAGTGCTTCTGCAGGCGCTGTTCCGCAACCCCCTGGCGGACCCCTTCGTTCTGGGTGTGTCGGGCGGTGCGGCCGTGGGCGCCCTGGTCGCCATGATCGCCGGGGCGGTCGCGGTCGTCGTTCAATCGGCTGCGGTCCTCGGGGCGTTAGGCGCGGTTGGGATCGTGTATCTGCTGGCCCGCGGAGGGGGTACGCCACGGCTCCTCCTGACCGGCGTCGTGCTCGCCAGCGCCTGTGGCGCGCTGGTCAGCGTCATGCTCGCGGTCGCCGACTCCTCGCAAGTCCGAGGAATGGTGTTCTGGCTGGCCGGCGACCTGGGATGGGCCTTGAGTCCCTGGGCCAGCGGAGTCGCAGCCCTCGTGGCGTTGGCGTTCGCCTTCAGCGTCGCGCGCCCGCTCAATGTGTTGGCTGCTGGCGAGCTTCGCGCTCGCAGCGTCGGTCTGCACGTCGAGGCCTGGCGACTGATCGTGTTCGTCGCGTGCGCAACGCTGACAGCCGTCGCAGTTGTAAGTGCCGGGACCGTTGGATTCGTGGGGCTGATCACACCGCACGCGGTGCGGCTGGCCTTTCGGACGAGCGATCATCGTATCGTCGCGCCAGCATCGGCTTTGCTCGGTGGGACTCTTCTTGCGGGTGCCGATCTCGTGGCGCGAACGATCGCGAGCCCGCGTCAGCTTCCGGTTGGAGCGGTCATGGCACTCGTCGGTGCCCCGCTGTTCATTGCCCTGCTTCGCAGCCGCGGCGTGCGCTCTACCTGATGACGCCTACGCAATGAGGGTCTGGGAACACTCGATCCGGTTGCGCCCGGCGCTTTTCGCCCGGTAGAGCGCGGAATCGGCCTCGGCGATGAGCCGCTCGGCCAACACCTTGTAGTCGCGAGTTCCTGCCGCGGGCTCGGCACCGGCGACCCCGATCGACAGGGTAATGGTCTCGCTGACTTCAGCACCGATGACGATCGGTTGGCTTCTGACAGCATTCAGCACACGCTGCGCCACCTTTTCGCCATCCACCAGACCGCCCTGTGGCAGCACGATCGCAAACTCGTCCCCACCGAAGCGCGCTCCCGTATCGCTCGTGCGCATTTCCGTGTCGATACGATGAGCTACTTCCTGGAGCACTGCATCGCCCGCGAGATGCCCGTATTGATCGTTGATCCGCTTGAAATGATCGACGTCGATCATCAGGCACACGATGGACTGATGTACGCGCTGTGCCCGCGCCAGCTCCTCGCGCAGACGCGAATTGAGGTAGCGGCGATTGTGGAATCCCGTCAGGAAATCCGTGAAGCCGCTGCGAAGCAGCCGCGCGCGGTTGATCGCGTTCTCCAGACAGATCGCGGTCACCACACCGAGGTGCGCGAGAAAGTCGGTCGCGAGCTCGCTGGTGAAGCGGAAAGGATCCGTGCTCGAGAACACCAGGACGCCGTCGAGTTGTTCGCTGCGCAGCAGCGGAATGATCGCGAGGCTGGCGGCGCCGCGGTAGCCATGAACAAGCAGTTCGTGGTCCGCGGCGTGATAGGGCCCCAGCCACGGGCGATCCAGGCAGTTCAGCTGCGGCGCAAGGTTGGTCAGGCTGTCCTCGAAGCGCACTTCCTGCTGCTCCTCCTTGGAGAGCAGGTGGCGGATCTCGTGTTGCGGATCCTGCAGGATCAGGTGCACCGCATCGAGTTGATACGAGATCCTAAGCCCGTAGATGATTCGTTCGAGCAGCCGCGGCAGTGAGCTTGCGCGCAGCAGATCCAGTTCGCGATCCTGGGTCTTGCGCAGCAGCGAATCGTTGACCGTGACCTGGTTGGTCAGCTCGGTCAGGCGCGCCTGCAGCAGCCGGTTGGCGGATTCGAGGGCACCGAGACGGTTGTCGGCCGTGGGCTTGATGAGTCGCAAGCCCGGAAAAGGTTGGCGCATCGCCTGCATTAGCTCCCGCGGAAATTCCGGCGTCGGACCATTTTCAGGCCCGGCGTTCCGTGACCGTACGGCGGTCCGCGAGATAATCCCGTCCACGCTGCATCAGCGCAACGAACGCATCGTGGTTTTGTGACAGAACCGCCGTCCGGAGTCGCTCGACGGCTTGTGCGAGTGCCTCGAGCGACTCGGCGCCGTAGTCGTTCAGGCTCTGGATCTCGTAATACAAGTCCGGGCTCTCCTGCGCTACCCGCGTCGCGACGTCGAGTTGCGCGTCGAAAGTCGTGCTCGACATGCGCGCAAGCTTCGGAGCCGCCTCGCCGCTTTCGGCCAGGGCGGTGAAGAAAGCGATGTTGAGTGCGTGTGACAGTCCAAGCACGTAGGCAATCAGCCGATCGTGATCGTCGAGGCTCATCACGACCTGTTCGGCCATCGTCGCAGCGAACAGCTCGCGCGCCGCAGCCAGCGACTCGGCGCATCCCAGGTCCACGAACACGACGTGCCGTCCCGACAGCAGCTCGGTATCCGGCCCGAACATGGGGTGGATCGAGGTGACCTTGCAGCCGTGCGACTTCAGAGCCAGCAGCCCGGCCCGCAAGGGAGACTTCAGGGACCCCACGTCGAAAATGATCCCCGGGGGGCGCCGCAGCGCGAGATCGCGAAGAATGGCATCCGTGACTCCCAGGGGGGTCGCCAGGACGATGAAGTCATGTTTCAGATCCGTCTTGCGCCAATCGTCGATTCGTACCACGCCGGTGGGGGCGCCGGCGGGGTCGGCCACTTCCACCGCAAATCCCTGGGAGGCCAGGAACTGGACGAACCAACCGCCCATCTTGCCGCTGCCGCCGATCACCAGCGCGCGTCGACCCGACCCTTTTCCTCGGGCCACGACGCTCGCGTGCTCCTGGGTCGTGAGCGATGAGCGGATCAGAAGGCGAAGAAGGTCTTCGGCCAGCTCCGGAGACACCCCGAGCTCAGTGGCCGTGGCCCGCACACCCACAATCACGTCCTTCTCGCGCTCGTAGTCGCGAGTAGGATGACCCGTCGCGCGCTTCGCTCGTGCCACCTCGCCGCTGACGGCTTTTCGCTCGGCCACCAGGGAAATCATCTGCCGGTCGATCTGGTTGAGGCGCAGGCGCAGGTCTTCCAGCGTCGGTTCGTCGCGGGTCATGGGAGCTCGAGCCTTGCTTCAAGGAGGAGCTTCCTTTCTATCGGCGTTACCGGGGGTCCGCAAGTCCGAATGCCCGTTCTCGTGTCCACATCATTGATTTTGCTCTAGCATTGGCCTGACATGACTCCCCACACCGAGCTCTTGCCGGAGCCCCTGCCGGCCGATCCGCTGCCTGTCCTGGAGCGTTGGATGGCCGAGGCCTGGGAGCATGGGCATCAACCCAATCCCAATGCCATGGTGCTGGCGACGGCCGGGCGCAACGAGGACCTGTCGGCGCGCGTCGTCCTTTGCAAGAAGATCGTTCCTCAGCCCGGCTACCTCGTGTTCTACACGAACTATCTGTCACGCAAGGGCAGGCAACTTGCGGAGTATCCAAGAGCGGCGGCGGTGATCCATTGGGACCCTCTGCATCGTCAGGTCCGTATCGAGGGCCCGGTAGTGCAGGGACCCGCGGCGGATAGTGACGCCTACTTTGCCTCGCGCCCCTGGCAAAACCGACTCGGGGCGTGGGCGAGCGTACAGAGCGAGCCGGTGGCGTCGCGTCAGCATCTGAAAGAAGCCGTGCTGGCGATGGCGGAACGCTTCGGAACGCCGCCACCCGCGCGCGCAAGCTCGGAAGCCGACTTCGACGTCCCGGTGCCCCGTCCACCTCATTGGGGCGGGTACCAGCTGTGGATCGAAAGCATCGAGCTGTGGGTCGAAGGCGAGGGGCGGATACACGACCGCGGCCGGTGGACCCGCTCTCTGCCGCGCCAGGACGGCGGCCCTTTCAAACCGGGCCCGTGGTCGGCCACGCGGCTTCAGCCGTAACCGCCGTCCCGTGTGGAAACAGATTCGCATCCTGATTCTGCTGCTCATTCTGCTCATCGTCGCCGTCACCGCCTGGCTCGACCGCACGCTCACCACGAGCTGGCAGGAGCCGTTGTGGGTGGGCGTCTTTCCGATCCCCGCTGACGCAAGCCCTGCGGCAGAGGAATACGTGGCCTCCCTCAAGCGGGAGAACTTCACGGATATCGAGACCTTCTTCGAGCGGGAGGCACACCGCTTCGGCCGGACCGTTTCGCCGCCCGTCCATATCGAGCTGTATCCCGCCTCAACCCGGGCGCCTCCCCTGTTGGATCCGGATGCCGGCCCCTTCGGCATCGCCTGGTGGAGTTTGAAACTACGCTGGTTCGCGAGGCAGGCGGCCGATGTACCGGGACGTGCTCCGCCGCGGATCCGCCTGTTTGTCCTCTACCATGATCCGGCGCAGCTGCAGAGTGTTCCCGACTCGCACGGCATGCAGAAGGGCCTGGTGGGCGTGGTGCATGCTTTTTCCGATCGCGCGATGGCCGGGAGCAACAACGTGGTCATTGCCCACGAGCTGTTGCACACACTAGGCGCCACGGACAAGTACGTCCCCGGCAGCGGCGCACCGATTTTTCCGATCGGATTCGCCGCACCGGAGAGCGACCCGCTCTATCCCCAGACCGAGGCGGAGATCATGGCGGGTCGACGCGCGCTGTCCCCAACGGATTTCGACATGCCGCAGAGCCTGCGGGAAGTGGTTGTGGGCCCTGCGACGGCAGCGGAGATCCGGTGGACGACGCATTGAGCGCAACCCCGGCGTCGATGGGACTCGCCAGCCTTTCTGCCGAACGCCTCTCGGTCAGAGTCGGTACGCGCACGCTCGTGCGTGACCTCACGATGGAATTGGTGCCGGGGGAGTTCGTAGCCATTCTCGGACGCAACGGCTCTGGAAAGACACTCACGTTACAGACGCTCGCCGGGCTGCGGCCGCCCGCGAGCGGAGCGGTCCGAATGGGCGGGGCCGCTCTCGAGCACGTGGCTCGCCGCGCGATCGCGCGCCAGTTGGGTTTCCTGGCTCAGGATCTCGAGGAAGGTTTCGTCACCACCGCGATCGAGTCCGTTCTGATCGGCCGACATCCCCACCTCTCACTGTGGGAATGGGAGAGCGATGAGGATGAGCGTGTCGCGCGACGCGCGCTCGCAGCCGTCGACATGGCAGATCTGGGAGAGCGACTGACGGATACCCTGTCCGGAGGCGAGCGGCGTCGGGTCGCGATTGCATCGCTGCTCGCGCAGGATCCGGGCGTGTTTCTGCTGGACGAGCCCACAAACCATCTCGATCCGCATCATCAGCTGGTGGTGCTGTCACTCTTCCGCGACCTCGCGCGATCGGGACGTGCGGTCGCGGCAACGCTTCACGATCCAACGCTCGCGGCGCGCTTTGCCGATCGGGCACTCCTGCTTTCCGGCGATGGCGCATGGACGGCTGGGCCGGTTGGACAGGAAATCACGGCCGCCAAGTTGAGTAAGCTTTACGTCACGCCGATCCTCGAGATCCAACAGGACGGGCGACGGGTATTCGTTCCGCAGTGAGGCCGAAGCTCAGTTCAACGCTGCGAGCACCTTCGCGTGCAACCGCCCATTCGTCGCCAACACGGAAGTGGTGCCGAGCCCGACCTCGCCGCCCTTCAGGTCCGTGAACATTCCTCCCGCCTCTCGCACGATCACTGTTAGAGCCGCGATATCGAGAATGTTGACGTCGGACTCGATCACGACGTCGAGCGACCCGCGTGCCAGGAGGTGGTAGTGCACAAAGTCGCCATACCCGCGAATCCGGTTGACGCTGCCGACCAACTGTCCGTACCGCCCCCATTGTGCCGAGCCCGCGAGGGTCCTGAGATTGCCACTGGAGACGACGGCCGCAGCAAGCTCGCCAACGTGGCTCACCCGGATCGGTTGTTCGTTGAGATAAGCGCCCGCGCCCGCTTCGGCCCAGGCGAATTCGTCGTAAGCCGGAGCGCTCGAGACGCCCAGCACGAACCGTCCGGCGCGCAGCAGCGCGATCTGGGTCGAGAAGAAGGGGCACTCGCGGACAAATGATTTCGTCCCGTCGATCGGGTCCACCAGCCAGATGTTTTCCGCGCCCGCGTCGTGTTGGCCGGTCTCCTCCCCGTGAAATCCGTAGCCTGGGAAGCGTTTGCTCAGTATTGCGCGGATCGCTTCCTCCGCGCGGACGTCGGCTTCGGTCACGGGCGAAGCGTCTGCCTTCGTCGTGACCTGCAGGTTCTTCCTGTACAGGGAGCGGATGATCTCGGCAGCGGCCTGCGCGGCTTCGCGCGCCGCCTGAAGCTCTTTGGATGGCATAGCCGCTATGATAAGTCAGCCTTGCGTGCCAGGAGCCGGGCAAAAGCCACACCTTTGCCCGGCGGGCAAAAACGCTGGCCCATCCGGCGGCCGCAGGCGACTCTTTGCAATCGAAAAGGAGCGGCGCGATGGGAAACCGTCTGAGCAGGATCTATACGCGGACCGGCGACGATGGGACCACGGGACTGGGGGATGGCCGCCGCGTTCCGAAGGACAGCGCGCGCGTCGAGGCTTACGGAACCGTGGACGAGCTCAACAGCTCCCTCGGAGTCCTGCTGGCCGTTCCGCAATTGGCGGCTGGCGTCAGCGAGTGCCTCCTCACTGTGCAGCACGAGCTGTTCGACCTGGGTGGCGAATTATGCATTCCGGGACATCGCGCGATCACCGCCGAGCACGTCTCAAGACTCGAACGCGAGCTGGATGGATTCAACGACCCGTTGCCCCCGCTGCAGGAATTCATCCTTCCGGGTGGCGGCCCCGCGGCCGCGACATGTCACCTCGCACGCACGATCGCGCGTCGCGCAGAGCGACGCGTGTGGTCACTGGCACGTCTCGAGGAAGTGAGGCCGGAAGTGTTGCAGTATCTGAACCGTCTGTCAGATCTGCTCTTCGTACTGGCGCGCGTGCTCGTGCGTCACGAACGAGGCTCAGAGGTTCTGTGGCGCCATGATCGCGCCAAGCCGGGCGCGTAGCCGTCCCCAATCGAACGCCGGCCCGGGATCGGTCTTGCGGCCGGGTGCCACGTCGCTGTGACCGACGATGTGCTCGGTGCTGAGCGACGGGTAGCCGGACAACAACGCCGCGATCAGGGCCGCGAGCCGGTCATATTGCAGATCGGTATAGGGCAGATCGTCCGTACCCTCCATCTCGAGGCCGATCGAGAAATCGTTGCAGGCCGACCGACCCCGATATTCGGAGGGTCCTGCATGCCACGCCCGCTCGCCGAACGGCACGTACTGCACGATCTGGCCGTCCCGCCGAATGACCGCGTGCGCGGACACACGTCCGATCGCCAGAGTCCGAAAATAAGGATGGACCTGCGGCGGAAGATGGCCCGTGAACAACCGATCGATCCACGGTCCGCCGAACTCGCCGGGCGGCAGGCTGATGCCGTGCACGAGGATGAGCTCCGGAAGCACTCCGGGCGGGCGCGCATCGAAGTGGGGGGACAGCACCTGCCGCGCGCCGACCAGCAAGCCTGTGGCCGGCTCGATTCTCAAGGAGCTCGCGGGCGCGGTCATCGGCATGCGGTTCGTCTGCAAGAGAACCCGATCATGCCACAATCCTCCTCATGAGCACCCCCAACGCCTCCTACGTCGCGCGCGACCTGGCCCACGTCTGGCATCCCTGCACGCAGATGAAGGATCACGAGCAGCACATACCCCTCGTGCCGATCCGTCGCGGCCAAGGGGTGTGGCTGGAGGACTTCGCCGGCAAGCGCTATCTGGATGCCATCAGCTCGTGGTGGGTCAACCTGTTCGGGCACTCCAATGAGCGGATCAACGCCGCCGTGGCAACCCAGCTCGGTCGACTCGAGCAGGTGATCCTTGCCGGCTTCACCCATCAGCCGGTCATCGAGTTGTCGGAACGCCTCACCTCCATCGCGCCTCCCGGGCTGGAGCGCTGCTTCTATGCGGACAACGGCTCAGCGGCCGTCGAAGTCGCGGTGAAGATGAGCTTTCATTACTGGCGCAATGTGGGGCGGCCCGCCAAGCGACGCTTCGTCACATTGACCAACAGCTACCATGGCGAGACGCTCGGCGCCCTCGCCGTAGGCAACGTCGATCTCTACAAGGAGATCTACCGTCCACTGTTGATGGAGGTGATTTCGGTCCCATCCCCCGATTGTTTTGAGCGGGAGCCGGGAGAGAGCTGGGAAGCGCATTCGCGGCGCAAGTTTGCACAGATGGAAGCCACGCTCGCGCGCCACGCGCACGAGACCGCCGCCGTCATCGTAGAGCCGCTCGTGCAGTGCGCGGGGAACATGCGCATGTACGATCCGGTGTATTTGCGGCTTCTACGCGAAGCGTGCGACCGTCATGGCGTGCACCTCATTGCGGACGAGATCGCCGTCGGGTTCGGACGCACCGGTGAGATGTTCGCCTGCAACCACGCGGGAATCCGCCCCGACTTCATGTGTTTGTCGAAGGGACTGACGGGCGGTTACCTGCCCCTCGCGGCCGTCCTGACAACCGAGCCGATTTACGCCGCGTTCTACGACGAATACGTGACGTTGAACGCCTTCCTGCACTCGCACAGCTTCACCGGCAATCCGCTCGCCTGCAGCGCTGCCTGCGCGAGCCTGGCGATATTCCGCGACGACGACGTCCTGACACGTAATCGCGCGCTATCCGCCCACATGGCCGCGAGAGCACGGGAGCTTGAGAATCATCCGCACGTGGCGGAAGTGCGGCAGCGCGGCATGATTGTTGCCGTCGAGCTGATCCGCGACAAGGCCAAGCGCGAACCCTACGCGTGGCAGGAAAGACGCGGACTGATCATTTACCGGCACGCGCTCGAGCGCGGAGTCCTCCTGCGTCCCGTCGGAAACGTCGTCTACTTCATGCCCCCTTACGTGATCACCCCCGAGGAGATCGATCTCATGGTGGATGTCGCACGGGAAGGCATTGAGAAAGCGACATGCGACTGAGTCGCGTGCACGTGGATTCGGACCTCGCCACCGGCGGGCGTGTGCTGGTTACGGGCGCTGCCGCAAATCACATCATGCGGGTTCTGCGCCTGCGAACCGGCGATGCGCTCACTGTGTTCAATGGTCACGGCGGCGAATTCGGCGCCTCGATCGAGGAGTTCCACAGGGACTCCGTGTTGGTGGGCATCCTCGAGGCGCGCTCCGTGGACCGCGAATCGCCGCTCGTGCTGACACTGGCGCAAGGGGTTTCACGCGGCGAGCGCATGGACTGGATTCTGCAGAAGTCGACCGAGCTCGGAGCTACCCGCATCGTGCCCGTGCTCACGGAACGCAGTGTGGTCCGGCTGGATGCGAAGCAGGCGGAAAGGAAGCTCCACCACTGGAAAGGCATTGCCGTCGCAGCCTGCGAGCAGAGCGGCCGCAATCGGGTGCCTGACATCGCAGCCCCCGTGAGCATTCACGAATTTCTCGCCGGCGCGGACGGGGACTCGACCCGCCTGTTGTTGTCGCCGACGGGTGAACTGGGTATAGACGCCCTGGGCGACGTCGGCAGCGGTGTGACGGTGCTCATCGGTCCGGAAGGCGGCTTGACGGATATCGAGCAGGAATCGGCCTTGCGCGCCGGGTTCACCCCAGTGCGCATGGGACCGCGGGTGCTGCGCACGGAAACCGCCGCCATTGCCGCCTTGACCATAATCCAGCAGAAGTTCGGCGACCTCTAGCCAACTTTCCGGCCGGCCCGTCGGGGGAGCAGCGGGAAATCGATTTCTTGCAGCGCGTCGGGTTAACCTCATGACCGGGACCGCCATGAGGACAGCCGCGTGAGATACCTCGTCATCGCGATTCTTGCCCTCGCGTTGGGCGGTTTCATCGGCCGCGCGATCTGGATGGAGAAGCCGCAGCAGCCGGTAGACCCCGTGCAGGTCATCGTCACGCAGCTGAAGACTCACGCCGTGATCGCGCATGAGCGCCAGCTCGCGATCTGGTATCGGGCCTGTCCGAACGTGATCGGCAAGACGCCGACGATCTTCATCGCCTGGCCGGCGAAGCTTTCGTACCAACTCGAGCTCGGCGACGTGCAGGTCACCCGGAACGGCTCGGTGATCCAGGTCCGCACTTCTGCGATTCATGCTGACGAGCCGTCGGTGCCGACCGACTTCATGGACTACCTGTCCACCACCTCGATCTTCACGTTTGCGAACGAAGAGGAGCTCGTCAATCACGAAATCGGCAAGGCATCACCGATCGCGCGCTGGCTCACCACGTACTTCCTCGCGCGCGATCAGTCCTTGAAAACCGACTTCAGCGGTGAAGTGCGGGGACTCGTCGAGCATCTTGCCTCGGCGCTCGGCGTGCCGGTGACGCAGGTCGAAGTGGATATTCCGACGCCGCCGATCACGTGGCCCAAGCTGCCGAAACTCGAATTGTGTCCCGGGAGCATGGCTTCCGTGAACGGCCTGCCGTTCGCGAAACTCGAGGACGGCTACACGGTGCCGCTGCGTTTTCTGCCGCAGGACAAGGGACGCGCCGCGGCGGTCACGTCGAACGCCGCGGCGGAGGCTCCAAAGGGAATCGTGTCAGTCTACGGAACCCACGCCAAGTGACGGAACGTTTGCGTGTATTCGCGCGCGCTCTAGGAGGCGACCCGCGTTTCGTCCGCGATCATCTCTTCCAGCCGCTCGATATCCGGCACGAGCGGTGTCTCGTTGGCCATGCGAACCTGGCAGATCACCGGCGCGCGATCCGGAAAACTGCGCGAGTTGTCCGGCCGCACGACATCCGAGCTGACCCGCACGAGCTGCGGAAAGCCCTGCGAGACAATCGCAAAGTTGCCGCCCTCCACGCGCGAGCCCAGGCAATGCAGGACCACGATGCGCGTGCGTCCCGAAGCGGGTGGGATCATCTGACCGCAGGCCCCTTCGAATGAGATGAGCGGTACCGCGCGACCATTCCACGGCACGGTGCCGATGTACCACGGCGGTGCGCCCGTCATCTCAGACGGTACCGAAAAGCCGATCACCTCCGCCACGCACGCACGCGGGATGATCAACCGCCCCTCCGTCAGGGGAACGAGCAGGCTGTAAATTTCTGTGACGCGTTCAGCCATGATCGTTTATCAGGCGCGCGCTTCGTCGAGCGCGGTGAAGCCGGTATCACCCATGCGGGCCGCCCGGCTGCGTGCGACGAGCGGTGCGATCGCATCGAGGAGCTGCGCTTCCTGGTAAGGCTTGCCCAGATAATCGTCGACGCCAAGCTCGATGGCGCGTGCGCGATGCTTCTCGCCCACACGCGAGGTAATCATGATGATCGGGACACCCCTGAGGCGGGGATCAGCTCGCACATGAGCGGCCACTTCGTACCCGTCCATGCGAGGCATTTCGATATCGAGCAGGATGATGTCGGGCACGTGGTCCTGGAGCAGGGTCACTGCGTCCATGCCATCGCGCGCCGTCAGCACGCGCATCCCGTTGCGCTCGAGCAGCCGCTGCGTGACACGACGCACCGTGATCGAGTCGTCCACCACCATCGCGAACGTGCGCTTGTCCGACTTCTCCTTGGCATGCACCTGGCCCTGCGGCCGGCCGCGCCACTCGGCCCGCACGAGTGCCCCGATGTCGAGAATGATCACGATGCGGCCGTCACCCAGGATCGTCGCGCCGGAGATGCCGCGGATGCTGGAGATCTGCGGGCCCACCGACTTCACGACGATCTCGCGGCTACCCACCAGCTCATCGGCCACGAGCCCCGTTGAGTGCTCGCCCGCGCGCACCAGCACGACGGGGATCGTGACATCCTGTTCCGGTAACGGCGAGGGCTCGAGGCTCACAAACGTTGCCAGATGTTGGAACCGGTATTTCTGTCCGCCGTAGTCGAACGCTGCCGCCTCGCGACCGAGGTGAGCCATGACTTCCGACTTCGACAGACGCAGCACGCCCTCAACGGTGGGCAGCGGAAGCGCGTAGAACTCTTCGCCCGTGCGAACAACCAGCGCGTGGCTGATCGCGAGTGTGAACGGCAGGCGGATCGTGAAGACGGTGCCTTCACCGGTCTTTGTCTCCATGTGCAGCGCGCCGCCGAGACGCTTGATCTCCGTGGCCACGACATCCATTCCGACGCCTCGGCCGGCCTGCTGCGTGATAGTGCCTGCCGTCGAGAAACCCGGCTCGAGGATGAGCTGCATCGCATCCTCATCGCTCAGCACCCTGTCTGCGGGGACGAGACCGAGTGCCGCGCCCTTCTCGCGGATTGCATTCAGATTCATGCCGCTGCCGTCATCGCTCAGGCGCACCATGACCTCGGCGCCCTCACGATGCAGCTCGAGCACGATCCGGCCCGACTCCGGCTTGTTCTTTTCCAGACGCTCGTCCGGCTTCTCGATGCCGTGCACGACCGCGTTGCGCAGCATGTGCTCGAACGGCGGCAGCATGCGCTCGAGCACCTGCCTGTCCAGCTCTCCCGCGGCGCCCTCCACGATTAGTTCGCAACGCTTGCCCGTGTCAGCCGCGGCCTGGCGGACGATGCGCGCGAGACGCTGAACATGGCGCTGGAAGGGCACCATGCGCGTACGCATGAGGCCGTTTTGCAGTTCGGTGATGGTGCGCGCCTGCTGCTGCAGCAGGTTCTGCGTATCCTTCGCAAGATTCTCGAGCAGCTGCTGAATGCTCGCCACGTCATTCGCCGTCTCGGCGAGCGCACGGGAGAACTGTTGGATCGAGGAATAGCGATCCAGCTCGAGCGGATCGAAGTCGCCCCGATGTCCGCCCTCCTCCTCGTGCCGGTGAAGAATCTGCGCCTCAGTTTCGATTTCCAGGCTGCGCAGCTGCTCCTTCAGACGCGTGACCGTGCGCGACAGCTCGCCGAGGTTGAAGTCTATCGAGCCGAGCTGCTGCTCGAGGCGCGAGCGAGCGATGCTGGCTTCGCCGGAAATGTTGAGCAGCTGATCGAGCAGATCCGCGTCCACGCGCGCCATTTCAACGCGTTCCGACTGGGCGACCGGCTCGCGACCCGGCGGAACAGGCAGGGGCGGCACAGGGACTTCGTCGCCGTGCCCTTGGTTCAACCGCGTGAATGCAACGGAAACGGCTCTCGTGACCGGAGCGGGCGCGGAGGTTTCCGTGTGCACGGCCTCGACCGGGGCAGGCTCGGGTGCGTGGGGTAGCTCGTAGTGAATCTCGGCCTGATCTTCTGACCCGTGATCCGCCCCTTGATCGCTGAGATCAGGCGGTGCCGTGACCT
>FTEO01000579.1_pt1 | contig 13535 bp, 11 predicted proteins | sample 1640211 | NCBI WGS metagenome assembly FTEO01 (sample SAMEA3914816, study PRJEB12502) | metagenome | biome: forest; material: soil | place: USA | collected 2011-09-16 | depth 0.3 m | reverse complement strand
GCGATTGTCGGTGGGGCTCGAAGGCTATGCCGTGGCGGAGCGCGCGTTTCAGCGCGCAGCGGACTGGGCGCGCACGCGGGTGCAGGGCAAACCACCCGTCGCCGCGCCGAGCGGGCCCGCGCCCATCATCCATCATCCCGACGTGAAGCGAATGCTGCTGAGGATGAAGTCCAGCATCGAAGCCATGCGCGCGCTGGCTCTGTATACCGCGTTCCAGCTGGACCTAGCCGAGTATGGCGAATCGTCGCAGCGCTCCGCGGCGCACGCACGCGCGGAGCTGCTCGTCCCAGTGGTAAAGGGTTGGTGCACCGAACACGGGAACGAAATCACCCACGTCGGCATCCAAATTCACGGCGGCATGGGCTTCGTAGAGGAGACCGGCGCGGCCCAGTACGCGCGCGACGTTCGCATCACCACCATCTATGAAGGCACCACGGGCATTCAGGCGAACGATCTCATCGGCCGCAAGATCGGGCGGGACGGCGGTGCCGCGGTCACCTCTCTCATCGCGGACATGAAACGCGAGCTGGAATCGCTGCACACACCGGAGCCCTCGGCTCAGGCCGCGCAGCGCGCCGCGCACGAAGCAGTTGGGCTGATGAGCGAAGCGACGCAGTCACTGCTCAAGGCGCTCGCGTCGAGCCCGGCAGACGCGCTCGCCGTGGCTGTGCCTTACCTGAAGCTGTGTGGGCTGGTGGTTGGCGGCTGGTTGATGGCGAAGTCGGCTGCCATCGCTGCCGGCAAGCGCTCTGGCGCGGATCAGGACTTCTACGCCGCAAAGCTCAGTACCGTGCGCTTCTACGCGGAGCAGGTGCTGCCCGAAGCTCTTATGCATGCGCGTGTCGTGACTCGAGGTGGAGCGAGCGTCACTGACACGGATGCCGCGCTCATCTGAACCTCGGGCGGGAGTAAAGCGTGGACAGGCGTGACGTGTTGGTGGGAGGGCTAACGATGGCTGCAGCAGCCGTGGCTTCTGGTGCGCGCGCCACAACCGGCGAGCCGCTGATCACGCGCAAGATTCCCTCCAGCGGCGAAAGCCTGCCCATCATTGGCCTCGGCACGTCGGGCCCGTTCGAAGTACAGAATTCATCTGGCGCACGGGCGCCGTTGAAGGAAGTACTCAACGGTTTCTTCGCCGCAGGCGCGCGGCTCATCGATACCTCGCCGATGTATTCCACGGCAGAGAGCGTGCTCGGCGAGCTGCTATCCTCGTCGATGCAGGAGCGCGTGTTTCTCGCCACGAAGGTGTGGACGCGCGGCGAGCGTGAGGGAGTCGAGCAGATGAAGCACTCCGCAGAGGTCATGAAGCATCCCAAGCTCGACCTCATCCAGGTGCACAATCTGCTGGATGTCGCCACGCATCTGAAGACCCTGCGCGCGTGGAAGGACGAGGGGCGCGTGCGCTACATCGGCATCACGCACTACACCGTAGGCGCGCAGCCGGATCTCATGCGAGTCATCGAGCGCGAGAAACTCGACTTCGTGCAGTTCAACTATTCAGCCGGCACGCGCAATGCGGAAGACAAGCTTCTGCCCTTGGCCGCGGATCGCGGAGTGGCCGTGCTGGTGAACCGGCCCTTCGAAGATGGCAGGATGTTCGAGGTGGTCAACGGGCGGCCATTGCCGCCCTGGGCCGCAGACATCGACTGCACGAGCTGGGGCCAGCTGTTTCTGAAATACGTGCTCGCCCATCCGGCTGTCACGTGCGCCATTCCCGCAACCGGGAAGCTCAAGCATCTGCAAGACAATCTCGCTGCCGGACGTGGCCGCCTGCCCGACGCGAAGCAGCGCGCGCTGATCGCGCAGGAGCTGGAAAGTTAGATCGCGTCGACTGCGAGTGTTCCCTTGCTCATTTGCACAGCGGTTCGGCCTACTCGCACGGCGCTCACGTTGTTCCAGGTCACTTCGCTCTTCTCGGGGACTTCCGTGCGACAGAACGTTTGCGCTTCAGTGCGACGGCGTTGCCCCTCACGGCCGGGGCTTTGCGTTTCCGCGCCGCGAGCGGGTTCTTCCCGGCGGTGAGCGGCATGCGCAGCTTCAAATGCGGGGGCTCATTGAGATTGCGCAGAAATACCTGCCGCGCTTCGGGCTCCATGTGCACCCAGTCCACCTTGCCGAGGTGCGTGCGACGCAGCTCGCGATCGCTGATGCGCGCTTCGGCTTTGCCGTGCCGGGACCACTTCATCAGCAGGCGTGGCGTTTCTCCGGACCGAAGCAGGTCGGCGATGGCGTGCGCCGTCGGTGCGTCTCTTGCGAGCTCGCTATGCGCGACGGTGGTGTAGTACGTGCGTGCTCCAGGGAGCTCGGCGCACGCGAGGGGAACGGTGCCATCGCCTTGCCGCGTGATGGTGTAGATGAATTCGTCGCGGCGCCGCGTGGCGCGCGTGACGGTTTCCTGGCCGGCGCCGATAACATTCGCAAACCGCTCATCGGGACCCGCGAGCTGGCTGCCCAGAGTCTTCGCGCTCGCCAGCAGCGACGCCTGCGGCCGCGGCCCGGACTCGGGCCATGCGCTGGGGTCGAACAAGTCGAAGCCAGCGTCGAACCCAGGCGCTGGCAGCAAGTGATAAAGGCTCGGGAACGTGCTGAACACCCCCGCGGCCAGCGACTCCGCGGACTGATCCGGCGCTGCGAGCCGCGCAATCTTGCGCACTACCGCGTAAACGCCACGCAGTGCCTGCAGCGGCGCGAACGAACCCGAGTTGGGCGTGCCGAGCAACACCACGCGTTCAACTCTCTTCATGCCCTCGCACGCGAGCGCGGCGCGGCTCACGAGGCCGCCCATGCTGTGCGCCACGATCATCACGCGCCCGCCGTCTGTTTGAACGCGCGCGGCAAGCGCGCGACCCAGCTCGTCGACGCCGAGCCGCCAGTCGTAGTCATGAAGCACCGGCACAAAGCCCGCGATCCGCAGATGCAGTTTCAGCCGCAGGTAGGTGTACAACACCACGCCGAGGGAGACGATTGGCGCCGCACCCGGCAAACGCAGCAGTGCGAGATTCCCGATGCTGATGTCGACGGGATCGAGCCACAAAATGTCATTCGGTAGTGGCGCGCGTCTCAGCAGCCCGAGCTGCGATCCCATGATTCCCGGCACGATGTAGACGCGCGGCGCATCGGGTGCTGTGTGGACGCTCTGCGCTTCGCGTGCAAGCCGAGTCAGGTCGGCGTACTCGTTGACGCCGAAATAGGCAATGAGCTCGCGCTGATGCTCGCCACTGGCAAGCAGTTGCTCGACGACCGTATCGCTCCACGCGAATCGATCGTAGGGCGTAACGTGATCGGACGGCGTTTCAGGTCGACTCACGCCTCGGCGCTCACTGCGCGTCGAGCGGGCGGACTACGGCTGCCGCTTGCACGTGTGCGCCGTCCGCCAGTATGAGGGTTAGTGGCACGGTCTGGCCGACCGCAACATTCGCGGTGAATCCACTCAGCATCATGTGCAGGCCGCCGGGCTCGAACGCGACGGACTTTCCGGGCGCGATCACGAGCTTCTCGTGCATGCGCATGCGCGACTGGCCATCCACCGTGGACGTCTCGTGAATCATCACATGACTCGCTACCGGCGAGCTCACGCCGACGACGGTGACCGCCTCGGCGCTTGTATTTTTGAGCACGAAATAGGCTGCGGCCGTATCTGTTCCGGGAGCCTTGCGCACCCACGCGTTCTGCACGAGGAGCGGGCTCGACTGCGCAGCTGACAACGTGGGCCAGAACGCAGGCAGCAGCGAAACCATGAGCGCAAAGGCCCAGGTGGAAACGATGGCTGCAGGTCTTTTCACGCACGCGCTCCGGACAGGGGCCCGGATTATGCCAAAGTCGCTTCGCCCGGACGCGATTCGCTCCCCACGACAGTCTGTTACGCCACGTTTGCTTTGATGAGTTTGCACAAGGCGTCGATGGCAGGCAGGCGGGCCGTGGTCTTGCGCCAGACTGCGCCGACGTGGCGCACCGGCGCGGGCTTTGCGAATGGACGCAGCACTACGCCGCGCGCGTTGCCATACGTGCCTTTGCTGGCGAGTTCGGGCAGGAGCGTCACACCGGCGCCCGTCGCGACCATCTGGCGCAACGTTTCCAGGCTCGTAGCGCGGAAGTCCTGCTTTTCCTGCATGCCAACGCCACTACAGACTTCGAGTGCCTGATCCCGCAGGCAGTGACCGTCTTCGAGCAGCAGCAGCGACTCGTCTTTCAGATCCTCCGCCTTGAGGCTCGTCTTTTTGGCGAGGCGGTGATTCTCGGGCAGCGCAACCACGAAGGGCTCCTCGTACAGCGGCCGCGAGTCGAGCCCATCCAGATTCACAGGCAACGCCAGCACACCCAGGTCGACCTGCCCGTTGTGCAGTTTTTCGAGCATCTGCCCCGTCTGATACTCATACAGCCGCAGCTCGAGTCGTGGCAGTGACTTCCGAATCTCGCGAGACACTCGCGGCAGCAGGTACGGGCCGATGGTGGGGAGCAGTGCCACGCGCAACCTTCCCGCCAGGGGATCGCGGTGCGCTCGCGCGAGCGTAACGACTTCGTCGCTGGCTTCGAGAATGCGCCGCGCCCGCCCCACGATCTGTTCGCCCGCTTCCGTGAGCGCCACTTTGTTCGGCTGCCGCTCGATGAGCTGCACGCCGAGATAGCCTTCCAGCTTCTTGAGCTGGGCCGAAAGCGTGGGCTGGCTCACGAACGAGCGTTTGGCGGCGCGCCCGAAATGCCGCTCGTCGGCCAGGGCCACGAGATAGCGCAGGTCTTTGAGCTTGAGGTCTGCCATACGTCGATTTGTTTTGCCTATCGGGATTATAAAGTCAATCGATTGGACGAATGAAGCCCCCCAGCCCATCCTTCATGCCTGTGATGAAACCCCGACGAGATGGAGACGAAAATCATGCTGGGTATTGGACAGAAATTTCCCGACTACGCCCTGACTGGCGTGGTATCGAATGACCTCAACCAGGCCTTCCAGCCGTTCACGCAGGACAGTCACCCTGGCAAGTGGCGCGTGGTGTTCTTCTGGCCGAAGGACTTCACGTTCGTGTGCCCCACGGAGATTGCGGCGTTCGGCAAGCTCGACAAGGAGTTCAAGGCGCGGGATGCGCAGCTGCTCGGTGTCAGCATCGACAGTGAGTTCGTACACCATGCCTGGCGTCGCGAGAAGGAAGAGCTGAGGAACCTGCCGTTCCCGATGCTCTCGGACATCAAGCGCGAGCTCACCACGGCGCTCGGCATCCTCGACCCGGAAGCGGGCGTTGCGCAGCGCGCGACGTACATCGTTGACCCGCAGGGTGTGGTCCGCTTCGTTTATGTCACCGACCTCAATGTCGGCCGCAGCCCCGAAGAGGTCATCCGCGTCCTCGATGCACTGCAGACGGATGAGCTGTGTCCCTGTAACTGGCAGAAGGGCGAAGACACCCTGAAGGCGGCCTAAATGAGCCTCGACGCCATTCGTGATTCGCTGCCGGACTATGCACGCGATCTCAAGCTGAACCTGGGTAGCGTGCTCACCCCGAGCGGTGCGCCGGGGCTGTCCGAGAAGCAGATCTGGGCGGTGGCGGTTGCTTCGGCAATCGCCTCCCGCAACCCGGACTTCGCTCGCAAGATCGAAGCCCTGGCGAGCGCACAACTGGACGGTGCCTACCTCAATGCCGCGCGGGCCGCGGCGGCGATCATGGGCATGAACAACATCTACTACCGCTTCCTGCACCTGGTGGAGGACGAGGAGTACGCCCAGCTGCCCGCGCGTCTGCGCATGAACGTGATCGGCAATCCCGGCATCGACAAGCTCGATTTCGAGCTCCTGTCGCTCGCCGTGTCGGCGATCAATGGGTGTGGCAAGTGCATTGCGGCCCACGAGAAACAGCTGCGAAAGCACGAGGTTTCCCGCGAAGCCATCCAGAGCGCGGTGCGCATCGCTGCGACCATTCATGCCGTCGCCGGCATCCTTGAGTACGCGGGCGCCGACAGCGGGGCTCTCGTCCCGGCGGCAGCCGCCGCCTAGCGCAAAAGAAAGGGTTCCGGCCTAGTCCCCCCTGGGCCAGACCCTCCTCCACAGGCCGGAACCGGCGAACCGCCGCTTCCGGCCTGTTTTCTTTGTGGCCGGCTCGATCGCCTGCGCTCGGATGTGTCGCCCGCCCCGCTATACTTCGCCTTACATGAAGACGGTACGTCCGCCGCATCTGTCGGCCGGGGTAGTGGTGGTGCGGCAGGTGGAGTCCGGCTGGCTCTTCCTGATGCTGCGCGCCTATCGGAACTGGGATTTTCCCAAGGGCCTGGTCGAGAGCGGCGAAGATCCGCTCCACGCCGCGCGCCGCGAAGTCACTGAAGAGACCCTGATCTCCGATCTGCAGCTCCCCTGGGGCGAGAGTTACTTCGAGACGGCGCCTTATAGCCGCAACAAGGTCGCTCGCTATTACGTCGGCCAGACCGTCAGCGAGGCGGTGACGTTGCCGGTGCGCCCGGAGCTTGGTCGGCCCGAGCATCACGAATGCCGTTGGGTACCCTTCGAGGAGGCGCTGACGCTGTCGTCAGTGCGTGTCGAGCCGGTGCTGCGCTGGGCGGCGAAGATGATCGGCATTTCGCCCGGATCCTGATCCTTCGCCCGTCCCCTGAAAACGAAAAGGCGGCCCGGGGCCGCCTTTTCGGAATCGACGCATCGCTGCGTCCATTGAGTGCCGACTCAGCGCAGCGGCAGCGGCGTCCGGCGTCGGCGATAGGCTACGAAGCCGATCATCGCAAAGCCTGCAGCGAGCAGACTCACCATGCCCGGTTCCGGCACCGGTGTCGTCGCGCTACCGGCCGGCGTGTACACGTACATGCGACCTTGCTCATCGAACGTGAAGAAGTCTGCAAACCAGTTCGTGACGGTGATCAGCGAGAAGCCCGAACCCGTGGCACCCGCGAACAGGCCGCTGCCACCTTCAATGGTGTAGCTCACCGAGCCCACTGACGGGTTAGCGGTCGGGAGGAGCGTCGAGAACGAACCGAAAAGGTCGTTGCTGCCCGAGTTGTCCGCGAAGGACCAGCCGAACCCCGGGCCCGAGCCGATACCCACTCCGAAGAGAGGATTCTCGTAGAACTTCATCGATCCCAGGAAGGTCCAGCTGTTCGTGCCGGGGACTTCATCCGAGCCGATTTCGTGTGCAATGCCGACGCTCTGCACCTCGTAGCAACCCACGCCGCAGGTTCCGGTCGCGAAGAGCGCGCCGTCATTCTGAAAATCGAAAGTGAGATAGCCCGCAGAGGCGATCCCCGGTGCCAGGGCAAGCAGGCCAACTGCTGCGAGGAGACCCTTGAGTTTGGACTTCATTAGCTGACTTTCCTCAGTCACTCGAATTTGTGATTCCCGCGAGACCTTAAGCAAGACCGGTGCCAGGCCGTCAAACCTCAGTTGATTCAGGCTGTTGAAAATCGACCGGTTTGGGCTCGCGCGCTTTCGAGCCCTTTCATGTAAAGGCACTCGACGTGAAGCACGTCACACTTGTGCAGCGGCTGCCTCCAACGCTACGACTTTGGTCCTATCCGCTTCGATGGCGGGCGGGATCAATTTGTACATGACGGGCGTGACGAGGCGCGCGAGCAGCGTCGAGGAAATGAGGCCGCCGATGATCACCCACGACATCGGTGAGTAGAGTCCTATGTTTTGGACGGCGAGGGGCAAGAGGCCCCCGATCGCCGTCGCAGACGTGAGCAGAATCGGTAAAAAGCGCACTTCACCCGCCTGCTCGATCGCTGCGTCGAGCGTTGCGCCCTGCTCGCGCAGGTGATTCGTGAAATCCACGAGCAGGATCGAGTTCTTGATCTCGATGCCGATGAGCGCGATGAAGCCGATGCTCGCAGTGAACGAGATCGTGTTACCCGTGAGCAGCAGCAGCACGAGGCCGCCGAACACGCCGAGCGGCACGACGGTGAGCACGATGAGCGTGGATTTGAAATTGCCGAACTCGAGCACGAGGATCGCGAAGATGCCGAACACCGCCACGATGATGGCGGTGCCCATGCCCCCGAAGGCTTCCTCGCTCGTCTGTGCTTCGCCACCCAGCACGTAGTGATAGCCCCGCGGCCACGCCAGTGTGTCGAGCCGCTTTACGACTTCCGCGGTCAACTTCGCCGTGTTGAAGGTCCGCTCCACGTCTGAGTTGATGGTGACGGCGCGCTCGCGGTTGTAGCGCTGAATCTGGGTAGGCGCCTTCTCGAAACGAAGGGTGGAAAGTTGCGAGAGGGGCAGCGTGGCGCCGGAGAGCGAGGGCACACGCACTTCACCCAGGACATCGAGGTCCGCTCGCGGGCCCACCGGCGTCCGCACCACGATGTCGTACTGCTCGCCGCTGGGATCTTTGAACGTCCCCGTGGGAATTCCCGCCACGGACAAGCGCACCGCCCGGTCGAATTCGACGGTGGGCACGCCGAGGAGGCTCGCTTTCTGCGAATCCACGGCGAGGCGCAGATTCGTGCGGGCAACCTTCAGCGGATTTTGTACGTCACGCGTACCCGGAGTGTCTTCGAGAAGTTTCTCGACGCGCGCGGACAACGTCTCGATCATGTCCAGGTCGCGACCCACGACCCGCACCGCGATAGGGGCGCTGATGGGCGGGCCGTTCACGAATTCCTTCACGTAGATGCGCGCTGCCGGATAGCGGTCGAGCTTCGCACGCAGGGCGTCCAGCATTCGCGGCGTCTGCCGCGTGTCGTACCCCTTCAGCTGCACGAAGATCTCGCCGTAGTTCGCCGAGTTCTTGCGCACGATGTGGTTGTAGTAGATCTGCGGATTGCCGTGGCCTAGGTTCGTAAACCAGCTCTTCACCTCGGGTGTCTGCGCGAGCTTGTCTTCGACGAAGCGGAGAGCCGCATCTGTCTCTGCGAGGCTGGTGCCGTCGGGCCCTTCGACGCTGATGAGAAACTGCGGCGTATCGGCCTTCGGAAACAGGCTCGTCCCAATGAGCGGTACGAGTGCCGCGGACAGCACCAGCGATCCACCGATCGCGACGATCACCGTCGCTTTGGGCCATGCCAGGCAGTAGTGCAGGGCGGGCCGGTAGTAGCGATGAATCACACCCATCACCCGCTGCAGCAGCCGGTTGCCATGCGGGTCTTCGTGCTCGCTCAGCACCCGGCTCGCAACGAACGGGATGATGAAGACGGCGATGACGAGCGAGCCGACGATGGCGGAGACGATCGTCACGGGCAGCACGCGAATGAACTTGCCCGGCCCGCCCGGCAAGGCCATGAGCGGCAGGAACGCGAAGATGAGCGTGCCCGTGCAGCCGAGGATCGCGACGAAAATCTGGCGCGTGCCGGCCAGCGCGGCGTCGAACCTCGACTGGCCGGAGCGCAGGTGGCGCGAGATGTTCTCGACAACCACGATCGAGTCGTCGACCAGCAGGCCGAGGGCCACCACGAAGCCGGCAATCGAAATCTGGTTGAGCGAGTAGCCCAGGAAATAGAGCGCCGTCAGGCCGAAGGCGAGCGACAGGGGGATCGACACCATCACGATGCTGGCGGCGCGCCAGCCGAGCGGCAGCAACGTGAGCGAGACCAGCGCGATGGCGATCCCGAAGTCCTTGAACAGCCGCGAGAGCCGCTCGCTCACGTTGCGGGACTGATCGAAGCCCGTATGCAGCGTGATGCGCTTCGGAAGGCCGGTCTCGTAACGCGCCACGGCAGCCTTCACGCGTTGGCTCACGTCCAGGATGTTGTAGCCGTCTTTCTGGTTCGCCGTCACGATGATTGCCCGTTTGCCGTTGAAGCGCGCCACGTAGCTCCACGGCTGCGAATCCCAGCTCACGCCCGCCACGTCGCGCACGCGGACGGACCGGCCTCCTGCGGATGCGACAACCGTGTCACGCACCTCATCGAGCGACGTGTAGGCTCCCGAGGTCTTCAGGCTGAAGCTGCGCGGGCCCAGATCGATCGGGCCCGCGGGGATGTTCGCGTTCTCGCTCTGCAACGCCTGGATCACCTGGCCCGGCGTAATACCCAGCTCCGCCATGCGTTTCAGATCCACCGCCACCCGCAGCTCGCGGTCCGGGTAGCCCCAGCTCTCGGCCGTACGCACGCCCGTCACGGCTTTCAGCGCGTCCTTCAAGTCGCGCGCCGCGTCTTCCAGCTCGCGGTAGGGCGCATCGTCCGAGACCAGCGCGATCTCGACGATGTTGACGAGGCTCGGGCTGATCTTGCGGATCTCGAGCTGCGTGAGGTCCTGCGGCAGGCTTGGGCGCAGGGCATTCACCTCGCGCGTCACTTCGTCGTATTTCTTGTCGGCATCGGCTTGCGATTCGAACTCGATGGCGATCACCGAGACGCCATCGAGCACCGTGGTCTCGATCTTCTTCACGTCGTCGAGCTCGGCCAGGCGATCCTCGATGGGCTTCGCCACGAGGCGCTCGAGATCCTTCGGGTCCGCACCGGGATAGATGGCGGTGATGAAGAACGCCGGCATCTTGAAGTACGGGTCTTCCTCGCGCGGGATGTTGCTGAACGCGAACCACCCGAGCACGGCGAGGCACAGGAACACGATCAGCGTGAACGGATAACGCCGGATCGGAAATTCGAGTAACGACATGACGACTCTCCCTGCGCGACGCTGTCAGCCCGGGTCCGCGCCGAGGGTGCCCACGACGCGCGTCGATTCACTGACGATCTCGATGCGCTCGTTGTCCTGCAGGTAGAGCGCGCCGTCTGTCACCACATGCTCGCCAGGCTTCAGCCCATCTGCAATCGCAACCGACTGCGCCGCGAGGAACGCGACTCGCACCGGACGGCGTTTCACGTGATCGCCTTCCACCACGAAGACGCTTGCGCGATCTCCGTCGCCCTCCACGACAGCCGCGATCGGCACATACGTGAGTTGGCTCGCGCGCGCCGGCGCCGCATATAGATTGAGTTTCGCGACGAGCCCGCTCGCAAGCGTCGTGGGCGTCGAATCGAAGCGCACTTCGATGGGAAACATGCCGCTGCGCTCGTCCGCCGCACCCCCCACCTCGACGACCGATCCGCCAATGACCTGGTGCGGGTACGCATCCATGCGGATCTCAGCCGGGTCACCGAGTTTCAGTTGCACGACTTCGCGGTCGCTCAACGCGGCCCGCACGATGTAGCCGCGATCGCGAGCGCCGACCAGCAACACGGGCTGCCCCGCGGGCACGACTTCGCGCTCGTCGACGAGCTTGCGCAGAACCACGCCGTCGCGCGGCGCAGAGATGACGGCGTATCCCCGATTGAACTCGGCACCCTGCAGTTGCGCCTGCGCCATGGCGCCTTGCGTGCGCAGATCCTGCAGTTGTTCGAGGCTGATGACCTGGTCTTTGTAAAGCCGCTCGCCGCGTTCGAGATCGCGCCGCGCCTTCTCGGCCATCTGGCGTGATTGCTCGACCTGCGAATCCACTTCGGCGAGCTCGATCTCGGCGAGGGTGTCGCCCTTCTTCACCTCATCCCCCGCCTGTACGCGGATCGACTTGATGATGCCGCCCACCTTGAACGACAGGCGCATTTCGTCCTTCGTTGCGACGATGCCATTCGTGGCGATGGTGGGTGTTGCCGGACCTACCGTCGCTGGCTCCACGCGTACGGGAGTAGGTTTCACGGCGGCTTCCTGCGGCGCCCTCCCGCAACTGGCGAGCGTGATCGCAGCGCCGAGCGCGAGAAGCAGAAGTCGTGGGGTCGGAGTGCTCATGATGCTTTCCCGTTTACTGCGCCGTGACGGAGCCCAGCGGTAACGTGCCCGCCGCGGTCGCGTAGTCGAGCTCGGCCTGGCGCGCGAGCAGATCGAAGAGCGTGACGTTGAGATTGAGCTCCGCGCCCGTGAGGCTGCTGCGGGCGTCGATGAATTCCACTTGCGTGATGACGCCTTCATCGCGCTTGCGGCTGGCGATGCGAAAGCCGGCGCGTGACGCATCAGCCCGTGCCCGGGCCGTGGTGAGCGAATCACTGGTGGTCTCGAGGCGATCGAGAGCCTGTTGGACTTCGAGCTGAATCTGCAGAGCGACTTCGTCACGCTGGGTCGCGACCTGCCGTGCCGCTGCGTGAGCGCTGCGCGCCTCGGCGCGGTTTGCACCGCCGTCGAAGAATTGCCAGCTGAGGAGCAGCGAGACGGTGGCGAAATTCCGTCCGCGTCCGAATTCGTACTCTTCGCCCTGGGTACCGGCATCCACTCCGAGTGACAGCGTCGGTTTGAGATCGGCACGCGCGACCTGCACACGTGACTGCGCTGCCCGCGTGGCGCGCTCGAGCTGCTCGAGCTCCGGGCGGTTTGCCAGCGCGGCCGTGCGAAGGGTGCCGAGATCATGCACAGCGCGTGCAATCTCGCCTTCGATCACGGTGGGGATGAGCTCGTCTTCGAGCGGCCGGTTGCGCAGGAAGTTCACGTAGCTGCGTGCCTGCGACTGGCCGTTTCGCGCGTCACGCAGCTGCTGTACCACGGCCAGCAGTTCTGCCTTCGCGCGCAGTACCTGGTCCTGCGTGATCTTGCCGTTGCGGAACAGGGATTCGTTGACGCGCAGATTCTCTTCGAGCAGCGAGACGCTGGCCTGCACGATGTCGACCGTCTTCGTCGCCTTCAGCCAGTCGAGATACGCGACAGTGACGTCGCGTTTGAGGCGGCGTCCCACGGCGATGCGGCCGAACTCAGCGGACTCGAGCAATGCGCGCTGCGCGCGGACGGCTGCCGGAATCGCGGGCGCATAGAGCGGCTGCCGGAACGTCACGCGCGTGTCCTGCTCGCGTTCGCGGATGAACTTGATGGTCTGGTCGGTGACTTGTGGAAACCGCGCGGCCTGCCCCTGCGCGACCAGCATGTCGTTGAGCGTCGAGTACACGGGATTCAGCAGTGAGCCGAGCGGCAAGTCGATTTCGCGGCCGCCATCCGCGCGCGTGTAGCGCGCCGCGAGCGCAACCTCGGGAAAGAACTTGCCGCGCGCCGCATCGAGCAGCGCGAGGTTCCGCTCGACCTCCAGCGATTCGGACTGCAGCGAAAGATTCGAGCTCAGGCTCTCGAGCACGTACTGATCGACGACTTCGCCGAGCGGACGTGCACCTGAAACCTCCGGAAGAGGCTCCGCTGCCAGCGACCCCGAGCTCAGCACGCAAGCGCCGATCGGCAGAGCGCACATCAGTACCGTCCGAGCCCACACTTGCGCCTGTTTAATCACTAGACACCTGTCAACTTCAGGGCAAAAAAACTAGTTTCGGGCTTCCACCGAACGAGTCGCCATCAGCAGAGCGTGCTCGACGAAATCTCGCACCGTGACGCCGGCATGCAGCAGCGTGCTTGCCTTCGTGGCGGAGAGCTGCAGCACGCCATGCATGTAGCCCCACAGCACGTTCGAGACGACATTGGGGTCGCCTACGTCCGGCCGGATGGAGCCGTCGGCGACGCCGACCTTGATGACGTCGACCATGAGGCCACGACAGGCGTCGCCTCTCATCATGGCCGCGCCTTCGTTGGTCTCGCCATCCGGCTCCGCCGAGAGCAGCTCGCACCGCGCCACCACTTCGAAATAGACCGGAAATTCCTGCGAGAAAGCCACATACGCACGGCCGATCGCAATGAGCTGGTCGAG
>FTEO01001183.1_pt1 | contig 13537 bp, 7 predicted proteins | sample 1640211 | NCBI WGS metagenome assembly FTEO01 (sample SAMEA3914816, study PRJEB12502) | metagenome | biome: forest; material: soil | place: USA | collected 2011-09-16 | depth 0.3 m | reverse complement strand
ATGAGCGTGCGGATGTACTGCTTGCCGAAAGAGCCGGTACCGCCGGTGATGAGGATCGATTTGTCGTTGAACATGGTCATACCTTGCGATTCAGTACGCGGTGGCGGCGAGCGCCATCTGTCGAAAATACGCACTGTGCTCGATGAGTTGCTCGTACGTGCCCTGTGCGACTACGCGGCCGTTCTCGAGCTGTACGACAGCGTCGCAATGTCGCACTGTCGTGAGGCGATGCGCGATGATCAGAATGGTGAGCTCGCTGTCGAGGCCATGGATGGCGTCCATGACCGACTGCTCGGTCGCGTTGTCGAGTGCGCTGGTGGCTTCGTCGAAGATGAGCACGGTCGCGTTCTTGTACAGCGCGCGCGCGATACCGATGCGCTGCCGCTGCCCGCCGCTCAGGCGGATACCGCGCTCGCCCACATCGGCGTCGTAACCCCCAGGCAGGCTTTCCACGAAATCCGCGATGCGCGCCTGCTGTGCGGCCTTGCGCACCCGCTCCATGTCAATGGAGCCACGAGGCACTCCAAATGCGATGTTCTGCGCCATCGTGGTGTCGGCGAGATAGATGAACTGCGGCACGTGGGCAACGCTTCGCTGCCACGCCCGCACCCTGTCGCCCGAGAGCGGGTGGCCATCGACGAAGATCGTGCCTTCCGTTGGTATGAGCAGGCCCATGATGAGATCGAGCGTGGTGCTCTTGCCGCTCCCCGTGGTGCCGACAAAACCGACGCACGAGCCCTTGCGAATGCAGAGGTCGAGCCCGTCGAGAATCCACGGCCCTTCGCGGTCGTAACGAAAGCGCACGGCGTCGAAGCGCACGGCGTCCCGGAACGCCAGAGGCGCCGGCGGATCGCGCATCATCTCCGCGGCCACGGACTGCTCCAGCAGTCGCATGGCGGCTTCGAGCGAGGCCTGGTGGCCGACGATGCCCGACCAGGCGGCGTGCGCCTGCTGAAGCGCCGGCAACAGCCGCTGCGCGCCGAGCGCCAACGCACCCAGCATGGGCAAAGCGGAGGCAATACCGCCCGGACGCAGCGCCAGACCATAGGCCATGACAGCAATGAGCACCATTCCCAGCGCCTCCATTGCAAAACGCGGGCTGGAGCTGAGAAACGTGTTGCTGCCTTCAGCCTGGCGCAATCGGGTGTCGGCACGGCCGTAGACATCGCAGAGCACGGGCTGCGAACCGTCGAGCAGCACGTCCCGGATGCCGCCCAACCCTTCCTGCAGGGCTTTGATGACTTGCGTCTGCTCAGCCACGATGCGTCGGCTGTTGCTGCGCAGGCGCCGTCGCGACGACCAGTTGACGATGCCATAGCAAGCACCGAATCCCACAGTTGCGACGGCGGCTACCATCGGATCGAACACGAAGAGCGCGATGGTGATGGCCACGAGCAGGACCACCGAGCTGATGAGTGTCAGCGCCGGCACGAGAATGCCGAACACCACCCCGTGCACGTTGTTGGTGATGCCGGAGATGATCTCGCTGCTATTGCGACCGACGTGCACTGCGTACGGCTGATAGAGCGTGCGACGATAAACCTCGCGGCTGAGATCGGCGCCACTCGCGAACGCGAGGCGCGTGCTGAACCAGAGAACCACCGTGCGCACCGCGCCCGAGAGCAACGCGACCGTGACGAACAGGACGGTGATTGGAAGGAGCAGATCCGCCGGCGTGTCGTACCCGAAGGTTCGCGCTATCGCGCCGACGACAGGATTCGCGAGCGCACGGCCAGGCGCCGTGAGAATGCCGATGAACGGCAGGATGGCGCCAAGACTCAAGACCTCCGCAAACGCGCTGACCACCATGCCGGCCAGCACCATCACGAACTGCCGCCGCCGACGTCGCGAAAGCTGCGACCACAGCCGCTTCAGCGACTCAGGCAACCGCGCGCCCGCACGACCGTCGCTCATGGGAAGGCTGCCCGAGTCATGGCGTTCGCCCCGGCTCGTTCTGCATCTTGCCGAGCTCCGCGCGGATGCGATTGATCTCGTCGCGCAGCGCGTCGTACTCGTTCATCTTGATCTGCAGGAACCGCGCGGCCACTTTCGCTTTGGCCTCTATGCCGCGCGGCGTGAGGAAATACATGTACGCTGCCTTGTTGCGGCTGTTCTTGAAGTTCCTGGCCTTCACCCACCCGCGCTGCACCAGCGACTGCAGGCAGTAGTTGACCTTCCCCAGGCTGATACCCAGCTCACGGGCCACATCGCGCTGGCTCGCCTCCGGGTTCGAATCGAGCAGTCTGAGCAATTTGTATCGAACTTCGTCGGTCAGCACTGGAAGGTCACTGCGTTCAACGCTTGAACGCAGGAGTCTAAGGAGCGGTCGCCGCCGCTGTCAACGCGCGTGCGGCCGCGCGGCTGCGACTCACCTCACGGTTGTGGCGGTGGCCGACGCAGTTGATGACGCAGCAATGCCCAGGCGGCGCCCGCGAACAGACCGAAAACGGCGCCGATGATGGTCATCGCCACTCGTCGCGGGCTCGCTCGCTTGACGGGCGCAACGGCGGGATCGATGACTCTGAAGGCATATTCGTACTGCACGTTCGCCAGCATTGCGTTGTTCACCTGCTCTTCGATGAGCCGGTAGACCGCCTGGCGCAACTCCACGACATTGGTCTTGGCGAGCTCCTTGTTCAGGAAGTCGATGCTGCGCTCGGAGTCCCGGATAGCGTGTGAGCGCAGGCGCTCGTTCACTTTCTCGATCATGCCGTTCGCCCAGCGCGCCGCAAGATCCGGTGAATACCATTCGACCTTCATGGTGAGAAGCCCGGAGGTGCGGTCCTCGGAGACCGTGCGCACTTCTTCAGTGAACAGCTTCACCGCGTCTTCCATCGTCGGCGGCGTTACGCCGGCTTTCCAGCCCTTCGCCTGCGCATCCCATTTCTTCGGGAACAGGATCGGCATGAGCTGCTCGGACGCGATGAAATCGCGCGCGAAGCCAGAGGACGAGAGGGTTGCGATCGCTTCCTCCTTGCTGCCCGATCCGCCGGTCACGTCGATGCCGGCGAGCGCCGCGAGCCCACCAAGCTGACCGCGCAACGCGCCGCCGCTCGCTGCCGAAGTTCCTTTTTGCGTGACGGGAACGACCAGCGTTTCGGAGCGAAACACGGGCCGAATGAAAAAGGACACTGCGCCGGCGACGCCCCCTCCAAGGATGAGAGTGAAGAGCAGCACCTTCCACGCGGCACCGATCACCGAAACCACGGTGGCGACGTCGAACGCCTCTTCGTCTGGCCGCGGCGGAACGATGACGAAGTAGCCGCTCGGAGGCCCGTTGAGGACGTCCGGCTTCGCAGGGTCTATGTGTTTGTCAGGCACCCGATGTCCGATATGTGCGCCTTAGAACGAGTGTACGGCGGCAGCCGAGATGGCCAGGTTGTAAATGATCTGCGTCACTGCCTGCCAGAATGGCAACGCCGGCAGCCGCTCCGTGTCGAGTGGCACGACGATCGTGTCGCCCGGCTTGATGTCTCCGCCGCTGCGGCTGAACCAGCGCCCACCCTCATTTGCAACGACGCTGCCGTCGGCCTTGACCACATAGATCTTCTTGCGATCGGCGCGGCGCGTGGCGCCGCCGCTCAGGGCGATGTAGTCGTCACGTCCCAGCTCCGGCCGGTACAGGTGCGACGTCGCCGTCTGCACCTCGCCGATCACCGTCACTTCCTGCTGGAATTTCGGCACCATCAGGCGATCGCCGTCGCGCAGGATGACGTCCCCGGCCTCGCCGCCGGAAATGCGCATGACGCGGGGCAGGTCGATCACCAACCGCCCGACTGCCTCGGACGAGCGGATCTGTGTCAGGAGCGACTGGCCGATCGTAAGCGCCGAACCTGCCTGTGCCTGATTGGCCGCCGCCGCTCCCTGCAAAGCGAGGGTGACGAGGTCGTTCTGCAGGCGGTCGGCCAGAACGTCGAGCTGCTTCTGCTCGCGTTCCTTCAACTCGTCGCGCGTGAACACGGTGCCTTCCGGGAACGCGAAATCCGTGAGACCGCCGGCGCGCTCGATGACGGACTTCAGGGTCTCGCCACGTTTGAGCGAATATTTGCCCGGGAAGCGCACCTCGCCGACGAGGGTCACGTGCTCCTGGCTTCCCCACTCGGGCATCTCCTTGATGCTCAGGCTGTCGAAAGGCTCGAGCAGAACGTTGGCGCCCGGATCGCCGCGAATGATCGCCGCCAGGTCCACTTCAACCTGCTGCGTGCGGCGCGAATCCCCGTTCACGACCCGGTAGCGCGTGAGCTCCGCCTTCCCCGCGTACGCCGCGTCGGTGAGATTTCCGCCGGCCCGAATGAGATCGCCTACGGTCATCCCGGGCTCGAGCGGATAGTCGCCCGGCTCTTTCACGCGTCCTTCGATCGAAACCACTTCAGTGGGACGGCTGATGGTCGACTGCATGCGCAATTCGGCGAGCAGCGGGCGGATGATGCGATCTCGGCCCGGCTCCAGGTCGAACACGATGACGCGATCGCGCGGCGTGAGCAGCAAGTCGGCGGCGGAGCCCGGGCGCTGGAACGCCGCGGCCAGGTCAGCCGACAACGCGGAGATCTGGCGGTCTGGCGGCAGCTCGCGCCGGATCATCACATAGTGAATGTCCGCGTTCGGTTTGAGGTCGTCGACTGAGCGAATGACGTCGGTCAGACGCATGCCTTCGCGGAAAGCGTAGGTTGCAGGCGAGTGCACGTAACCTTCGACGGCGACTCCCGCGTCGAGCGTAGGCCGCAGGCGCGACACACGCAGCAGGTCGCCATTCCTCACGGCCTGGGCCGCTGAGCTCTGCCCGGTGAGATTCACTGTGATGACTGAGCGATAGCCCTGGTCGTCGATGCGCGTGAGCGCGGCCCGGAAATGGTCCGCTTCAGGCGTGAGCCCACCGGCAAGGCCGATCGCCTCGGCGGCCGTCGAGCTCGGCTTCACTTCGTAGATGGCGGGGCGCTTCACCTCGCCTTCGACCGTGACGGTGGGCCCGATCGGTGGAATGAACACGACATCGCCGGGAAGCAGCTTGGCATCGTCGGTCGTATCCCCGTTGATGAGCATGTCGTACAGGTCGAAATGGCGTTCGACCCGCCCCTGCCGCTTGAGCTGGATGTCGCGCAGAGAGCCGATCGGCTTCACACCGCCCGCGGCGAACAGCGCCGAGGTGATGGTGCCTAGACCGCTGATCGTGAAGGATCCCGGCCGCTTCGCTTCGCCCAGAACAAACACCCTGATCGAGCGTGTATCGCCCATCGAGACGCTGGCACGCACGCCGATCATCTGCCGCTCGACGCGTGATTCGATACTTTCCTTCACGCTGTTGAACCGCTGCCCGCCGACGCCGATCGGGCCGAGCTCGGGAAAGTTGACGCGGCCGTCGCGCTGGACCACGAGCGTGAAGGTTCGATTCTGGTTGCCGTAGAGCTGCACGCTCAACTCGTCGCCCGCGCCGACAACGTAATCCGCCGGCACTGGAATATTCGTGACCGGCGCAAACGTGGAGGGTGCTCGATCGAACAGGTCGTAGCCGAAGGGCTTCAGCGCTTCCGTACCGATCTTCGTCAGCGGCAGCAGGATCAAAGCGACATCGAATTCGTGCAGCTCACGCTGTGACTGCAGGCGGAGTGTCGCCTGGAATTCGGTAAGGCCGGCGAGTGGAATCGGCTCGAAGCCGGGCAGGCTGAGCACGCCCTCACGCGAGAGGCGATAGGGATTGCGCGAGCGAATGAGCTCGACGAGACGCTTGCGGCGCTCGAGCTCTTCCTGAGTCAGCTCAACCAGCCGTTGCGATTGGCGGCTGGGCTGCGGGGCGACGGTGGCGACGCCAGGAACAGTCATCTGACCCGGCAAATTGGCCTGCGGCAGGGTCGGCTGCGCCGGCTGCGCCGTCTGGCGATTTGTCGCGGCGGCATCCTGCCCCGGCTGCGCCTTCTGCAGGTCTATATTGATGATGACCGTGTCGTCGGCCTTGAGCAGCGGAATCTTCGGCTGCAGGGAGGTGGCATCGGCAGGGCCGTTGCGCGCGCTGTCCAGGTCGGACGTAGTGTTGCGATCGGTGTCGCGATTCGACCGATCGCGCTCCGTGGTGTCCCGATCGCGGCTGGTGCTCGAACCGCTGGTTCCCCCGCCCGTCACCTGCCTGAGCAAAGCATCGCGTTGCTCAGGCGTAAGATTGCGCAAGAGCTCGAGCTGGTCGGCGGACGGCGTGATTGCCTGGGGTGCAGCAGGTTCGCTGTGAAGGACGATGGCAAACGCCAATGCGGCAGCCACGAGCAGCGGGTACGGGCGTCTTGTCACTCTGTTCTGAATCCTCTTCGCCTCGGCAGGGAACCGCGGAGGCAGCCCCCGCGCCTCCCGGCAAGGGCGCGATTGTACTGAAGCGCGGGATATTTGTGCGCTCTGGCCGCGCGGCAGGCGCATGCCATACTTACCCATATGAACAGACGCTTGCTGGCGGCGATCCTGCTGCTCACGACTCACGCTACCGCCCATGCCGCTGGAGTCAGCCCCTACCTCCCCCTCCATCTAGATCCCGAAGTCGAACGGCAGATCGAGCGGGTGCTCATCCTCGCCGACAAGCCGGTGCTGACCCGGCCAATCGCGGCAGCGACCGTCCTGGACGCGCTTCCACAGGCGTGTCGTACTGAACCGGTCCTGTGCGCGGAAGTGCGGCGTTACCTGTCTCGCTACATGCGCAACTGGGCAGTCGTTGAAGCCAGCGCCGAGGTCTCCGCGTCGGGCGGAGAGGACGTGACGCTTCCCAACCGGCGTGGGCTCACAACGGCAAGCGCCTGGGCCGCCTCGGCGCAGGGGTTCTGGCAACCCTACGACCACGCGCTCATCAGCCTCGGCGCCGTGGCTTACGACGGCCAGATCACGCCGGAAGGGTCACTTGTCAGTCTCGGCTTCGACCGCGCCCAGCTCGACATCGGGTACCGGCCGCACTGGCTGTCACCGGCCACCGGCAGCAGTTTTCTGCTCAGCACGGAAGCGGCCACCATGCCGTCGGTCACCGTTTCCAACTACGTGCCGCTCACGCGGTGGGGACTGCACTACGAGGCCTTCGTGGCCAGCATGTCGAACTCGGATCTCATCGAATATGGCGGCCAGTTGTCGAGCGGCCATCCGAGGCTCGCGGGCGTGCATCTATCCGTCGAGCCGGCGCAGGGCTGGGCGCTCGGCGTCAACCGGTTGCTGCAGTATGGCGGCGGGGCGCGGCCCGGTTCGGTCAGCGACCTCCTGCACGCGTTCTTCAATCCTTCGAAATACGACAACACGAATCCCAACCTCACCGTCGACCAGCAATTCGGCAACCAGGTGGCCTCGTTCACGAGCGAGTTCATTTTTCCGGGCAGAGTGCCGTTTTCCGTCTATTTCGAGTACGCGGGCGAGGACACCTCGCACTCCCAGAACTATCTGCTCGGCAACGTCGGCTTCACCGGCGGGATCCATTTCCCTCGCCTGTGGCATCGCTTCGAACTGACGTATGAAGTTTCGGAATGGCAGAACGCCTGGTACGTCAATACTGTCTATGGCGACGGTCTGCGCAACAAGGGCAACGTCATCGGCCACTGGGGCGCCGACCTGCGGAACTTTCCCGATGCCGTCGGCGCGCAGAGCCATTTCCTCAAACTCGGCTGGGATCCCTCCTTTGGCGGGCTGTTCGAGCTCAGCTATCGCACGCTCGCCAACGAGTCGTATTACACAACCTCATATGACCACGCGTACGAGGCGTCCCTGAGCTATTCGAGGCCCATCGGCGCATTCACGCTTGGAGCCGAAGCGCTGGCCGGCCGCAATGAGTTCGGCCAGAGCATGAGCCGCGCGGGGGCCTTCGTGCGCTACGCAGGCAATCCGAGTTTCGCGGGCGCGTCCTTCAGCCCGGAGGACGCGAGCCCGGTGGACAAAAGCGCGGAGCTGTTCGTGGAAGCCGGCGTCAGCTCGAACAAGGTGACGATCGAGCCCGACGAGAACGTCTTCCTCACCGACCACAGCACCGGCGCACACTTGGCGTTCGGGGCACGTCGCGCGGTTTCGGATCGGAGCGACCTGGGCGTGCGACTCGAGCTCGACGACGTCAACGGCCACGCGCTTGCGAGCGTACGCGCGCTCGACTATCGCTATCGTTTCGCGAGCCCTCTCGCGCTGAGCGTATTCGTTGGCGCGTCCCGCTACGATCTGGCTACTCCGGCCTATGGCCTTTATTTTGGCGCGGGCCTGCAGTGGCGCGACGTACGGCCGGGTTGGGATATCGGACTCGATGTGCGCGAGGCATTGAAGGTGGCGCGCGACCACCTGCTTCCGAGCGATCCGCAAAGCCCGGTTCGCCCGGACAGCTTTTACACGATCGACAGCTACACGCTCTCGCTCACGAAACGATTCTAGTATGGCCTGACTTCGTCAAGCGTGGCGCGAGGCGCCTTCGCGCGCCAAGGCGGAAAAGTCTAATATCGGTACGATCCGATTTACTTTCACGGACCAATGCGCCAGGACTTTCTCGCCTCGCTTCGAAACCTTCTCGGGCCTCGCCCCCGTCTCGCGGTCGTACATTCGTCGCTCGCGGATCTGGCACCGCCGCCCGGCATGACCCGGTGGGACATGCTCTTCGGGTTCGAGCGGCTCATCGGCGAAGGCTTTACGTTCGCCCTGCCCGCCTTCACGTTCAGCTTCTGCGGGGGCAAGCCTTTTCATCACCTCGAAAGCCGCTCGGAGGTCGGGGTGCTCGCGGACTGGCTGCTCGGCGGCCTGACGGGGGCCCGGCGTACGCCGCACCCTATCTATTCCTTCGTCGTCGCGGGGCCGCTGACGGACTCCCTCATGGCGTGCAAGGGCACCACCACATTCGGCGACGACTCGGTCTTCGAGCTGTTCGAACGGGAGAATGCCGAGCTCGTCATGCTCGGCTGCGGGTGGGTGTACGCAACCCAATTTCACCGGTACGAAGAGAAAGCGGGCGTCCCCTACCGCTACTTCAAGGACTTCGCAGGGCGGGCGGACTTCGGCGATGGGCACGGCCCGCGCGAAGTCCGTTCGAGAATGTTCGTGCGGGACCTCGCCATCGACCCGGCGAACGACTTCACGCCAGCTGAATCGCTGCTTCGCAGCCGGGCCGGGATACGCTCTGTGCCGCTCTGGCGGGGGCGGGTCGAGTCGCTGGCCGTGACGGATCTGGCGAAGGTGTGCAGCGAGATGCTGGTGGCCGACCCGCTCGCATTCGTGAAGGATCGGGCCCAGGTCGCCCACGGTCTTGCTGTCGCGGCCCGGGCCACGCGTGAGAAGCCCGTGCAGGTCGCGGTGCTTGGAAGCTCGAACGTACACCTGCTGCGAACCTCACTGGAGCGAGAGATCGCCGCCCTTCTTCCCGACCGCCGCTTCGAGACGCACGAAGTGCCGTACGGCCAGCTGTACCAGTCGCTGCTCGACGCCGGCTCGGATCTGCGGCGGCGGCGCCCGGATGTAACCTTCTTCTGCGATCGGCTGGAAGACCTCGCGGCCCAGGCACGGCTCGATGCGCCGCCTGCGCAGCTCGAGAGTCTCGTCGAGCGTTATTGCGACGGGATTCGCCGCTTTCATGAAGCCAACGGCGGTTGGGTGGTAGTTCACCGGTTCGCCATGCTCTACCGGGCGGCAAGTGACGATGATGGAACGCAGCTGTCCGAGCTCGTCGCGCGCGCGAACGCGATACTGCAAGGGCGCCTTGGCGACCTGCCGCAACTGCTGTGGGTCGATCCCGGAACGCATGCGGGCGCTGCGAACGCGCCGGCCGTCGACTTCCGACTGTGGCATCTTGGCCGGTTCCCGTTCAGCGAGCCGTTTTCGCAAGTGATCGCGCGGCGCTGGGCGGGCCTGCTGCTCGCCATGCTCGGCCGCACCGTGCGCGCTATCGTGGTCGATCTCGACAACACCTTGTGGGGAGGTGTGCTGGGCGAGGAAGGCGTCGCCGGCGTGAAGCTCGGCGGCGATTTCCCGGGCAATGCCTACCTCGCGTTCCAGCGCGTATTGAAATCCCTGGTGGCGCGCGGCATCGCGCTGACCGTGTGCAGCAAGAACGATGAAGACCTTGCGCTGAAGGCGATCGAGACGCTGGAGGCGATGCAGTTTCGCGCCGCGGACCTGGTCACGCACCGGATCAACTGGCGTCCCAAGTGGCAAAATATCCGCGAGATCGCAGCGGAGCTGAATCTCGGACTCGAGTCGATCCTGTTCATTGACGACAACCCGGCCGAGCGCGAAGCCGTGCGCAGGAATCTCCCCGGAGTGCGGGTGCTGGAGCTGCCCTCAGACCCTTCGCTCTACGCCGAGGCGTTGGCCAGCAGCCCATGGCTCGAAGTCGCGGGCATGACAGCAGAGGACCGCAAGCGGGTCGATAGCTACAAGACACGGCGCGAGATCGAGGCGCAACGCCAGCAATCCGCGAGCCTGGAAGATTTTTACGCCAGCCTGCAGATGCGGCTGCACCTGCAGCCGCTCGACGATTCGAACATCGCGCGCGCCGCACAGCTGTGCATGAAGACGAACCAGTTCAACAGCACCACGCGCCGGTACGACCAGCGCGAGCTGCAGAGAATCGTGGCGGAAGGCGGAGATGTCATCGTACTCGGGCTCGAAGATCGCAATAGCGAGCGCGAGAACATCGGCCTCCTGATTCTGCGCCAGGACTGCGCGCGCGGTCGCGGGCTGGTCGACTCCTATCTCATGTCGTGCCGCGTGCTCGGCCGCGGAATCGAGACGGCGGTGCTACTGTGGGCACGGGGCCACGCCAGCAGACGTGACTGGGATACGCTCCGCGGCCTGATCATCGAGACGGAGCGCAATACGCCCGTGCGTCAGATTTTTGCCGACTCGGGCTTCATCGCGGGGGAGAAGGCGGGCGAATGGCTCGCGACCACCTCCGACCCGGCGCCGCTGCCGACCTGGCTGACCGTTGTGGATGGCGTCACGGCGCGCAGATAGCCGCGGAAGACAAATTCAATGAACACTGCCAAAGCATCCATGGCCGACTTCGCGGTCGGCGATTCGGTTCGATTCGAGCGCCGCTTCTCCCCTGGCGACTTCACGGCGTTTTCGCGCCTGAGCGGCGATGCCAACCGCCTGCACCACGACGCCGGTTTTGCCGAACGCAGCCAGTTCGGCCGGCCCATCGTGCCGCTGCACATGACGCTTGCCCCCCTTTCCATGATCGCCGGAATGATTTTTCCGGGCGAGCCCTCCCTTTACCTGGGCCACGAGGTCAGCGCCGTCGGGCCGGTATTTTACGATGAGCCGGTCAGCTATTCGGCGCGCATCGAGGCCGTGAACGAAACCCATCGAGTGCTCACGCTGCGAGTGCTGGCGCTGCATCGGATGGATGTGGTGCTGGATGCAACGATGCGCGTTCGCGCGCTGGTGGCCGAATGGGATTCCCCTGCGCCGACGCAGATTCGCAAGGCCTCCGCCGCTCGCACGGCCCTCGTTACCGGCGCAACCGGAGATATCGGCAGCGCCATCTGCGTCGCACTGGCGAAACTCGGATGGAATCTGCTCTTGCAGGATCGCAAGGCAGGCGAACGACGCGCGCGCCTGGAGCAGCGCCTGTCACTCGCCGGCGTGAAGGCAGACTTCGTTTCCGCAGACCTTTCGGACCCGAAAGGGCGAGCCACTCTCGGCGCCAGCGTCTCGAAACACGACGATATCGCACTCGTCGTGCACGCGGCCTCGCCCGGTGTCGACGCGGACGTGAGTGCGCTCGTCGCTGTCAATTTCACCGCGCTTCGTGAAATCACCGCGGCGGTGCTTCCGCAAATGCTGCTTGGGCAATCGGGGTCGGTGGTGCTGCTGGGATCGAGCGCAACCGAATACACGACGCGGGGTTGGGAAGCCTATGCCGGCGCCAAGTGTATGGCCGGCAATCTGGTGGACGGCATCGAGCGCAGCTACGCGAAGTACGGCGTCCGCGGCCTCACCCTGATGCCGGGTCTCGTTGCCACGCGCTTCTCGGAATCCTTCCGGGGCGATTCGTCGGCCTTGTTGCCCGAAGAAGTAGCAGAGGCACTGGTACGGCTCGCAAGCGCGCCGGAGAGCGCGAGCAACGTGGTCATGATCGAGCCAGGTCGCGAAGTGCGTGGCAGGAGTGGTTTTCACTCGGGAAGCGCAGCGCCTGCACCCGCCGCGCGCGCGGCGCCCGCCGCCGCAAGCCCCGAGCCTGCAACGAGCGGCAGCGTTGCCACCGGCGCCGTTACCGTGATCGCGCGCGAGCTGCTGAGGCTGCCACAAAGCATGGACCTCGCCGATGCGGCGCTCGGAATTACTCCAGGGTGGGATTCACTGCGGCACATCGAGCTGCTGCTCGCTATCGAATCGAAGCTGCAGATTCGTTTTGCCGGCGACGAGATGGAGCACTCGCACAGCCTCGCGACGCTCGAGGCGCTTGCCGAGCGCAAGCTTTCCGAGAAGAGACCCCGATGAGCGCCGTCGTGACGCCCGACAGCGCCGCGGGCCAGGCGATGCACGATTTCATCGCCGGCCTGTTCCCCATCTGCCGCAGCCTCACCGGCGCGGGAACCCGTCAGACGCTGGCAGTCATTGCCGAGCATCTGCCAGGGCTGCGCATTCACTCGGTGCCGTCCGGCACGCAGGTGTTCGACTGGTCGATCCCCGATGAGTGGAACATCCGCAGCGCCCGCCTCATCGGCCCCGGCGGCGACGTGATCGTGGATTTCGCCGCTCACAATCTGCATGTCGTCGGTTACTCGGAGCCTGTAGACGAGCAGCTGTCACTCGAAGAGCTGCAGCCGCATCTGCACTCGCGGCCAGACTTGCCAGACGCTATTCCTTACGTGACGTCGTATTACCGCCGGTACTGGGGCTTCTGCATGACCCAGCGACAACGTGACCAGCTCCAGCCGGGCATGTACCGGGCCGTCATCGACTCAACGCTCGCGCCCGGTGTGCTCAACTACGGGGAAATCGTCATTCCCGGCAGCGATCCCCGCGAAGTGTTTCTTTCCACATATGTCTGCCATCCTTCGATGGCGAACAACGAACTGTCAGGTCCGGCCGTCGCGGTATGGCTCGCAAAGTGGTTGCGCTCGGCGCCCCGCCGGTTCACCTATCGCCTCGTGTTCATTCCGGAAACGATCGGCTCGATCACCTACCTGAGCCGCAATCTGGAGCGGATGAAGAAGCTGACGCTCGCGGGCTTCAACATCTCGTGTGTCGGCGACGAGCGCAGCTATTCATTCCTGCCGAGCCGCCTCGGCAACACGATCTCGGATCGTGTTGCTCGTCATGTGCTGAAACACTTCGCGCCGGACTACGTGTCCTACTCGTTCAAAGACCGGGGTAGCGACGAGCGGCAATACTGCTCGCCCGGCGTGGACCTGCCGGTCGCCTCGGTGATGAGAACGAAGTACACGGCCTACCCCGAGTACCACACTTCACTCGACGATCTCACCCTCGTCACGCCTGCCGGCCTTGCCGGCGCGCTGAAAGCACTGCAGCTGTGCCTCGAGTGCCTCGAGGCGAATGACCGGTTCACGGTAACGGTCAAATGCGAGCCGCAGATGGGCCGACGCGGCCT
>FTEO01000503.1_pt1 | contig 13546 bp, 12 predicted proteins | sample 1640211 | NCBI WGS metagenome assembly FTEO01 (sample SAMEA3914816, study PRJEB12502) | metagenome | biome: forest; material: soil | place: USA | collected 2011-09-16 | depth 0.3 m | reverse complement strand
GCCCATGCTTCTGGTGAGGAGCGTGCGACGCGGCAGCGGCGTGTATTCGGCTACCAGCGCGAACTGGCTTGCCCCGGCGCCGCCGTAGCCGAAGCCGACGAAGAAGCGCAATAGCGCGAACAACTGCCAGGCGCCGTCTGGAACGAGGGCCGTGGAGCCCGCGCACAGGCAGCACATGAGCGCGCTTGCGATGACGATCCGTTTGCGTCCGAAACGATCCGCGAGCCACCCGAAGACGAGCGCGCCTCCCATCGCACCGACCCCCGCGCTGAGCAGCATGACGCTCGTTTGCCCGAAGGTCAGGTGCCAGAGGGGGGCGATCGCCGAGACCAGGTACCCCACGACGAAAAAGTCGAACAGCTCGCAGACGAGCATCAGCACGATGAGGCCGAACGCAACCCAGTATCGCGGTCGAAGGGCCGCGGACTCGATGCAGCTCAACAAGTCCGGGGGCCCGCCACCCGCCGCCGGAGCAGACGATTGCGGAGCGGGCGCTGCGAGGCCCTCCGTCACTCAGGGCGCGTCGGTTCGAGCACGACCATCCGGTGCATGACCCGCCGCCTGCCCTGATAGTCGTTCAGCGCAGTGTGCAGCGAACATCGGTTGTCCCAAATGCCGAAGGTGTCGTCCTGCCAGCGGTAGCGGATCTGAAACTCCGGCTGCGCCATGAACTGGCCGAGGTACTCGAGCAGCGGCCGGCTTTCCGCCTCGGTCATGTCCTCGAACTGGGGCACGAAGGAAGGATTGATGTAGAGCGCCTTGCGACCTGACTCCGGATGGGTGCGCACACAGGGATGTATGAATTCTCCCTTGACCTGCTCACCCTTTCGGTTGGCCATCGTATCCACATCGGTCAGATAGCGCGGATGCACACGGTGAACCGCACGGAGGCCGCCGAGCAGCCGCTTCATCCCCGGGGAGAGCGCATCGTAGGCGAGATAGGTGTTGAGGAACATCGTGTCCCCGCCACACTGCGGCACCTCGCGCGCATAGAGCGCATTGGCGAGCGATGGCTTCTCGAGGAACGTGAAATCCGCATGCCAGCCGTTGCCGAAATTGACCGTCTGGCTGGGTTCCTTGCGCAATTCGTGTACGAAGGGAGAGCCTTCCACTGGATGCAGATACGGGTGTACCAGCGGCACGCCAAAGCGGCTGACGAAGCGATCCATGTCTTGTGGATCCAGATGCTGCTCCGGAAAGAACAGCGCGATGTGCTCCAGGAACGCCGCCCGGATCGCCTCCCAGGATTCCGCCCCGAGCTCGCGCGACAGATCGATGCCCCGCACTTCGGCCCCGCCGGCACCCGAGAGGGGACGTACTTCGATATTCGCAGCCATCGCTACCCCCTCCTCAAGGCGGCTCCCCGCGGCACCGCCAAAGCGCTATCCTGAATCGAATTAGTTGCCAACGCAATCATTTTGGCGACTCGAGCGGAGGCTGCACATGAGCGCATTCAGGAATTTTCAGGGCAAGATCGCGGTGGTCACGGGCGGCGCGTCGGGCATGGGCACCGGCATCGCGCGCCAGCTCATCGCGGCCGGCATGCGCGTCGTCATTGCAGACGTCGACCAGCGCGCGCTGCATGAAACGGCGGCGCTCATCGGCGCAGTCGCCGTTCGTACGGATGTCAGCGACTACGCGAGCGTGCAGGCCCTGGCCTCGCGCGTGCGCGATGAGTTTGGCACGGTACACGTCCTCTGCAACAACGCGGGCATTGGCCCCATGGCCCGGGTTGCCGATCTGACCCTCGAGGATTGGCGGTGGATGATCGGTGTCAATCTCTGGGGCGTCGTACACGGCGTCACAGCATTCCTGCCCATGCTCCGCGCCAACGAGGACGGCGGGCACATCGTGAATACGGCATCGCTTGGAGGCCTCACGACGATGCCGGGCCTGGGTTCATATGCGGTGACCAAGTTCGGCGTCGTCGCCCTCAGTGAAACACTGAACCAGGAGCTGGCTGAGGAGGGCTCGAAAGTCGGCGTGACGATCCTCTGTCCCGGGCCGACGCGCACGAATATCAAGACGAGCACGCGCAATCGCCCTTCGGCACCGGGCGCCGGAGCACTTCGGGATGTGGACCTCGCGACCACGGAATTCGGCGCGAAGGCACGTTGGCTCGAGCCGGATGAGGTGGGCAACATCGTTGTTCGCGCCATCGAGCGCGGCGATCTCTACGCGTTCACGCATCCGGAGATGTTCCATCGCGTCGAGGAGCGATTTCAGGCGATCCGCGAGGCCGCGCGCAGGACTCCAATGCCCTGAGGGTGCGCGAGCTGCCGGGGGCGATGCGACGGTTGGCAGGTGGGGACCCGATCCCTTTCTCATCGCATCGCCCCGGCATCTTGGGAACCTGGCCCCGCCCGGAAGCCAATGCCGTGTGTATCCGGCGCTTACGGCGCTCGGGGGGTCGGCGGGGGCTGTTCGAACGAGTTCATCACCTTTCCGCTCGGCAAGGTCACGCTCACGTATGAGCCGCCTTTCAACCCGTCCTTGAGGGGATACACGCGGACCGTGACCTTGTCGCCGACCTGAACCGTGTTCTTGCTCCAGCCGCGACGACCGAGATAGTTCGGGCTCATGCCCTCGAAGCCCCAGGTCTCGACGTCACCTTTGGCGTTCGTGATATCGAGCCACAGCCACGTGTGCGGATTGGTCCAGTCGAACTTCTTGACCGAGCCGGACATCGTGACGGTCTTGCTGATGTCGAACATCGCGAACGAATGGTGTGCCTGCGCAGCCCCCGCCGCGAGCAGCAGACCGAGCGCCGCAAGCCAGGCGGGTGTTCCGATCGACCGAGCTCTCATGGTCTTGCCCATCCGTTCGCTCATTGATTCAGGAGGATGCCGGCCTTACCCGCGGCATTCATGAAGTTGCGGTTGTTCTGCTCGCAGACGTACTCGGCGACGTCCCAATTGCGATGTCGCTTGAGTGCCTGCGTGGTAACGAAGGGCTGCGTCAGCGCTGCGGGGTCGGTGATCGTCGTGCGAATCTGCATCGTGTCCGCGTCGGTCGTGCGGATGCGTTCCTCGATGCGCATGCGCTCGCTGTGGCGCATCCCCCCGTTGAATCCGATAGGAACCTCCGTGGTCACGCCTATCGTATCGACCACCAGGGTGTCCCCCTCCCATCGGCCGATCGAGTGTCCGTTGAACGTGGCATCCGGATCGGGCGGATGCGCCCGCCCGTCGAGGAAGACTCGGCGCATCTGGCTGAACGCCTCGATGGCGATCGTCACCTTCCCGGGCGTGAAGAGAAACTCCACCGGATACGGCTGCATCATGATGGCGGGCATCCCCGGGGGCACGCAGTTCGCCGAGGGTAGATCCTGATGGCCGCCCGCCGCCTGCTCGGCCTCGAACGCTTTCAGCTTCTGTGCGTACTCGGGAGTAAAGCTCGGTTGCGCGGGAGGCCCGGCAGTGGGATCAAACACGAGCTCCCACAGGCCGCTCCAGTCGGGGAGCTTTCCGATCGAGCTCCAGCTGTTTCCGGGTGGCGCCGCTGCAGGCGCCGCGGCCGCAGCCGCCTCGACGGCAATCGCGCTCATCGCCACGCACGCGAGCCATCTCCGGCACGTTACTCGTTTCATCGCCCCCGCCCCTCCACGATGTGCGGGCCGACACTAACGCGCATGGCGCGGGCTGACACCACCCCTTCGGGTAGAAACGATTGTGCAAATGGGGCGGGACTGCAGAGCTAGAAAATAACGCCGGTGGATCGCGCAAGGCTTACCGCCTTGGCACGGCGATGCACGCGCAGCTTGCGGAAGATCGCCTTCCAGTACCACTTGACGGTGTTCTCCGACAACGCGAGCCGTCGGGAAATTTCCCGGTTCGACAGGTCATCCGCCGCGAGCTCGAGGATGTCGAGCTCACGACTGCTGAACGCGGGATTCGTCGAAACGCTGCCCGGCGAGGCCGGCGGCGCCTGAGTGACGTTGACGGAGTCCTCCTTGGCAAAGCTCGCCAACAATTCTTCGGCATATCGTCCCTGCTCGGTGCCGACAGTAGCCCTGCCAACGCTGATCCTCTGCAGGACCTCGCGAATGGCGGAACCTCCGTCGAGGAAGCAGCGCACATATCGTCCGTGCGCAAGCCGCAGCGCGTTACGCACGTAATGCCCTGCCGCCGTCATGTCATCGCGAGCGCAGAGCTGCCGCGCGATCTCCAGGGCAACATTGATCGTTGACCTGTAGCAGCGGCGTGCCAGCGTGAACTGGTACCACTGCTTCAGCAATCGCAGCGCACCGTCCGTGTTGCCGCGCAGAGCCGCGACGCGCGCCCACGTGAGCGCCAGCAGTTCCTGCCGACTAGTCACGCCTTCACGAGGGACAAATGCTGAGCAGCTCCCAAGGAGTTTCTCCCGCTTGGCGCAGAAGAATGCCTCCTCCCGGTCGCCACGCAGGGCGAGCTGCCGCACGCGCTCTGCGAGCACTTGCAGATGCAACCGCTCGAACCCGGTATCCCGAGCGCACCGCTCCGCGTCGTCGAGCGCGCGGCGGGCGGCTTCAGGATCGAAGCGACCTTCGACAAACTCAATCCGCGCCCGCGTGATGTGGCCCGTGATGAGCTTGTCGACGAAACCGTGGCTGCCGGCGATCTCCAGGTAGTCACCAATCAGTGTGCGCGCTTCATCCAGGCGATTGCGCTCGTAGTGCACCTCGGCAAGCAGCAGAGCCGGCAGGGTGGCCACGGAGGACAGTCGTCCGTAGAGCTTGCCGGCGTTATCGAAAGCTCGCTCATAGAGCTCGGACGCTTCATCGATACAACCCTGCATCAGGAGACTCAGACCGTGGACGCTATCGTAGAAAATACTCCCGATGTCATGCGACCGCGCGGTGTTGGGCCGCTGTCGTTGCGAGTCGGCCGCGGTCGCATCCTTGAACCGATAGTGCTCGCGCTGCGCGTACATATGCGCCACTTCGACGGCGCGCTCCGTGTATTCGTCGACCGAATACCCCGCGCTGTACCACTTGAGGCAGCGCCGCTCCGTCTCCTTCATGTCATCGGCCACGAAACACAAAATCATTTCCCGGTGAGCGAGCTTCGCCTGGATGGATTCGACATCTACGTGCGCCGGCGGGGACTCCCGACCGCTCGCCCAGAGATTGACGCGCCGGCCGAGGCGGCGCAGCGCCGTCCGCGCGCGCTGAAAATCCCACTCTCCTTCCCACTCCCAGATTCGCTCGAGCTGCAGGTTCGGGAAGAGCTCGAGTATCTCCTCGGGAATCTGTCTCGCGTAGCGCTCCACCCCGCTGATGTGGCCGCTCCCGAAAAGATGCAGGCGATCGAGCAGCCGTGCGCTGCGCATGAAGTCCTTGGCGAGGAGCGCATGCTCGACCGCTTCGAGCGGCTGGCTGTTCTGCTCGAACCAGCTCGAGGCGCGCACGTGCATCTCGGTCCAGCGGGTCGGATCGGTATCCTTGAGCCGCCGGCTGAGAAACTCGGCGAACAAATGGTGATACCGATACCAGTTCCGCTCATCGTCCAGGCAGAAGATGAAGAGATTGAGCGACTCCAGTCGGCTCAGCATGCGACGGGCGTCGGTGCGCTGCGTGACGTAGTTGCACAGCTCCACGCTCATGCGTGGCAGCAGTGAGGTGTCCAGGAGAAAGCGAGTGAGCGACTCCCCCAGCGGAACCAGGACCTCCTGATCGAGCAGCTCGGCGACATGCTTGTACGTACCCGAGAATCGCTCGAGGACGCGAGCCGGCTCGACACTGTTCTTCAGCATGAGAGCGGCGATCTGCAAGGCCGCCGCCCAGCCTTCGGTGCGCTCGTTGAGGGTCCGCACCTCATTCACATCGAGTGGCAGACGGGCACTCTCGCGCAGCAGTTGCCGTGCCTCGGCCTCGGAGAATTGCAGGTCTTCCATCCCGATGGCCGTGAGCTCCTTCAACACGCGCAGGCGGCCGAGCGGCACATGCGCAGGCGTGCTGCGCGTGGCGATGACCCATGAAACACGCGCATGCATCCCCTGGATGAGGCGGGTCATGAGATCGCCGATCTTCGCATCGGTCAGCAGGTGGTAGTCGTCGATGCAGATGACCGCATCCTGTTCGAGCCGTGCGAGTGCGCCACTCAGGCCGGCCGCTGCGATGGTCGGCGTCGGCCGACGATTAGGTGAGCCATTCTCGAGCGTGCGTGCATCGATACGCACGCCGACCTGCTTCAAGATCAGAACCAGGTACCCGAGGTAGCGTGAGTAATCATTGTCGGAGGCATCGAGGCTCAACCAGGCTGCGCGAATCTCGCGTGCGCGGAGCCGTTCGTACAGCTGCAACAGCAGACTGGTCTTCCCGAACCCCGGTGGTGCGTGAATGACGGTCAGTCGCGAGCGCTCGGCCGGATCCAGCCGTTCGATCAGACGATCACGCTCGACGAGCGGCGGCCCCTTTCGAGAGGGCGGACGCAGTTTGGTACGGTTCAACATCGCAGTCACACGGATCTCGGCGGAGGCATTCGCGGCACGTGGCGCGAAAGCGAGTGTGCTCTGTGACCGCCGCCACCGCCACCCAAAGGGAGGGTGTTCGCGTCCACGCGGCCACCGTAGAGGCAGAGCGACTTTTCACAGACTTCGGCTGTGCTAGCGTGTATCGGGAGCAGGGGGACCCATGACTAAAAAGATTCTGCAGATGCTTCGAAACATGGCGATCATCGCCATCGTGAGTGCGCCGTTTGCGGCGCACGCACAGGCCCAGATGCCTGCCGGCGGGCTCAGCCAGAAGATGGAGGACGAGCTCAGCCATCAGCACGAGGGATCGTATGGCGCCCTGGCGCCGCAGAACCGCGCCAAGCCGCGACCCAAGCCGCCGTTCGACCTGACCGGGACGTGGTTCGTGGATCTGCGTAAATCGTTCGCGGATTTCCTGTTCGGCCCGCCCTACCCCGAATTCTACGCAGCGGGCCAGAAGGCCATGAAGGAAGCGAAGGAGGCCCAGGCCGCCGGCAAGAACTACCGGGACAGCATCGGGCAATGCTACCCCGCCGGCATGCCAATGATCATGACGCGGGTGTGGCCGATCAACATCATCCAGGTGCCGACGGCCGTCTACATGATGTTCGGGTTCACCAACAGCCTGCGCTTCATCTACCTCGACGGACGCAAGCACAGCGACCCGGATACGGTCATCTATACCTACAACGGCGAGTCGATCGGGCATTGGGAGGGCCAGGAGCTCGTCGTGCATACGACGTATTTCGAGACCCACGAGCATTACATCGACTTTGGCCTGCCCATCAGCGATCAGTTCGAGATGATCGAGCGGATCCGTCTCAAGGATGCCGGCAAAACGCTCGAGATCCAATACACGATGACGGACCCGAAGAACTGGAAGGGTGAGTGGAAGAACACCAAGCGATGGCTGCGCAAGGACTACAGCGATATTCCCGAAGTGGAATGTCTGCCCAACCTCAACAAGAACCTGCCCAGCACCGACGAGGGCCATGCGGCGGCAGGCGAAGCCGACAAAAAGAAGTGAGCTAACCCGGCTTCGGTTCGTTCGTCGCGGGGGACGCCGGCTCGATGCTTTTCAGGTGGCGGCCATCCGGGAGCGAAATCGCTACGTACCAGCCACCAGGGTGGCCATCGCGCAGCGGGTTCAAGGTTACCGTCACCTTGTCCCCGGCTTTGAGGGTGGTGCGCTTCCAGCCCTCCCGCACTAGATTGTTGGGGCTGTTCATCTCGATGGCCCACGTCTCGACTTTGCCGGCGGCATCCGCCACCTCGACCTTGAACGAGGAGTGAGGGTTGGTCCAGCTGAATTCGGTGACGGTGCCGGTGATCGTCGTCGTCCTGGTGCGATCGAACATGGCGCCGGAGTGGTGAGTCGAGGCAGCTGAGGACAAGAGAAGCCCAAGCACGCCGGCGAGCGCAATTGATGTTCGCTTCATGAGGCTGCTCCGAGACTACTGCGCCGGTGGACCGGCCGGTGATGCCACCGGAACATTGATCGGTCCACCCCCCGCTCGCGTCGGGTCCCCCAGGGTCTTGCCGTCGGGCAACGTGACGGAGACGAACAGTCCACCCTTCTTGCCATCCCTCAGGGGATTGATCACGACAGTCACCTTGTCACCCGCCTTGAGCGAGGTCGACTTCCAGCCTTGACGCTTGAGGTTGTTGGGACTGTTGAGCTCGATGCCCCACACCTCCTCCTCACCGCTCGCCGTGGCGACCTTCAGATCGATCCACGCATGCGGATTGGTCCACTGGAATTCCCTGACAGTTCCCTTGAGCGGCAACTGTTTGCTCTGATCGAACATCGCGAAGGAATGGTGCGCCAGGGCGACGCCGCTGCCGAGGAGCGCGATTCCGATACACCAACGACTCAATGAACGTGCCACCGATCAACTCCTACGTGACTTGGAACGAGCTCAATGGAACCCGGTGCGCCCGGTGGTATCGACCGGATTGCGATCGTTCTCCTCACAGACGAACTCGATGAGATCCTCGCCGCGAGATCGCTTGAAGGTGAGCGCGAGGCTCCACGGCTTCTCGAGCGCCAGGGGATCCTCGATCGTCATCTCGTCGCGCAACGTATTCGAATCATCCTTGGCGAGATGGATGCGCTCCAGAATGTGGACCTTGTCGCTGTGCTTGATGCCCATGCCGAGCGCGACGCTCGTTTTGATGCCTATGGTGTCCACCACCAGCACGCCGCCTTCCCAGTGGCCAATGGAATGGCCGTTGAAGGTGTCATCCAGATCCTCCGGGTGCGGACGGCCGTCGGTATAGATGACACGCCATTGCATCCACGCTTCGTGATGAGTCGTGACGCGCCCGGGTGTGAACAGGAACTCGATCGGGTACTGCGGCGCCATCATGATGATGGGCATGCCCGGCGGACGGCAGTGCGAGCCGTCGTCGGCGACCTGGCCGTTGTGCTCCCGTACTTCGCGCTGCCACGCCTCATACGCCTGCTCGTATTCGCCCTTCAATGCGGGGGGCGGCCCTCCCATGGTTGCTGCGATCGAAGCAAAGTCGAGCGTCCAGATGCCACTCCAATCGGGCAGCGCGTCGAGCGCGGCATAGGCCTTCGCCGGGGGGACCTTCGCTTTCGAAGCCGTTTGTGCCGGCAGGCTCGCGCTCAGCGTGAGCAACGTCGCAAACAGCGCGGCGCGCAGCGGGATGCGAAGGAGCATAGCGGACGTCATGAGATCCTCATCGTGCGCGGCTGAAGCCTCGGTTCATCTTCGTAGAGTTACGTCAGAGCCCGCCCCATGCAAGCGCCTGGGTACAGGACCACCCAAGTGGGTGGGTGTCTTCCGGTGGAGAGGCTGTGAGAGTACGGCGCGATGAACACCATGCCCTCTTCCGTACGCACCGGCGTCCTGGCATTGCTCACCGGGATGCTGTTCGCCGTCGGCCCCGTCACCGTCGATCTCTCGCTGCCCTCGATGCCTGCAATTCAGCGCGCCATCGCCGCGGATGGCGCGCGTGTCGAATTGACCCTCACGTTGCTGTTCCTTGGACTCACGATCAGCCAACTCGTGTACGGCGCCGTCGCGGATCGCTACGGCCGCCGCGCACCGATACTCGTGAGCCTCACTGTCTACTGCGTTGCCTCCGTTGCCGCGGCTCTGGCGCCGAACCTCGTGTCCTTTGGCATCGCACGACTGGTCCAGGCAATTGGGTATGGAGTGGCCGTCGTGGCCATCCGATCCGCGGTCGTCGACGTGTGTGACGAACGGCGCACCGCGGGTGTCTTCTCTGTCGCAGTGACCGCAGTCTCGATTGCCTCCGTCGCAAGTCCTGCCATCGGCGGCATACTCCTCGGCAGCTTCGGCTGGCATGCAGTGTTCTTCACTATGGCCGGATTCGGCGCGCTGACGCTGCTGGCAGTACTGATACTGCTGCCTGAGACCTATCCGGCAGCACGTCGTTCTTCTGCAGGTTTCTCGCATGCGTTTTCGACATACGGCACGCTGCTTCGAAAGCGGCACTTCACCGCGTTTGCGACCATCTGCGCGGCGGCCGCCGCATATCAGCTTACGTATAACACCGGCGCACCCTCGATCCTGATCGACCACTACGGCGTTTCGCCGTCTCGAGCGGGCGTGCTCTTCAGCGTCATCGCCTTGAGCACGGCGCTCGCCTCTCAAGTCAATGCGCTGCTCCTGAAGTGGTTCTCGCCGGAGCGGCTCATGAAGATTGGCGTGCAGGTGAGCGTGCTCGCCGGCGCCGCACTGATCCTCTCCGTGTTCACGGGAGTGGGCGGCCTCGCCGGACTCGTCGTCGCCCTCTTTGCCCTGATCGCCACCCTGGGCCTTCTGATTGGCAACACGATGGCCGCGGCCATCTCCTCGGCAGGCGCGCAGGCGGGTGCCGCCTCCGCGCTCGTTGGAGTCCTTCAGTTCCTCTTTGGGACCCTCGGAAGCGCGATCGTCGGTCTGGTGCCGGATGTCGTCGGGCGGCCGATGGCCATTGTCATCCTGCTCCTGAGCCTGCTCTCTCTCATGATGACGGCTAAGTTGGCGCGGCAGGACTCTCGACTGGATCCTGCACACGCACCATGAGCTTGCCGTGATTGCCACCGGTGAGCAGGAGCTGCAGTCCGTCAGCGGCCTGCTCCAGCCCTTCCAGAACATGGGTGCGGGCCTGAAGGACCCCACGCGCCACCATCGAGGCGAGCGTCGCGTCGATCTCCGCGAGCTGACTCGCGAAATCGGGAACCACAAAGCCTTCGATTCGCGCACGCTTCATCAGAAGCTGAAACAGATGGCCGTGACGATAGCCCTCGACCGGCGTCGCGTTCGAGTATTCGGAGATCGCACCGCACATCACGATCCGCGCGCCAACTCTCAGGTGCATCAGCGCGGTATCGAGTATCGCACCGCCCACGTTATCGAAGAACACATCGATACCCCGTGGACAGTAGCGCTCCAGCGCCCACGACAGATCCTCGGCGCGATAGTCGATTGCGGCCTCGACCCCGAGATCCTTCTTGAGATAGCGACACTTGTCAGCTCCTCCCGCGATGCCGACGACCGACGCACCGGCCTCCTTGGCAATCTGGCAGGCAAGCGATCCGGTGGCGCCTGCTGCGCCAGAGACGAGCACCACGTCGCCCCGTTGCACGCGGCCCACGATGCGCGTTCCGATCAGAGCCGCACGGCCCACGTGGGAAAAGATTGCCAGGTGCGCTTCAAGAGGCAGGTTCGGCATCCGGGTAACCTGAGTCGCCACGGCGGCGGGCACGATCGCGCGCAAGCGCCACTCGACCGGCGCGTTGATGAGATCCCCGGCCTTGAATTGCGCATGACGTGACTGCTCGACCTGCGCCAGCGCCGGGCCGAGCATGACATCGCCAACACGCACGTCCTGCATCCAGCCCGGAAGGAGCTTGAGCCACACCAGATTCGAGGGATCGAGAGACAGCAACAGAGGCCTGACGAGCAACTCGCCGTCCTGCAGCTCGGCAAGCTCACGATGCCGGAGCGCGAGCACATCCGGGCGATAGCGGCCCATCGACGGCTTCTGAATCACCCACGCCAGGCCGTCCATCGATACTCGTCCTTTGCCGTTCAATCGGCTTCTCCGAGACCCCAGCCGCCGTCGATGACGATTTCCTGACCCGTCACGTAAGCGGAAGCGCCTGACGCGAGAAACAACGCGAGCCCGTGCATATCGTCTGGAAACCCCACGCGATGCATCGGGATCGTCTTCGCGAACGAGGCCTGCACGTCCTTGTTGTGAGCATGGCCGCCACCGATGTTGGTGACGAAGAACCCGGGCGCGATGGCATTCACCGTGATGTTGTAGGCGGCGAGCTCGAGCGCCGCTGCACGCATGAAATGCGCGGCGCCCGCCTTCGCGCTCATGTAGGCCGCGCCAATGGCGGGCTCGAGCCGCCTCGACGCGAGCGATGTCGTGATGATGATCCGCCCGGACCCCTGCGTTTTCATGTGACGGGCGGCCGCACGCGTCGTGGCGAACACTCCGTTCAGATTGACTTCGATGACGCGGTTCCAGCGCTCATCCGTGTAATTCTCGAGTGCGCCCTCGGGAACGCGCGGTCGCTCGGAACCGAGCCAGGCGCCCACGGGCCCCGGGCCGGGATCCACGCCGGCATTGGCAAACACCACATCGAGACGCCCGCGAGCGCGGACAATCGAGTCAAGCGCCGCATCGAGAGCCTGATGATTAGTGACGTCCACGACCGCGCCAGCAACATCGAGCCCGGCGGCTCGTAACCGGCGTGATTCACTGTCGAGTCGTCCAGGATGGACATCGAGCATCGTCACGTGGGCCCCGTTGGCCGCGAGTGCTTCGGTATAGCCCAGACCAATGCCGCTCGCCCCGCCCGTCACGGCAACGACATGACCCTCGACTTTGAACAGATCGGACACCTTCATCACGAGCACCTCTGCCTGAAACAACCTGCAATCACTTCAGCGCAAATCTCTAAGTACGCACCACTTCCAGTGCCAGCCTTGAACGCTCGCCGATTCCCTTCACCGGGAGCGGCGGTGCTACGCTGCGGATGAGATCGGCGGCTTTCTCCGCCACCATCACAACGGCCGCATTGGTATTGCCGCCCACGATCGTCGGAAATACCGAGGCGTCGGCCACGCGCAGCCCGGTCACCCCGCGCACACGCAACTGCGCGTCCACCACGGAATCTGCATCACCGCCCATCCGGCAAGTTCCACACGGGTGGAACACCGTGAAGGCGGAGCGTCGTACGTATTCTTCGATCTCACGATCGGTCTGTACTTCGATGCCGGGCGCCAGCTCCGTCGCCACGCAGGATTCAAAAGCCGGCGCCCGCAGAATCGAGCGCGCAATGCGGAACCCGCGAATCAGCGGATTGAGATCGGACGGAACGCTCAGAACGTTCGGGTCGATCGCCGGTGCGAGGTGCGGGTCCGGTCCCGCCAGTGAGATCGTGCCGCGACTCCAGGGCCGCAGCAGAGCGACATTGATACCCAATCCGTGCCCGATCGGAATCGGAAATCCGGAAGCGTTGCGATGTGCCGGTATGAAAATGATCTGCACATCCGGCCGCTCAATCGCCGGCTGCGTGCGCACAAAACCATGAGCCTCGAAGACATTGCTCGCCAGCGCCCCACGGTGGCGAAACACATAGTCGGCCAGCGTCCACAACGCACGAGGAAGTGTTCGCCAGGACAAACCATACGACTCGGTGCTTTGCGTCCGCATGGCAATGGTGATCGCAAGATGGTCCTGCAGATTCGCGCCGACCGCGGGCAAGTGACATCGCGGCACGATGCCCAGCGGACGCAGCGCACCGGAATCTCCAACCCCCGAAAGCATGAGCAGATGCGGCGAGCCGATGGCGCCGGCGCAAAGAATGACTTCCGCGCGACCCTTGACGCGCGCCACGGCGCCTCCGCGCTCGTACTCGACTCCTTTGGCGCGCCCGCTCTCGATGAGAATGCGTCGTGCGAGGGCGTTGGTGAAGATCGCAAGGTTTCCACGGTGCACCGCGGGCCGCAGAAACGCGGCGGCCGTCGACTCGCGCCGGCCCCGACGAATGGTGGCTTGGCGAGGCCCGAAGCCGTCAGGCTCGCCCGCGTTGAAGTCT
>FTEO01001240.1_pt1 | contig 13563 bp, 9 predicted proteins | sample 1640211 | NCBI WGS metagenome assembly FTEO01 (sample SAMEA3914816, study PRJEB12502) | metagenome | biome: forest; material: soil | place: USA | collected 2011-09-16 | depth 0.3 m | reverse complement strand
GATTGAGTCATCGCGGCCCTCGCCGGTGGCCGTTTCGAAAAGAACGTTTCCGTGGGGGAGGCGTAACCTTGTCGGCAGCACGAGGAGAGCGCCGCCTTGAACGCTGACCTGCACCTTCACGTCCCTCATCCGCCCGCGAGACCCGGGGAGCCGGCGGACTTCAGCTACCTGAAACTCATGCCCGCGGGAGCGGCCGATCGGCCGCCGGTCACGGCACCTCTCGCGGAAACACGGCATCTTGCGGATGCACTGGTGCGTGTTTTAGACGGAGAGGGGCGGGCAGTGGGCCCGTGGACCCCCGTGCTCGCGCCCCAACAGCTCCTCACCGCATTGCGCGCCATGCTGCTCACCCGCGCCATGGACGAGCGGCTGCAGCGCTCACAGCGCCAAGGCAAGATTTCGTTCTACATGCAGTGCACCGGCGAGGAGGCCGTCTCGGTCGGTCAGGCGCTCGCGTTACGCCCTTCCGACATGTTCTTTCCGTCCTACCGCACGCAGGCACTGCATATCGCGCGCGGGCGTAGCGTCGTTGATCTCATGTGCCAGTGCCTCTCGAACACGCGCGACATGTGCAAGGGGCGCCAGATGCCAGTGTTCTATCACTGGCGCGAGGGCAACATCTTCTCAGTGTCGGGCAACCTTGCCACACAGCTCCCCCAGGCCGTGGGCTGGGCGATGGCCGCGCAGATCAAGGGTGAGGACACCCTCGCCTCCGCGTGGACAGGCGAGGGCGCGACCGCGGAAGCGGATTTTCATCATGCGCTCACGTTCGCGGCCGTGTATCGAGCGCCGGTGCTGCTCAATGTGGTCAACAACCAGTGGGCCATCTCCACTTTCCAGGGCGTCGCGGGAGGCGAGCAGCAGACCTTCGCAGCACGCGGTCCCGGATGTGGAATCGCCGGCGTACGCGTGGACGGGAACGATCTTCTGGCGGTCTACGCCGTCACGCAATGGGCGGCTGAACGCGCGCGCCGCGGCATCGGGGCGACGCTCATCGAGCACGTGACCTATCGCGCCGGAGCACATTCCACCAGCGACGACCCTTCGCGGTACCGTCCGAAGGAGGAGTGGCGCGCGTTCCCACTCGGGGATCCTGTTACGCGCCTGAAAGATCACCTGATCGTCCTGGGTCACTGGTCGCAGAGCCAGCACGAAGCACTCGAGGCCGAGCTCGGCGAACACGTGGCGAAAGCCTGGGAGGAGGCACTCACCTACGGCACGCTCAAGGAGGGCCCGCTGCTCGACCCGGTGACGATGTTCGACGACGTGTTCAGCACGCCGACACCCGCCCTCGAACGGCAACGGGCGGAATTCAAGGCGCTGCGCCGCTAGGAGCTCGGTGAGATGGCGACGATGAACATGGTCCAGGCGCTCAACTCCGCCATGGACGTGATGATGGAGCGCGATCGCAGCGTCGTCGTGTTGGGTCAGGACGTGGGCTACTTCGGCGGCGTGTTCCGCTGCACCGACGGACTGCAGAGAAAATACGGCGAGCAGCGTGTAATCGATACACCGATCGCGGAAGGGGGCATCATCGCCGCCGCCATCGGCATGGGCGTCAATGGATTGCGACCCGTCGCCGAGATCCAGTTTGCGGACTATATCTATCCCGGGTTCGACCAGATCGTGAGCGAGCTCGCGCGCCTCCGCTACCGCACGGCGGGTGACTTCTTCGCGCCGGTGACGGTGCGCATGCCGAGCGGCGGCGGCATCCGCGGCGGTCAAACGCATTCCCAGAGTCCCGAAGCGCTGTTCGCGCACATCTGCGGCATCCAGGTCGTGATGCCTTCAAATCCGTACGACGCCAAGGGTCTGCTGATCGCCGCGATCGAGGCCGACGATCCGGTCATCTTTTTCGAGCCCAAGCGTCTCTACAACGGTCCCTTTGACGGCGAGCCCGAAAAGCCCGCGGTTTCATGGGCCGGCCACCCGAAGAGCGACGTGCCGGCGGGTCACTACACGGTGCCTATCGGAAAAGCGGAGGTTCTGCGCACCGGTCAGGCCGTAACCCTCCTCACGTACGGCACGCTCGTGCATGTGGCACAGGCGGTTGTTGCCGAAAGCGGTATAGACGCCGAGATCATCGATGTGCGCTCCATCGTGCCGCTGGATGTCGAGACGATCGCGGTGTCCGTCATGAAGACGGGCCGCTGCGTCATCGCGCACGAGGCTACCGAATTCGCAGGCTTCGGCGCGGAGCTCGTTGCCACGATCCAGCGTGAGTGTTTCTGGGATCTGCAGGCGCCCATCGAGCGCGTGGCCGGCTGGGACACGCCCTACCCACACGCCTTTGAATGGGAGTACTTCCCGGGTCGGGCCCGCCTCGCGGCGGCGCTCGAGCGCGTAATGTCGGATTGATCGCGCCGGGCGTCACCGCATTGGCGCTCGCCTCGACCGGGAGGATTCATCCTCGTCCCGCCCGGCGATTTCGTTCGCGGCCACAAAGGTCTGGAGCGTGTCCGCGGCAAAGTCGATCCACTCCAACGCAAAACCTTCGGCGCACAGACGCACGACCTGACCCTCGACGGCCGCGCTGACCCGTCTGTTCACCTGCTTGGACTGGACGTGCACACGAACGTAGGAGAGGAGGGACGCGGGCAGATGCGTCCGGATGAATGCGCCGCTTATGCTGACGTTGATGACAACGCCCTCAGCGGCCACACCTCCCCGCGTGCGTAAGCGCACTTGGCGCGACACGGTCCGCCGCTCCCCCCATCGATGTTCCATAGAGTTCTCCTCGCCGCCGAAAAAGCAGCAAAGAGCGTTCCGCTGATGTTCGCGGATTCAGGGAGCCCCGACACCCTTCGTGCGTTAGGGGTTATGCGAACGAGTCCCTAATCGTGAGCACGTATCCCTCATCGCGACGCAGCAGCCGGAAAGGACGGCCCGACACTCCCGACGTACGCGATGGCGCCCGATACCGCGCTCTGCTTGACGCAATCGACGATGGCTTCTGCGTCGTGCAGATGGTCTTCGATGACTCGCAGAGAGCGGTCGATTATCGATTCCTGGATATCAACCCCGCGTTCCAGCGTGAGACCGGGCTTGTGGATGCCCGCGGCCAGCTCATGCGCGATCTCGTGCCCGAACATGAGCAGTACTGGTTCGATCTGTACGGGCATGTCGCCCTCACGGGCGAACCCGTCCGGTTCGAACGCCATGCCGCGATGCTGGCGGACCGCTGGTTCAACGTGCTCGCCTTTCGCGTCGATGAGCCTGAGGCACATCACGTCGCGATCCTGTTTCGCGATGTCAGCGATCGGCGCCGCGCTGCACACGAACGTGACGCGGCGCGTGATCGCGAGCGGGAGACCAATGCCCTGCTCGATGCGCTTTCGGAAAGCGCGCCGATCGGACTCGCCTTCCTCGATCCGGAGCTGCGCTTCAGGCGACTCAATCCGCGCCTCGCCGAGATGAACGGCTTGTCCATCGAGGCTCATCTCGGCAAGCGACCGGATGAGGTCCTCCGGAACCTCGAGAACCTGCCGGAGATGCTGGCGCGCTGGGATGAGGTCGTGCGCTCGGGTAACTCGTGGCTCAATGTCGAGGTGCGCGGGGAAACCCACGCGCGGCCGGGCGATGTCAGGACGTGGTCGGAGAGTTTCTTTCCAGTTCGCGTGCGGGGCCGGATCGTGGGCCTCGGCTGTGCGGTTGAGGACATCACCGAGCGCAAGCGCGCTGAGGAGGCACTGGCGGCAAGCGAGGCGCGCTTTCGGCGCCTGGTCGAGCTCGGTCCCGTGGGCATTGCCGTGAGCGAGCCCGACGGGCAGGTCGTGCTCGCGAACGATGCGCTGCTGGCCATGCTGGGCTATCGCCGCGATGAGCTCCCCTTGCTCAATTGGCGCGAGCGCACACCGCCGGAGTATCTGGAGCGGGATGAGGCGGGCCTCGAGGCTCTGCGTCGCGGTGAAACTCCGGGGCCATTTGAAAAGGTGTACGTCCGTCGCGACGGAACGCGAGTCCCGGTCATGGTCGTTGCCCAGTTTCTGCCGGGCGAGGGCGAGCGCACGATCGCCTACGCCCTCGACATGACCGAGCGCAAGCGTGCCCAGAGCGCGCTACGGGAAAGTGAAGCGCAGCTGCGCCGGCTCATCGACAACATGGCGGTCTTCGTGGCGATGCTCGACCGCGACGGGACGCTCCTCGAAGTCGGCGAGCCCGCGCTTCAAGTCGGCGGGCTGCGCCGGGAGCAAGTCCTGGGGCGAAAGTTCTGGGAGTGCGGCTGGTGGCTGCACGACCGCGAGCAACAGAACCGTATCCGGCAATGGATCGGGGACGCGGCCCAGGGAGCGACGGTGCGCCAGGACGTGACCGTGCGCACCGCGAACGATGGCCGAATGGCGATCGATTGCATGCTCGCCCCGGTGTTCGATAGTGAAGGGAAGGTCACACACGTCATACCGTCAGGCATCGACATCTCCGCGCGCAAACGCATGGAAACCGCGCTTCTCGAAAACGAAGCGCGGCTGAGCCAGGCCGCGTCGGCCCTGCAGGATGCCGACCGGCGCAAGGATGAGTTCCTCGCCACCCTGGCTCACGAGTTGCGCAATCCGCTCGCTCCGATCCGCAATGGGGTTCAGCTGCTGCGGCTCGTTGCCGGTGACGATCAAACTCTGCGCCGAACGACCGAGATGATGGATCGGCAGGTGAATCACCTGGTGCGGCTCGTCGACGATCTCCTGGATGTCAGCCGGATTACGCGCGGGAAGATCGGGCGGGGGCGGGAGCCGGTAACGCTGAACCACGTCCTGCGCAACGCGCTGGAGTCCTGCGATACGCTCTTCGAGCCCAATGGGCACACACTCCATGTCGAGATCCCGCCCGAACCCGTGATGGTCGCGGGCGATCCGGACCGGCTCACGCAGGTGTTCGCCAACCTGCTTTCGAACGCTGCGAAGTTCACACCGAGCGAAGGCACCGTGTGGCTCTCGATGCGCGCAGAGGGCGAGCAGGCGGTCGTCATCGTGCGCGACAGCGGCATTGGTATTCCCGAGGACCGACTGCAAACCGTTTTCGATATGTTCTCTCAGGCTCACGGGCCTCGCGTCAACGATGGCCTCGGAATCGGCCTTGCCTTGGTGCGGCAGCTTCTGCATATGCATCTGGGATCGGTTACTGCCGAGAGTGGCGGCGAAGGCCGCGGCAGCCAGTTCACGGTGCGCTTGCCCTTGCTGCGATCGTCGACGACGGAGGCTCGAGAGCCTCGGTCGGCGGTTGCCGCGTCGGCTCCCGTAGCCCCGCTGCGGGAGCGACGGATTCTCGTCGTGGACGACAACGCGGATGCCGCCGAATCGCTCGGTCAGCTGCTGAGGATGCACGGCCAGAAGGTCGCCATCTGCTCGAGCGGCGAGGCGGCCATTGAGTTGGCGCGCACGTATCAGCCGCAGCTCATTTTCATGGATATCGGAATGCCGGGAATGGATGGCCTCGCGGCTACCCGCCGGATCCGTGCGCAGCCCGGCGGAGCGGCTGTCCGCATCATTGCCCTGACGGGGTGGGGGCAGGAGGACGACCGCCAACGCACGCACGATGCCGGATTGGACGATCACCTGGTCAAGCCGGTGGAGATCGAGGCGCTGGTGCGGATTCTTCAGAACGTCTGATCTTCGGAAAACTCAGTGGTTTCGACAAAGGCCGTGGATGTCGGCCGTCCGCGCGGGTAGCGGGGGAAGCGCGAGATACACGGTGCTCCAGAGCTGTGCTGCATTGGACTCATCGACGTCTTCGCCGCGTTCACCGAATGGCTCGAGCCGGTAACACCCCTTCGCAAAAGACCACGACCAGAGCTCGGATGTGCGCACCTCGCTTGCGCCGGCGATCGCGGTTTCGACCAGGTCTTGCGCGCGCGCGAGGCGAACGCGCACCTCAGGCGAGAGGTCCGCACGCATGAGCTGTCGTCTGAGCCCCGCCGCGAGCACGGCTTGCTGCCAGGCCCAAACAACCGTGCCATGGTAGGCGTTGCGGGTGAAGCGCGATTGAGTCGCGGAATCCGCGAATGCCGGATTGGCGACGAGCACGCCGATCGGCGTCCAGAGGCCGGCAGGGAAGGGCCGCACCACGGCGTCTATCGAGCGGGCCAGCTGAGTGGCCGATGGCATGCCGAAGAGCAACGCGAACCCGTCATCGGAATGCATCACGGGAACCGGCTCGCTCGTGCCATCCAGCGACAGCGCGTTGAACGCAACCGCATCGTTTCCCAAAGAGGCGAGGGCAGCTGTGGGATCGATTCCCAGGCTACGCGCGTACCCAGACACACCTGCCCGTGCGGCGTCGGCCGGAACGGTCACTTCGAAAAGTGGCGGAGCGTGCTCTGACCAGACTAGAAACTGTGAGTGCGCGCGCATCAGCACGCGTCGTTGCGCGGGCGAAAGGTAGGGATCGAGCAGGCCGCTTTGCAGCAGCCCGTCGATGGCATTGAGTGCCGCGGGAACGAAGACCGCGTTGACGTCGTACGGATAACGTCCACCGCCCAATCCATCGTTACTGTCACGCCACTGACCTGCCTGCCGTCCCGGCTTGAGGCCGACAAGATTCGCTGGCGATGGGCTCGCGGCAAAATCCGCGCTCCGCCGCACCACCCACTCGAAGTTTTGAACCAGCGCATCGCCCGCAGACACACCGGCGGCGACGCGGCTCGCCAGAAACGCGCGCGTCTGAGGCAGCTCGCCGACCTCTTCGAGAAGCCAGTGCGCGGTGACGGGCGCGAGCATGAAGTCCTCATCCACCATCCCGTAGTCATAGATCGGCCGCGCGCGCGGTCCGCGACCCTCCTTCATGTTCTCCAGTACGGCGAACTCTCCGATCGCTTCTTCGTGCGCCACTTCGCCGGCCGGAGACAGCCGGGCCAGTACGGAAGTGAGGCCACTCTCAACCGCAGAGCGCTGTAGCACCGGTGCGAGCAGCGCCAGGGACATGAGCGTGTCGCGTCCGAAGTAGGTGTCGAAGCGCCATGAGCCCGCAAGATACTTCTGCCGGTAACTCAGATAGGTGAGCACATTGCGGGCCCGTGGGTCACGGCCGGCCTGCGCCGTGAACAGGGACGCCGGATCGATCGGAGTGAGCGGAAGCTCCCCTGTCAGCGCAAGTATTTTCAGGCGCAGAGGCTGGCCAGCACGCGCCGCGAACGTGCCTCCCGAAACCGACGCGCCATCCAGCGCTTCTATCGTGAGGCGGTAGCCGGCAGCGCCGTCGAGTCGATCACGTGACCAGGAGAGCCCATTGCCCCGCTGAAGCGGAGTCACCAACAACTCTGCCGCCACTGTTCCTGCAGCCTGGTAGTTACGCAGAACCCGCACTGAGGAGAGCACGGCCCGATCCACCTGCAGTGCAGCCGCATCTACGGTTGCTTCCGCCACGATCCCTCGCAGGGCTCGTCCCCTTCCATCGTTGAGCGTCGTCGCGCGGGGTTCCCCGAGCAGCGTCCAGGTAACCGGCGTGGCAGTCTTCGCAAACCACAGTCCGACACCGCTGTTTCCCGCGGGAAACGCTACGAGGATGCGGGGATCCCTGCCTGAACGTAACAACAGATGCGCGGCGATATCGCGATCGCGCACGAAGCTGTTGATGGTGTGGCCCTCATCTATCCGGAAGCTGAGTGGCGTCGCTGCGATTGCGAGCGTGCTGGCGCACACCGCAACCAGCACAGCCGCGGCAAGCCGTGACATCACGGGTTTCACGCCGGCAGGCGACTAGAGATGTGCGAGCAAGCGCACACCGCCTTCGATGTGTCTTGCGGGCACGGCCACGACTTGATCCCCGATGCGCTGGAATTTGAGATCGATGCAGGCATCACCGACCGGCAGATCGCGAATGCTGAGCGACTCGATGTCGTTCGGGAGCACCGGGCGCTTGATGTGCACTTCCTTGCGACAGCCGTCGATGCGCAAACCAAGGATCGCCTGGAGCAGCATGAACACGGAACCTGAGGACCACGCCTGGGGCAGGCAGGCAACGGGGTAGGGCGCAGGCCCCTGGCCGGCGAGGCGCGCAAAGCCACAGTACAGCTCCGGCAGGCGCATCGAGAAGTGGTTCGCCGCTTCGAAGATGTCGTTCAGCAGGCTCGCTACCCCGGCGCGCCCGCCATAGTGCGCGATGCCAGCGGCACACAAGGACGTGTCATGCGGCCACACCGAGCCGTTGTGATACGACATCGGGTTGTAGCGCACTTCGCCCTGAGCGAGCGTGCGGATACCCCAGCCGCTGGCGAAGCGGCTCGAGAGCAGCTCGGCCGCAACGAGTGCGGCGCGCTCCGCGCTCGGAACTTCACAGTACAGGAGATGCCCGGCGTTGGAAGCACGGATCGCGCAGGGCTCGCCGTCGCCATCGAGGGCGATGACATAAAAATTCATCTCGGGGTTCCAGAACCTCGTTTCTATCGAGGTGCGCAGCGCTGTGGCGCGTCGGTTCCAGGCGGCACTGCGCGTCGGCTCTGCGCGCGCCTGCGCGAGCTCGGACATCGCCTGCAACGCTGCATAGGCATAGCCCTGCACTTCAACGACCGCGAGCGGACCTTGGGGAAAGCGCCCGTCGGCGTGGAACATCGAATCGTGACTGTCTTTCCAGGCCTGATTGACGAGGCCACTCTGCGCGCCGCGCGAGTAATCGAGAAAGCCGGTGGCGCTGGTGTCGAGGCGTCGTTCGATCCACGCAGTCGCGGCCAGCAGATTGCTCCAGATTCCATCGGCTAGCGTGCGATCGCCGGTGACCCGTTCGTAAGCTCCCGCGAGCATCACGAATAGCGGCGTCGTATCGACGCCGCCGTAATATTGGCGGAACGGAACCTCGTTGAGCGCGGCCATTTCGCCGCGCCGGGTTTCGTGCAGGATCTTGCCGGGCTGGGAATCGCGGACTGCGGATTCCTCCTGGGCCTGCGTCGAGGCGAGAAAACGCAGCACGCCGGCGGCCAGCTGAGGGTTTATCCAGAGGGTCTGCAGCGATGTGATGATCGCGTCGCGTCCGAACTGGGTCGCGAACCAGGGAATGCCGGCATAGGGATACGGGCCGGTGGGAAGAGGGGTCGTCAGCAGCGCGAGATCGGAACGCGATTTTTCAATCCATTGGTTGAACAGCCTGCCGGATGAGCTGATCGATGCGCCTTCTTGCACGCGCCCACACATCGCCGCGGAGGAGCGCTTCTGAGCTTCTTCGAAGCGGGCCGCCGACGGCGCCTCTTCCTCCGGGGCGCCGATCTCGATGAACATCTCCGCCTCGCTGCCGCGGGTCAGCTCGATCCAGAACTCAGCCTCCTGCGTCGATAACGAGGCGGGGGCTTGCGAGAACCCGAGCTGAGTGGAGCGCACGACGTCGTCGCGGCCTCGATAGCCCAGGAGCACCCGGCCGCCATCCACGACATGCGTCGAATACTCACCGCGTACACGTCGCACGTGCCCCTGGACCTCGAAGATGTCGGAAAAGTCTGCCGCGAACCAGAGCTTCAGGGGCAGCTGCGCATCGTGGTCGCTGAAGTTGGTCAGCCGCAGCCGCTCGTACACCCGACTTCCGCACAAGACCCGGCAGCGCTCGATATGGATGACACCTTGTGGAATCGAGCCTTCGCCCAACGCCGGTAAGGGCCGGTTCGTGAGATGCGCGGTGAAGAGCGTGTTGTCCTGCGAAATGGCGGCACCGAGGAGTGAGGGCGGCCGCCCGGCCACGAACAGCTCGAACCGCGACAACATGCGCGTGTCATTCGTAAACAAACCGTCGTCGCGGCCCTGGATGTCGCCAAGGGCATCGGCAAGCAGGAACGTGTCCGCATCCTTCAGGGTGAATCGCGGCAGCAGTCCGCGTCGTTCGCCGGGTTCGTCAGGCGAGCTCATAGTCCAGCGATTGCGCTCTCGTGCGCGCGCAGGGGACGCGGCGTCTCGAGGACACGCGCGTAGACGTCGAGGTAGGCCTGCGCCATGGTGACGGCGGAGAATCGCTGTTCGCAGGCCTCGCGCACCCTGTGCCGATCGAGGTCGCGCACTTTCCTGAGCGCCGCGAGCGCTTCGTCCTCGGAGTTGACGATGAAGCCCGTGAGGCCATCCTCGACGATCTCCGGCACCGCGCCGCAGTTCCAGGCGATGACCGGTGTGCCGCATGCCATCGCCTCGATCATCACGAGGCCGAACGGCTCCGGCCAGTTGATGGGGAACACGAGCGCGACCGCGTTGCCGAGGAATTCCGATTTGCGTTCATCGCCGATCTCGCCCTCGAACAGGATGGCGGGATTGTGCAGGAGGGGTTTCACGACACTATTGAAATAGGCCATATCGGCGCTGTCCACCTTGGCCGCGATCCTGAGCGGAATGCCCGAGCGCAGCGCGAGTCGGATCGCGACATCCGGACCCTTCTCCGGCGACATGCGCCCGAGGAAAGCCAGGTACGGCTCGGCCGCACGCTCGCTGAACCTGTACTGCCGCAACGGCACGCCGTGGCCCACCGTCGCGAGCCAGCTGGCATCCGGCAACGGCTTGCGCTGATTCTTCGAAATCGACACCAGTCCAAAGCCGGGCCATCGTTCATACACGGCTGGCAGATCCTTGATGTCGAGGCGACCATGCAGGGTGGTCACGGTCCGGTAGGCGAGAGGCTCGAACATCGGAAAGTGCAGCAGGTCGAGATGGAAGTGCAGCAGATCGAATTGCGCAGCTCTGCGCTTGACCTCATGCAGCATGCACAGGTGTGCGGCGAGATCGGATTTCCATGCCGCCGCGTCGAGTCGTATCGCCTGATCCCGAACCGCAACCAGCCGGGCAGTGGTGCGCGCATCCGCGGCGGCGAACAGAGTCACGTCGTGCCCCAAGGCGATGAGGGCATCGCAAAGATGCGCGACCACCCGTTCGGTGCCGCCGTAGAGCTTGGGCGGTACCGCCTCATAGAGCGGAGCAATCTGAGCAATCTTCATGGCGCGCACGATTTATTCGAAGCGGTCTTCATTAACGGCGCGAGCCTCCTTAGGTTCGAGCTTCCGGCAATTTCGCCTGCAAGCGCGGCATGATGGATGCTGCTCACACGGTGCAAAAGAGTGGCGCGGAGCGGCTTCGACTTGATCATCGCCGCCGACCGGGCTGTCCGATCATCCATTTCAGTTGGAGCACACCGTGGCCGCAGAATCTTCACCGACGCAGAGTTCCTCGCGTCGAGCTTTCTCTCATGATGATGGCGTCTGGGGCGAAAGGACCAGCGCCGCGCGCAGGAGCGATAGCTTGGCGCGACGCTTTCCGAGAGCTGTGCGGAGGGTTGATTCGGGCACCGCCCTGGGCGCGCTCAGCGTGGGCCTGGGACTCGCGGCGCTCGTGGCACCGAAGCCGCTGGGTCGCCTCATCGGTTTGGCGGATCACGCAGGGCTGTTGCGGCTGGTAGGAGCACGTGAGCTCGCGAGCGGCGCGGGACTCCTCTCGCAGAGAGAATTGACGCCGTGGCTGTGGTCACGCGTGGCGGGTGACGCCATGGACCTCGCGCTGCTGGGCACAGCTCTGCGGCGCACGAACCCAGGCCGCGGTCGCGCATTGGGTGCCCTCGCCGTCGTTGCCGCTATCGCTGCCGTGGATGTCGCTGCGAGCGTTCGTGAGAGGTCGCGTCAACGCTCCGGGTCAGTGAGCAAGGCGAACGAGCCGCTCATCGAACAGACGATCAACGTCGGGAAGTCTCCGCAGGAGTGCTATGCCTTCTGGCGAGACGTGTCGAACCTGCCCCGGTTCAGTCCCTTGCTGGAATCCGTGGTCGCCCTCGACTCGAAGCGTTCGCACTGGGTCATGAAGGGCCCCGGCGGCGCACGACTGGAATGGGATTCAGAGCTCACGGTCGATCGCCCAGGCGAGCGACTCGCCTGGCATTCCCTGCAAGGGTCGGAGGTCACGCACGCAGGGGTCGTGCATTTCGAAACGGCCCCCGCAGGGCGCGGGACATGGGTCCGCGTCATGATGCATTACCAGCCGCCGGCGGGCCGAGCCGGCATCGCGTTCGCGAAGATCCTCGGTAGCGATCCCAACAGCACCGTCCGCGAGGATCTGCGCCGCTTCAAGAGCCTGATCGAGACGGGAGAGATTCCCACGACACGCGGTCAGCCTTCCGGGCGCAGGAGTGTTCTCGGGCGCATGACCCCCGAGGGTCGCAAGTCGAAAGAGGAGGCGCGCGCATGAGAGCCAACTGCTGGAACGGTGTGAATGACTTGAGGGTCGAGGACGTGCCGGATCCGCAGATCCTCAATCCGCGCGATGCCATCATTCGCATCACCTCCACCGCGATCTGCGGCTCCGATCTGCATCTCTACAACGGCTACATCCCGACCATGATGAAGGGCGACATCCTCGGCCATGAATTCATGGGCGAGGTGGTGGAGGTGGGTTCGGGGGTCGGCAATCTCAAACCCGGCGACCGGGTCGTCAATCCCTTTCCCATCGCCTGTGGGAGCTGCTTCTTTTGCCAGTCGACCGAGTTCTCGTTGTGCGAGAACTCCAACCCGAACGCCTGGATGGCCGAGAAGCTCTGGGGTCACTCCCCGGCAGGACTCTTCGGATACTCACACATGCTGGGCGGATATGCGGGCGGCCAGGCGGAGCTCGCGCGCATTCCCTTTGCGGATGTCGGGCCGATCAAAGTACCGGATCATCTCTCCGATGATCAGGTGCTCTTTCTTTCGGACATTTTCCCGACGGGCTACATGGCCGCCGAGAATTGCTCGATCAAGGCGGGCGACACGATCGCGGTGTGGGGCTGCGGTCCGGTCGGGCTGTTCGCCATCGCCAGCGCCTACATTCTGGGCGCGGAACGCGTCATCGCGATCGATCGATTCCCGGAGCGCCTGCGCAAGGCGCGCGAAAACTGCAAAGCGGAAACCCTCGACTACGAAGACGTGGACGTGCTCGAGGCGTTACGCGAGATGACCGCAGGCCGCGGCCCGGATGCTTGTATCGACGCGGTGGGCCTCGAAGCGCACAGCCATGGTTTCTTTGCCACGTACGACAAGGTCAAGCAGAGCCTGCGCCTGCAGACGGACCGGCCCACGGCGCTGCGCGAGGCGATTCTGGCGTGCCGCAACGGCGGAACGTTGTCGATTCCCGGCGTGTACGGCGGATTCCTCGACAAGGTGCCGTTCGGCGCGATCGTGAACAAGGCGCTCACCGTCAAGACCGGACAGACCCACGTGCAGCGCTACCTTCAGCCGCTGCTCAACCTCATTGAACAGGGCCGGATCGATCCGAGCTTCGTCGTCTCCCATCATCTGGCGCTCGAGGATGCGCCGCAGGGCTTTGCCATGTTCAGCGACAAGCAGGACGAGTGCACGAAGATCGTTCTGAAGCCCGGCGTGAAGACCGTGCCGGCCGCCGACGACGCCACTGCCTCATCAGTGGACGGGCGATTGCACTAGATCGCGCCCGCCTGCGCATCGATCGTCACCGGTGCCTGCGTGCTCTCGGAGCTGCTGAGGCCGAATTGCCGCAGAACCTCGCGAAGGCGATTCTGCTCGAGCGGCTTTGTGAGGAGCGCGTCCATGCCCGCATCGAGGCAACGCTCCCGATCTCCCTGCAGGGCATTCGCGGTCATCGCCGCGATAGGCAGGCGCGGCCGGCTATCGCG
>FTEO01000499.1_pt1 | contig 13733 bp, 13 predicted proteins | sample 1640211 | NCBI WGS metagenome assembly FTEO01 (sample SAMEA3914816, study PRJEB12502) | metagenome | biome: forest; material: soil | place: USA | collected 2011-09-16 | depth 0.3 m | reverse complement strand
GGCTACTACCGATGGGCGAAGGATCGTGAGCGGCTCATCGCACTCGTGCCGGAGATCGTGCGGTCACCGTTCAACAAATGGGTGAGGAGCCTCGCGATCCTGCGCTATATCCGCGGGAACCTGTCTTTGCAGCTGTCCGATCTCATCCGCCTGCATCGCGCGGAGGATCCCCGGCAGTCCGCGTGCTGGGGCAGCGGTCTCTCGGAGGAAGATCGGCAGCTCACGGACGGATTCATTCGCGCGCTACCCGCGGCGCTCGACATTCCCGCCTCCCACGTAATCCTGGTATTCGATTCCGACCGCAAGTCCCTTTATGCGGGAGCGACCCCGGCGGCCGCCGTGAGCTGCGCGAGTCGCGACGAGCTCGCGCGCCGGCGATTGATGCAGCTCGCCAGGGGCAACGGCCTGCAAGTGATCGACAGCTACCCGGTGTTTCAGCACTACTACGCCGTGACCGGGCGGCATGTCGATTATCTTCCGCAGGACGGGCACTGGAACCCCGCTGCCCATCACCTCATGGCACTGGAAGTGGCCCGCGTGATCAATGCGTCCGAGCGGTCGTTCACCACCCAGCACGCTAATGTTTCACAGGCGACGTCGGGGCCCATGAATCGTTGAGGGGCACCTCACGCCGGCAACGTCACGAACACGCCGCTGCGGCCATCGTCCATCACCGTGCAGCGAGCGTCGCCGCCATGGCGGCGTGCGATTTGCTGCACCAACGCCAAACCCAGTCCGGTTCCGGCGCGGTTGCCGGCGTCTTTGGGACGATAGAAAGGCCGGAACACATTTTCAAACTCCGATTGCGGCACGCCGGGTCCGCTATCCCACACGGTGATCGTGGCGGCAGCAGCATCGCGCGTGACCCGCACCTGGGTGGGTGGCGCACCATGGCGACGTGAGTTTTCCAGCAGGTTGCGCAACAGCCGGCGCAACAAGCGTGAATCACCCCGTATGCTGATCGGTGCCCCCTCGAGCTGGGCGTCGTCGTAGCGGGCACATTCCTCGGCGGCGAGCGCCAACAGATCGAGCTCTTCGGTCGCGGTGGCCTCGGATACGGCATCGAGCCGGCTGGCCAGCAGTATCTCGTCCACCAGCCAGTCCAACTCGGCGATGTCCTGCTCCAACCCCGCTCTGCGCTTTGCGTCGGCGGAATTCTTCATCAGCTCCACGGCCAACCGGATGCGGGCCAACGGGGTCCGCAACTCGTGCGACGCGTTGGCCAGCAGAGCCTTGTGAGACCGCACCAGCTGCTCGATCTGACCTGCAGCACGGTTGAAACTCCCGGCCAGCCGCGCCACTTCGTCGCGGCCTTCCACGGCGACACGCGCCGTGAGGTCGCCGGCGCCGAGCGAGTCGACTCCCCGCTGCAAGCGCTCCAGTCGCCGGCTGATCTGTCGGACGATAGGGAAGGCGGCGACACCGATCGCCAACGCCAGCAGCGCCAGCGTGATGTGGAAAATGAATCGCGGGTGTTCGTATCCGATCGGCACGCTGGCGGCCAGCCACCGGCCATCGGCCAGACGGACAAAGGAAACGGGTCCGCGGTCCCCGTGAATCATTCCCATCAGGCCATGACGGTTCTTTCCGGGCGGTGGCAACGGGCGACCTATTGCGGCGATGGGCATCCCGTCCCTGTCAAACAAAGTCACATCGCCATCGAGTCCTGCCGCCAGCCGCCGCAGCGCTGCCTGCTGCTCGGCGACCGTTGAATCACTCGGAGGCAGTACATTCTGCACCAGCCTTCCCAGCGTGATGCCTGCATGCTCCACGGGACCGCTGGTGAAATGCCACAGGGTCAAGGTCGCGACCACGAACAGGAGGAGACTGGCCACCAGTGCGATATAGAACCGAATGTAGAGGCGCAACATCAGTCCTGCACTTTGGCGAACACGTAGCCCGCTCCCCGCACCGTGATCACGCGCCGCGGCTTCTTCGGATCGTCCTCGATTGCCGCGCGGATGCGCGACATATGCACGTCTATCGAACGGTCGAAAGCTTCCAGGTGTTGCTTCTTCACGAGGTCCATCAGGACCTCGCGCGATAACACACGACCGGCGTTTTCCGCGAGCGCCACCAGCAAATCGAACTGGTAGCCTGTGAGCTCACACTGCGCGCCGTCCAGCCGCACCGCGCGTGCGGCGGTGTCGATTTCCAGGCGGCCGAAGTGCAGGGATTGTTCAGCGGCAGCTCTGCCGCGAACACCACGTCGGAGCACGGCCCGCAGCCGTGCGAGCAGCTCGCGCGGCTCGAAAGGTTTCGGAAGGTAGTCGTCGGCACCCAGTTCCAGGCCGACGATGCGGTCAATCGCGTCGCCTCGTGCGGTGAGCATCAGGACCGGTGTGTCGGATTGGATGCGCAGTTGCCGGCATACGTCCAGGCCGTCCATGTCGGGCAGCATCAAGTCGAGCACGACGGCGTCGCACTCCGCCGCTGACAAGTGCTCCAGCGCCGTGGCGCCCAGCGGCGCAACAGTGACGCGGAATCCCGCCTGGCCGAGATACTCTGACAGCATTTCGGCCAGGCGGGGATCGTCTTCTACCAACAGAATGCGCTCGGCCATCTGTGCATGACTGTAGGCCCTGTGCAGCGCCTTAACCAGAGGGGATTACGAATGCGGCATGCCGTGCATCTGCTCCAGGTGTTCGGTCAACGCCTTGCGTTGCGTGGGCGTGAGTGTGTCGCCGACGTCCGCAATGAGCTGCACAACGCGCTTCGAGGCCTGGTCGGCCAGCTGCAGGTGCTCCACCCGTGCGGCGTCCAGCGAACCGCGGTCGATGGTTGCCTGCGTCAACGCTTGCATCGCGTGAGTGTGCGCGGCCTGTAGTTGCGAATGCAGGGGCAGCAGGTCGTTCACCGCCTGCTTCACGAGGGGATCGATCTGCGCCTTCTGCGCATCGGTAGCGTCGATCTCCACGTACAAGTGCTTGAGCACGTGATCGACGTGAGCCGACACGTCGGCCGCGCTGGGCGTGCCGCTCATCATCATTCCGTGATGCCAGCCGCCCAACCTTCCGCCAGCCGCGGCACCCACGCCAGCCGCCAGGGCGGCTCCAGCGACGAACGCAACCACGGTGTAGCGGTTGAACAGGAGACGGCGGAATGACGACGTAACGGTGGTCATCTGCGAGGGAGTGGCCATGGGCAGTCCTTTCATCGGTGGCGGGGAGAACACGATGAGCAGTCTGCGCGGCGTCGGTTAGCCGCAGTTGTGCGGGAGGTAAAGTTTTGTGAAGCGTGGGGGTCTGCGTCAGAGCGTGAATCATCGGCCTGCATTCCTGCCGAACTCATTGTCACGTCTGCATACCCCGCTCAAAAAAGTCTCATCGTAGTTGATCTTCCGCCCATCGATAGAACACTTCCGCCTTCACCAGTAACCTTCGCGCCGTCGCCGGCGTGAAGACGTCTCCCGAGTACTCATACTCGTATTTCGATTGCACGACTGAACCGAAGGCACGCAGCACCTTTGCTGGCACATTCCGGGCGACCTCCTGCAGGAGGCGTTGGGCATCGGCATGTTGCTCGCTAGACGAGCGAACTTCGCCGAGCCGAATGGTGAGCGCGTCATTGGCACTGATGACGGCGTGGATGATGCAGATGCCAATGGCATTTCCATATTCCTGGTCGCCGAGCGTCAGGAGCGTGCGTGCGCTTTCCATCAAATGCGTGGAGACCTTCCAGTAGTCCGCAGAGCGATGACGTGCGACGCTGCGGCGCGGTGCGCGGGTGGGGCTCATGGACTCTTCGCTGGCTAAGCGGATTTTCTCAACTCAACAGGCGTCAAGCCGGCGACATGCTGCCAGTCACGCGCCGCCTCATCGAGCAGGGCTGGTCCGTTGCTGCGGCGGCTCAGCAACCGACGAAGCTCGAAGATGACCGGCTGCACGGGCCAGCCGTATTTCTTGGTCAGTCCGCTTTGCGCGTCGGACAGGATATGGCTCGCCCGCTCGTGCTCCTTGCGATTCTGGACGACTATCAGCAAATCGATGTCCGATCCGGCACGGGCGGCGCCTCTCGCGAATGAACCGAAGAGTCCGGCGGCCGTCACCTTTCCTTCGAGCAGTTCAGCCAGGTCCCGGGCGAGTGCGGCTCTCATTCGCCGCTCGCCTTCGAACAAGGCGCGTAGTCCATTGGCGACCAGATAATGATGCATGTTCAGCTTGTAGCGGTGCTCGACCTTGCCACGTTCGACCTCAACCAGGCCGATGCTCTCAAGGGTAGCCAGGGTGTTCTGAACAGCGAACAGCCCGACGCCGGTTTGTTTGGCGATGGCACTCCCCGAATAGCCAAGCCGGGAGTGAAACAGGCAGCGCAGCACCGCGATCTTGCTCTTGGCCCCGAGAATCTGTTCCAGCGTCGAAAATTGCTTGCTCATGCCCACAACCGTAGGGCCTACCAATAAATTAGTCAATGAACCAATCCTTTGGTAGGTAGCCGAAGCGGCGTGAAGAGGCATCGATCAGGGACAGTGGCCCGGCACGTCGGCCGGCTTCCCCCTCGCCAGCCTTTCTTTTGCACGCTCGATCGCGCTATGCAGCCGCGTCTGAAACACTTCGCGCGGCGGCAACTCGGTCAGGTATTCCGCCACGTGAATTCCATGCTCGCCAAGCCGTAGCAGCTCGATATGCTCATGCGAGGCCTCCGCGCAGAGCACGAGGCCATAGGGCCGCGACTCTCCGGGCAGCATTTCGTGTTTTTCCAGCCAGCGCAGATACAACTCCATCTGCCCCATGTGCGCCGGCTCGAACTCTCCGAGCTTGAGGTCCACCGCCACCAGCGCGCGCAACCGACGGTTGTAGAACAGGAGATCGATGGAGTACGTCCGCTTGTCCACACGGAACCGGTACTGGCGCTTGATGAAGGCGAAGTTGCTGCCCAGCTCGCCCAACACCATCTCAATCTCGCGCAGGATGGCGTCTTCCAGATCCCGTTCTGAGGAGAGATTGTCCTTGAGACCCAGCGCCGAGAGATTCACCTGCTCGAGGAAGACCATGTCGGGCGACATTTCGCCGCTCTCGACCAGTTTCTTCAGGGAATGGTCGACGATTTCATCGGGTCGTTTGGAAAGGGCCACACGTTCGTAGAGCATGCCCTGGATCTGCTTGCGCAGTTCCCGGGAATTCCAGTGCTGAGCGCAACACATTGCCGCATAGAACTCTCGCTGCAATGGCTTGTCCTGATAAATCAGTATGCGGAAGTGAGTCCAGGTCAATTGTCCGCTCAACGAGCGGACAATTTCCCAGTTCTGGAAAGTGCCGGCGAAGCGCACCATGTCGAACAGATTGGTGCGATTGAAGCCCTCGCCGAACTCCTGGGTCAGCTTCGTCGCCAACCCCTCCACCACTCTGCGCCCATAGTCCGCCCGTTCATCCTTCAGGATGTCCCACCGGATACGTTCGCCAATCTGCCAGTACGTGGCGGTGAGAGTCACATTGGTCGTTCGGGCCACGGCACCGCGGGCTTTGAGAATGAGCTCTCTAACATCGCGCAGCAGCTCCCTGTCGAATGCTAGGCCCGCTGGGCGACCTGACATGGCCGCAGGTAACACTGCCCGTTTCTTCACCGACGGTTCTTTGCGCGGCATGGAAAGCTTCCCTGAGACCAATCTTCTGGGGACGATCGTGATTCGCATCCTGCGTGCACGGCTCGAATTGCGACGCTGTGTGACACGTCGCTCTCCGTATCTTCCCGGGGATATCGTGATTGTACTGAGGCAGCCGAAGAACACACACGGGCGTGCGAAAAGAAATTGCACGCGCCGTTCAGCGCAGGTCGTCGAGAACGCGATGGCTTTACATCAGCAAAATCATACGTGCTTTACGCTGGAAGATTCCGCAGCATGCGACGGACGCGCGCTCAGGTATTCCACTCCGACAGCACGAAACGCAGCCTTCCCGCGATGCCCGGTGAGCGCGGCGGCGTGGCATCTGAGGTGGCGAATGGAATGGCGACTTCCACCTTCCCGCCGCGCAGCGTCTTGGTGGGAACGGGCGAGGTCGACTGGCCGACGTTGTCGCTCTGCCAGTCGTACAGCACCGTCCAGTCGCCGTCGTCGCTCTGCGGCGGCGTCATCTCCAGCACGACTGAATCGCGGAACAGGTACTGCCCCTCGTAGTGCCGGTCCGGCCAGAATTTCCGGTTCACTTCGTAGTCGGGCACGCGCACGCCGAGCGTCAGGCTGTAGGCGAGCGAGGCGCGATCCTTGTTGACGCGGAAGCGATTGGCGAGAAACACGGTGGACAGATAGAGCGTGTTCGCCGCCTTCTTTGCGGGATCCCGCAAGTCCGTGTGCGAGCGGCACGCCACCGAGTCTTCTTCCGACATGCGGCGGCTGAGATACCAGCGGCTGCCGCGCGGTGAGGCCAGGATCTCGAACTGATACAAGCCGTTCAACGTGCCGTCCTGGTCTGCGGCTTCCAGCTCCTGCGGGACGCTCACATCGTCCACATCGACCCAGATGTCGATGCGCACGTCACCGAACAGGAAGCGCACCAGATTCTGGTATCCCTCCTCGCTGTTCACGATGCCGAAGTGCCCGGAGTGCGAGCGGTACGCGTACGCGGTGGCGGAGGGCGCGGAGAATTGGCCTTTCGCATTCACGCCCCACACGGACGCGTTTGCGATGCGCACGAGCCCATCGCTCCCGTTCCCGGCGAACGTGCGGGACAGCCCTGCGGCTACGTCGTAGTCGCCCCGATTCGTGCCGACCATGCAGAACACCCTGCTCGAGGGAAAGGATTCCTCGGGCAGCCAGTCGACTCGCGAGGTCTTCTTGTACAACGCCTTGAGATCGAGATACTCCGCGATGCGGTCGCGGCTGAAATTGTTGATGTCGTTCGCGCCGAGCCAGGCAGGCACGTTCACGCCGGCCAGATCGATGCCGTTGTGAGGCGTGGCGTAGGTGAAATACTTGTCCACGCATTTGCGCGCGGCGTCCGTGCCCAGGTCTTCGTTCTGAAGAAAGGCGCGGCACACGAGCCCTCCCATGGAGTGCGCGACGAGGTAGCAGCGGAAAGCTTTCGGGGCCGTCTCGTTCGCCGGGTTGCTGCACACGAGATCGCGCACTTTCAGAATGAGGTCGCTCAGGCCCTGTGCGAACTTCTGGATATCCGGTGTCTTGCCGCTGCCGAGCAGCGTGGATGCGGCATCGTAGTAGCGATAGATGATCACCGAGCGCCGCGGAATGCTCGTTTTCCAGTCCGGCTCCGTGCCGGCCCAGTCAGGATCGAGAATGTCGAGCCCATTCTGGTACACGTCGGAGTAGCCGTAGTCCGACTGCAGGCGCACGAGCGGCGATTCGAAAATGAACTTCTTCGGCGGCTGTTTCGCATCCGGCGTGGCGCGCAACACCGTGGATCCCACGTTGAAGCCGCAGAACGGATCGGCGGTCGTATCGTCGATCTCGCTCTTCGACATCGCGTAGCCGCGTACGTAGATGATCGGGCAGAAGCACGGGTCGTTTCCGGCAGCCATGTGGGTTCCTCAGAGCAACACTTCGCCGAGGAACTGAATCAGCGTGTGCCACGAGCGGCGGTCCGCCACAGCACTGTAGAGCATGCCACCCGCTGCATTGTCTGCCATGGGATTGGTGAAGGCGTGGAGCGTGTTGCCGTAGGCGTGCAGCTGCCAATCCGCGCCGGCCTGCGTGAATTCCTGCGCGACGGCGAGCACATCCGGCGGGGGTGCCATCGGGTCGTTGTAGCCGTGCATCATGAGGATCTTTGCAGGGATCTTCGCTGGCGCCGGCAATCCGTTGGGCTTCAACAGGCCGTGGAAGCTCACGACGCCGCGCAGATCCGCGCCACTGCGCGCCAGGTCGAGCACGCACAGGCCGCCGAAACAAAAACCCATCGCCGCCACGCGTCGCGAGTCCACGTGCTGGAAGCCCTTCACGAGGGTGAGCGCAGCATTCATGCGGCGCGCCAACAGCGCGCGATCCTGCATGAACGGCATCATCAGCGCCTGGCTCTCTTCGGCGGTACTGCCACGTTTGCCCTTACCGTACACATCCAGCGCGAACGTGGCGTAGCCGTGCCACGCGAGGCGACGCGCCTTGCGCTCGACGAACTCATCGCGCCCGCCCCAGGCGTGGCTGATGATCACCGCCGGGAAGGGCCCGGGACGGGAGTCGTCATAGCAGGAGAAGCCTTCCAGCACGGCTTCGCCGTCGCGGTATTCAATGAGCTGTTCGCGGATACTCATGGCAACGTCTCCTGTGTTTGAGCCGGCGCTGATGGTAGCAAGGCGCTCAGGGCTTGCGCTGGTAGCGAACGAAGTCCGTGAGCTCGGCAACTTTGTCGTACAGCACGCGCGCCTGCCTGTTCGTCTCCTGCGTGTGCCAGTACACGCGCTTGACGCCACGCGCGTCCGCCGCCCGGTACACCGCTTCAATGAGCGCTCGGCCTGCACCGTTGCCGCGGGTGTTTGGGTCGACGAACAAGTCTTCGAGATAGCAATTGCCGGCCGCGGACCACGTGGACAGGTGAAAGTGGTAGTGCACGAAGCCGATCATCTGGTCGCCGCTCAGCGCGGCGAATCCCAGCAACGCTTCGGCCGGGTCCATGAGGCGTTGCCACGTGAGCTCTGTCATGTCCTGCGGCAGGTCCTCGCGATAGAACTCGAGATAACCGGCCCACAACGCGTTCCAGCGCGGCCGGTCGCTCGCACGGATCTCGCGGATTTGAGTCTCGCCCGCAGGCATACGCGTCTCCCGTTTCCTGGGCGGTAGCGTACCACTCGGATTTCGCGCCGCCTTGGCTATACTCCGACCCCTCGCAGAGGAGACCCCGATGGCTGATGATCGCTCCGTGCTGAGTCGCCCGGCGAAGGCACCCGATGACGTCGTGGCATACGACACGGACCCGGATCAGATTGCCGACGTCCGCTTCGGTGACGCGCGCGCCCTGAAGAGGCCGCTCGTGCTGATCGTACACGGCGGGTTCTGGCGCCCAACCATTGATCGCGCACACACGGGCCCCATGGCCGAGGCGCTCGCCGCAGCAGGCTGGACAGTCGCGTGCGCCGAATACCGCCGCGTTCCTCAACATCCAGACCTCACACTCGCGGATATAACTCTCGCTCTCGAGAAAATGCCTGCGCTCGTCAGCCGTCACAACGGACGCGTCGTGCTGATGGGCCACTCCGCCGGCGGCCACCTCGTTCTCTGGGCTGCCGCAGCGCGTCGCACGCAGCAACTCGCTGGCACACTAGCTCTGGGCCCAGCAGCCGATCTGCGCCTGGCCCACCAACTCAACCTTGGCGACGGCGCAGCACAGGCCTTTCTCGGCACAGACCCCAAGGACCGGGCGGACGCTGACCCAAACCAGCTTCCATCCCCCACCATCCCCACCACGATCATCCACGGCGAGCAGGACGACGTCGTGCCCATCGCCCTCGCAGAGTCCTACGTCGCGACCCACGCGCGTGTGAAACTCGTTCGCCTGCCCGGAGCCGGACACTTCGCGGTCATCGATCCGTTGAGCGCTGCGTGGGGCACAGTTGTTGAGGAGCTTCACGCGCTCTCGGCGTACAAATAGATCGACCTCAACGCCAGCGCGTGAGCAGCCAGATTCCGAGCAGCACGAGCACCGTCCCCGCCGCGACGAAGGGTGTGAAGGGCTCGCCGAGGATCAGCACGCTCAGGAAGATCGTCGACAGCGGGCCGATGATGCCCATCTGCGCCGTCATCGGTGCCCCGACTCGCTCCACGGCCAGCATCACCAGCAGCACGGGCAGGAACGTGCACAAAGTCGCGTTGAGCAGCGAGAGCTCGATCACCTGCGGCGCCACCGCCATGGCCGACACAGGCCGCAGAACGAAAAACTGCGCGATACACAGGATGCACGCGATGCTCGTGGCGACGCCGGTGACGCGCAACGCGCCCATGCGCTTCAGCGCAGGGCCGCTGAACACGAGATAGAGCGCGTAGCTCACCGCGCTGCCCAGTACGAGCATCGATCCGAGCACCACATGCGCGCCGCTGATGGACACGTCGTGCCCGAAGACGACGAGCACGCCAAGGTAGCTCACGAGGAGCGCGATCCACTGGCGACGCGTCACGTGAGCATGGAATAGAACCGCGCTCAGGGCGAGCACCACGGTGGGATTGAGATACAGGATCAGGCGCTCGAGATTCGCGCCGATGTACTGCAGTCCGCTGAAATCCAGAAAGCTCGCGAGGTAATAGCCGCTGAAACCGAGGCCGCCGAGCAGGCGCCAGTCGGACCCTGTCAGCGCGGGCTTGCCTCGTCCTGCCCACCACGCAAGGCAGAGGAACAGAGGCAGCGCGAACAGCATGCGATACATGATGACTGTGACGGCATCGACGCCGTACCGGTACGAGAGCTTCACGATGATGGCCTTGCCCGAGAAGGCAATCGCGCCCGCGCCTCCAAGCAGCAGGCCCTGGAGGCGATTCGGGGGAGCGGGGGCGTTCAGTGCTTGCGTCCGACGACGAGGATGCCGACATAGTACGTGACGTAATAGCCGACGAGCATCGTGAAAATCCCAAGCGTCAGCGGCGAGGTCTGGAAGCTGGCGAACGGGTTCGCGTCGGGTGCGTGCTGGGCGGCCGCCTGCATGGCCTGCGGCACGGCGATGAACCGGTAGACCAGCCTTCCGAGGAATACGGCGGTCAGAACACCACCAATGTAGACGTTTGGCGTATAGAACTTGCCCTCGGCGGTCCCTTCGAACTGGGTGAGGCGCAGCCCGAGGCCGCCGAACGCTGCACCGAGTGCCAGGCCGGCGAGTGCCGCTTCGAACAGCCCGGGGTCATGCCACGCCGATATCGTGAGCGCCGCGCCAATGGCGGAAAGCAGCGTGATGCGCAGCATCTTGCGCTTCGGCTGGATAGGCTGGCGGCCGAACGTGCGACGCAGGCGCCGATAGACGCCGAACAGGATGAGCGGAACAACCAGAGCCGGGAGGAGTGCTTGCGGTGTCATGGGGCGTAGTTTTGCCGAAGCGACATCGTTTTGTATACCCGCGTTCGCCGATGCGGCGGTGCCGTTGGCCGGCGAAAACGATCTTGGCGTGCGGGCCGCCCGTGCGTGCTTCCAGCCGCAGGCGCTGTCAGGTTGCGGGCGTCAGGCTTTTATGCGTGCAGGATGGAGGCGTTTCCACGCAAGACGCGTGGTGACCGTGTAATTCCAGATGGCGCCGACGAGAATGCCCGCGAGCGATGCGAGGACCCACGGTGTGCCGTTCGAGAACAGATAGTTCGCGATCACCACGTTGATGAACGCGCCGAGACTGCACGCGGCCATGAAAGGCAGAAGGCCCGTGAGCCATGCGAAATTGCGCCGGCGCTGATCACGATACGTGAGGAGATTGTTGACGGAATAGTTGAATACCATCGTGAGCATCGAGGCGATCATCTGCCCGGCCGGGAAGCTCACGGCGCTGAACTTGAGAAGCAGTGTGACGATGGCGAGGTGGACGAACACGCCGGAGCCGCCGACGAGCGCGAACGCCACGAAACGCACGGGCACGTAGTGCCCGATGAGCTTGTCGAGCAGCAGCATGCCGAAGTCCCACACGACGAGACTGTCCAGCTTGCTTTCGCCGCACGTGCGCGAGCGAAACGTGTACGGCTCCTCGCAGATGGCGATCGGGCGCTTCACCGTCGCGAGGATGTCGAGCAGCAGCTTGAAGCCAACGGCAGACAGCTCGCGGAGCGCAGAGTCCAGCAGCTCGCGCTTCATCATGAAGAACCCGCTCATCGGGTCGGACACGTTCTGCTTGTGCACGAAGCGGCTGAGGCGCGTGGCCGTTCGGCTCATCTCCGCGCGAGCCGCGTCCCATTGGCCCACGCTGCCGTTTGCCGCGTATCGCGTGGCGACGACGAGGTCGGCTTCCTTTTCGCGGATCCGCTTGAGCATTGCCGGGAGGCGCGTTTCATCGTGCTGCAGGTCCGCGTCCATGACGGCGATGATGGGCGCAGCGCTCGCGAGCATGCCCTCGATGCAGGCGCTCGAAAGACCTCGCCGGCCTATGCGATGCACGCAACGAACGCGGCGGTCCGACCGGCTGAGCGCCCGCGCTGCCTCCGCCGTCAGGTCCGGCGAATCATCGTCGACCAGGATCACTTCCCACTGGATGCCGGCAAGGGTGTGATGCAGCCGCCGCACGACTTCGGCGATGTTGTCTCGCTCGCAATACGTCGGGATCACGACGACCAGCTCCAGCGGAGCTTCGGGTGCCACCTCCGCCGTCATGAGGTGGAGGCCGGCTTCGGCACGAGAATCGTCACCGACTTCGAACGGAACGCCACCGTGTAGAACTGATCAATTGCCGGCGTGCAGGGCCACAGCCTCTTGCCCAGCGGCGGGTGATCGTTCTCCAGTTGCAGCACCGGAAACGTTCCGCGTTGTAGCGCTGCCCTGCACTCTGCCACGGGGAGCATGCCCGTCTGCATTTTCTGGCCGTAGTTGAAGAAGTCCACGTTGAAGCCGCCTCGCGCCCAGTAGCAGAGCGCAAGCGTCTCGCACGCCGCGTGGCCATGGCCGAGCTGCGCGATCACGCGCACGCTCTCGCGCGTTTCCTGCTCTGCGGCGTCGAGCCCCCGAACGGTCTCGATCGTTTCCGGCAGCGTGATCGTCGCGTAGATCGCCATTCCGATGCCGAGGAATGCGACGATGCGCGCCGCCGCGGCCGCTCGCGCGCGCTGGCGTGGGCGCCCGGAAGACTGCAGCGATTCGAGGCCGAGCGCCGCGCACAGACTCGCGGCAATCAGCACGTCGAAGAACGCGTTGCGCGTAACGCCTTCGCCGCCAGCGGCCACTGCGCCGATCACAATGGACAGCACCAGGTACAGCAGCGCGAACTTCGTTCGATCGGCGAGCGAAGCGCGGCCTCGGGTACGCATCCTTCTCACGACGGGAATTGCAGCGAGGGCGAGCAACGGGATGAATCGCACGCACGCGTGTATCGTCGACGAGATCGCCCGCGGCGCGGAGTACAGGCGCGCGGACAACAGATCCTGAAAGAACAGCTCGCCGTAGAAATGCGAAGTGAGCCAGAAGCCAAGCGGCAGTCCCACGGCAAAGCAGCCGAGCCACGCGGGCAATCGCCTGGGTTGATACGCCACGAGCCACAGCGTCATGGCGAGCGGCACGGGCAGGAGCAAGTGCTTGGTGAAGCCGCCGAGGAGCATGAGCGCTGCGCCGGCGATCGTCGCGGGCATGCTGAATTTCCAGCGCCACATTACGACGAGCGCGCTGAGCATGAACGCGTGCGCCAGGAGCTGCGGGTCGTTCATCGCCACGTAGTTCGTGCCGTAGAAGGCGAATGTGACGAGACAGAGTGTCGCGCCGGCGAAAGCGATCTGCCGCGCGGATCCCGTCGCACGCAGCCACAGATACGCAGCGCCGGTCACGACGGTGAGGCTGAGAAGCGAAACGATCCGACCCGCGATGACGTTGTCGCCCACGACGTGCCCGAGCAGGCCGACGATCTGGAACGACAGGGGCGGGTAGTTGTTCGACACCAGGCTTTCGGCGGGGCCGTACAGCTGGCCGTGGCGCATTGCGGTGTCGGCCCAGAAAGCGTTCCAGCCCTCGTTGTACGTGCGGGGGATGAGGCGGAACAGCATCAGCACGGGGGCGGCGAGCCCCACCGCCGCTGCGGCGGCGAGGAGCGCGAGCCCCATTCCGAACAAGCTTGTCTGTCGAGAGTCTTCCTGCGCAGCCGTGAGACCGATCGCCACCTGCACCCGATGCGTCATTGGATCG
>FTEO01000533.1_pt1 | contig 13748 bp, 13 predicted proteins | sample 1640211 | NCBI WGS metagenome assembly FTEO01 (sample SAMEA3914816, study PRJEB12502) | metagenome | biome: forest; material: soil | place: USA | collected 2011-09-16 | depth 0.3 m | reverse complement strand
CTCTGGCCGTGGGGCGCGGGAAGCATCGCGTTGCCCAAAGACCAGACGATATTCTATCTGCCGCGGGGCACACCCTATCTGCCGCGGGGCACGCTCCGGGAAGTGCTGGCCTATCCCTTGAAGGTGGACCGCTTCGCGGATGCCGCCTTTGCGCATGCGCTCAGCCGGCTGGGTCTGGATCGCTTCATGTTGCTGATCGATGAGACGCGGCGCTGGGATCGGGAGTTGAGTCAGGATGAACAGTTGAGTCTCGCCTTCGCACGCATGGTGCTGCAGGCGCCGCCGTGGGTGTTGATCGACGACACGCTCGGCTCCCTCGATGACGAGGCACTCGAACGCGTCATGGACGTGTTCACGCACGAGCTCGAGCACACGAGCATCATCCATATTGGCCGGGCAGCACAGGCGCGCGACCCACTGTTCTCGCGTGTGCTTCACCTCGTGAAAGCGCCGCCCGTGCGGGCCCTTGCGGGCGGGGCGGACGACGCATCGTCGCGGCAGCAATCGATAGTCGGCCCGCCGTGAAGCGCACTTTCGCGAAATGGCTTGGGCTGATACTCCTGCTGGCGCTCGCGCAGTCTCGCGCCATTGCGCAGGATCTCGAGTTTCATGTGCCGGCGAGTGCGGCCGATGCCGCCACACCTGCGGCGATGCGCGATCTGGCGGAGCGGATCCTGCCGGTCTATCAGGAGGCGGATCAGTCGCGCTACCTCTCGAATCTTTCAGCGCTTCAGCTGGTCGCCGGGGACCCTGCATCGGCGTATGCATCGCGCCAGTCCTTGCACGAACGGCGCGCGAAATCTGACGCGGGCCGGCCAATCGGCCGCAGCGTGCTGTACGACATCTACGCGCATGCCAGGGCCATCGAGGCCAAGGACCACGTGCCGTTCGCGCAGGCCTTCACCCAGGCCTATCGCGAGACGGTGCCGAAGCTCGGCGATCTCGACACGTACATGGTGACGCGCTGGTTCGGCACGCCGCTCGCGGTGCTGCAGGACACGTTGCAGAAATCCTTCGACCAGCGACGCGCCAGGAACAGTATTACGCTGCCGGACGCCATCGACCTGATCTGGACCTATCTTTCCTTCGATGCGTACCGGAGCTTCGCTCCGCTCGTGAGCTCACTCGACAGCGAGGAGGATCGCAGGCGCTACGCGGCGGAGGACGGCGTGCTGATCAAGACGCCGGATGGCGCAACCCTCGAGGTGGTTCTCGTTCGTCCGAAGACGCTCTCAAAGCGTCTGCCGGCACTGCTCGAGGTCACCCCTTATGTGACGCAGAACTATACGAAGGAATCCGCGGCCCACGGATACGTCGGCGTGGTGGCGTACACGCGGGGCAAGGGAGGTAGCCCTGACAAGGTCGTGCCGTACCAGCACGATGGCGACGACGCTCGGGCTGTCATCAACTGGATTGCGAAGCAGCCGTGGAGCGACGGGCGCGTCGGCATGTACGGCAGCGGCGTCAATGGATTTACGGCCTGGGCAGCGGCGAAGCGCTTGCCCCCCGCGTTGAAGGCGATTGCCACGTCGGATGCCACGGTGCCCGGCGTCGACATGCCCATGAGGGGCAACATCTTTCAGAACTGGGCGTATCGCTGGCTCTTCGATCAGACGAACCCGAAGACCGCCGATGCGAAGGTGACCCTCGACGATGCCCGCTGGCGCTCGCTCGAGGAGGACTGGTACCGCAGCGGCCGCCGCTATCGCGAGTTTCCGAGTGTGCCCGGGCCGCAGAACGCGCTGTTTCGCCGCTGGCTGAATCACCCGAGCTACGACCGCTTCTGGCAGAAGATGGTGCCGTACCGCGAGGACTTCGCTCATATCAACATTCCAGTGCTCACCACCACGGGTTACTACGCAGGCGGAGCGGCCGGCGCGCTCTATTATTTCTCACAGCACTACCGCAACAACCCGCGTGCGAACCACACGCTCCTCATCGGCCCCTACGACGAGGGCGCGATTCACGGGCCCGCCGCGATGCTGAACGGTTATGCGGTCGATCCGGTGGCGCTCATCGACATTCGGGAGGTTCGCTACCAGTGGTTCGACGCCGTGTTCAAGGGAGGCAAGAAGCCTGAGATCCTGAAGAGCCGCGTCAACTACCAGGTGATGGGAACGAACGAGTGGCGCCACGGCGCATCGCTCGACGCTCTCTCGAATGCGCCGCTCAGGTTTTATCTGCAGGCGGCCGAGCCCCCTGCGGACCGGCATGTTCTCGCGCGCAAGGGCTCGGAGAGCGCATTCCTGCTGCAGACGCTGAGTCTTGCGGATCGCACGGATGCCGGCTGGATGCCCTCTGCCGACCTCGTGAGCAAGTCGCTCCCACTGCACAACGCAGTCGCGTTCGTAAGCGAGCCGCTGCAGAGCGCGACCCAGGTGAGTGGCCTGCTCTCGGGGCGGCTCGATTTCACCGTGAACAAAATGGATATGGACCTGAACGTCACCCTGTACGAGCTGCTGCCGAGTGGCGACTACGTGAGGCTGGCCGAGCCTTACGAGTTCCGCGCGAGCTATGTGCGCGACCGCGTGCATCGGCATTTGCTGCGGGCGGGCGAGCGGCAGCAGCTCACGTTCCGGAGCGAATACCTGACCAGCCGCAAGCTGCAGGCCGGCAGTCGCGTGGTGCTGGTGCTCGGCCTCAACAAGCGGCCGGACCAGCAGATCAACTACGGCGCCGGCGACGATGTCAGCGAAGAATCCATAGACGACGCGGCCGTTCCGGTGAAAGTGCGCTGGTACGGCAGCAGCTACGTCGAGCTTCCGACACGCCGCTAGGCCAAAATCTTCAGCAGGCGTCTGTTCGAGACGGGATGGAATCTCTTGATCGGCCGGCGTGGATGTCGTATTTTACCAGTCAGTTAAGTACGAATGAGTCGAACCCCATGCCGGCCGATCGATTGAGCACAACGTTCGCAGCTCTCGCGGACCCGACGCGCCGGGCGATCCTCGCGCGGCTCGCCACGGGCGAGACTTCCGTGAGCGAGCTCGCAGAGCCCTTCGACATGAGCCTGCCTGCCGTGTCCAAGCATCTGAAGGTGCTGGAGCGAGCCGGGCTCATCGAGCGCAGCCGCGAGGCGCAGTGGCGCCCGTGCCGGCTGCAGGCGGCGCCCCTCAAGGATGTGGCGGGCTGGGTGGAAGACTACCGCCGCTTCTGGGAACAGCGGCTCGACCGGTTGGATGACTACCTCACCACCTTGCAACGAAAGGCGAACAAACATGGCCGCAAAAGTAAGTAGCGTAATCAGCGACGCGAGCGATACGTCCGATCGGGAGATCATCATCTCGCGCGTGCTCAATGCGCCGCGGGAGCTCGTCTTCGAGGCGTGGACGGATCCGGAGCACCTGGCGCACTGGTATGGACCCAACGGGTTCCGCACGATCACGCACGAGATGGACGTGCGCGTCGGCGGCACCTGGCGCTTCATCATGCGCGGGCCGGACGGCACGGACTATCCGAACCGTATCGTATTCAGCGAGGTGGTGAAGCCCGAGAGGCTCGTCTATACGCACGACTCCGGTCCGGAGAAGGGGGAGGACCCCCACGCATTCTTCGTCACGGTCACCTTCGCGGACCAGGGCCGCAAGACCGGGCTCACCATGCGCTCGATCTTCCGGTCGGCCGCGGCGCGCGACCACGTGGTTCGCGAGTTCGGCGCCATCGAGGGCGGCAAACAGACACTCGCCCGCCTCGAGGAGTACCTGCAGTCGAAGTTGGCGCAGGAGAAATAGAAGCGCGCGCTGTCGAAATCGCACGGGTTTGAGCGTCAGGGTCATGGCGGGGCATAGTGCCCCGCCGCGACCGAATGATGGAGGCTCCCGTGCAGTACATGCTGATGCTTTATTCGACAGAGGGCGGCTGGTCCGCAATGACTCAGGCCGAGCAGGAACAGGCCATGGGCGCGTATGCCGCGTTCAACGAGGCGCTGAAACACGCCGGCGCACTGAGAGGCGTGAACCGTTTGCGGCCGAGCTCGGTGGCGACCACGGTGCGCGTCGCAAACGGCAAGTCGCAGGTCCTGAACGGCCCGTATGCGGATTCCAAAGAGCAGCTGGGCGGCTACTACGTCATCGACGTTCCGGATCTCGACGTCGCGCTCACGTGGGCCGCGCGTTGCCCTGGTGCGCATCATGGCGTCGTCGAAGTGCGGCCACTCTGGGTCGAGGGCGCGTGACAGAGGCGCGCAGCACGGCCGATGCCGTCGCGCGTCGCAGCTACGGCAAGCTTGTTGCCTTCCTGTCAGCGCGCACGCGAGATGTAACCGCAGCCGAAGATGCGTTGTCGGAAGCGTTTGCCTCGGCGCTCGCCGATTGGCCTGTGAACGGCTGTCCGGCGAACCCTGAAGCGTGGTTGCTCACGGCGGCGCGCCGAAAAATGATTGATGGCGCCCGGCGACGGCGCACGAGCGAGCTCGCGGCAGGGCAGTTGCAGATCCTCGCGGACGAGCTTTACGACGCAGCGGACGAGGCGGAGATCCCCGACCAGCGATTGGCACTGATGTTCGCGTGCGCGCATCCGGCAATCGAGGCGGCCATCCATGCACCGCTGATTCTTCAGGTAGTGCTGGGACTCGATGCGGCGACCGTCGCCTCGGCGTTCCTGCTTTCTCCGGCCACCATGAGCCAGCGCCTGGTGCGCGCGAAGAACAAGATCCGCCAGGCTGGCGTCCCCCTTCGCATTCCGGAACGCGAGGAGCTCTCCGGCAGGCTGAACGCCGTGCTCGACGCAATCTATGCGGCTTTCGCGGAAGGGTGGACCGACCCGGGCGGCACCGATGTGGCCCGCCGCGATCTGGCGGAAGAGGCCGTGTTTCTGGGTCAGCTCGCCACCGAAGTGCTGCCCGATGAGCCCGAGGCACTCGGTCTGCTCGCCCTCATGCTCCACGCAGAAGCGCGGCGCGGCGCTCGTCGAGACTCGCGAGGCGAGTACGTTCCCCTCACGGAGCAGGACCCGTCGCTGTGGGATGCGCGGATGATCGACGCCGCCGAAGCGTTGCTCCTGCGTGCCGCGGCGCTCGGCTCTATCGGCCGTTACCAGCTCGAAGCGGCTTTGCAGTCGGCCCACGTACATCGCTACCGCACGGGGCGCGCGAACTGGCCGGAAGTGATTCAACTTTACGATGCCTTGCTCGAGATATCGGGTTCACCGGTCGTGGCGATCAATCGCGCGCTGGCGATTGCGGAGGTACAAGGGCCCGCCGCCGCCCTCGAGTTGATCGAGGCTGTCGGCGCCGATACGCGGCTCGTCGACTATCAACCGTATTGGGCCGCACGCGCCGCGTTGCTGGCCAGGACTGGGGCATGCGACGCCGCGCGACGCGCGTATGACATGGCGATCGGTCTCGAGCGCGACCCGGCGGTTCGCCGCTTCCTGCAGAAGCGCCAGTCAGCGCTGGCGCCCGGAGAGCCCGGCGGCGAATTCGACATTACGAGTTCGTAATATTCGCCCAAGGCCGCGATGTAAATGTGACTGGCACAGCCGGTAACCTCCGCCGGACCGGGATCCGCGGAAGCCGGCCGCCACACCCCCAGACGTTCGAGGAGCGGGGATCGGGTAGTTCACAGGCCCTGTGTGTGGCGGCAGCCTGGTGAACGGTGCCGGACAAATGGGAGCGCGAATTGCTACCCCGCGGTAATGCCCCAAGGTCGAGCCCTAGCATCGAGCATGGCTGTTGTTGTCGCTGGCAAAGCAGCAACGGCGGTGGTGGGCTTGCTCACCATCATGGTGCTGACGCGCCATTTGGGCCCGCACGATTTTGGCTATTACCGCACGGTGTTGACGTACTCCGCGTTCGCGGCGGTGCTTGCGGACCTCGGCCTGTATCTCGTGGGTCTGCGGGAAATGTCCCGCCCCAACGCGGATGTGTCTCGCGTCATCGGCAACGCCTTCCTGCTGCGGCTCACCAGCACCGCGTTCGTATTGTTCGTCACGAGCCTGTTCGCGCTGCTGCTGCCCTACGACCCGGTGGTCAAGAAGGGCGTGTTCATTGGCTCCCTCATCTACGTCGGCTTCCAGGGCAATGAGTTCCTGACCGGCGTCTTCCAGCGCCGCATGAAGCAGGGAGGCAGTGCCATTGCCGAAGTGGTTGGCGCCTGCGCCACGCTCGCCGCGGTATGGGTGCTGTCGCAGCTCGAGGCGGGCGTCATTCCCATGCTCTGCGCCACGCTGTTCGGCGCCGCGCTCGCATTGGGGACCTCCTGGACATTGGCGCGCAAGTTGATTCCGTTCCGCCCGCGATTCGAGATCCAGCTCTGGCGGCAGTACCTCACGGCGGCCATTCCCCTTGCGGGCTCCCAGATTCTGTCGATGGCGATGCTGCGCGGAGACACGCTGCTGCTGTCGCTTCTGAAACCGGCAGCGGACGTCGGCCTCTACGGTGTGCCGACGAAGATGTTCGAGCTCACGACGGCACTGCCGTACATGTTTGCCGGTCTGATGATGCCGCTTCTGTCGGCGGCAGGCGCGCGAGCCGTGGCGGGCAGCCCTTCGGCGGAGTTCAGCGTCCTGCTCGCCCGGGCGCTCGATGCCATGCTGATGTTTGGCGTTGGCGCGATCCTCGCGCTGTCGATTTTCTCGCCCGAGATTCTCGAGCTGATCTCCGGCCCCGAGTTCGTGGGCGGCGCGCCGGCCCTGGCGATCCTCGGGTTCGCGGCGACGCTCACGGCGCTGTCTTTCATGATGCGGTTCGCGTTGATTTCGCTCGATCACTCGCGGACGGTGCTGATGGCAGATGCCTGCGCCTGCACCATCGCGCTGGTGGCGTATTTCGTGCTGATCCCGCGCTACTCGCTCGTCGGTGCGGCGATCGGCACCGCCATTGCCGAGGGCGCGATTCTCGTCGGCATGACCTGGGGCATTCGCCGCGCGGGCCAGGCCTTTCCGCGTTGCCCGAGCGCGCCGAAAACGATTCTGGCCGGCGCCGTGGCGGCCGCGGTGATCGTCGCGCTGAATCGTTTCGAGGCGCCGTGGCTGCTGGCGCTCGCAATCGGCGGCGCGCTCTACATCGGTTTGCTCGCGCTGACGGGTGCGATTCCGCGCGAGTTCGTTGCCACTCTCTTTCGACGGACGCGTGCACGCGATGCTTGAGCTGGATACGTTCGGACGAATCCCCTTGGCCGGCCATCTGCAAAACTCGCCCACGGTGGAGTACACAACGCGGCCTCGCGTGGCGATTCTCAATCAACCGCAGGATCCTGTGGTGGCCGGCGACGAGCAGCGAGGCTCGGTCGCGATCGTCAATTGGGAGCTCGCGAAGCGACTCGCGAAGCGCTTCGACGTGGTGGTCTACGCGCCGCTGCAGAAGGGGCAGCCACTCAGGGAACGCTGGGGCACAATCGAGATTCGGCGCATTCCAGGCGTGGCCACGAAGACTCACAAAGCGGTTCAGCTCCTGGCGGGACAGCTGCGGACCCGGACACCGTATTTCGATTCCAGGTTTTACTATCGTGGGTACTTCCGTGCAGTGGCTCGCCATCTGCACGACAGCCCGGTCGATATCGTTCATCTGCCGCAGCAGTTGCAATTCGCAGCGCTGATCCGCGAGGCGACGCCCGCCGCGAAGATTGTTCTTCACATGCATCAGGACGAGCTGGCGCTGCTCGAAGAGCATCCGTTGCGCGAGCGTCTGGCCTGCGTCGACGGAATCGTTACGGTCTCGGACTGGGTGACGCAGCGAGCCGCCGGACGCTTTCCAACGCTGGCGCCGCGAATCCATACCATCGGCAACGGCGTCGACCTCACGCGCTTCCATCCGGCGCCCGCGCGTTCACCCGGACAGCGAGCGAAGCGCCTGCTCTTCGTGGGGCGAATCTCGCCTGACAAAGGCGTGCATGTGCTGTTCGAGGCGTTCGACCGTCTCGCGCGTGAGCGGCCGGATGTGGTGCTGGATCTCGTCGGCAAGCCGGGGATGTTGCCGTATGACCTGCTGGGCCTGCTGCTGCGGAATGATCGGCAGCTCAGCGGTCTCGGCGAGTTCTACGGGCGCTCGCGGCTTGCTGGGCTGATGGCCGAGCTGCACCGAAAAGATGGCACGTACATGAATGCGCTGACGGCGAGGCTGTCGCCCACGGCCCGCGATCGCGTGCATTTTCACGGCACGATTCCGCTGCCGGAGCTGGTTCGTCTCTATCAGCAGGCGGACCTGCTCGTCCTGCCGTCAATCTGGAACGAGTCCTACGGGATGCCCGTGGCAGAAGCGATGGCGTGCGGCGTGCCGGTGCTCGCGAGCAATTGCGGTGGCGTGCCGGAACTGCTCGAAGAGGGCATCTCAGGTGCGCTGGCGGCCCGCGGCGATGTCGATGCACTTCTGGGTGAGCTGCGTCGCCTGCTGAGCGATGCTGAGAAACTGTACGGAATGGGGCGGGCTGCTCGCCAGCGCGCCAACCTTCTCACCTGGGATCGCAGTGCCGAGCGCCTCGGCCGCGTCTATGACGCGCTGCTGCACGAGAGCGCGTCAGCGCGCTAGGCGACTACGGATGTGTACGAGCAGCGTGCCGCAGGGGGTTGCGGATGGTGGGCAGTGAGTTCAAGGCCATGTGCACGCCCGCGGCCGGCACTGCGGCGGAGGTGTGCCGGTCCTTAAGCTTGCGCAGGTCGATGACCACGTCGTAGGCCGTGGGGTTAGGCGCGTCAGGGCCGAACGCGAGCGTGTAGCCCGCCGGCGGGTGGCCGGAGAAGCGATCGCGCACCGCGGTCTTGAACATCTCCTTCGGCACCCAGTCGGAATTCGAGGAGAGGGAGCCGAATTCGTCCGCGAAGACGCGCTGCGTCGAGCGATCCTTGAGTGTCGGCGTGATGATGTACACGCGGGCGTCGGCTTTCACTGGCAGACGATTCACGGCATCTCGCACCATGTCCCATTCACGGCTCTGGGGCTCGGCGATGAGCGAGAACGCGTTACGGTTGGCGCATACGGCGGCAAGCAGAATCGCTGCCGCCAGCGCAGCCTGCTGCGCCGGGAGACTGATTCTTCCCGCCACCCGGAGCCTGCGAATCGAGAAAGCCGCGAGCACAACGACGAGGCCCGCAAGCGGAAACAGCGTGCGGTAGCCGTTGGCCCGCACCGCCGCGGCGAGACTCACGCTGTGGGCCACGAACGGCAGCACCAGCAGGCAGAAGAGCCATTTCATTTTCTGCCCGGTATTGCCGGCCGTGTCTTCTCGAAAGCCGAGTCCGAGAACGCAGACGACAGCGGCCACGCTGCTCCAGAACCAGAACACGCCCGTGCTGTAGGTATCCCGGAGCGCGCCGAGCGCCAGCGCATTCGACAGCGGCAGGGAGAAGAACCAGATCAGCTTGCCGAGCGGGTTGGGCTCGAGGTGCATCCGGCCGGACTGGGGGAAGACGTGCAGCATGAAGAGCACCTTCATGAGCAGCAGCCCCAGGGCGAGATTGATGAACACCGTCGCCAGATGGATGGCCGTCCAGAGGATGTTCGGGATGCGCTCGTGTGTCGAGCGCATCATGAGCAACGCGGCAAGCGGCACGATCGCGAACAGCGTGTTGGATTGATACGTGAGGCCTGACACGAGGTAGCACGCGCAGCCGATGGCGAATATCGCGAGCCTCTGCTGGCCCTGGCGCTGCAGCGCCGCCTCGATAGCCGCGAAGCCGGTCACCGCAAGCAGCATGGAGAACGCAACCGGCCAGCTGATTGCCCAGCCCGCAATGACCTGCGAGCTTGGAAGGAGCGTGATGCCAAGCCCGACCGCTGTCGCCTCGACGTCGGACCATCCGGCACGCAAGAGCTGGCGCCACAGGATGAGCCCGACCGCGGTGATCAGCAGCACGCCCGTCAGCCGCAGCCACGGGAGGTCCGTCACTGTCAGGATCGGGGCGAACGATTTCTCGAGCAGCGCGCCGTAGACGGGGCGGCCGTCGGTGGAGGCGAACCGCGTGAGCTTGCCCGGCTCTTCGCGCACTTCGCGCAGGTGTGCGTAGTCATCACGAAAGCCATACTCGTGGAAGATGGTCTGCCAATAGGCAGCCAACGGCATGAGCAGCAACAACAGAACGCAAAGGCGCGTGCGCGCCGTTACTTCCGTGCGACTACGTAGTACTGAGCTCCCAACGGCAACCACGTCATATGCCTTTCGAGCGGCCGCAGGCCGCGCAGCATTCGCGGAAAGAATATCCGGTACCGGACCCGCGCGTCCGTGAAGCCGGCGTCATGTGCGCGTCTGCGCAGGGTCGGGGCGAGCATCAGCCGGGCGTTTTCGTCAAAGGCACACGAGTTGACCGCGGCCCGCGTCAGCGGGTTGAGCGGGTTGTGCTCGAAGACGAACAGCTGGCCGCCGGGCTTGAGCACGCGGTGGATCTCCCGCAGCAGGCCCACGTGCTCGCCATGCGGAATGTGATGGAACACACAGGAGGCGAGGCACACATCGAAGCGCCCGTCCTCGCAGGGAATGATGACACCGTCGAAATGTGTGAACTGCGCTTGCCCGCCGTAGTGGCTCGCCCCGATCTCGAGGCTCTTCTGCGACACATCGAGACAGGTCACCCGGGCGCCGGGCAGATGCCGGCGGAAGTAGGGAATCGAGTAGCCAATGCCGGCGCCGAAGTCGAGCACCGCCGGCGGCGCGGCCCCCGGATGCGCGGCATGAAATGCCGCCGCAATGTCGACCACCTTGTACTCGGCAAAGTATTCGGGCGCCTCGCCGGATGCCTTGATGTTCGCGGCATGCAGCGTGCGGTACTCGGCGGCAAACTTGTCGAATTCAGCTTCGTCCATCCCGCACCCGTCAGACATCCCGCCAGGAAATGAGCTGGACCCCACGAGCGTCCAGCACGCTGCGAATCCGCTGGCTCACGAGCGCTTCAAGCTCCGCGGCCCACGAGTAGTCCCAGCTACCATAGGGGCTGCGGGGATCATCTACACCGGGGTGACACATGAGCTCGGTCGTCTTTCCCGCTGGCAGGCCGTGCAATACCGTGAGGAGGTTCGCCTCGTTGAGCCCGCCGCCAAAATAAAACCCCGCGAAGTCATCCGTGCGCCGCAGAAGGCGCAGTGGGGAGAGCGCACAGGTGAAGTTCAGGGCCAGCTGCTCACCAAGCCGGCGCGCGCCTCGCAGATTCTTCCACATGTACGCACGGATGCGCTCTGACGGATAGCGCACTGCGCGGATGCCATGCACTTTCGCGAGCTCGTTTACCACGCCTGCGATCTTTGGCAATACGTGCACATGCTGATGACCATCCAGGTGGGTGACACGCAGACCGTGATCCCGGGCACGGCGGATCTGGGCGTCGAGCTCCGCGCGGACTTCGGCGAGCGAGATCTGCCCACGCAAGTACTTTGAGGCGAAGTGGCGGGCGTGCGGGGCGAAGTGGCCCGCCTCATCCACCAGGCTCGGCACGGAGGCGGCGCCGGTCAGCGGCTGCTGCTCAGTCAGCGTCAGGTGGACGCCGACGTCCAACGACGGATTCGCCTCGGCGAGCCTAACCGCGTGCTCGAAAGCTTCAGCGGTGGCCATGACGGAGGCGGACGTGAGGATCCCATTCTTGTGCGCGGCGATGATGCCGTGGTTCACGGCTTCGGACAGCCCGAAATCATCGGCGTGCACGATGAGGCGCGTGGCTTTGGGCGAGGCTGTCATGGCGAGCGCCCGGATGGCAATGCCGGCTGCGCGAATGCCCAGTGCTTGCAGCCGAGATAGTTGAGCGTCATCACGACGAGGATCAGCGGAATCCAGACCTGGAACTCCGGATAGTGGCGCACGTCGACGAGGCGGAACACCACCCACGTGCTGAGAGACAGCGTTACCAGGTTCACGATCGTGAAACGCACGGCCTGCGCAGCGACGTTGCCGCCCGCGCGGAACGTCCACGATCTGTTGAGCAGAAAGCTGTTGACCATGCCGGCGAGGTACGCAAGCACGTTCGCGGGCGCCGCCGCCACCATGTTCCGCCGCTGCAGATAGTTGAAACAAAGATAGAACGTCAGCCAGCTCACACAGAAATTCACGCAGCCCACGATGGCGAACCGGATCACCGGGTGCAGGGCACGTGGATCGCTCATTCCGCGCAGCAGGATCAGGCGCGACGCGAATTGCCACCCGCGAGAGCGATGTGCCGCGCGCGCCGCTCGCCGAGCTCGGCGGGCGTGCGGGTCATCTCGCGGACGATGAATCGCGGGCGGCCGCGGACTTCGATGATGATGCGGCCGACGTACTCGGCCAGGATGGCCAGAAACACGAACAGCACGCCGAACAGGAACGACGAGATGGCAACGGAGGAGGCCCAGCCGGAGATGGCATCGTGGTCGAGCCACTTGCCGACGATGGCGTAGCCGACGCCGAGGAAGGCGAGGCCGGAGGAAATGAGCCCGATGAGAATGCCGATGCGCAGCGGCAGCAGCGAGAAGGAGCTGACGCCGTGCCAGGCGAGACCGAGCATCTTGCGCAGGCTGTATTTGCTCCTGCCGGAGTGCCGCTCGCAACATTCGAACGGCACGCTCGCCGTGTCGTAGCCGACCCAGTGCACGATGCCGCGCAGGAACATGTCCTCTTCCTTGAACTTCAGGATCTCATCCAGCACCTGCCGGTCGAGCAGACGGAAGTCGGCCGCGCCCGCGTCGATCTCGACGCCGGAGAGGTACGAGAACAGGCGGTAGTAGAGCCGCGACGTCAGGCGTTTGAAATAAGACTGGGCACGCGTGTCGAGGCGGATGGCATGCACGATCTGGAAGCCTTCCTGCCACTTGCGGACCAGCTGTGGCACGACGGCCGGCGGGTGCTGCAGATCCGCGTCCATCGAGATGATGGCCTGGCCGCGGGCGGCGGAGAGCCCGGCCAGCAAGGCATTCTGGTGTCCGAAATTCCGGGAGAGCCGCACACCCCGCACGCGGCTGTCGGCGCTGCTGAGGGTGCTGATCCGATCCCAGGTCCCATCGGGGCTGCCATCGTCCACGATGATCAGTTCCCAGTCCTCGTCGAGACCGTCCATCTCTTCCCGCAGGCGGGTGTAGAGGACGTCGAGGTTGCGCTCTTCGTTATAGGCGGGAACGACTATGGAAATCATGGGGGTTCCAGGCAATGCCGTGCGGGTTCGGTCGTTTTGACGACACTCTTAGGAGCAGGTTCGATGGGTGATCCGCACGGGCTCATAGCATGCCATGGGTTGGTGCGGCGCGCGCTGTCGCTCAGTCTCCGTAGTGCGGGGTGTGCACCTGTCGAACCGGAGGGGGTATCTGAGCGCGCCGTCCCACAACGGGAGCTGAACGCGGGCATCGATGGCGACCCCTGCGAAGCCTGAGGCCGGTGGCATAGGGGCAGGGCTTGGGTCGGCGGGGGCGGCGGCCGTCATGGGACAGGGTGCTTGCCGGTTGTCGCAGGCGAGGCTCCTCCCGGCGCGGCGGCCAAGCACGGCAGGCCGGCAGTGGATACTCTGCGGCCCGGATCGACTGACACCCCAAGAGGAATCATGAATCGCCGCACCCGTGCCGCATCGCTGCCTCTGATTCTCGGGATTGCCACCCTTGCGCCGCTGCACGCGCAGGCGGCCTCGTCAAAAGACGACGACAGCACGACCGTCAGCGCTCCGGCCGCGAATCCTCGCTACCTGCCGGATGAGAAACGGCTCACTCGCGGCTCCGTCACCGCGGGCGGCCACAAGCTCGACTACCAGGCCGAGGCGGGCATCCTGGTCGTTCACCCGAAGGATCCGCTCGATACCGATCCGCCGCTGCCGAAGGAAGACCGCGAGGGCCCGTTGCCGCCGCAGGCGCCGGAAGCGGGCATGTCGTACGT
>FTEO01000840.1_pt1 | contig 13764 bp, 12 predicted proteins | sample 1640211 | NCBI WGS metagenome assembly FTEO01 (sample SAMEA3914816, study PRJEB12502) | metagenome | biome: forest; material: soil | place: USA | collected 2011-09-16 | depth 0.3 m | reverse complement strand
TCGTCGTGACAGTGAACGGAAAGCCGGGCTCGCTCGATGCCGCGCACGTTCTTTCGCAGGTAGCGGAACAGCTCTGCGAATTCGTCGGGCACGGTGTAACCGACCGTGTCCGGAATATTCACGGTGGTGGCGCCCGCGTCGATGACGGCTTCGACCACCTGCGCCAGGAACTCGAGCTCCGTGCGGGAGGCGTCTTCGGGCGAGAACTCCACGTCTTCGCACAGCTCGCGCGCAATGCGCACCCCTTCAACGGCCGTCTTCAGGATCTGTTCTTCCGCCATGTTGAGCTTGTACTGGCGGTGGATGGCGCTGGTTGCAAGGAACACGTGAATGCGATGGCGAGGTGCCTCGCGCAGCGCCTTGGCGGCAAGCTCGATGTCTTCACGGTTGCAGCGGGCGAGGCCGCAGATGATGGCGCCTTGCACCTCGCGGGCGACGGCGTTCACGCTGTCCCAGTCGCCGCGTGAGGCAGCGGGGAAGCCTGCTTCGATCACATCCACGCCGAGCTCGGTGAGTGCCCGGGCGACACGCAGCTTCTCGGGCCGCGTCATGCTGCAGCCGGGAGCCTGCTCGCCATCGCGCAGGGTCGTGTCGAAGATCAGGACCGGATCGGGATTCGGGGCCATGGGAGTAAGCCTCAGGAAATGCGGTTGCCGTGGGTCATTTCTTCTCGGAGGGCGCCGGGGAGCGCGCGCCGTATTCCATGTCGGCGAGCGTTTCGGCAAGCGCAGCGCCGCGCTGGCTATCGGAAAGCACCTCACCATGAAGAATCTTGAGCAGCAAGGCGGACGTGATGTTGCCGCCTGAGAGCACTACGCCCACGCGCTGTCGCGTGAGACGGCGATGCAGATGCAGTGCGCCGGCCAGGGCGGCAGCGCCAGCGCCTTCGGCGAGCTGATGCAATGTCTCGGCGAGGCAGCGGATGGCGCCGGCAATCTCGGCTTCGCTCACCTCGATGACGTCATCGAGCACTTCGCGAAGAATTTCCACGGTGTCGGGTGACGGAACGCGCGTGGCGAGCCCGTCTGCAATGGTTTCGCCCACGGGGAATTCGCGCATTTCGCCCGTGCGCCACGCGCGTGCGAGGGCCGGCGCGGCAGCGGATTGCACGCCGATGACCCGCGTATGCGGTGACAATGCCTTGAAAACGAGTCCCATGCCCGCGGCGAGACTGCCGCCGCCCACGGGAACGAATACGGTGTCGAGCGGCTGCGACGCCTGATCCAGCATCTCGAGCGCAACGGTGGCATACCCTGCCGTGAGTTGCGGCTCGCGCGACGGATGAACTGCGATGGCGCCGGTGCGGTCGGCGTGTTCCAGCGCGGCCTGCCAGGCCGCGTCGAAATCGTGTCCTGCGATAAAAACTCTCGCGCCGAGCGCTTCGATGGCCGCGTTCTTGGGGGGGTTGTTACCCGCCGGCACGAAGACCGTGCACGGAACGCGGTGGCGATGGGCGGCGGAGGCGAGCGATTGCCCGTGATTCCCGCGTGTTGCGGTGACGAGCCCGCGAGCGCACTGGTCCGCGCTCAGGTTCGCGACGTAGTTGAGGCCGCCGCGCAGTTTGAACGAGCCCAGCGGAACGGCGTTCTCGAGCTTTACGTGAACTTCCGCACCCACCCGCTTCGACAGAAGCGGGTGGGTCACGAGTGGGGTTGCGGTCAGCATTCTCGACAACAGCCGCCGCGCAGCGACGATATCGTCGAAGTGGACGTCGCCCAGCCGACGATCCATCGTCGGTGTCGAGCTCCAGGCTTGATCGGCTATATCCATGAGCTGACCCCGCGGACGTGCTACGCCCGCTTGTCGTTCAGCCAGGGCATGCGCGCACGCAGCGCCGTGCCGACTTTCTCGATGGAGTGGTCGAGGTCCTTCTTGAGCAGCTTGTTGTAGACCGGCTTGCCCGCTTTGTTCTCCGCGATCCAGTCTTTGGCGAACTTGCCCTTCTGGATGTCCTTGAGAATCCGGCCCATCTCCTTCTTGGTGCGGTCGTTCACCACACGCGGGCCGCTGATGAGGTCGCCCCATTTGGCCGTCTCGCTGATGAACTGGTGCATCTTCGTGATGCCGCCTTCGTGCAGCAGGTCGACGATGAGCTTCAGCTCATGCAGGCATTCGTAGTAGGCGACTTCCGGCTGGTAGCCGGCTTCCACCAGCGTCTCGAAGCCCTTGACCACGAGCTCGGTGGCGCCACCGCACAGCACGGCCTGCTCGCCGAACAGGTCCGTCTCGGTCTCCTCGGCGAAGGTCGTGTCGAGCACGCCCCCGCGGGTGCCGCCGATGCCATGGGCATAGGCCAGCGCGCGCGCATGAGCCTTGCCGGTGGCGTCCTGGGCGACCGCGATGAGGCAGGGCACGCCCCGGCCTTCCTGGTACTGCCGGCGCACGAGGCCGCCCGGGCCCTTCGGTGCGATCAGCACGACGTCGAGGTCCTTGCGCGGCTTGATCTGCTTGAAGTGGATGTTGAAGCCGTGCGCGAACAGCAGCACCGCGTTCTTCTTCAGGCTCTTCTCGACCTCCCCGTACAGGTCTTCCTGCGCGAGATCCGGCACCAGCAACGCCACGAGATCGGCGCCGGCGGTGGCATCGACCGGCGTCGCGACGGCCAAGCCATCCTTCTTGGCCTTCTTCCAGCTCGCGCCGCTCTTCCTGACGCCGACGACGACGTCGAGCCCGCTGTCCTTCAGGTTCAGCGCGTGCGCGCGACCCTGGCTGCCGTAGCCCAGAATGGCGATGCGAGCGCCCTTCAGTGCCTTCTTGTCGACGTCTTTCTGCCCGTAAAGCTTCATCAATCTGCTCCCAGTTCCAATCGAACCTCTAAATCGATCCACGCATAAAAAACCCCGCAGCGGCTCTGCCGGTGCGGGGTTTTTTTGTCCTGCTCGCTTCGCCTGTTCTTCAGGCGTGCACGAGTGCCCCGCACCTGCTGCTCCTAAGGAGCAGTACGAGAGGCGCTACGAGCAGGACGATACCGCGCTCCGGGATCGGATCCCGGGAAGTCGCTGCGACCGTCACTGCTGCGGATGCCACGTGCGGAGACTCAATAAAAGGGTAGGAATTGAAGGCGATGTGAGCACATCGCGCGCGGACTTGTCAACGAAACGTGAGTATCCGCCGAGGATTCGCTACCCTTTCAGGGATGCTGATCACCCACGATTCGGCGGCAAGCGTGCCGCTATGGCTCCTCACCGATACCGATTTCCCCAGATGGCTCGCCGCGCAGCCGCCCGAGCTCGCCGCCTGGGTGCGCGCGAACGCCTTTCAGGCGGAGAAGCAGAAGGTGCTGGCGCTGCCAGCCCCCGGAGGCGGCGTCGGTGGCGCGGTTGTCGGGCTGGGCGCTCTGACCTCGCTCGCCGACCTCAAGCTCTGGCACGCGGCGGGGCTGTCGGATCGACTCCCAGCGCAGAAGTACGCTCTTGCAACACCCCTGCCGGTTGCGGCGGCAACTCAGTTCGCGCTCGGGTGGCTCGTAGGGGCGTACCGGTTCAGCCGCTACCGCGCGCCGCCCGCTGCGCCGCGCGCAACGCTGGTCGCCCCACACGGAGCGGACATTTCTTATGTGGAAGCAGCAGCTTCGGCAACATCCTTCGCGCGAGATCTCATCAATACCCCCGCCAACGACCTGGGCCCCGCGGAGCTCGCGCAGGCCGCCGCGGGTCTGGCGGCGCGCTTCGGGGCATCGCTCGAGGTCACCGTTGGCGAGGCCCTGAAAGGCAGCCGCTACCCACTTATATACGCGGTGGGGGCGGGCAGCCCGCGCGAGCCGAGGCTCATCGATCTGCGCTGGGGCGGTCGCGGTCCGCGGGTCACGCTGGTCGGCAAGGGTGTTTGCTTCGACAGCGGCGGTCTCGACATCAAGCCCTCCAGCGGCATGCTGCTCATGAAGAAAGACATGGGCGGCGCGGCGTGCGTGCTTGGCGTCGCGCAGTTGCTCATGCAGCTGAACGCGCCCATCCAGCTGCGTGTATTGATTCCGGCCGTGGAGAACAGCGTTGATGGTCACTCGTTCCGGCCGGGAGACGTCATCGGTTCGCGCAAAGGCATCACGGTTGAGATCGGCAATACGGACGCGGAAGGGCGCCTCGTGCTCGCCGACGCGCTGGCTGAAGCGGACGCCGAAAAGCCGGATCTGCTGATCGATCTCGCAACGCTCACCGGCGCTGCGCGGGTCGCGCTCGGCCCCGAGTTGCCGGCGGCCTATTCGACGGATGCCGCCCTGCTGGCGGCGCTTCGGGAAACCGGAGACGAAGAGGCCGACCCGGTGTGGCCGATGCCGTTGTGGGCAGGCTACGACGATGAGTTTTCCAGCAAGATCGCCGACATCGGCAACGTGTCGGCGTCCGCGCTTGCCGGCTCGCCGATCGCCGCACTCTTTCTGAAACGGTTCGTGACGGCGACGCCACGCTGGTTGCACGTGGATCTGTTCGCGTGGAATCCCAAAGAGCGGCCGGGCCGGCCCGTCGGTGCGGAAGCGCAGTGCGTGCGCAGCGTGTACCGTCTCATCCGCGCGCGTTGTGGATGATCCAGCGATCGCGTCCGAACTTCGACAGGCATTACGTGTCTTGCTACGTTCACAGGATGGCTGTCGTGGCTCCGGACCGGTGCGATCGTGCTTTGCTCGCGTTCGCGGGTGCTAACCTTGGCTGTAGCGCTGGCCATAACGATTCGTAGCCGACCCGCGCAGCACGACCCCCGGGGTTCATGTTTTGCGTTTGACCGTAACGTGCGCCGCGAGCGCCGCCGGTGGGAATGTCTTTATCTGATGCGAAGAGATCTGCAGCGATGACAGGCGACGGCCGAGCCCCGAAGAAGACTGCGAAACGCGCCGCGAAGAAGGCGGCTGGACAGTCGGCCAGAAAGCCGGCACGCAAGCGTGCGGGCGGCGGCGCCGCGCGGCCGAAGGCATTCGACAAGCGCGAGTACTCGGGGCTGGTCGTAGATGGGCTGAAGCAGGCCCCGGCGCGCGCAATGCTGCGGGCCGTGGGATTTCAGGAAGCGGACTTCGCGCGGCCGCAGATCGGCATCGCCTCCACATGGGCGAATCTCACGCCGTGCAACATGCACATCAACGAGCTCGCGCGCGAAGCCGTGGCGGGCGCGGATGCGGCCGGCGCCAAGGGCGTGCTCTTCAACACCATCACGGTGTCCGACGGCATCTCGATGGGCTCGCCCGGCATGCGCTACTCGCTGGTGTCGCGCGAAGTGATCGCGGACTCCATCGAGACGGTGGTCGGCGCGCAGGGCTTTGACGGCTTCGTCGCCATCGGCGGTTGCGACAAGAACATGCCCGGCTGCGCCATGGCGATTGCCCGCCTCAACCGGCCGGCCGTGTTCGTCTATGGCGGCACCATCCGGCCCGGCGGGCAGCGCCGCGATATCGTTTCCGTATTCGAGGCCGTCGGCGCGCGCGCCGCCGGCAAGATTTCCGATGCGGAGCTCCTCGATGTCGAGCGCACCGCGATTCCAGGCGCCGGCAGCTGTGGCGGCATGTACACGGCGAACACCATGGCCGCGGCGATCGAGGCGATGGGCCTGTCGCTGCCGAACAGCTCCGCACAGGAAGCCCTGAGCGATGCCAAGCGCGCGGACAGCCGCCGTGCAGGTGAAGCCGTAGCGAAGCTTCTCGATCTCGGCATCCGCCCGCGGGACATCCTCACGCGCAAGGCGTTCGAGAATGCGGTCACCATGACGATCGCGCTGGCGGGCTCGACCAACGCGGTGTTGCACCTGCTGGCGATTGCCCACGAGGCGCGCGTGAAGCTGCGTCTCGATGACTTCACGCGCATCGGCAAGCGCGTTCCGGTGCTCGCCGACGTGCGCCCGAGCGGCCGCTATCTGATGTCCGAGCTCATCGCCGCCGGGGGCATCCAGCCGCTCATGAAAATGCTGCTCGACGCGGGTCTCCTGCACGGCGACTGCATGACCGTAACTGGCCGTACCCTCGCGGAAAATCTCGCGTCGGTGGGAACGTATGTTGCTGGCCAGGACATCGTGAGACCGCTGTCCGATCCGATCAAAAAGGACAGTCATCTCGTCGTGCTCTACGGCAACGTGGCGCCGGATGGCGCCGTCGCCAAGATCACGGGCAAGGAGGGGCTGAGCTTTCGCGGCCCCGCGCGAGTCTTCGATGGGGAGGAGGCCGCTACCCAGGCGATTCTTGCAGGCGCGGTTCGAGCGGGCGACGTCGTCGTCATCCGTTACGAAGGGCCGCAGGGTGGCCCCGGCATGCGGGAAATGCTTAGCCCCACGGGCGCCATCATGGGGCGTGGCCTCGGCGACCGGGTGGCGCTGATAACCGATGGGCGCTTCTCAGGTGGTACACACGGATTCGTCGTTGGACATATCTCTCCGGAGGCCGCGGTCGGCGGTCCGCTCGGACTTTTGCGCAACGGCGATGCGCTCACGATCGATGCGGAGAAACGCCTCATTCACGTGGATGTCAGTGCCGCAGAGTTGCGGCGGCGACGCGCTGCGTGGAAGCCGCGCAAGCCCTTCGCAACTACGGGCGTGCTCGTGAAGTACGCGCGTCTGGTCAGCACTGCATCGACAGGCGCGGTGACCACCCAGGCGGAGCTTTCCACAGGTGGATCACGTGGTTGAGCGCAGTTGTCAGTGCGCAAATCACCGGTTACAGTTGCCAGGCTTCCGTCGATGCAGACGGTGTGCTATCTCGTAAATGTACTCGTCGATGTATAAGCACACCGCAGATGATTTTTTCTCGGGGGATTTTTCGGTAAGTAGTCGCCAACGCACCGGCACCCGTTTGCGGGACCGGCGCGCGTCATAGCTGGAATACGCTTCATAGCTGGAACACATGCCCGCTCACGTACGACACGACAATGCTTTTGCTTCACGACGCGCGATTGTATTCGCCGTCATCCTCGGCCTGCACGTTCTGGCCATCTGGCTCATCGCGAGTGGTCTCGCCCGCAGAATCATCGAGACCGTGGCTCCGCCGATCCAGACTGACATCATCGAAGAGGTGAAGGAGCGCGACACGCCGCCTCCGCCGCCTCCGCCGGAATTCGAACGACCGCCGGTCGAAGTTCCGCCGCCCGATGTCGCCATCGACATCCCGGTCGACACTGCGCCGTCCACCGCCATCACCGATGTGACCGATCGTCCCGTCCCCATGGCACCGCCGCCGCCGCCGGCGCCGAAGAACGTGAAGAAGGCGTCGCTCGCGAAAAATTTCCCGAACACGGAAGACTATTATCCGGCCGCCGCCAAGCGTCTGGGTGAAGAGGGCTCGCCCACCGTCAAGGTGTGCGTGGGCCCGAACGGGAAACTGAGCGAGGACCCGACCATTGCGCAATCTTCAGGCAATGCGCGGCTGGATGAGGGAGCCGTCAAGCTCGCCAAAGCCGGGCGCTACGTTGCGGGCAGCGTAGATGGCGCGCCAACGACCGATTGCCTGAGCTTCCGCGTGAAATTCGAACTGAAGAACTGAACAAACCGAGTATCCAGCCGGGCCCGACGCCCGGCCTTTTTTTTGATCGAGGAATCTATGGAAAACGCAGCACCTGCAGCAAACACCGTCGCAGTCGATAATCCTTATGGGCCGATGCAGCTCTGGAATCAGGGTGGCTACTTTCAGAGAGGCATTCTGCTTCTGCTCATCGCGATGTCATTCGCCTCCTGGTACATCATGCTGACCCGCCTCTGGGATCAGTCGCGACTGAAGAAGTCGGCCCGGATCGTCGAGAAGCAGTTCTGGACCGCTCCGTCCATCAAGGACGGCGTCGAGCGCCTGCCGAAGGGCGACGACTTCCGCCTGATCACCGAAGATGGCCTGCGCGCCGCCGCCCATCATGACGGGCGCCTGACGGACCGCATCGACCTCAACGAGTGGATCACGATGTCGCTGCAGCGTTCGGTTGCACAGGTCAACAGCCGCCTGCAGGCCGGTCTGTCGTTCCTCGCCTCCGTCGGTTCGACTGCGCCGTTCGTCGGTCTGCTCGGCACCGTCATGGGCATCCTGAGCGCCCTCATCAACATCGGTGTCGCCGGCCAGGCGTCCATCGACAAGGTGGCGGGTCCCGTCGGTGAGTCCCTGTACATGACGGCCATCGGTCTCGGCGTCGCGGTTCCCGCGGTGCTCGGCTACAACTGGCTCGTTCGTCGTAACAAGGTGTTGCAGGACTCGGTCGGGAACTTCGCGAGCGACCTTCATGCCTATCTCTTGAGTGGCGCGCGTGTCGGCCAGAGCGAAGCCGCGGTGGCGCGTCCGGCTACTGCTGCGACCCCGGCCGCCGCAGTTCGCAAGTAAGTGTCTTACACTGCCGATGCCCGCGGTCGGCAAGCTCGAGGTAATTGAGACATGTCGATGAAGCCGATGACGGCGGATCCGTTTGTTCCTGCGTCGGACGAGCAAAGCGTGATGTCGGACATCAACACCACGCCCCTCGTGGACGTGATGCTGGTGCTGCTCATCATCTTCCTCATCACCATTCCGGTGATCACGAAGACGGTGCCCGTCTCGCTCCCCAAGGCCGTCAACATTCCGACGCAGACGAAGCCCGAGAACATCACGGTCGCCGTGGATGCCAAGGGCAACATCTACTGGAACGACAGCCTGGTTTCGACGCGTGAGGCGTTGCTCGAGCAGGTGAAGCAGGCGGCAGTGCGCAAGCCACAGCCCGAGCTGCACATCCGTGCGGACAAGGACGCGCGGTATGAGGCGGTGGGGCGTGTGATCTATACCGTCCAGCGGGGCGGCATCATCAAGGTCGGGTTCATCGTCGAGCCGGATCGCGGCTCGTATTCAGCCCCGCCTGCGCAATAAGCGCCCGGGATTGGTCTTCGAGGAGTTAACGAAATGGCAATGAGCGTAGGTGGTGGCGGCGAAGGCGGCGTGATGTGTGAGATGAACACCACGCCCCTGATCGACGTGATGTTGGTGCTGCTCATCATGTTGATCATCACGCTGCCGATCATGACGCACGCGGTCAAGCTCGACATGCCGCGTCCGAACAATCAGCCGCCGCCGGAAGTTCGCCCCGAGGTCATCGACCTCGAGATCGATTTCGACGGTACGGTGGTCTACAACGGTGCGGTGGTCCCGAGCATTGGAACGCTGGAGCAGTATCTGCGTACGGAGGCCGTGAAGGATCCGCAGCCCGAGATTCACTTGCGGCCCGATCGCCGCGCGAAGTACGGGTCGGTCGCCGTCGTGCTGGCCGCTGCCCAGCGCAATCGGATGCAGAAGATCGGCTTCGTGAACACGTCCGAGTTCCGGGATTGAGCCGGACATGTCGTCTTGGGTGAGCGAGTGCGGGTGAACGAGCGAATGAGCATGGTCAAAGTCACATCTATCCTGGTCAAGGCGCTCGCATTGGGGGCAGTCGTGGTCGGCGCGGGCTTCGCGCCGGTCGGACTGAGTGTCGCGGCAGACAAGGACGCCAAACAGGCGCCCAAGGTCAGCAATGCCGCGGCCAAGCCCCTGAAGGCCGCCCAGGAAGCACTGAACGCCAAGAAGTACGACGAGGCGATCGCGAAGCTCAAGGAAGTAGAAGCCCTCTCCGGCAAGAGCCCCTACGATGAATACGTGATGAACGAGCTGCTGGGCGTTGCGTATATCCGCACCAACCAGTACCCGGAGGCCGCGAAAGCGCTCGAGTCCGGGCTCAATTCCGAGTTCATCGATCAGGCCGACGTGCCGAATCGCCTGAAGGCCCTGGCGCAGGTGAACTACCAGATCAAGAACTACGACAAGGCCATCGAGTTCGGCAACCGCGCGGTCAAGGGCGGCTTTGCGGACGACGACATGTACACGCTCGTCGCCCAGGCCTACTACATCAAGGAAGATTACAAGAACGCGCAGAAGTTTCTCGACAGCTACCTCGATACCCAGATCAAGGCTGGCAAGACTCCGAAAGAGCAGACGCTGCAGTTGCTGCTGAGCTCCTCCGTGAAACAGGACGACGCGGACGGCACCACGCGCGCGCTCGAGCAACTCGTCGCCTACTACCCGAAGTCCGAGTACTGGCAGCAGCTGCTGTATTCCATGTTCACGCAGCAGGGCCAGACGGATAAAAGCCTGCTCCACGTGTACCGCCTCGCCTCCGAGGTGGACGTGCTGAAGAAGCCGGACGATTACACCGAGATGGCGCAGCTCGCCATCGAGGCAGGCTCACCGGGTGAGGCCGAGGCCATCCTGGAGAAGGGCATCCAGAAGAACGTGTTCACCGACCCGCGCGTGCTAGACAAGAACAAGCGCCTGCTGGAGTCGGCGAAGAAGCAGGCCGCGACGGACAAGGCGAGCCTCGACAAGGTCGCCGCCGATGCGGCTGCCGCGAAGACCGGTGATAAGGATGTGAGCATCGGGCTCGCCTACATCGGCTATAAGGAATACGAGAAGGCGTACCAGGCCATCCAGCGCGGGCTGTCCAAGCCCGGGGTGCAGAACGATGCGGAGGCGCACCTGCTCCTCGGGATCGCGGCGCTGGGCGCAGGTCATAAGGAAGAAGCCCAGACAGCCTTCAAGGCGGTGAAGGGTGATCCCAAGCTCGAGCGCATCGCCAACCTGTGGAGCCTGCACGCCCGCCAGGCCTGAGCCGGTGCCGCTCCATCGCAGGTTCACGCGCTCTCACTGTCGAGCCTGACGTTCGAGGGCTCAAGTTTCCAAGGCCCGAGTGTTTCGAGGCCTGAATTTTTTCGAGCCTGAGTTCATTGAGGAATAGCCGTATGACGATCAAGGCCGGGGACCGCATGCCTTCGGGCACGCTCAAGACCATGACCAAGGATGGCCCGAAGGATCTCGCCACCGATGAGCTGTTCAAGGGCAAGAAGGTGGTTCTCTTCTCCGTGCCGGGCGCGTTCACGCCCACGTGCGATGCCAAGCACCTGCCCGGGTTCGTGCAGCAGGCCGACCAGATCAAGGCCAAGGGCGTCGACACGATTGCCTGCATGGCCGTGAATGACGTGTTCGTCATGAACGCCTGGGGCAAGCAGTCGAACGTCGGCGACAAAGTGCTGATGCTGGCCGACGGTAACGGCGAATACGCCCGTGCGCTCGGCCTCGAGCTCGACGCGCGCGGCTTCGGCATGGGCACGCGCGGCCAGCGCTTTGCGATCATCGTCGACGACGGTGTCGCCAAAGAGGTCGACATCGAAGCCCCGGGCCAGTTCAAGGTTTCCGCCGCCGAGCATATCCTCGGACAACTCTAAGTCACTGTGCACTCCGTCGAGGACGGCAAATGAAGATCATGTCGAACCCTGTGGCCGCGCTTGCGCTGAGCGCTGTCATCGTCGCTGCTGCCCTTGGCGGCAGCGCTCCCGTCTATTCCGCAGACAAGCCTGCGGTGAGCAAGGTGGCTGCGAAGCCCCTCAAGGCCGCGCAGGATGCGATGAATGCCAAGAAATATCCGGATGCGCTCGCGAAGCTGAAGGAAGTGCAGGCGCTGCCCGGCAAGAGCCCGTACGACGATCACGTCATGAACGTGATGCTCGGCTACATCTACGTGAAGACCTCGCAGTACGCCGATGCCGCGAAGGTGCTCGAGGCGGATCTCGATTCCGGCTTCGTCACGGCAGCGGAAGTCCCGAAGAAAGTGCGTGAGCTCCTGCAGCTGAACTACCAGCTGAAGAACTACGACAAGGTCATTGCCCTCGGTGACCGTGCGGCCAAGGGAGGTTACGCCGACGACGAGATCGATACGTGGGTCGGCCAGGCGTACTACCTGAAGGGCGACTTCAAGGGCGCCGCGAAGTACATCGAGAACGACGTCGCGGCCCAGACGAAAGCCGGCAAGAAGCCGAAAGAGCAGCTGCTGGTGCTGATCCAGAATTCGTGCACGCGCACGAACGACCAGGATTGCCTGCAGCGCACGCTCGAGCGGCTCGTGTCGTTCTACCCGAAGCCGCAGTATTGGCAGGCGCTGGTCGATGCCATGTACAAGGGCGGCTCCGACCAGACCATCTTGCAGGTGTACCGTCTCGCGACGGCGGTAGACGTGTTGAACCGCGCCAGCGACTACACCGAGTTCGCACAGCTCGCGCTCGATAGCGGCTCGCCCGGGGAGGCACAGAGCATTCTCGAGAAGGGCTTCCAGAAGAAGATCTTCACCGACGCGCGCGAGATCAGTAAGAACCAGCGCCTGCTCGAATCCGCCAAGAAGCAGGTTGCCGCAAGTCAGGCGAGTCTGGCCAAGGCGGATGCCGAGGCTGCAGCCGCCGCCAATGGCGACATGGACGTCAAGATCGGCACTGCATATCTCGGCTATCAGCAGTACGACAAGGCGGCGCAGGCCTTTACGCGTGGGCTTACGAAACCCGGTGTTCCCGACCCGGCAGATGCGCGGCTGCTGCTCGGCATCGCCGAGCTTGGCGCCGGTCACAAGGACGAAGCGAAGAAGGCGTTCAAGCAGGTGAAGGGCAATCCCACCCTCGAGCGGCTCGCCAATCTCTGGACGCTGCACGCGCAGGCCTGAAGCGGTGCCCGCACAGATCGATGTGCGGGTCGACGTGCACGTCGATGTTTGGGTGGCCTTCGAAGAGGAGGCCGGCCAGGACGCGCTGCTGAGTGAGTATCGTGCGCTGCTCACGGACGAGGAGCAGCGAACCGAGCAGCGTTTCCACTTCCCTGAAGATCGCCGCCGCTACGTCATCACGCGCGCGCTCGTGCGCACGGTGCTGTCTCGGTACACCGCGGCAATGCCGCCCCAGGACTGGCGCTTCGTGAAGGACGACTACGGCCGTCCTCACGTCGTGCCGGCACAGCGTTCACCGGACCTGCCCAACTTCAATCTCTCGCACTCGCACGGACTCGTCGTCTGCGCGGTGACTCATGCGGAACGGATCGGCATCGATGTGGAGCGGCTGGGCCGCGCTCGGGCGTCCATGGATATTGCCGACCACTACTTCGCGCCCGCGGAAGCAAATGCCCTGCGCGCGTTGCCGGCCGCCCAGCAGAGCGAACGATTCATCCACTACTGGACGCTCAAGGAGTCGTACATCAAGGCGCACGGCAAGGGGCTGGCGATGCCGCTCCGGCAGTTCGCGTTCGACCTGCGCGGCGCGCGCGACCTGGGGCTCGCGTTCGAGCCGCCGTTGGAGGATGAGCCCGCGAATTGGAAGTTCTGGCTCTGGCAGGCCTCCGCGACGCACGTAGCCGCCGTGGCGGTGGCGCGCGCCGAGAACGCGACGCCGCGGCTTCTCATGCGCAGGGTTGTGCCGCTGCGCAGTGAGGCGCCGTTCGAATGCGAAATGCTGCGCGAGTCCGCCTGAGCGCGAAGGGCTTAGAGTCCGAAAAAGCGCCGGGCCGCGCAGGCCGCAGGCGACTTTTTCCAAATCAAAGCAGCCGTTCGATCTCCGGGAGGATCTGGAACAGGTCGCCCACGAGGCCGTAGTCGGCCACCTCGAAGATCGGCGCCTCCGCGTCCTTGTTGATGGCCACGATGGTGCGGGCGTCCTTGATGCCGGTCAGGTGCTGGATCGCACCCGAGATGCCGATGGCGATGTACAGCTCCGGGGCGATGATCTTGCCCGTCTGCCCCACCTGCAGGTCGTTCGCCGCGTAACCCGCGTCCACGGCCGCACGAGAAGCCCCGACAGCGGCGCCGAGCTTGTCCGCGAAACGGTACAGCAGCTTGAAGTTCTCGGCGCTGGCGAGCGCACGGCCGCCCGAGACGACGCGCCGGGCGGTCTGCAGGTCCGGGCGGTCCGACTTGGCGGCCGAAACCGAGACGAACTGGGTGTGGGTGGGGAGGGTGACAGACAGGGCCACGGTCTCGATCGGCGCCGAGCCCCCCGTGCCGGCCGCGGAAT
>FTEO01000827.1_pt1 | contig 13828 bp, 14 predicted proteins | sample 1640211 | NCBI WGS metagenome assembly FTEO01 (sample SAMEA3914816, study PRJEB12502) | metagenome | biome: forest; material: soil | place: USA | collected 2011-09-16 | depth 0.3 m | reverse complement strand
GTCACCGATCATGCGCTGGGTGTCGAAGTAGCGGATGTTCGGTGACCTCGCGAACGGCGAGATCTGCCTCGCCATCGGCTACAACGGCGACATTCTCCAGGCGCGCGATCGCGCCGTGGAGAACAAGACCAACCAGGAAGTGGCGTACTTCATTCCGAAGGAAGGCACCATCATCTGGTTCGACAGTTACCTCGTGCCGAAGGACGCGCCGCATCCGAAGAATGCGCATGCGTTCATCAACTACATGCTGCGTCCTGAAGTCATCGCGGCGGTGAGCAACAAGGTGAACTACGCGAACGGCAACGCGGCCGCGTCCCAGTATGTGAACAAGGAAGTGCTGGATGACCCGAACGTCTACCCGCCGCAGGAAGTGAAAGTGAAGCTCGTGCCGGACCTCGCCGACACCGAGGAGACCACGCGGATCATGACTCGCGGCTGGCAGAAGTTCACGACAGGGAAATAAGCGCCCGACATGGCTGCGCGCGCGGAGGAGCGGAAAGCACCGTGGAAAGATCCACGCGCGCAGCCTTACATCCGCATCGATGACGTCAGCAAGAAGTTCGGCGACTTCGTCGCGGTCAACGATGTCTCGCTGAGCATCTATCAGGGCGAGATCTTCTGTCTCCTTGGCGGTTCCGGTTGCGGCAAGACCACGCTTCTGCGCATGCTCGCCGGCTTCGAAGTGCCGAGCGAGGGCCGCATCTTCATCGATGGCCAGGACATGGCCGGCGTGCCGCCCTACAAACGGCCCGTGAACATGATGTTCCAGTCCTACGCGCTGTTCCCGCACATGACGGTGGAACAGAACGTCGCGTTTGGCCTGAAGCAGGAAGGCGCACCGAAGTCCGAGATCGTGACGCGCGTCGCCGATATGCTCGCCATGGTGAAGCTGCAGGATTTCGCAAGGCGCAAGCCGCACCAGCTCTCGGGCGGCCAGCGGCAACGCGTGGCGCTGGCGCGTTCGCTCATCAAGCGCCCGAAGCTGTTGCTGCTCGATGAGCCTCTCGGTGCGCTGGACAAGAAACTCCGCGAGCACACGCAGTTCGAGCTCGTGAACATTCAGGAGCGGCTCGGCGTCACGTTCGTGGTCGTCACGCACGACCAGGAAGAAGCCATGACGCTGGCCTCGCGCATCGGCGTGATGAACCAGGGGCGCATCGTGCAGGTCGGCACACCGCACGAAATCTACGAATTCCCCAGCACGCGCTTCGTCTCGGAATTCATCGGCAACGTGAACATGTTCGAAGGGCTCATCGTCGAAGACGAGCCGGGGCACGTGGTCATCGATTCGCCGGAGCTCGGCGGCACCCTCTACGTGGGCCACGGTGTGAGCGCGGCACCGGACGCCACGGTGTGGGCGGCCATCCGGCCTGAAAAAATGCTGTTGTCTCGCCATGCGCCCGATGCTCGCGTGAATGCTGCGCAGGGCGTCATCAAGGAAATCGCCTACATGGGCGACATGTCGATCTATCTCGTGCAGCTCGATACCGGCAAGACGGTCCGCGTCACACAGCCGAATACGCATCGCCACGCCGCTGAATCGCCGCTCACGTGGGATGAACGCGTGTGGATCAGCTGGCACGAGTCGAGCGCGGTCGTGGTCACCGAGTGATCTAAGGCTCAACACACCGCCACGTCATGGCCATCAGCCACGTTCCACTGGGTCAGCGCATCAGCTCGGGACTCGAGCATCTGCTGCAGCTCGTCGTAGCCTGTCCGCCGGTTCGCTGGTCGCAGAACGTGTTGCGCCGGAAGGGCATCGGCGGCCGCTCCGTCGTCATTGCAATCCCGTGGGTGTGGCTGCTGTTCTTCTTTCTGATCCCGTTCGTCATCGTTCTGAAGATCAGCTTCGCGGACACGCGGCTCGGCGTGCCGCCCTACACACCGCTGTTCGAATGGGTCGGCACGCAGTACCTGCAGTTCAAGCTCAGCTTCGCGAACTACGCGTTCTTCGGGGAAGACTCGCCGTATTTCCCCGCGTTTCTGAGCTCGTTGAAGGTGGCGGGTATTTCGACCGTGTTCTGCCTGCTCCTCGGCTACCCCATGGCCTACGGCATCGCGCGAGCGAATGCGAGCTGGCGAAACACGCTGCTGCTGCTGATCATCCTACCGTTCTGGACATCATTCCTCGTGCGCGTGTATGCGTGGATCGGGCTGTTGCGGAACAACGGTCTCATCAACAACACGCTGATGGCGCTCGGCATCATCCACGAGCCCATCGTGATGATGCAGACGGACTTCGCCATGTACATCGGCATCGTGTATTCGTATCTGCCGTTCATGATCCTGCCGCTGTACTCGAACCTGGAAAAGCACGACAACACGCTGCTCGAAGCGGCGGTAGACCTGGGCGCCACGCCGTTCCGCGCGTTCACGCGCATCACGCTGCCGTTGTCGATGCCCGGCGTCATCGCGGGCTCGATGCTCGTATTCATTCCGGCTGTGGGGGAGTTCGTCATCCCGCGCCTTCTGGGCGGCACGGATTCGCTGATGATCGGCCGTGTGCTGTGGGACGAATTCTTCAGCAACCGGGACTGGCCGAAAGCGAGTGCCGTCGCCATCTCGCTGCTGCTCGTGCTCGTGCTGCCCATCATGGTGTTCCAGTATTACCAGGCCCAGGAAACGGGCGGGAGCACGCGCAAGTGAATCAGCGGCGTTCCTGGTTTCTCCTCACCGTGCTCGTGCTGGGCTTCGCGTTCCTGTACATCCCGATTCTTTCGGTGGTCGCGTATTCGTTCAACGAATCGCGGCTCGTCACGGTGTGGGGCGGGTTCTCCACGAAGTGGTATGGCGTGCTGTTCGACGACCACCAGATGCTGTCGGGCGTCTGGCTGAGCCTGCGCATCGCCTCGGTCACGGCGACGGGCGCCGTCATCATCGGCACGCTTGCGGGGCTGGTCCTCGCGCGGTTCGGCAAGTTTCCCGGGCGCACGATGCTGAGCGGCATGGTCACCGCGCCGCTCGTGATGCCAGACGTCATCACGGGCCTGTCGCTGCTGCTGCTGTTCGTGGCGCTGGCTCCGCTGCCGTTCGTGCCGGACCAGCGCGGTTTCAGCACCATCGCCATCGCTCACATCACGCTCACGCTTTCTTATGTCACCGTCGTCGTGCAGTCCCGCCTTTCCACCATGGATGAATCCCTGGAGGAGGCTGCGATGGACCTCGGCGCCCGGCCGGCCAAGGTGTTTCTGCTCATCACCCTGCCGATCATCGCGCCTGCCATCCTGTCGGGGTGGTTGCTTGCCTTCACGCTTTCGCTGGATGATCTCGTGATTGCGAGCTTTACGGCCGGGCCTGCGACCAACACGCTGCCGATGATGATCTTTTCCAAGGTGCGCCTCGGCGTTACGCCGGAGATCAATGCGCTCGCCACCCTGATGGTGACCGTGGTAACAGTGTTCGTCATGGGCGCCGGCATCCTGATGGCACGGCAGGAAAAGACGCGCCAACGCGACGTGCAGATGGCCCAGGCCACGGCGGGCGTCATGGCGCCGCGCTCGTGAAATCCCTCGTGGAATCCCTGGGTCCTCGGGCATGACGGGTCAGCAAGACACATGAGCATTCTCGGCATCGACGTTGGCGGCTCCTCGATCAAGGGCGGCCTGGTGGACGTGGGGGCCGGGCGGTTGCTCGGGGACATCCTGCATGTTCCGACGCCCAAGCCCTCATCCCCCGCCGAAGTGATGAAGCAAGTCGCGGTGCTCGGGCGGCAGTTGCCGGGCGCAACCGCGGCGGGTTTCGCGTTTCCCAGCGTGGTGCAGCACAACGTTGCGCGTACCGCTGCCAATGTGGATTCGTCGTGGATCGGCACGGACGGAGCGGCGCTCGCGAGCGGCACACTTGGCATTCCCACCGTGTTTCTGAACGACGCGGATGCCGCGGGCCTTGCCGAGATGCGCTGGGGAGCGGGCCGGGACACGCAAGGCACCGTGATCATGCTGACCTTCGGCACGGGCATCGGCACCGCGCTGTTCATCGACGGCAGGCTGGTCCCCAACACCGAGTTCGGGCATCTGGAACTGAACGGCGGCGATGCGGAAGCGTGGGCGTCCGCGCGCGTGCGCACCGAGCAGAATCTGGATTTCCCGGCCTGGATCGAGCGCGTGAACGAATACCTGCACGCCATCCAGGCCCTGTTCTGGCCGGACGTCTTCATTCTGGGCGGTGCCGTCAGCGAGCGGTTCGACGAGTTCGCCCCGCTGCTGCGCTCGCAGGCCAGAATCCGCCCGGCGCACTTCGCCAATCAGGCGGGCGTCATGGGCGCCGCCCTCGCTGCGGCCGAGCGACTCGGTCAGTCATAGCGTCCGGCGCTACCGCGCCGCTAGACTCCTGACGCATCCATCTGAATCGATTGAGGCCCATGCCTTTCAAGAGCAAGCTTCCCGAGGTCGGTACGACGATCTTCACCGTCATGTCACGCCGCGCGCGCGAGCTGGGCGCGCTCAATCTCGGCCAGGGATTCCCGGACTACGACATCGACCCGCGGCTCACCGAGCTCGTGGGCGAAGCCATGAGCGAAGGCCGTAATCAGTACGCGCCCATGGAGGGGACCCTCGAGCTGCGCGAACAGATTGCGATCAAGCTCGCGGCTTCCTACGGAGTCGCGGTCAGCCCTGAATCCGAGGTGACGGTCACGCTGGGCGCAACGGAGGCGCTCTATTGCGCAATTCAGGCGCTCGTGGGTCCCGGCGACGAAGCCATCGTCTTCGATCCCGCGTACGACTCATACGATCCCGCCGTGCGGCTCGCCGGTGCTGCGTGCGTGCACATTCCCCTGATGCCGCCCGCGTTTCCGTACGACTGGAATCGAGTTGCAGCGAGCATCACGGATCGCACGCGGCTCATCATCATCAATTCGCCTCACAATCCGGCGTGTACGGTGGCCACGGCCGCGGATCTCGACGCGCTCGCCGAGGTGATTCGCGGCCGAAACATCTACGTGCTGTCGGACGAAGTGTACGAGCACGTGCTGTACGACGGCCGCGAGCATACGACCGTGCTTGCGCATCCGGAGCTGCAGGAAAAAAGCTTCGCCGTCTTCTCGTTCGGCAAGACGATGCACGCGACCGGGCTGCGCATTGGATACAGCGTCGCGCCGGCTGAGCTGACGCGCGAGCTGCGCAAAGTTCATCAGTTCAACACGTTCAGCATCGCGCATCCGCTGCAGCACGCCATCGCGAGGTATCTCGTCGAGAAGCCGGACTCCTGGCGGGGCTTGCCTGCGTTCTTTCAGGCCAAGCGGGATCGAGTGCGCGTGGCGCTCGAGGAAACGCCTTTCAGGCTGCCGCCCGCTGCAGGCACGTATTTCCAGTTGATCGACTACAGCGCCATCTCTCAAGCCGGCGACGTGGCGTTTGCCGAGCGGCTGCTCACGGAGGCGGGCGTCGCCACCATTCCGCTCTCGCCGTTCTACAAGGAGCCGCCGGTGCTCAACGTGCTGCGGCTCTGTATCGCCAAGCGGGATCAGACGCTCGACGACGCCGTGGCGCGTCTGCAGGCCTTCGCGAACGGCCTGGTCGCCGAAACCGATCGATGAATCGACTGTCCGCCGGGAACCTTGCACCATGAATCTTCGGGTCACGCTCGTTCAGCAATCCCTCGCGTGGCACGACGCCGCCGCCAATCGCACGCATTTCGATGCACTGCTGGCGCCGCTTGCAGGACGGACGGACGTCGTCGTGCTGCCGGAGATGTTCCCCACGGGCTTCAGCATGGAAGTGGAGAAGCTCGCGGAGCCCGTGAACGGGCCCACCGTCGAGTGGCTTGCCGCCAAGGCGAGGGAGCTGAACGCGGCCATCACGGGCAGCCTCATCACGAAAGAGGGCGACAGCTACTACAACCGCATGATGTGGATCACGCCAGGTGCGCCGCCCCAGCACTACGACAAGCGTCACCTGTTTCGCATGGCCAACGAGCATCATCACTTCGCGCCGGGCACCGAGCCGCTGAGCGTGGAGTGGCGCGGCTTCCGCATCTGCCCGATGGTCTGCTACGACCTGCGCTTTCCGGTGTTCAGCCGCCGCCGCCCCGAGCTCGAGTACGACCTGCTCCTCTACGTTGCGAGCTGGCCGGGTGTTCGCCGCAATGCATGGCGCGCATTGCTGAAGGCTCGCGCTATCGAGAATCTGTCTTTCGTGGTCGGCGTGAATCGCATTGGCCGGGATGGCAACGACATCGACTACACCGGCGATAGCGTGGCGCACGATTTTCTGGGCGACCCGCTCGCGGATCTGCTTGCCGAGTCGGCCGTGACCACCGTGGAGCTTGACCGCACCGCGTTGCGCGCGTTCCGCGACCGGTTTCCCGCGCACCTCGATGCCGACCGGTTTACCCTGCAGCCATGAAGAAGCCCACTCGCGTCAATCATCCGCCGCGTGTCGACCTCGCGCCCGACAACCACCCGGTCGTCGCGCCGATCTATCAGACCGTCAAGTTCGAGTTCGATTCGCTGGATGAGACCATGAAGAACCTGCGCGGCGAGCGCCCGGGGTTCTTCTATACGCGTGCGTCCAACCCCACGACGCGGCAACTCGAGCTCACGCTCGCGGAATTGCAGGGACGGGAGGATTGTCTCGTCACCGCTTCGGGCGTGGGCGCCATCGCGCAGACGCTGTTCGCGCTCACGAAGCAGGGCGATCACGTCATCTGCTTCGTCGAGACGTACAACCCGAGCCGCTATCTCATCCGCCGCCTGCTCGGGCGCTTCGGTGTGACGAACACGATGCTGTCCATCGAAGACATCGAAGGCGTTGAGCGTGCGCTTGCCGCACATCCCGCCACGAAGCTCGTGTTCTTCGAGAGTCCCACCAACCCGGTCACCAAGATCGCGGACATCACCGCCATCACGAAACTGGCGCGGGCGAAGAATGTGCTCACGGTCATGGACAACACGTTCGCCGGTTTTCATCAGCACGGCGAGTTCGACGTGGACGTGTTCGTGCACAGCCTCACGAAATATGCTTCCGGTACCGGGGACGTCATGGGCGGCGCAGTGATCGCTCGCCAGGAGCTGATCCGCTCGATGCGCACGGACTTCGGTGCGATGGGCGGCTCGCTTGATCCGCACGCCGCGTTCCTCATTCAGCGCGGCCTCAAGACGTACTTCGTGCGCTACCGCGAGCAGTGCAAGAGCGCGATGCGAATCGCAGAGTTGCTGGAAGCGAGTCCGCTCGTAGAGCGCGTGCACTATCCCGGCATTCCCACGCATCCTCAGTATGCGTTGGCCAATGCGCAGATGAAGGAGTTCGGGAGCATCGTCACGTGCGACTTCAAGGGTGGGCAGGCAGTCGGCGATCGATTTGCCGAGGCCCTGAAGCTGTTCGCGCTCACGGCGAGCCTCGGGTCGACTGAATCTCTGGTCGTGGCGCCGCAGATGATGCGCGGGCGCGATCTAACGGCCGAACAGCTGCGCATGTCTGCCGTCACGGAAGGCACGGTGCGGCTGTCCATCGGTCTCGAAGATATCGACGATCTCATCGAAGACGTCAACCAGGCTCTCGCCGCCGCATCTTCCTAGCGCCTCCGCTCGCTGACTTCGTATTTCTGTACGAAACCAGCGGGCATGCGGGATTACCGCACCCTCGCCATCCGCGAATATCCGCTCCGCCGGCAGGAGGTCGCCGCTTCCCGTGGCGACAAAATGTAACTACAATGCGGAGACGCGCGTGATTTTCGAATGGGACGAGCGCAAGCGCCAGGAGAATGTGCACAAGCACGGTTTCGACTTCGTCGATTGCGCGGCGGTGTTTGCAGGTCCTTTGGTCATCGTCGCGGACGTGCGGTTCGACTATGCAGAGTCCCGGTCTCGGGCAATGGGTTTGTTGGGCGATCGCGTGGTTGCCGTCGCATACGCAGAGTTGGGTGAGACGGTCCGTGTGATCTCCATGAGAAAGGCTTCCAAGCGTGAGCAAGCGTCCTTCATCGAAACACTCCGTGACTGACTGGGCGCGCATCGATCGCATGCGGGATGAAGATATCGATTTTTCCGATATCCCCGAGACAACGGCGGAGGAGTTCGCGAAGGCCGCCGTGCGCATGGGAATCCGGGGTCCGCTGCTCAAAGAGCAGATCACGCTACGCCTGGATGCAGACGTGCTCGCATGGTTCCGTGCGCGTGGTAAAGGCTACCAGACGCAGATCAACGCATTGCTCCGGGCGTACAGGGATGCGCATGTCAAAGAGGCGCACACGAAAAACGTGCGTGCCAAGAAACGCGCGACGCGCCGCGGCTAGTGCCGCGTCAGCATCAATCCAGCGCCTCGTTGATCAAATGCGCCAGGCGCACGCCGGCGAGCGCCACACGTTCCTGAGCGAGCTTCTTCGCATTTGCCTTGTACGAAGCCGTCAGGACGTAAGGGCCCGCGCCGTCCCCGATGGGTGATTGATAGACGTCGCTCTGCGCGAGCGCGAAGCTCTCGTCGAGCCACGCCTTCTCATCGTCAATGGCGGCCGCAGCAGCATCCGGTGCGGGCAACGCTGCGCCGGCAGTGCGGGCGCTCGCTACGCTGGTGTCCGTGCCCAGCGCATCGTCCCAGACCACATGCAGGTTCTGCTTGCCTTGTGTGCAGGCGCTCGGACACGTGCTGACGCCTTGCCCGCCGCGATCACCGTCTGGCGCCGCCTTCGTGAAACGGGCCGTAGAATGGAGCGGCTGGTGCGCGTCTCCCACGAGATGAATCAGCCACGCGAGGTCGTACGACTTGAGAGCTGCGCTAGCGGAGGCGGACGCGAGTTTGAGTCGGAACGCGTGAATCTGCGTCTGGATGTTCGGCACCACGGGCTCCTTGAGCGGCGTGTTGTCCGGCGAGAACGGGAAGTTGATGTAGTGCCAGTACCGGTGCCGCAGGATGTCCGCATAGCCGACGTTGCGCGCGGCCTTCGGGCCGTCCACCGTATCGCCGTCGTCGGTGTAGTGATCATCGGCTTTGATGTCGTCCGGCCAGGTTGCGGCGCGGATGAAGGCCGTCTCGTCGCGACGCGCCTCGGCGACGCCCTTGGTCCAGGTGTCGTAGTCGGGGTTGCGCTTGAGAAGCGCCGCCGCCTTTTGCTTCGCAGCGGCATCGAGGTGCTGCCAGGCCACGGCCGCCACCGTCATGTGACCGAAGCTGTCCCACGCGAAGGCGGGGCCAGTGGTCAGCAGGGCGAGGCAGGAGCCGGCGATCAGTGCGGTACGCATCAGGAAACGGACCTCCCATCTTTCGGGGATGATGGCGCATCTGCATGACGCGCGCATGGCGCGTCCGCTTCGTTAGAATGTGCGGATGTCTCGAACCCTGACAAAAACACCGGCGGCAGATGGTTTCTGGATGCCCGCCGAATACGAGCGGCACGCCGGCACCTGGATGCTGTGGCCGGAGCGGCCGGACAACTGGCGCAACGCTGCGGACCCTGCCCAGCGGGCGTTCGTCGAGGTGGCTCGCGCAATCTCGCGGTTCGAGCCCGTGACGGTCGGTGTCTCGGCGCGATTCTTCGAGAGCGCGCGCGGCCTTCTGCCGCCGCACATCCGCGTGGTCGAGATGTCGCACGATGACTGCTGGACGCGCGACGTCGGCCCCACGTTCGTCGTGAACGAAAGCGGCGACGTGCGCGGTGTGGACTGGCGTTTCAACGCCTGGGGCGGCGACAACGGCGGCCTGTACAAGCCGTGGGATCAGGACGAGCTGGTCGCGCCGAAGGTGCTCGAGATCGAGGGCCGGGACCGGTACGCGGCAAAGATCATCAACGAAGGCGGCGCCATCCATGTGGATGGGGTGGGCACCGCGCTCGTCACCGAAGAGTGCCTGCTCAACGCGAACCGCAATCCGAGCATGAGCCGCGGGCAGATCGAGGCCGTGCTTCGTGCGTATCTCGGTGTGAGCACTGTGGTGTGGCTCGGCAAAGGCGTGTTCAACGACGAGACCGACGGCCACGTCGACAACCTGGCGTGCTTCGTTCGCCCGGGCGTGGTGTGCCTCACGTGGACGGACGACACGCGCGATCCTCAGCACGCCATCTCGCTCGATGCGTGGGAGCGGTTGAACGACGCGCGGGATGCACGAGGGCGACGCTTCGCAGTGCACAAGCTGCCCGCGCCAGGCCCGTTGCATATGACTCCCAGGGAAGCGAAGGGTCTCGTGCGGCACCGGGGCACGAAGCCGCGGCCCGCCGGCAATCGACTCGCCGGCAGTTACGTGAACTTCTACATTGCAAACGGCGGGGTGGTGATGCCGCTGCTCGACGCGCGTACTGATCGTGTGGCGGCCGCGACGCTGCGCAAACTGTTTCCGCGTCATCGGGTCATCGGTGTGCCGGCACGAGAAGTGCTGCTGGGTGGCGGCAACATCCACTGCATTACCCAGCAGGTCCCGGCGGCGGGGCTCGAGCGCACCAAACCGTGAGCAAAAAGACAACCGGTAACGACCTGGTTCGCGAGCTGCTGGCGAAACCCGGCAAGAGCGTCAATCTGCGGGATAAAGACGCCGCCCAGACGTTCGGCTGGAACCAGGCCGACGCCGAGCGTGCGCTGGATCAAAACCTCAAGCGGATGGTGGATCTCCAGTACAAACTCTATGCAGATGGCCACTTCGCCGTGCTCATCCTGCTGCAGGGCATCGACGCCGGCGGTAAGGACGGCACCATCCGCCACGTGATGACGGCCTTCAACCCGCAGGGCTGCACCGTCACGTCGTTCAAGGCGCCGACCTCGGAAGAGCTGAAGCACGACTACCTGTGGCGCGTGCACGCGAACGTGCCGCGGCGCGGTGAAGTGGGCGTATTCAATCGCTCCCACTACGAAGACGTGCTCGTCGTGCGCGTCGACAAGCTCGTGCCGAAAGAAGTGTGGAAACGGCGGTACGACCAGATCAACGATTTCGAACGCATGCTGACCGAGAACAACGTGCGCGTGGTGAAGTGCTTCCTGCAGATCAGCAAGGAGGAGCAGCGGGTGCGGTTGGAGGAGCGGCTGCGCGAGCCGACGAAGCAGTGGAAGTTCGACCTCGAAGACCTCGCCAAGCGCAAGCAGTGGCAGGAGTACCAACGCGCGTTCGAGGATGCCCTGACCCGATGCAGCACGGAGTGGGCGCCGTGGTACGTGATCCCCGCGGACCGGAAGTGGTTCCGGAACCTGGCGGTTTCACAAATCTTGACGAACGAGCTCGAGAAGCTGCCCCTACAATTTCCGAAGCCGGCTTACGATCCGGCGAAGATCCGCATTCGCTAGGGTTGGTATGTGCCCCGCGGGCCGCCGCGGGTTCATCGACGGTTCCACATATCACGGACCTCATCGGCAACGATTCAAGGAACTTGAGACGCAGTGCGTCGGTGTGCGCCGACACGCATCCTGCGGTGGGAACTTCAGCTATTGTCGGCAGCCATACGGGTGTCCGCTTCGCCCGTCGGAGCGTAGGTTCACGTGTACACAGGTCGCTTCCGCTGTCTGGCTCTTGCAGCCCTTCTGCCGTTCGCCCTCGCGGCGTGCGGCGGCACTCCCACCATGGCCGACGCTATGGCCCACGCCAACAGCAGCCAGTGCGTCGAGCAGATTACGCTCAGCCTGGCGCCCGGCTTCGTCCGCACGGGCAAGCTTGTCGGGGAGCTGTCGAATGGCGCGGATGTGAAGCTCGAATACCTGCGCTCCGCGAGCCCCAACCTGTTCGTCTTCATGCTGACGGCCAAGGGAAAAGACCCCGGCTGTTCGCACGCGCTCGGGCGCCTGCGGCTCGATTCGCGCGTACGTTTCGCGGAGGTCGACCGGCGCCGGACGCAGTTCGATGCGGCCCGATGACAGCCCGATAACACTCTGCCGAGGAAGCGGGACCATGCGCTCGATTGCCGTAACCCTGATCAGCCTCGCAGTGGCCACGCTCGCCACCGCCCAAGCCGGCGCCGCCGAATACAACCCCGCCCAGAATCGACCGGGAGCGGAAGCGGAACCTGCCGTCGAGCGGTTCATCGTCAAGCTGCGTTCGAGCAGTCAGGCACGCCTGCAGGTGCAGGGAAGCCAGACCGGCGAATCCGCCAGCACCAACACTACGACGACGACTACTACGACCACGGCGGCGGCATCCGACCGCGTGCGCGCACTCGCAGGTCGAGTGCAGGCCACGTTGAATTCGGCGCGTGGAATCGGTCCTAATCTGCAAGCGATGCACGTGACGCCTGTCGTGCGCGGCGAGCGAATGGAAGCGATGCTCGCACGGCTGAAAGCGGACTCGGACGTGGAGTACGCCGTGCCTGATCGGCGCGTGTATGCGCACTCGACGACCTCCAACGATCCGCTCGCGGCAGGCCAGTGGTATCTGCAGGCAACCGAAGCCAGCGCGATCAACGCGATTGGTGCGTGGGACATCACCACCGGCAGCAACAACATCGTCATCGCTGATATCGACACCGGCGTCCGCGCCGATCACCCGGATTTAGTCGGACGACTGCTCCCGGGCTACGACTTCGTATCGGCGGACCCGAATGGCACCTTCTTCACGGCGAATGACGGCGACGGGCGGGATGCGGATTCGTCGGATCCCGGTGACTGGATTACCTCGGTTGAAACCACGGCTCACAGCAGCTGCGGCAGCTCCGCTGCCAACAGTTCCTGGCACGGCACGCGCGTCCTGGGAATTATCGGCGCAGCCACGAACAACGCCGTCGGCGTTGCCGGTGTGACCTGGAGCTCGAAGCTCCTTCCGGTGCGAGCGCTCGGCAAGTGCGGAGGCTATAACTCTGACGTGCTCGCCGGGATGAACTGGGCCGCAGGTGTAGATGTGCAGGGCGTGCCTCACAACGCGAATCCGGCGCAGATTCTCAACATCAGCCTGGGTGGCGAGGGCTCTTGCGACAGTGCGAGTGCCGACGTCGTCAGTACGCTTGCCTCGAATGGCGTGCTCATCGTCGTCTCCGCGGGCAATGAAGGCGGTCCGGTCGACTCGCCAGCCAACTGTCCGGGTGCCATGGGCGTTGCCGGTCTGCGCCATGCCGGAACGAAAGTGGGATTCAGCAGCCTGGGGCCGGAGATTGCGCTCGGTGCTCCGGGCGGCAATTGCGTCAACACGAATAACGGCCCGTGCCTGTTTTCCATCGATACGACGTCGAACGCCGGCACAACCGTGCCGGGTGCCAACATCTACACGAGCCAGCTGATCATCAACGTTGGCACCAGCTTCTCCGCGCCGATCGTATCGGGCATTGCCGGGCTGATGCTGGCCGTCAATGGCAATCTCAAATCCACGCAGCTGATTGCACGTCTCAAGGAAGGCGCGACGAAGCCGTTCCCCATCTCGACTGATACGACCATTCCAACGTGCCACGTCCCGACCAGCGCGACAGACTTGCAGGCCGTGGAATGCAACTGCACGACAAGTACGTGCGGTGCCGGCATGGCAAACGCGCTTGGTTCGGTGAACGCAGCCCTGCGCCCCATCGCCGTGATATCACCTCCGGGCTCCGCGGTTGCGGGGAGCACTCTCGCACTGAACGGCGGTGCCAGCACCGCTGCAAACGGCCACCAGATATCGTCGTACACATGGACGGTGGGTGGCGATACGATCAGCAGCGGCTCGACCGCCACGGTCATGGTTCCAACGACGGGCAGCACCAAGGCGTGCCTGATCGTGGTGGACGACACCGGCAAGAAAGATACGGCCAAAATCGTCGTTTCGCCGACGAGCAGCGTCATTTCCCTCGTGCCGAACGACGGCACGATTGCCTGCCTGCCGCAAGTCACCGTTGCAGCGAGCGATGCCAGCGCCTCGGAGGCTGCCGGCAGCCCCGGCGCTTTCACGTTCACGCGTACTGGAGATGCTTCATCGCCGCTAAGCGCGACCATTGGCATGAGCGGCACCGCCGTCAACGG
>FTEO01000453.1_pt1 | contig 13898 bp, 11 predicted proteins | sample 1640211 | NCBI WGS metagenome assembly FTEO01 (sample SAMEA3914816, study PRJEB12502) | metagenome | biome: forest; material: soil | place: USA | collected 2011-09-16 | depth 0.3 m | reverse complement strand
GTCGATGACTTCATGTACCCGGATCGCATCGTCGTCGGCGGCGTAGATGACCGCAGCCGCGAAGTGCTGCAATCACTCTACGCCGCATGGCCCGATGCGCCGCGCGTGCTGACGAATCCGTCCACCGCGGAAATGATCAAGTACACCTCGAATTCCGTTCTCGCGACGCTCATCTCGTTCTCCAACGAAATTGCCCGCTTGTGCACGGCCGTGGGCAACGTGGATGTCGTGGACGTGATGCGCGGGGTGCATCTCGCGGCGTACTTCACGAGCCGCCTCGAGAACGGACAGAAGCTCACCGCGCCGATCACGAGCTTCCTCGGCGCCGGCTGCGGCTTTGGCGGCAGCTGCCTGCCGAAGGATGTGAGCGCGCTCGCCGCCCAGGGCGTCGGCTTTGGTCTTGGAATGCCGATGCTCAAGAGCGTGCTCGAGATCAACAAGAGCCAGCCGGAGGAGATGCTGCGGCTCATCAAGCGGCATCGCGCCGATCTGACGAGCTGCAAGGTCGCCGTGCTCGGCATTGCGTTCAAGCCCGATACGGATGACGTGCGTGAGTCACCGGCATTCCCGGTCATGACCCTGCTGAAGCAGGCGGGAGCCCGGATCAAGGCGTATGACCCGATCGCTCGTCCGAGGGACCGCGAGGAGATGGTCGGCGTCGATCAGGTCGACTCGCTGCGGGCTGCCGTCAGCGATGCGGAAATCGTCGTTCTGGTGACGCGCTGGAAGGAGTTTGCGCAGCTTCCGACGGTGCTGAGGAGTCTCGGGCGCGATCCGTTGGTGGTGGATGGCCGTCGCATGCTCGCACCTGAAGACTATTCGAAGTACGAGGGTATCGGGCGCTAGCCGCGTCCGATGCGCTACGGAGGGGGAGCGTCGTTCAACCGCCGCTCCAGGAGCGCAAGGTCGAGCCAGCGGCCGAACTTGCACCCCACTTCGTGCAGGTAGCCTGCCTGCCTGAATCCCAGCCGCTCATGCAGACGAATGGAGCCTGAGTTCGCGGCGTCGATCCCCGCAACCATGACGTGCTTGCCAAGCGCGATTGCAATGGGGAGCAGCGCTTCGATGAGCGCGGTACCGATGCCCTGTCCGCGGCGGACGGCGCGCACATGGACGGAGTGCTCGACGGTGTGGCGGTAGCCGGGCCACGAGCGGAAATCCGCAAACGTGGCGAATCCGAGCACCTCCGGGCCGTCGCTGGCGATGAGCACCGGGTAGCCGAGCGCGATGCGCGCCAGCCACCACCTGCGACGGTCCTCGAGGCTTACGGGGTCTTCCGAGAAGACCGCGGTCGATGTGCGGATGACGTCGTTGTAAATCTCGACCAGGCCTGGAAGGTCTGCCTCGGTCGCGTCACGAATTTCCACCGGACTTCTTATACACGCTCGGTTCCTGGGCGAGAACGCGCGTGCGCCAGATCTCGTAGGCATTCCAGCCGCTCTGTGCAGGGGGCGGCGGGGCAGTATCGGCGGCCGGCGAGGGTTCGTCGGGCTTCACAGGCTTCAGCGCAGCAGCGGCCATCGGTATTCCCTCTTCTTGCGGGGTTTCAGGGGCGGTCAATTTACCGGGCACCCAGCGCCGCAACTGTGAATGAATTCACGCTCCGCCGTGAATTCTTCTTTACACTCCGCTGTAAAATCACGCGCTGCCGGCGGCATGCGCGATCAACCTGAATGGACCGCTGGGCGCGGAACAATAGGGGCGCGGGTCCACTCATCAATGCGAATCCGGCTGCTGGGACAATACGTGCATGTTTCGATCGTGGCGCTCGCCGCGACCGAGGCTGCCATCTTTTTCGGCGTCTTCGTGGGAGCGGCCATGGTCCGGTTCCACCATGACCTCACCACAGTCGAGCAGCAGGTCGGGCCATTGTGGCCGCGCGCCGCGCTGTTCAGTCTTATCCTCGTTCTGAGCCTGCTCTCGATCGGGCTGTACAGCGCGCGGCAGCGGGCACGCACTGGCGGCATGGTCGCCAGGATGGGGATCGCCGTCGCGGCGGGCATCGCGGGTATCCTGCTGATCTTCTATTTCGTCCCCGAATTGTGGATCGGGCGCGGAGTCATCGCCATTGCCTGCGTGGGCGTGCCGAGCGGCCTCCTCGTCACGCGCCTGTTCTTTTCGCACTTCGTCGATGAGAGCATCTTCAAGCGCCGCGTCATCGTCTACGGATGCGGGCGCAACGCCGCCCCCATCTCGCGGCTGCGTCGAAGGGCGGATCGGCGCGGGTTCACCGTGGTGGGCTTCATTCAGCCCGACGGGGAAGCGCGCACGGTGGCCGACGAGTTCGTGCTCGAACCGGGGGGCGCGCTCGCCGAGCTCTGCACCCGGCACGATGCAGCGGAGGTGGTCGTGGCCATGGATGACCGGCGTCGCAGCTTCCCGATTCTCGAGCTGCTCGAGTGTCGCCTCGCCGGCATCGACGTCACGGAGCTGCTCTCGTTCCTCGAGCGCGAGACCGGCCGAGTTCGCATCGACGTGCTGAACCCGAGCTGGATGATCTTCGGCGAAGGCTTCCGGCGCGATCCGGTACGGCTCTTCTCGTCCCGGGCGCTCGATCTCGCGGCAAGCTCCCTGATCCTCCTGATCTCGCTGCCCGCCATGTTGCTGACCGCACTCGCCATCAAGTTCGAGGATGGCTGGAGGGCGCCCGTGTTCTACGCACAGCCGCGCGTCGGACTCGGCGGCCGTGTGTTCAATGTGCTGAAGTTCCGCAGCATGCGCACCGACGCAGAGCGTGATGGCCAGGCCCAGTGGGCGACCAAAGGCGATGCGCGCGTCACTCGCGTGGGCGCGTTCATACGCAAATGCCGCATCGATGAATTGCCGCAGATTCTCTGCGTGTTCGCGGGTCACATGAGTTTCGTCGGGCCGCGCCCGGAACGGCCGACCTTCGTGGCCGAGCTCGCGCAGAAGATTCCGTACTACGTGCAGCGGCACTGCGTGAAACCCGGGATCACGGGCTGGGCGCAGCTGTGTTATCCCTACGGGTCGTCCGAGCAGGACGCACTCGAGAAGCTGCAATACGATCTCTATTACATCAAGAACAACACTCTGTTGTTCGATCTCGCGATTCTGCTGCAGACCGTGGAAGTCGTGGTCATGGGCCAGGGGGCCCGATGAAACGGCTGTCTGTCGCCGAACGTCCCATGCCGAAGCTTTTGCCGACGCTTGCTTGTGGTTGTGCTGTTGAGGGGTGCCATGAATTCAGACAAGGAACGCCGGAAACTCCTGATTCTGGAGAATGACCGCGCGCTACGCCGCGAGCTCGAGCAGATCTTCGCCGACCTCGATGTGACTTTCAGCGAGGCTTCGGATCAGACGCTCGCGCTCGTGCGCCGCCTGGAGCCCGACGTCGTGCTGTTCGACCTCGGCCCCGCGAGCGAGGTCGCCCTCGCCACGCAGGCGCTGGAGTTGTTGCGCGAGATTCTGCACATTGCACCCGACACGAAGATCATCGCGATGACCGAGCACGATGCGCGCGATCTCGCCGTGCAGGCCGTCGGTCTTGGCGCGACGGATTTCTATCACAAGCCGATCAATGCGGCCGTGCTCTCCATCGTCGTGCGCCGTGCGTTCCGCATTCGCGAGCTGGAAGAAGAGAATGGCCGCCTGCGCGAGCAGACCGGCTCGATGGCGCTCGAAGGCATCATTGGCGTCAGCGATTCCATGCGGAATCTCTGCCGCGCGCTCGAGAAAGTGGCGCCCACCAACGCGACGGTGCTCGTGCTCGGTGATAGCGGCACCGGCAAGGAGCTGATGGCGCGCGCACTGCATCGCCTGTCGGGCCGTTCGCACCAGCCGTTCATCGCCATCAACTGCGCGGCGATTCCGGATACGCTCCTCGAATCGGAGCTGTTCGGCTACGAAAAGGGCGCGTTTACCGGAGCGGCCAAGCGCACGGCCGGCAAACTCGAGCAGGCGGACACCGGCACGGTGTTCCTCGACGAGATCGGCGAAATGCCGTTCACTTTGCAGGCGAAGCTGCTGCGCGTTCTCCAGGAGCGCACGGTAGATCGCATTGGGGGCCGCACCCCGATTCCCCTCGATCTGCGCTTCATCTGCGCGACCAACCGCAACCTCGACCAGCAGATCGCCAATGCCGTATTCCGCGAAGACCTGTACTACCGCATCAGCGAAGTGACTCTGCGCATTCCGCCGCTGCGGGACCGCCAGGGCGACAGCCTGCTGCTCGCGCAATTCCTGCTCCAGAGCATTGCCGAGCGCTTCGGCCGTCCTACCCGTGGCCTCGCGCCGGATGCCATTCGCGCAATCCAGGCGCACCGCTGGCCCGGCAACGTCCGCGAGCTCGAAAACCGCATCAAAGGCGCCGTCATCATGGCCGAAGGCGCGGTCGTCACGGCCAACGACCTCGGCCTGCAGGATCCCGGCGATGACCCGGAATACCTGAACCTGCGAGTCGCCCGCCAGCGAGCGGAAACACAAGCTGTACGGCAGGCGCTGGCCGTGGCTCGGGGCAACCTCTCGCGCGCCGCCGAGCTTCTGGGCGTCACCCGCCCAACGCTCTATGACCTCCTGGAAAAACACCATATCGACGCGGCCCAGTTCGGCCGCCAGCCGGTAGCCGAGCCGCCCGCCGCGACCTGAAACCTGCGTCGTCGCGTAAGCGGAGACAGGCGGCGGCCAGCAGGAACACTTCCTGCTGAGCCTCCGCCAATGCGCATCAGTGTCTTCGGCCTGGGGTATGTAGGAGCGGTCTCGTCGGCGTGCCTCGCCGCGAGCGGTAACGACGTCGTTGGCGTCGACAAAAACGCGACCAAGGTGGATCTCATCAACCGCGGCTGCTCGCCGATCATCGAGGCGGGCGTCGAGGAGATCATCCAGGCGGCGACGAAGGATGGCCGGCTGCGCGCCACCACCGCAACGTACGACGCGATTCGCGAATCCGAGCTCTCGCTCGTCTGCGTCGGCACGCCGAGCGAGATGAACGGCAGCCTGAAGCTCGATTTCGTGCGCAAGGTGTGCGAAGAAATCGGCATCGCGCTGCGCACGATCGACCGCTATCACGTCATCGTCATTCGCAGCACCATTCTGCCGGGCACGATGCGCTCGGTGGTCATTCCGACCCTCGAGCAGCAATCGGGCAAGCGCGCCAACGAAGACTTCGGGGTGTGCTTCAACCCGGAATTCCTGCGCGAAGGCACGGCCGTCAACGACTACTACCATCCCCCGAAGACCGTGATCGGTGAGTCCGACGCGCGCGCCGGGGATCGGCTGCTGCGCCTGTACGAAGACCTCGCCGCGCCCGTGTTTCGCACGGCGCTCGAGGTGGCTGAGATGGTCAAGTACGTGGACAACACCTGGCACGCGCTGAAGGTGGGCTTCGCGAACGAGATCGGCTCCATTTCCAAGGCGCTCGCCATCGACAGCTTCGAAGTCATGGACATCTTCTGTCGCGACACGAAGCTCAACCTGTCGCCGTATTACCTGCGGCCGGGTTTCGCGTTCGGCGGCTCATGCCTGCCGAAGGACGTGCGGGCGCTCAACTACCGCGCGCGCACGCTCGATGTGGACACGCCGATCCTGAGCTCGATCCTCGCGAGCAACGATGCGCACATCAAGCGCGGCATCGACCTCGTCATGGGCGAGGGCCGCCGCAAGATCGGCATCCTGGGATTCAGCTTCAAGGCCGGCACGGACGATCTGCGCGAGAGCCCACTCGTCGAGCTGATCGAGCGGCTCATCGGCAAGGGCTACGACCTCAGGCTCTACGACCGCAACGTGAATCTCGCCAAGCTCACGGGCGCGAATCGCGACTACATCCTGAATCACATCCCGCACATCGCGAATCTCATGCGCGAGAGCATCGAGGAAGTGCTCGAGCACGCCGACGTCATCGTCATCGGCAACGGCGCCCCGGAATTCGCGCAAGTGCCCGGCATGCTGCGCTCCGAGCAGAAAGTCATCGATCTCGTGCGCGTGAAGGCCGATTTCGGCGACACGCCGCAGTACGCGGGAATCTGCTGGTAAGAATGCTGGTATAGAAGAACGGGGGCCTCGAAGTGGGCAAACGGCGTGTACTGATCATCGTTGAGAATCTGCCGTGCCCGTTCGACCGGCGCGTATGGCAGGAAGCGCGCACATTGGCTGCTGCCGGCTATGTCGTCTCGATCATCTGTCCCAAGGGCAAAGGCTACGAGAAGAGCTTCGAGGAGCTCGACGGCATCGCCATTCATCGGCATTCGCTGCCGGTCGAAGCCGATCGCTGGTACGGCTACGCCATCGAATACCTGTGGGCGTTCTGCGCGCAGATGGTGTTGTCGATGCGCGTGCTGTTCGGGCGCGGGTTCGATGTCATTCATGCCTGCAATCCGCCCGACACGATTTTCCTGGTAGGCGGCTTCTACAAGTTGTTCGGCAAGAAGTTCGTGTTCGATCATCACGACATCAATCCGGAGCTCTACGAAGCGAAGTTCGGCAGGCGCGATGCGTTCTACAAGCTCATGCTGGCCCTCGAGCGCTGGACGTTCCGGACCGCAGATGTCTCCATCGCGACGAACGAGTCCTATCGACGTATCGCGCTCGAGCGCGGGCGCATGCCGCCGGAGAAAGTGTTCGTCGTGCGCAGCGGGCCGAGCCTCGAGCGGCTGAAGATTCTGCCGCCGGAACCTGCGCTCAAGCGCGGGCGGCAGTATCTCGTCGGTTATGTCGGAGTCATGGGCCGGCAGGAAGGCATCGATCTGCTGCTGCAGGCCGCGCGCCACATCGTGCGAGACAGGGCGCGCACGGATGTCCACTTCGGGCTCGTGGGCGGCGGCACGGAGCTCGCAGCGATGAAGACGTTCGCCCAGGAGCTCGGCGTGGCGGAGTACGTGACGTTTACCGGGCGCGTCCCGGATGCGGAGCTGCTCGCCATGCTCAATACCGCGGACGTCTGCGTAAATCCGGACGTGGCGAACGAGATGAATGACAAGTCCACCATGAACAAGATCATGGAGTACATGGCGCTCGGCAAGCCGATCGTGCAGTTCGATCTGACGGAAGGGCGCTTCTCGGCGCAGGACGCGTCGCTGTATGCGCGCCAGAACGATCCGGTCGACCTCGCCGAGAAGATTCTCCTGTTGCTGGACGACGAGGCGCAGCGCCGGCGCATGGGCCAGTTCGGCCGCTTGCGCGTGGCGAATGAGCTCTCGTGGGATCACGAGGTGCCGAAACTCCTCGCCGCGTACGACGCGGTGTTCGCGCCGCACCGGGCTCGGCGCTCACGCGACAATCGGGCGGCGAGTACATCGGCGTGAGCCTCAAGTGGCGCCTGGCGCGCGTGCGCGCCATGAGCAGTCGCGAGATTGCATTCCGGGTGGGTCGAGCCGTGCGCGCTCGCGCGGAGAAGTGGGGACTCGGCCTCGCGCACCCTGCCGAAGCCATCGGTCCGGCAGGGCAGCCGTGGATTGCTTCGCTCCCGCGCAATTTCGACGTGGCGAAATATACGGCTGCGGCCGACAAAGTCCTGTCCGGCTCGTTTCACGTCTTCGCGCTGAACGACGCACCGCTCGGCTTTCCACCGCGCTGGAACGCGGATCCGAAAACCGGAACCGTGGCACCCCTCGTGTTCGGCAAGAGCCTCGATTATCGCGACGCGCGCAACGTCGGGGACATCAAGTATCTCTGGGAGATCAACCGGCACCTCGAGCTCGTGACGCTCGCCCAGGCCTGGCACCTCACACGGGATGAGCGCTACGCGGCGGCCTGCCGCACGCTGGTCGATTCGTGGATCACGCAGTGCCCCTATCCTTTCGGTGTGAACTGGTGCAGCAGCCTCGAGCACGCGATGCGGCTCACGAACTGGGCTTTCGCGTGGCATCTGCTGGGCTCGGATGAATCGCCTGTGTTTGCGGGGGAGGCCGGGCAGGCGTTCCGCACACGCTGGCTCACCTCCATTCACCAGCACTGCCACTTCATCGCGGGTCACCTTTCACGACATTCGTCGGCGAACAATCACCTGTTGGGTGAGGCCACGGGGTTGTTCATCGCGGCCGTGACCTGGCCCATGTGGGAAGTGAGTCTGCGTTGGCAGACACTGGCGCGCGAAGAGCTCGTCCGCGAAGCCGGCGAGCAGACGTTTGCCGACGGTGTGAACCGGGAGCAGGCGGTGTGGTATCACCATGCTGTCGCGGACATGATGTTGCTGGCGGGCGTCATGGCTCGGGCGAGCGGTGTCGATTTCGGCGCGACGTATTGGCAACGTTTGCAGTCCATGCTGGAATTTCTTGCAAGCCTCATGGACGTCGGCGGCAACGTGCCGCAGATCGGCGACGCCGATGACGGTTTGCTCGTGCGCTTCGACCCGGCTGCGAGTTTCGATGTGTACCGTTCCCTGCTCGCAAGCGGCGCGCTGCTCTTCGAGCGCGCGGAATTCAAGATCAAGGCGCGGGACGTCGACGACAAGACGCGCTGGCTCCTGGGGGATTCTGCGGATTCTCGCTTTGAGCAACTGAGTGCGGCAGCGGAACGGGTCGTCCTGCCGCCCCGGCGTGAGTTTCCGCAAGGCGGGTACTACGTGCTCGGCGGTGATTTCGAGACGCCTCGGGAAGTGCGCGTCGTGGCGGACGCCGGGCCGCTCGGTTACCTGTCGCTTGCCGCGCACGGACACGCTGACGCGCTCGCCTTCACGCTGAGCGCGGGCGGCTTGCCCATTCTCATCGACCCCGGGACGTTCGCGTATCACACGGAGAAACGCTGGCGGGACTACTTTCGCGGTACCTCAGCGCACAACACCGTGCGCGTGGATGGCAAGGATCAGTCCGTGGCGGGGGGAAGTTTCCTCTGGCTCGAACATGCCCGCGCCGTCATGGAGTCATTCGAGACGTTGCCAGATGGCGACCGGCTCGTGGCACGGCACCTTGGTTACCAACGCCTGGCCGACCCGGTACGTCACCGCCGCTCGTGGGACTATCAGCGCGCCTCGCAAGTGCTGCGCATCGACGACACTATCGAGTGCAAAGCGTCGCACCGTCTCGAATGGTTCTGGCATTTCGCACCGGGATGCGGCGTGAGCGTTCGCGAGAACACGCTCGTTGCCCGCCGCGAGGGCGTAATCCTGACGATGAGATTTCCAGCGGCACTTGCGTGCCGCCTGGAAACGGCCTCAGACCACCCCCCGTTTGGATGGTACTCACCGAAACTCGATCAGAAACAACCCGCGATCACCGCCGTGATGGAAGCGCCCGCAAGCGCGAGCGCTTCGTTTCACTTCGAGCTGCAGCTCGAGATCAATTCACGGTAACGGCCACTTCGGGCGAGAACTCACTCTCCGCGCCGGAAGTATTGTACGCGGTCATCGCGATGTAATGTTTGCCGGTCGGTAGCGATTCGAGGACGTAGCGCGTCAGCCCCGGGTTACTCACCGAGATGCTCTGCGTGTATGACTTCGATGCGTCGCCGTAGTGGATCTTGTAGCCCGACAGGTCGGTGAGCGCGGAGCCGTCTTCGTTCTGAGTAGGCGGCGTCCAGGCGACCGTCACAGCGGTCGGACCCGTGCTCGCGGCTGCCGTCACCGCAATGTTGAACGGCGTCAGGCTCGTGACGTTGCTGCCGTCGGTGGCGGCAATTTCAATATTTCCATAGCTTCCTACATTAGCCGCCGCCGGCGTCCCTGTCAGCGCGCCGGTCGCAGCGTCGAACGCCGCCCAGGCCGGCTTGTTCGCAATCGTGAACGTGACCTTGTCCTGCTCGGGGTCGCTCGCCGAAGGTTTGAAGCTGTAGGCCTGTCCGGCAACCACGGACGTCACAGCGGAACCGCTGATGGTCGGTGCGCCATTGACCGGCGCAGGAACCGGCGTAGGAGCCGGCGTGGGTGTTGTCGGAGCAGGAGTATCCGTCACTGGCGTCGTCGGCGCAGTGGCGTTCGCGCTCGATTGTGAATCACTGCCTCCGCAGGCCGTGAGTGTGCTGGCGAGAACTAGAGAACAACAGGCAATACCAAACCATGAAGCTGAGAAGCTTCGCATTGTGCGACCCCATCAATGACCCAACCCGGTTTACGAGCCGTTGCGTCGTCCCTGCCGTGGCGTGCGGTGTGAAACGGTTTCCACACCTGCAGCGTCCGGCCGGGCTCGCGCGCGGGCTTTGCCTGTGCAGGAACAGAACCTGCTCAGGTCCTGCTCCAGCAAACGGGCAACGGGGAGCGGAAGTGCAACGCGTGTGCCACGTTTTGTAAGCGGCTGCCGCTGCTGACTTTTTTTCGAGTCTGGTGCCGAGCTTCAGCTTCGAAAGGGCGTGCTTCTGTTGCCACCTGCAGACACGAGCTTGAGCTCGCGCTGCCTCATTGGGATCAAGTGCATGATTGAAAACAAGAAAGTGCGGGTCGCCGTGTGCAGACACGTGACGCCGCGCACTGCTGGTCAAGTGACGTGCGTCGCATGGGCTCGATGAGCGCGTACGGACTTACCGAGGCGTCACTCCGGTATTCGCGAAGCGTCACGCAGGTGACTACTCATGCGTGTGCCCGGAAAGCCACGCGACGAACTGCGTCCAACGCAAGTGCGGTTGCGAGCTCTTCCTCGATGCACACCGTGCGCTTCAAACAGCTCAGCTTCGGTACGGCCGCGTTCGCGTCAACGATGCACTTCGCACATGGGAGCGAAACTTGCTCGATGCAGCTCAACGCGTGCGACGTGCACGCCGCAACTCGAGCTCAGCAGAAGAAGTGTGCGGATGACAGATCCGGTGATGTTCACCCGCGGTTTCTCGATCGCTCTCGTAGCACTGCTACAGGCGATCATGCCGCCAGTCATTGCAGTGGGCATGCTGGTGCTGCTCTGTCGCGTCTACGACGCGGAGTTCGTGCAGTTCTTCCAGGTGCTCGCTCTGTCGGTTGCCGTGCTGAGCTCGCTGCTGCCGCGAGGTCGCACGAATGGGCAGACACCGGTCGTGCCGGCGACAGTGCCGCTGGCTCTGAGTGTGCTCGTGCGCTGGATGGTGATCATCGCCATCCTTCTGGGCATCGGGTACGTCACGAAGTACTCGGAAGAGTTTTCGCGGCGTGTCGTGCTCACGTGGGTCGTAGTGACCCCGGCATTGCTGGTGATCGTGGCGCTGTACCTGCACGAAGCGATGCGCCGCCTGCTGAACGATCCGCAAGACAAGCGCCGCATTGCATTCGTGGGCTGCACGGATGTGAGCCTCGCCCTTGCGGATCGCATCACCAAGAACTCAGGGACGCTCGGCCTCACCGTCGCGGGATTCTTCGACGATCGCGGCCCGGACCGTCTCGGCAGCTGTGGCGACATGCCGCGGCTCGGGGCGCTCATCGATATCGTGGATGCGGTTCAGGACAAGCAGATCGATGCCATCTTCGTCGCGTTGCCGATCCGGCAGGTGCAGCGAGTGATGGATCTCGTCGAAGAGCTGCGCAACACCACGGTCTCCATCTACTACGTGCCGGATCTCCTGGTCTTCGACCTGCTGCAGTCGCGCACGGGCGAGATTCTCGGCGTCCCGGTGGTGTCGATGTGCGAGACGCCGTTCTACGGCTACGGCGGCCTCGTGAAGCGCATCACCGATGTGGTCTTCGCGCTCGGCATCCTCGTCATGGCCACGCCACTCATGCTGCTGGTGGCCCTCGCCGTGAAACTCACCTCGCGCGGTCCTGCGCTGTTCACGCAGCGCCGCTATGGACTCGATGGCCGGGAAATCCTGGTCTACAAATTCCGCACGATGACCGTGCTGGAGGATGGCGCGCACGTGCCTCAGGCGACACGCACCGACTCGCGCATCACCCCACTGGGCCGCTTTCTGCGCCGCTACTCGCTCGACGAGCTGCCGCAGCTCTTCAATGTGTTGCGGGGGAACATGAGCCTCGTGGGCCCGCGGCCGCATGCCATCGCGCACAACGAAGAGTATCGCCGCCTCATCAAGGGCTACATGGTCCGGCACAAAGCGCCTCCCGGTATCACGGGGCTTGCGCAGATCAACGGCTGCCGTGGCGAGACCTCGCGCATCGAGGAGATGCAGGCGCGCGTGAACTACGACCTGGAATACCTGCGCCGCTGGTCACCGCTACTGGACCTCAAGATCCTGGCGCTGACCGCCGTGCGCATTCTGCGAGACGAGAAGGCGTACTGAGCGCTCGAGGTCTTCGCACACGAATTCCCGTTTCGCCTGGACCGATCTCATTGACACTGACGTTGGGGGTTCGATGAAAGTCCTCTCGCATCCGCAAGCTGAATGGCAGCTCGTGGAGGCCAGCATTCGCAAGCAGGCAACGCCCGGCCGCGCCATGCAGATCCTCGAGGCGGGCTGCGGTCGCAAATGGGTGTTCCGGATGGAGGATGTGCCGTACGAGCTGACTGGCATCGACCTCGATGCGGCGGCACTCGAGGCGCGCAAGACCATCCAGCGCGATCTGCACCACGCCTTCGTTGGCGACCTGCGCACCGCCCAGCTCGACCCCGGTCGCTTCGATGTCATCTACAGCTCGTTCGTGCTGGAGCACGTACCCGGCGCGGAGCGCGTGCTCGAGAACTTCGTGCGCTGGGCGCGACCCGGCGGGCTCATCGTGGTACGCGTTCCGGACCGCGACAGCATCCAGGGCTTCACCACGCGACTGACGCCGTTCTGGGCGCACATCTGGTTCTATCGCTACGCTCTGGGCCTGCGCGACGCCGGTAAGCCAGGTTTCGCGCCGTACCGCACGATCTATGACCCTGTTATTTCCCGCCGCGGAATGAGTGAGTTCGCCGCTCGCCACGGCCTCGTGCTGCGCGAGGAAGTGGTGCACGGCGAGTATCGCCGCGGGCCGCGTATCCTGAAGGCGGTCATCGGGGCGTATGCGCGCTTCGTTGAGCTCGTGTCCTTCGGCCGCGTGCATTCGAAGGCGGCGAACGTAACGTTCATTCTGGAGAAACGCGCTTCGACGGAATCCTCAGCACCGCTGCGTACCGCAAGCGCCCACCAGGCAGCGCTCTGCGACTAGCGGCGAGCGTCTTCCGCGACCCATAAGAAGCTCATTCATGCGCCCATCTGCCATCGAGAGTCCGGTCCTGCCTGCCGCGCACCCGCGGACGTCGACCAATCCCGTGATCTCGCTGCTTGATCTCGTGCTGCGTGAAGTGTCGTCGTGGTTCGATACGACACTGCAAGCCGCGCAGGGCAGGGCGGGACACGCCGAGCTGATAGTGTTCTTCGCCATCCTGGCGGCCGGGACGGTGCTGCGTTTCTGGGGCCTCGGAGAGGTGGGTCTGCACGGTGACGAGAAGACCATGGCGTTGCCCATGATGCATCTCCTCACTCAGGGCACGCCGCTCATGCCGAGCGGCATGTTTTATCCACGCGCCATCCCGCAGCTGTATCTCATGGCGGGATCGGTCGAGATCTTCGGCCAGTCCGAATGGGCAATGCGTGTGCCGTCGGCGCTGTGTGGTGTGCTGCTGATTGCGCTTGCGTACTTCGTCGGCCGCCGCTTCCTCACTGCGCCCTGGAATCTCGCGTTTGCCGCCGCCGTTGCGTTCCTGCCGGACTTCATCATGTCCTCGCAGATGGCGCGCATGTATATCTTCTTCATCACGTGCGTCGCTGCGTTCCTGCTGTTCCTGTTCAAGTGGGAGCGCACGGACCGCACCGGTTATCTGGTCGGTGCTGTGATCGTGCTCGGCGTCGGCATGACCTTCCACACGCTGACGATCTTCAGCGCGCCGCTCCTGTTCTACCCGGGCCTCGTCCAAGGCGATCGGCGCAAGACTCTCCTCGGTCTGGTGGCATTCGTGTTGGTGGCGGCCGGCTTTCTCGCGATGGATGCGTGGATCGGCAGCGCGTACCCGGATACGGTCCCCGTCGACGGAGCAGAGCCCCTGCGTAAGGGCGCGAAGGCCGCAGCAGCCATTCCGCATTTCACTCCGCTGCTGTTGGCAGCGGCAGCAGCAGCGGAGTGAAATGCGGAATGG
>FTEO01000730.1_pt1 | contig 13908 bp, 7 predicted proteins | sample 1640211 | NCBI WGS metagenome assembly FTEO01 (sample SAMEA3914816, study PRJEB12502) | metagenome | biome: forest; material: soil | place: USA | collected 2011-09-16 | depth 0.3 m | reverse complement strand
TACCCCCGCCGTGCACGCGCACCTGCGCGACATCGCCTATACCCTGCTCCTCGGCCGCGATCCCATGGAGCAGCGGCTCGCGTTGATTGCGAGCTCCAAAGAGCAGCTCATCGAGCAACTCGATGCGTTCATCAGCCACGGAAACGGCAGCGGAATCGTGTTGGGGCAGATCCGCAAGAACAACGACGGCGATGCATTGCTCCACGCGGACGAGGACGTCGGCGCGCTCGTCGCGAGCTGGGTCCGCAAGGGCAAGCTCAACAAGGTAGCGCAGGCGTGGGTGCGCGGCCTCACGGTTGACTGGAGTGAGCTGCATTCAGGCGGGACGCGCAAGCGAGTGCCGCTGCCGCCCTATCCGTTCGCAAAAGAGCGGTACTGGATCGAAACCGCAGACTTACCGGCTCATCGCGACGGCGCGTCAGCAGTGTTCGAGACTGCCGAATCTCAGACTGCCCCAGCTGCGCTGCATCCGTTGTTACAGCAGAACACCTCGGACTTCACCGAGCAGCGTTTCACGTCGGTGTTGAGTGGGGAAGAGCCGTTCCTTCGTGATCATCTGGTCCGCGGCGCGAGAGTGTTGCCTGGGGTGTGCTACGCGGAGATGGCGCGCGAAGCCATTCGCCGCAGTTGCGGCCTCGAGAGCGATGAACGCGACCCGCCGCGCGTCGTGCTGAAAGATATCGTGTGGACACGACCTCTCTCGGTATCCGCTCCGACGGCAGTACACATCAGCCTGCGTACGCAGGACTCCGGCGAAATCCAGTTCAAGGTCTACACCGCGCCCGCGCTCGGCTCGCTCGAAGGCAGCGAGATCACACACGCACAAGGGCGAGCCCTGGTCGTGGCTGCCGACTCGGATGAAATCGAAAACGAGCGCCCGCTGGACCTGCCCGCACTGCGCGCGGCGTGCGTTCGCTCGATCAACGCTGCCGACTGCTACGCGCTGTTTGAATCAATGGGTATCCACTACGGCGCCGCTCATCGCGGCCTGGTGGATGTGCAGACGGGCTGCGACGCGGCTGGTCGCGAATTCGTGCTGGCGCAAGTGGAGCTGCCTGACGGCGTGCGCGATGCCGCCGGTCTGTACTACCTGCATCCGAGTGTCTTGGACAGTGCGCTGCAGTCCTCCATCGGGCTAACGCTCATCGAGGCGGGCACAGACGCTGTCGACCCCGGCGCCGTGCGCCTTGCCTTGCCGTTTGCGCTCGAGCAGCTGGAATGCATACGTCGCACTCCCGACGCGGCGATGGTGTATGTGCGAGGTGCAGCAATCGAAAGCGCTGCGGCCGCGACGACGCCGGGCCTGCGGAAGCTCGACGTCGATATCTGCGATCCGGAAGGCCGTATCTGTGTGCGGATCAGGGGTTTCGCCTCGCGTGCCGTGGAAGGCAAGATCCAGGCTGGAACATCCAGCAGTTCCGCCGGCGTGCCGGGTGAGGAAGGGCGTGGGCTGGCCGCGAATCAGGCATTGACCGGCGTGGTCTCACTGGTTCCGCGTTGGGAGATTGTAGATCCGGGAGCGGGTACTGCGTGGCCGTCCCGTGAAAGCGCGGTGCTGCTGGTGGGCGCCACTGAAGAGCAGCAGACTGTCTGGCGCACGCAGTTCCCAACGCTGCATGTAATGCAAGCGGATGCGGCCGCCTCGCCAGAAACACTTGCGGAGCGGATCTCTGCGTTGGGGAGTCTCGATCATCTGGTATGGCTGTCACCGATGGACACCGGTGACGGGGTAGCGGATGAAAGGCTCATCAGCGCGCAGGACCGGGGCGTCATCGCGCTCTATCGATTGATCAAGGGCCTGTTGTCACTGGGTTACAGCTCGCGTCCGCTTGGCGTCACCGTCGTAACCTGGCAGACGCACTCGATCAACCGTGGCGAAAACAGCTTTCCGGCCCACGCGAGCGTGCACGGCTTCGTCGGCTCGCTGGCCAAGGAATACGATTCCTGGAAGGTTCGCCTGGTGGATCTGCCGGTCGGCGAGGATAACCTTTGTACGCCACCTGTGTTCGATGCAGTGCTCGGGTTGCCTGCAGATTCCCAGGGCAATGCATGGGCCTGTCGAGCAGGCGAGTGGTACAGGCAACAGCTGGTGCCTTGCGATCTGCCGGCGGCCCGAACCGGAGTCTACCGGCCCGGTGGTGTGTACGTCGTGATCGGCGGTGCTGGCGGCATCGGCACCGTGCTGAGCGAGTATCTGATCCGCCGCTACCAGGCCCGGATGATCTGGATTGGCCGGCGCGAGCCGGATGCAGCCATTCAGGCCCGCATTGCGCAACTCGCCTCCCTCGGCCCTGCGCCCGAATACATCTGCGCCGACGCCACCGATCACGACGCGTTGCAGAATGCCTGCCGACTCATCAAGTCACGGCACGAGCAGATCCACGGCGTGGTGCATGCCGCGCTCGTGCTTCTGGACAAGAGCGTGGCGCGCATGGATGAGGCGCGTTTCAGGGCGAGTCTCGCCGCGAAGGTCGACGTCGCCGTGCGGCTGGCACAAGTGTTTGCTCAGGAGCCGCTTGATTTCGTGCTCTTCTTCTCGTCTCTGCAAAGCTTCACCAAGGTGCCGGGGCAAAGCAACTACGCGGCGGGCAGCACGTTCGAGGATGCATTCGCGCACCAGCTCGCACGAACCTCGGCCTCACCCGTCAGAGTCATGAACTGGGGCTACTGGGGCAGCGCCGGCGCAGTGGCTTCCGAGAGCTATCGAAAGCGGAACGCGTTGCAGGGAATGGACTCGATCGAGCCCGCGGAAGGCATGGCGGCGCTCGAGCAGCTCCTGTCCGGCCCTCTGCCGCAGCTCACTGTCGTGAAGACGGCGCAGCCTGAGGTCATCTCGCTGATCGCGGACGTGCGCGAACGCGTCACCGTGCTGGAGGCCGCGTCACCTTCGTGGAGTCACTGCCTGGCGCATCCCGCGACGCGCGTGCTCTCTGCGGAACGCGACTATGAGCAGGACGCGCAGGCGATCGGTGAAATCGAACAATGGCTCAGCCGCTTGCTGTTCACCCAGCTGCAGTCGCTCGGCTTGTTCCTCAGTGCGCAGCAATCGATCGATGCGTGGGAACAGCAGATTCGCCTGCCGGCCCCGTACGGGCGGTGGATGCAGGAGAGTATTCGCGTCCTCGCGAGACACGGCTATCTGAGCGTGGCAGGTGATCGTTGCACGGTGACCGACCCCAGGCGGCTGGATGCCGCTGTGGTCTGGGCGCAGTGGCAAGCGGCGCAGAGCCGCTGGCACAAGGATCCGACATTCGGGCCCGCCATCACGCTGGTGGATGCGGTAATGCAGGCACTGCCGGACATTCTGACGGGCCGTCGGCTCGCAACCGACATCGTGTTCCCGAACTCATCGCTCGAAATCGTGGACGCAATCTACGGGCGCAATCCGGTTGCGGACTACTTCAACTCCGTGCTGGCCGACACCGTGGTTGAGCTCGTGGAGGAACAGCGCAAGCGGGACGCAGCCGCCCGCATCCGGATTCTCGAAGTAGGCGCGGGCACGGGTGCTACGAGTGCCGCGGTGTTCGCGCGTCTCGAGCCTTACCACGCGTCGATCGCCGAGTACAGGTTCACGGATGTCAGCAGGGCCTTCCTGCTGCACGCGCAGGAGCACTACGCGCCCATCGCGACTTACCTGACGTACAGCCTGTTTGATATCGAGCAGCCGCTCGAGCCGCAGGGGCTGGACATCGGCGCCTATGACGTGGTGATTGCTACGAACGTTGTGCATGCCACGCGGCGCATCCGCGCCACGTTGCGCAACGTCAAAGCCACTTTGAAGTGCAACGGCCTGCTCCTGCTGAATGAAATGACCGCGGGCAGCCTGTTTACTCACCTGAGCTTTGGCTTGCTGAAGGCATGGTGGATACACGACGACACGCGTCTGCGCATTCAAGGCACGCCAGCGGTTGCGGCAGAGACGTGGCAGCGTGTGCTCGAAGATGAAGGGTTCAGGTCGATCACTTTCCCGGCGCAGGCGGCGCACCGGCACGGGCAGCAGATCATCGTTGCGGAAAGCGACGGGCTGATTCAGCAAAGAGTGGGGATCCGACCGCCGGCGCCGGCGGATGCGACATCACGTATCGCGCAGATGGCGCTGGAAGCACCTGCGGACGCGCCGCGAGACGGCGGCTCGGTGGCGAGCCCAGCGTTGGTTCACGAACGAACGATCGCCGCGCTGAAGAAACTCGTCGGCGAGATTCTCCGGATTCCGGTGCGGCAGCTCGATGAGCACGAGCCCCTGGAGAAATACGGCATCGATTCGATTCTCGTCGTGAAGGTCACCAATCGCCTGCGCGAGTTCTTTCCGGACGTGTCGAGCACATTGCTGTTCGAGCATCAAACCCTCGCGGCCGTGGCCGCGCAGCTCATCCGCGACAACGTGGCCGCCGTCAGCAGATGGGTGGGGCTGGATGCCGCGAAGGCGAGCGCGCAGCGAACCGCCACGGAGGCCAGGCATCTCTTCGCGGTGCGCCGCGGCGGACGACGCGCGGAGGACCGCACGCCGGCTTCCGCCACTGACACGGAGGCAGCGAAACCCACCGCGTCTTCCAGAGCTCGGGACATTGCCATCGTCGGTCTGGCGGGTCGCTATCCGCAGGCGCGGAGCGTCAATGAGCTCTGGAGCCATCTCAAAGCCGGCCGGCACTGCATCAGCGAGGTACCGCGGGCGCGCTGGGATCACAGCCGGTACTTCGACCCGCAGAAGGGCAAGCCGGGCAAGGCTTACAGCAAGTGGGGCGGCTTCATCGAGGGCATCGACGAGTTCGACCCGTTGTTCTTCCGCATCTCGCCCCGCGAAGCCGAACGAATGGATCCACAGGAGCGTTTGTTCCTGCAGGAGGCGTACGCCTGCATCGAAGATGCCGGATACACGCCCGCTACGCTATGTGCCGGCAAGAAGGTCGGCGTCTTCGTGGGAGTGATGAACAGCACGTACTTCAGGCAGTCGAGCTACTGGTCGATCGCGAACCGCGTGTCCTATCTGCTCGATTTCCAGGGGCCGAGCCTCGCGGTGGACACGGCGTGCTCGAGCTCGTTGACGGCGATCCACCTGGCGATCGAGAGCCTGCACAGCGGCAGCTGCGCGGTCGCGATCGCGGGCGGTGTCCACCTGATCGTCAAGCCGATCCAGTACACGGTCCTCTCGGCGATGATGATGTTGTCGAGTGACGACCGCTGCAAAGCGTTCGGCGCGGGCGCCGATGGTTTCGTCGACGGCGAGGGCGTCGGCGCGATCGTTCTCAAGCCGCTGGCGGATGCGATCAGGGCCGGCGATCACATCTATGGCGTGATCCGCGGCAGCATGCTGAACGCTGGCGGCAGGACGAATGGTTACACGGTACCCAACCCCGCTGCACAGCGGGACCTCGTGCAGGCGGCGCTACGCAAGGCGGACCTCGACCCGCGCGCGGTCAGCTATATCGAAGCGCATGGAACCGGTACGGAGCTGGGCGACCCGATCGAGATCGCAGCGCTCACACAGGCGTTCTCTGCTTCCGCGCACGGCATGCAGTACTGTGCCATCGGCTCGGTGAAATCGAACATCGGGCATCTCGAGAGCGCGTCGGGCATTGCGGGAGTCACAAAAGTTCTCTTGCAGATGAAGCACCGGATGCTGGTGCCCTCGCTGCATGCTGAAACATTGAACCCGCACATCGATTTCGCGCGCACACCGTTCAACGTGCAGCAGGCCGCGAGCGAATGGCATCGCCCGCTCGTGACGCTGGATGGCAAGGAGAAGGAGCATCCGCGAATCGCGGGGATATCCTCCTTTGGGGCGGGCGGAGCTAACGCGCACCTCATCATCGAGGAGTACAGCGAAGCGGCCGATGCCGGGGCGTCGGCTGCCTTCCCCAAGCCGGATCAAGCCGCACTCATTGTGTTGTCGGCCAGGGCTGCGGAGCAGCTGAAGCAGCGCGCAGAGCAGCTGCGTGATGCGATCGCGCGTGACGAGCTTCGCGAAGCGGACCTGATGGGCATTGCCTATACGTTGCAGGCAGGCCGCGAGCCGATGGAGCATCGTCTGGCCTTGACGGTCACCTCGCTTGCGCAGCTGCGCGAGAAGCTGACTCACTATCTTCAAGGTGACGAGACCGTTGCCGATCTGTACAGCGGAGATACGGCGCGCGGAGCGCAGGCGCTTGCCACGTTTGCGGGCGATGAAGATCTGCAGGGAGCCCTCCACGCATGGTTGGCCAAGGGAAAGTACGGAAAGCTGTTGAGCTTGTGGGTGAGCGGGCTCGTGCTCGATTGGCGCAGTCTCTACGCGGCGGCGTTGCCGAAGCGTGTTTCCCTGCCGACCTATCCGTTCGCGAGAGAAAGATACTGGATCGATGATTCGCTCGCGGAAGAGCCAGGCGTGGCTGCGACGGCTGCGATCGCGTCCTCGAGCGGGCAGCCGGCCCCCGCGGCGGCGGCCTGGAGATGCGAGGAACTGCCCGCCATCGACATGCAGGCATCCGATGCCTATGCAGAACATCGACTCATTCTCTGCGAGCCCGACCGAGCGCCGGGCAGTGCTGCACTGGGCAACATGGAGTACCGCAGCTATCTCGAGGCGCATCTACCGGATGTGACCCACTACGCCTTGAGCTCGCGCGAGACGGACTGGGAAGCGCGTATCGCCGACTATGAAACGCAGCTGCTGTCGTGCCTGCAGGGCCTCTCGAGCGATGCGCCCGCGAGGCCGGTTCTCCTGCAACTCGTTGTCGTCGAAGAGGCGCGCGTCGAGGACTTTTCGCGACTCGCGCACAGGCTGCGCGCGGCGTCATCGCGGCTACCGGCATCGACGGTTCAGGCGATTTTCGTCGCAGCGGGTGAGCGGTTCGATACGTTGATCGCGAAGCTGAAGCAGAATCGCCACGACGCGCGCCCCGCGCTCGTCCGGTACGAAGGCGGGTGTCGGCACGTCATGCATGCGCCGGCTTTCCCGCAACCGCTCGCTTCGAATGTCGAGACCCTCAGATCACGGCCGGAGGAGCGCGCCGCGGCAACGGCGACGGCCACTCTCGAGGAAGCCGCCACTTGCTATCTCAAAGAGCTGGTGGGAGAGGCACTCATGCTGCCGGCCGAGCGCATCGAGACGAGCGCCGCGTTGATGAAATACGGCATCGATTCGCTGGTGGAAATGCGCCTCATCCAGAGCCTCGAGAAGATCGTCGGCCCGCTGTCGAAAACGCTGTTCTTCGAGTTCCAGAGCATCGAGGCGCTGGCCAGGCACCTGATCGCGGTCCATCGCAGCGAGCTTGCTGGAGCTCTGAGCAGCCCGGGCGCCGACTGGCATCCGCCCGCGGCGCGCCCCGATCCGCGGCGCGCCGCCGGCTAAGCGGCACCGCCTCTGCGTCATGCAGTCGATTCGCCTGAGCAAAGGAGCGCACATGATGAAAGGACTGAAGGAGCGGCGAATGCACGCAGAGCATCGGGCGCCTCTGATCCTTGAGCGAGACTGCGGCGACCGGGATCTCGGAGCGCTCGTGCAGATGCACGCGGGGGCCATCGAAGAGCGGCTGCTCGAGCAGGGCGCGTTGCTGTTTCGCGGTTTCGACGTGCAGGACGCGGATGGCTTCAACCGATTGGTCGAGGCAGCCTCGCAGGAGAAGCTCGACTACGTGTACGGCTCGACGCCGCGCACGGCGCTCGGCAATCGCATCTTCACGGCAACGGAGTATCCGGCCGCCCAGGAGATCCCGCTCCACAACGAGAATGCCTACCAGCGCGTGTGGCCGCTGAAGATTGCCCTGTGCTGTCTCGTCCCCGCCGCCACCGGTGGCGAGACACCGATCGCCGACATGCGCCGCGTGTCCGCTGCCATCGGCGCCGGCCTGCTGGAGAAATTTGCCGCCCGACGGGTCCGCTACGTTCGCCACTACCGGCCCTTCACCGATGTGCCGTGGCAGAGGGTGTTCCAGACGGATGATCGGGATGTGCTTGCGCGATTCTGCGCTGCGCATGACATTTCCCACGAATGGCTGGACGGGGAAACGCTGCGAACGGCCCAGGTGTGCCAGGGTACGGCCCGCCACCCGGTGCTTGGCGAGCAGGTTTTCTTCAACCAGGCGCACCTGTTCCATATTTCGAGCGTCGCTCCCGACGTGGCGCAATCGATGATCGACATCTTCGGTGTCGATCGGTTGCCACGACAAACCTACTACGGTGACGGGCAGGAGATTCCGCTCGCGGAGCTGTCGGCGGTGCGAGCGGCGTTTCGCGCAGAGAGCCTGGTGTTTCCCTGGTGTGCGGGAGATGTGCTGCTGCTGGACAACATGCAATTCGCGCACGGCCGCCGTCCGTTCACCGGCACACGCAAGGTCCTCGCGGCACTCATGGACTCGCATTCCGAGCTGAATCCGCGCAGTCCGGCGTGACAACCATGTCGAACCCCATTACAGACCTGCCCTGGCAAAGCCTTGCAAGCCGGGGGTTCCTGCACGTGCGCGAATTCCTGACACCGCCGGAGCTTGCGAAGTTGAGGAACGACTACGAGGCGCAGTTCGCGCGAGGTGCCGCGAACGGCAACTACGACGTGCCGCTCGTCTCACCGCTGCTGACGTGGCGTTTCGAGCCGAAGCTGCAGGCCGTGGGTGCCGTGGTTCAGGCGGCCGCCGGCATTTGTGCCGACATGACCGTTGCCGGCCTGTACTTCTCCACTGCCAAAGGCGTCAGCTTCGCCTGGCACCAGGACCATGAGAGCTTCTTCATGTACCAGCAGCACGCGGACTACCTGAATTTCTACATTCCGGTGATCAAGCCGGAGGTGGCGCACACGAACCTGTGCGTGATCCCGTTCGACCGGCTCGCGGCGCAGGTGCCTGAACGGTGCTATCGGCGGCTCGCGGGTTCCGGCGCTGCGAGATTGTTTCCCGACGGATGCGAGACGCGAGTGTGCGATGACGAGCACGGCGAGGAATACACGCTGCCCGTGAACATCGAGGAGTTGAAGGTCACTCCGGAAATGGCACCGGGGGATCTGCTGCTGATGCGCGGAGACATGATTCATCGCACGCAGGACACGCAGACGGAACGGGTGGCGGTGTCGTTTCGGCGTACGCGCGCGGCAAGTGTCATCAACCGGGCCCGGCTGCTGTCCGGCGCGAGCGCGAAGCGGGAAATGATGCAGAAGAACGGCGCGCTGTTCGCGCCGCTGCTCGCTTGCTTCGAGACTCTCAAGCAGGAGGAGATCACCGCGAAGCAGCTCGCGGCGTACTTCCACGACAGGAACCGTCCCGTCCCGCGCGCGCCCGGAGGATCCGCACCGTGACCCGAGATGAAATGCTGGAACTGATCGGCACGCACACCCGTGAAGTGCTGCCCGGCCTTGATGCACACCGGTTCACAGGCTCCGACCGGCTTGCCGATCTCGGCGCCAATTCCGTGGATCGCGCCGAGATCGCGATGCTGGTGCAGGAGGCGCTGGCGCTATCGGTGCCGCGCGTGGAATTGTTCGGGCCGAAGAATATCGGTGAGCTCGCCGACCTGTTCTTGAGGAAAGTGAATGCGGCGTGAGCTCGTCGTGTCCGGGATGGGCGTCATCTGCGCCATCGGTGCCGGCAAGGCGGCGTTCACGCGCGCCTTGCTGAACGGTGAGAGCGCGTTTGGCGTGATGCAGCGGCCGGGCCGCCAGCAGGAGACGGCGTTTCTCGGCGCGGAGATCCACGACATCCGGTTTCCGGAGGAGATTTCGCCACGCACGCGTCGTGCGGCGTCGCTCTCCGCGCAGGCGGCGCTCGTCGTGTTGCAGGAAGCGTGGTCCGAAGCGCGCCTCGCGGAGGTGGATCCGGTCCGCGTCGGGCTGGTCGTTGGCGGCTCGAATATCCAGCAGCGCGAGCTGGTACTGCTGCACGACGCCTACCGGGAACGCACCGCCTTTCTGCGGCCGACCTATGGCCTGTCGTTCATGGATTCGGACGTGTGCGGATTCTGCACGGCGCAGTTCGGGATTCGCGGCGTGGCCTGGACGGTCGGCGGTGCGTCAGCGAGTGGGCAATTGGCCATCATCCAGGCGGCCCAGGCCGTGCTCACCGAGCAGGTGGATGTCTGCATTGCGCTCGGGGCGCTGATGGATCTGTCCTATTGGGAATGCCAGGGGCTGCGGGCGCTGGGCGCGATGGGATCGGATCGCTTTGCCAGCGAGCCGCAGCGAGCCTGCCGCCCCTTCGACCGCGACCACGACGGCTTCATTTATGGTGAGGCCTGCGGCGCGCTGGTTCTGGAAGCGGCGGACTCGAGCGAGCGCCGGGGAGTCATGCCTTACGCCGCGCTGCGCGGCTGGGGTGTGGCGATGGACGGCAATCGCAACCCCGATCCCTCGCTGGAGGGAGAGGTGCGCGCCATGCAGGTGGCGCTACACGTCGCCGGATGGTCGGCCCGGAGGATCGACTACGTCAACCCGCACGGCACGGGCTCGATCATCGGTGATGAAACGGAGCTCCAGGCATTGCGTGCCTGCGAGCTCGCGGGAGCGCATCTCAATGCGACGAAGTCCCTCATCGGGCACGGTCTGAGCGCCGCGGGCACGGTGGAGGTCATCGCGACGCTGTTGCAGATGCAGGCCGGGCAGCTGCACCCGACGCGCAATCTCGACAACCCGATCGACCCGACGCTCAACTGGGTGCGGCACGCGGCCATCGATCACCAGATCGAGAACGCAATGACGCTCAGCATGGGCTTTGGTGGAATGAATACAGCGCTCTGCTGGCAGCGGCGTCAGGCCGCATAACGCGGAAACACAGGGGAGGTGACCCATGCCACTCGTTGGAATCGAAGCGATGAACGTCTTTGCCGGCTCGGCATTCCTCGACGTCAGCGAGCTCGCCCGCCATCGCAAGCTCGACATGACGCGCTTCGAGAATCTGCTGATGAAGCAGAAAGCCGTTGCGCTGCCCTATGAAGACCCGGTGACGTACGCGGTGAATGCCGCGAGGCCGGTGGTCGATGCGCTGTCGGCTGCGGACAAGGATCGCATCGAGCTGCTGATCACCTGCACGGAGTCGGGCATCGACTTCGGCAAGTCGCTGAGCACCTACCTGCACCACTACCTGGGGCTGAATCGCAACTGCCGGCTGTTCGAAATCAAGCAGGCGTGCTACTCGGGAACGGCCGGCTTTCAGATGGCAGTGAATTTCGTGCTGGCACAAGTCTCGCCCGGCGCCAAAGCACTGGTCGTTGCGACCGACATCTCCCGTTTCATGGTGGCCGAGGCGGGAGAGGCGCTCTCTGCTGACTGGTCTTTCGCGGAGCCGAGCGGCGGCGCCGGTGCGGTTGCGCTGCTGGTGAGCGAGCATCCGCATGTGTTCCAGGTCGACGTCGGAGCCAATGGCTACTACGGCTACGAAGTCATGGACACCTGCCGGCCGATTCCGGACAGCGAGGCGGGCGATGCGGACCTGTCGCTGCTGTCCTATCTCGACTGCTGCGAGCACGCCTTCATCGAATACCGGAATCGCGTCGGCGAAGTGAACTATCGCGATTCATTCCACTACCTCACCTTCCATACGCCGTTCGGCGGCATGGTCAAGGGTGCCCATCGGACGATGATGCGCAAGATGGTGCAAGCCAAGCCCGCCGACATCGAAGAGGACTTCCAGCGCCGCGTCGTCCCGGGCATCAGCTACTGCCAGCGCGTCGGAAATATCATGGGCGCCACCGTATTCCTGTCGCTCGCCAGCACCATCGACAACGGGGACCTCGCCGCGCCGCGTCGTGTCGGCTGCTTCTCCTACGGCTCGGGGTGCTGCTCGGAATTCTACAGCGGCGTGGTCACACCCGAGGGCCAGAGCCGGCAGCGGCGCTTCGCCATCAAGCGGCACCTGGATGAGCGCTATCGGCTGTCGCTGGATGAGTACGACACTATCCTGCGCGGCAGCGGGGCCGTGAGGTTCGGCACCCGTAACGTGCGGCTGGACGCGGAATTCATCCCGGGAGCCCGGCATTCGTCGCACGGTGAATCGCGGTTGTTCTTGCGGGAGATCCGCGAGTTTCACCGCGAATACGAGTGGCTGTCATGAGCTACACGACGATCAAAGTGCGGTTTCAGGAATCGATCTGCTTCCTGCAGATCGATCGGCCGGAGGCCAACAACACCATCAATCCGCAGCTCGTGGCCGAATGCAACGACGTCCTGGCCCGCTGCGAGGAATCGGCGGCGGTGGTGGTGTTGAGCGGCTCGCCGGAGGTCTTCTGCTTCGGCGCGGATTTCAAGGCACTGACGCCGGTGTCCGCTGCGGGGGTCGCGCGCGATGACGGGCCGGGGCCGCTCTATGACCTGTGGTTGAGGCTGGCAACCGGCCCGTACATCACGATCTCGCACGTGCGCGGCAAAGCGAACGCCGGCGGAGTGGGATTTGTCGCGGCAAGTGACATCGTGCTCGCCGACACCACAGCGCAGTTCAGCCTGTCCGAGCTGTTGTTCGGTCTCTATCCGGCGTGCGTGCTGCCGTTCCTGATACGGCGCATCGGCTTTCAGAAAGCCCACTATCTCACGCTGATGACGCAGCCGGTGACGGTGGCACAGGCCCACGAGATCGGGCTCGTCGATGCGTTTGAAGAGCAGAGCGAGGTTCTGCTGCGGCGTCACCTGTTGCGGTTGCGACGTCTGTCGAAGACCGCGATCGGCCGCTACAAAACGTACATGAACCGCATCAGCGGGCCGCTGGCGCAGCTCAGGGCACCGGCCATCGCCGCCAACCTGGAAGTGTTTTCGGACCCCGCCAACCTGCAAGCCATCGGGCGCTTCGTCGAGCACGGCGTGTTCCCCTGGGAGAAAGCCTGATGTCCTCTGAAGTAGTCGAGCTGGTAGAGGTCGCGCCCGGCGTCGCGCAAGTCACGATGCAGGACCGCACGCACAAGAACACGTTCTCTGCGGAGCTCGTGGGCGGACTGCTCCAGGCGTTCCAGCAGATCCGCGCGAGCTCGCGCTATCGCGCTGTCATCCTCACTGGATACGACACGTACTTCTGCGCGGGCGGAACGCAGGAGGCGTTGCTGTCGTTGCAGCAGGGGAATGGCAAGTTTACCGATATCAACATTTACAGCCTGCCACTGGATTGCGAGATCCCGGTCATCTCCGCCATGCAGGGTCACGGCATCGGCGGGGGATTCGTCCTCGGTCTGTTCGCCGATTTCGTGGTGATGAGCCGCGAAAGCGTCTACACGACGAATTTCATGAAGTACGGCTTCACACCCGGCATGGGCGCAACGTACGTGCTGCCGAAGAAGCTCGGCATCAGTCTCGCCGAAGAGATGCTGCTGTGTGCGCGGACCTATCGCGGCGTCGACCTGGAGAAGCGCGGCATTCCTTTCCCGGTGCTGCCGCGGGCCGAGGTTCTCGATTACGCGAAGCAGCTTGCGCGCGATCTTGCCGAGAAGCCGCGCGTATCGCTCGTGACGCTCAAGAGCCACCTGGTTGCAGAGAGCCGTGCGCAGCTGCCTGCCGTCATCGAGCAGGAAGTCGTGATGCATGAGAAGACGTTCCACCAGCCCGAAGTCAGGGACCGTATTCAGGAGATGTTCGGCCGGTAGCCGCGCGGGCTCACGCGATCCCGGGCGGATCGCAGGGGCGACAGCGCATGGGCTCTCCGGGTCGGGCCGCAGAGGATGCAGAAAATGACGGAATCAAAAGCCGCAGAGATGCGCATCGGAGACTTGAATTTCCTGTCGGCGCGGGAGCGTCGGCAGTTGCTGGTGGAATGGAATGCGACGGCGGCGCCATACCCGCAAGGCAAGAGCATTCAGGCCCTGTTCGAGGAACAGGTGGAGCGAACACCGGATGCGGTGGCGGTGGTGCATGAAGGGCGGGAGCTGACGTACGCGCAGTTGAACGCGCGCAGCAACCAGGTGGCGCACTACCTGCTGGCGCAGCAGGTGGTGGCAGATGAGCTGGTGGGTGTGTACCTGGAGCGCTCGATCGAG
>FTEO01000505.1_pt1 | contig 14006 bp, 14 predicted proteins | sample 1640211 | NCBI WGS metagenome assembly FTEO01 (sample SAMEA3914816, study PRJEB12502) | metagenome | biome: forest; material: soil | place: USA | collected 2011-09-16 | depth 0.3 m | reverse complement strand
TGCACTGATCGGCCTCGGGCTCACGGCGGCGATGATCGTCATCACCGAGTACTACACCGCGACCGAATACAGCCCGGTGCGCAAAGTGGCGGCGGCCTCCCAGACCGGCCACGCCACCAACATCATCGCGGGCCTCGGCGTCTCGATGAAGTCGACGGCGCTGCCGGTCATCGCGGTGTGCCTTGCGATCTGGGGCTCGTATGAGCTCGGGCAGCAGCACGGCGTCGGCCTCTATGGCATCGCCGTGGCCGCGACCTCGATGCTGTCGATGACGGGCATGATCGTGGCGCTCGACGCGTACGGTCCCATCACCGACAACGCGGGCGGCATCGCTGAGATGGCGGGCCTGCCGAAGGAGATCCGCAACATCACCGACCCGCTCGATGCGGTGGGCAACACCACGAAGGCCGTGACGAAGGGCTACGCCATCGGCTCGGCCGCGCTCGCCGCCCTCGTGCTGTTTGCGGACTACACGCACAACCTCGAGGCGGCCGGCAAGCTCGTCGAGTTCTCGCTGTCCGATCCTGCGGTGATCATCGGCCTCTTCATCGGCGGCCTCGTGCCCTATCTGTTCGCCGCCATGGCGATGGAAGCCGTGGGTCGCGCGGCGGGCTCGGTGGTCACGGAAGTGCGCCGCCAGTTCCGTGACATCAAGGGCATCATGGAAGGCACGGGGAAGCCGGACTACTCGCGGGCGGTCGACCTCCTCACCCGATCGGCCATTCGCGAGATGATCATTCCGTCGCTGCTGCCGATCCTCGTCCCGATCGTGCTCGTGTTCGCGCTCAACGGACTCATGGGCCCGGGGGCCGGCGTCAAGGCGCTCGGCGGCCTGCTGATCGGCACCATCGTCACCGGCATCTTCGTGGCCATTTCGATGACCACTGGCGGGGGCGCGTGGGACAACGCGAAGAAGTACATCGAAGAAGGCAACTTCGGCGGCAAAGGCTCTGACGCGCACAAGGCCGCGGTCACGGGCGACACCGTCGGGGACCCGTACAAGGACACGGCGGGCCCTGCCATCAACCCGCTCATCAAGATCATCAATATCGTGGCGCTGCTGCTCGTGCCATTGCTTTAGCTCCCGGCCACGCCGGCTGAGGGGTTCGCCTGTATGGCGAACCCCTCGCTTTTCCCAACAAACGCCGAGCTTTCGCTGCCGCGCGCAGCGGAACATTGCTGCCGCATCGTCCATTGATACCGGACTGACCAATGGAGGCCGGTATGGACAAAGACAGAGTTGAAGGTTCCGCAAAGAACGTCGGGGGCAAGATCAAGGAAGCCGCCGGCAAAGTCACGGGCGATGAAAAGCTGAAACGCGCAGGCCAGGCCGACCAGGTCACGGGCAAGGTGCAGAACATCGTCGGTGGCGTGAAGGACGAGCTGCGCGAGGAAGATCGCGAAGACTCGAAGCACTGAGCTTCAACGTCCGACGAAAACCTCAGGGCGTGCCGGGACGGCGCGCCCTTCTCGTTGGCGCGCCAGCGTTGCCGCGCTCTACGCTCTGCCGGCCCGCGTTTCCACGAGCACCGCGCTGACCAGCTTGTTGAGACGCTGGCAGTACTCGGCGACCGGCGCCTGCGCAACGGCCTGCTTCGTAGTGAGTGCCGAGCTGATTTCCGTGAGGCGACGTTCGATTCGCCCATCCACGGTGATGCAACGAGTGAGCACCGCGCTTACACAGGCGGTGATTTCCGCATCCAGCGCGCGCGCATCCGTTCCCGCGATTTCGACTCCCGTGAGCTCGATCGGACAACCGGCTTGCAGATGCTCGCGCCAAAGACGACTTAACTGCATAGGCTCGTTGCTCGCGCTGGCGGGCTCTTGTTGTTCGGGCGCCTTTCTTATCACGCCCGCGCGCGCCATGCACCGTCACCGCGCGGGGTGGCGGCCGCCAGATCTCGCAGGAGCTGCAACGATAACTGCGGCGCCCCGCTGACGCTTTTGCCCGGCCCATTCTAAGTGACTGATTCCACAAGCCACTGAAGTGGCCGCGACTGTTGTTTTTCCCGGCTCTGCGACAATCGCAGGCGCGACCCCGGTTGAGCCTGCCAAAATTTGGCTCAGACTCCCCGCGGGCTCTGGACTCGATACAACCTCACGCTCTAGGAGACGACTCGAATGACTACGAAGACTGCAATCCTCGCGGCGGCGATCGGTAGCCTCGCCGCATTCGCGGGCCCGGTGCTCGCGGCTGACGATGCCAAAGGCTCCGCGGCCACGGAGAAATGCTACGGCGTTGCGAAGGCTGGCAAGAATGATTGCGCCGGCACCGCGCACTCATGCCAGGGCCTGAGCAAGAAGGACGCCGACACCAAGGACTGGGTGAAGCTGCCGAAAGGCACGTGCGAGCGTCTGGCCGGCGGCACGCTCACCGCGAAGTAATCGCACGCCAAGACAGTCATGTCCCGTAGCGCATCCCTCACTCATGAGCTCGGCTCCGAGCGCGGTGTTCACACGCCGCACGCAAGTGATGGGCTGCGCACCGGCATCGGGCTGCGCGCGATTCATCACGAGGATGTGATCGCGTGCCGCCCGACTGTCGGCTGGCTCGAGGTCCACAGCGAAAACTATTTCGCACACGGCGGTTCGCAGCGCAGCGTGCTCGCGAAAGTACGTGATCATTATCCGCTCAGCTTGCATGGCGTCGGGCTTTCCATCGGCTCCACGGATCCGCTCGATCAACGGCATCTCGCGGAAGTCCGCCGCCTCGTGCGGGACTTCGACCCGATGCGGGTCTCCGAGCATTTATCGTGGGGCGCCGCGGGCGGACGCTTCACGAACGACCTGCTGCCGCTGCCCTACACCGAAGAAGCGCTGCGTCACATGACGGCGCGTGTGCGCCAGGTGCAGGATTTTCTCGACCGGCAGATTCTCATCGAAAACGTTTCGAGCTACCTCGAGTTCTCGTGCTCGCAGATGCCCGAATGGGACTTCCTCGTCGCGCTGGTGGAGGAATCCGGCTGCGCGCTGCTGCTCGACGTGAACAACGTCTACGTGAGCGCGATGAACCACGGCTTCGATCCCCATCAGTATCTCAATCGGATTCCGCGGCGCGCGGTGCGCGAGATGCATCTCGCCGGACACAGCATCCGTCGGATAGGTGAGCGCGAAATCCGCATCGACACACATGACGCGCCGGTGTGCGAGGCGGTATGGGCGCTCTACGCCGCCGCGCTCGAGCGCTTCGGGCCCGTGCCCACTCTCATAGAATGGGACTCAAACATTCCGGCTCTCGAGGTGCTGGCTGACGAAGCCATCAAGGCGGACCGCATGGTGGAGGCGCAGCGTGCTCGCGCTGCATGAGCTGCAGTTACGCTTCGTCGCAGCGCTGCTGGATGGCGCGGAGGAGCCCGTGGCCGCCGAGATCGAAGCGAACGGGATCGATGCGAGCGAGCGGCTCGAGATCTATCGCAACAACGTGCGCGAAGGCTTCATCAAGGCGCTGGCCATTGGTTTCCCAGTGCTGGAGCGCCTGGTGGGCGTCGACTACTTCCGCCAGCTCGCGCTCGACTTCCTGCGCGCGCATCCCTCGCGCGCAGGCAATCTCCATCACATCGGCGCCCCGCTCTCGCACTTCCTGCAGCAACGATTCGCGCAGACGGAGTACACCTATCTCGCGGACGTTGCCGCGCTCGAATGGGCGCACCAGGAAGCGCTGGTCGCGGCGGACGCGGAGCCTATCTCTGCCGATGCGCTGCGTGATGTGGATCCCGCTCGCTACGGCGAGCTGTGCTTCGAGCTCCATCCCGCGTGCGCCCTCGTCCGATCGGACTTCCCTATCGTGCGCATCTGGGGCGCCAACCAGCCCGATGCATCTGGCGAAGAAGTGATCGACCTGCGCGAAGGCGGCGACAACGTGCTCGTTCTGCGCACGCCGGAGTGCATCGAGCTCCACCGCCTCCCGACGGGCGACTTCATCGCGCTCGAGAGCTTCGCGCACGGCGAAAACCTCGGTACGGCGCTCACCGCCGCACAGGGCGCCGACCCGCAGTTCGACCTGGGCGCCGCGCTGCGCCGCTGCATGAGTCTTCACCTCTTCACGGGCGTGCGCCTGCCCGCATCGAGCCCCTGAGCCTTCTCACGAGGACATGGCCATGACCTTCCTGCTCAAGCTCACGAGTCTGCACGCCGCGCTCGGGCGATTGCTCGACAGGCTGCAGCCCCTCGCACTGCTCGCCGCGCGCCTGTACGTCACCGACGTGTTCTGGAAGTCGGGCTGGCTGAAGGTCACGAACTGGAGCAACACGCTCGACCTGTTTCGCGATGAATACCACGTGCCGCTGCTGCCTCCGGATCTCGCCGCCGTCGCGGGCGCATTCGGTGAGTTGTTCTTCCCCGCCCTGCTGGTGCTCGGTTTCTTCGGCCGCCTGGGGGCGCTTGGCACGTTTGTCGTAAACGCGATGGCCGTCATCTCCTACTCCCACGTGCTGCTCGCAGAAGGGTACGAGGCCGCGTTGGGACAGCACATTCTGTGGGGCACGCTTCTTCTGGGCCTCATCGTCTTCGGCCCCGGCAAGATCTCGATCGACGCATGGCTCGAACGGGCTCGAGGCTTGCAATCGATCCGGGCCGCCACCAACCAAGCGATCCCGCTGCAGGAGGAACCCCATGCAAACTACCGACAAGGCTCCGGTACAGAAGTCCGATGAGGAATGGCAGAAGGAGCTGACCCCCGACCAGTATCGCGTGCTGCGCCAGCACGGCACGGAGAGAGCCGGCACCAGCGCGCTCAACCATGAGAAGCGCGAAGGAACGTTCCGGTGTGCGGGATGCGGTGAGCCGTTGTTCGATTCCGGCACGAAGTACGAAAGCGGCAGCGGCTGGCCGAGCTTCTACAAGCCGATGCCTGGCGCGGTGGGCACGCAGACCGACGGCAGCCATTTCATGACTCGCACCGAGGTGCACTGTGCCAAATGCGGCGGCCACCTGGGCCACGTGTTTCCGGACGGGCCGAAGCCGACGGGTGAGCGGTACTGCATGAACGGCGCGGCCCTGAGCTTCGAGCCGGGCGCGAAAGAGCCCCAGCAGACTTAGCGGACGAGCGGTCGGGGGCTCGTGCAGGCGCACGGGCTCTCCGACACAGCCTGGCGGCTAGCGACCCGCGCTGCTCGACTGCGCCGCGCCGCACTTCGCAGGCAGCCGGTTACCGGCATGCGACGCGGATGCGATGATGAGAAATCCGAGCAGCGAGAGGCCGAGCAGGACTCGCCAAATGCTGCGATGGGGACGATGCATCGAATTCGAAGCCATGAACGGCAAACTCCAGCCCAAGCGATCCAGATCACACTCCACACGGCAGGATTTTGCCGCGTCCGTGGGGGGCATTCTCCGCAATGCATGCATCGAAAACTGTGAAGCGCAAGGCGTTTGACGGCTGTCGCAGCATAAGTACATGCCGTGGACCTCGAAGCCGCCGCCCGGGTTCACCCCACCGCGTCGGAGGCGAGCGGTTGCTTCAGGCCGCGAGCTGCAGAGGCACGGGCTTGCCGATGGCGTAGCCCTGCACGAAGTCGACCCCCATGCGGCGGGCGGCATCGAGCGCGGCGGCGTCTTCCACCTGCTCGGCAATCACTTTGAAATTCAACGTCCGCGCGAGCTTGATCATCGCGGCGACCATGGCCTGATTCACGGTGTCGCGGGCGAGGTTGCGCATGAACGACCCGTCGATCTTCAGGTAATCCATCGGCAGGTTCTTGAGATTCGAGAAGGAGCCGACGCCTGAGCCGAAGTCATCGAGCGCGAACTGGCAGCCCATGCCGTGGAGCACGCCGACGAAGCGCCGCGCGTGATCCATGTTCGCCACCACGGCGCTCTCCGTAATCTCGAAGCACACCTGCGCAGGGCTGACACCGGTGCTGTCCAGGCACTCGACGACGAACTCCAGGAACTGCGTGTCGCTGAGCGTCTGGCCCGAAATGTTGATGGCGACGCTGCGCGTGGCCGGAACCGGGATGGCGCCGCGCCCGAGCGCGGCGAGCGTCGTCTGCACGACCCAGCGATCCACGAGGCCCATCAACCGGTAACGCTCGGCAGCCCGCACGAAGTCCGACGGCGGCACCTCGTGGCCATCTTCGTCTTGCAGGCGCACGAGCACTTCCATCGCGGGGCCACCACCGTCGTCCGCGAACGCGGGCACGATGGGCTGGTGATAGAGCTGGAAGCGGTTCTCTTTGAGCGCCGTCTGCAACCGCTGCAGCCACTGAATCTCGCCGCTGTGGCGAGCCAGCGCTTCGTCTCGCGCGGAGTACACGGCCACGCGGCCAGTGCCCTGCTTCTTCGCCACGTAGCACGCGGAATCCGCGGCGGCCATGAGCTCTTCGAGCGTGCCGCTCTCGCGTGACACTTCAACCAGGCCCACGGAAGTGCCGATATTGAAGATCTTGTCCTTCCACACGAATCGATAGTCGGCGACGGCGCGGCACACGTCGTCCGCGATCTGGCGTGCTTTCTCGAGCGGACAGCCCACGAGCAGCATGCCGAACTCATCGCCACCCAGGCGCGCCACGGTGTCGCTGTCGCGCACCGCATCGCGCAGGAGCTTCGCGACCTCGCGCAGCATGCTGTCGCCCGCGAGGTGCCCACTCGTGTCGTTCACCACCTTGAAGCGATCGAGGTCGATGTAGCAGAGCACGTGCTGACCGTCGCCGCGGTGCCCGCTCTCGACCGACTCTTCGAGACGCCGCTCGAATTCGCGCCGATTGACGAGTCCGGTGAGCGCATCGTGCGTCGCCTGGTATGACATCTGGCGCGCGAGCCCGCGCAGCTCGGTAACGTCGTGCAGCAGAACGACCGCGCCGGTCACTTCCTTACCCCCGTCGCGAATCGGCGAAGCGGAGAGCTCGATCGAGCGCTCGCCACCATTGGCCTTCGACAGCAGCAGCGCCCGGCGGCTGAGATTCACGGGCGCGCCGGTGGTGAGTGCCTGCTTCACAGGGTCGCTGAGCAGGCGGCGATCCGTCTCGTCGACGAGCCCGACAATTTCTTCGAGCTTCTTGCCGATCGCCTGCGTGGCCTCGGTTCCGGTCAGATGCTCGGCGGCGGCGTTCAGGTAGCTGATGCGGCCTTCGGTGTCCGTGGCGATGATGGCTTCGGCCAGCGAGTCGAGCGCGTACAGATGCACTGGCGAGATCCCGCTCGCAGCGGCCGCATGCGTCGAGAGCTGGCGCAGTGCCGGCATCGTCTGCGTCGGCACGATTTCAACGCCGGTGATCAGGAGCGCGGTGTCTCCTTCGTAGTCGGTGAGCGTCGAGGTGATCTCGAGGCGGCCGATCTGCCCCTGCAGGCCGACCATTTCGATCTCGTAGCGCTCCGCCGTGGTTTCACCCGCGAGGCGGCGGCGAATGTTCTCGGTCACGAGCTCCGCATATTCCGGCGGCACGAGGTCGCCGAGCCGACGGCCGATGAGCTCGAGACGGTCCACGCCGACGAAGCTCGCGAACTGGCGGTTTGCGTGCAGGATGACATCCCGATGCACCAGTACGGCCTCGTGGATGCGATCGGCGAGCTCACCGAACAGCTTCGGGCTCGAGTGGCTGCGTTCCCGGTCCAAAGGCGCGGAGACGCGCGTAATCAGGTGATTGACGGTGGTGGCGAGCGCGGAAATTTCCGGCAGATCGCTCTGCACATCCACGCGTCCGCCGAGGCGGCCGCCGACCGCAATGCGCTGAAGCTGCTGTGCCAGATCTCCGACTGCCTTCAGCTCACGGCGCTGCAGCCAGTAGAGAACGAACAGAAGCGCGGCGACGAGCCCCAGGAGAAGGCACACTAGTCCCAGGATCGACATCTGGTTTTCTCAAGTCCCCGTCTGAGTGCGCGTTTTCACCGGCCACACTCGTTTGTCTTGTAGTGACCGGAACAACGCTGTGGCCGCAGCATAGCGCAGCCCCCGCATCGCCCTGTCTGCGTTTCACCATATCTCGTCGCACATCCGCTTGGCAGATTCATGGAAAACCCTTAACTTCTCGGGCCCTTTGTCGGGGCACAATAAGTCAGATCTTGTATCCGGAGCGTCCGCAAAATGTCGCTACACCAGGCCCGCGAACAGATGATCGAGCAACAGGTGCGAGCCTGGGATGTGCTCGACGCACGCGTGCTATCGATTCTGCGCAGCGTGCCACGTGAACGGTTCGTGCCCGACAGCCAGCGCTTTCTCGCGTTCGCCGACGTGCCCGTGCCGCTCCCGCATGACCAGCGCATGCTCCGCCCGAGCGTCGGCGGCCGCCTCCTGCAGGCGCTCGAGCTCACCGGAGCCGAGCGTGTCCTCGAAATCGGCGCCGGCTCGGGCTTCCTGACCGCCTGTCTCGCTGCAGCGAGCGCGCACGTGCGGTCGCTGGAAGTATTCGCCGATCTCGCAGACCTCGCCCGGGCCAACCTTGCCACCGTCGGCGTCCACAATGCAGAAGTCATCACCGCCGATGCCATGCAAGCCGGGGCCCAGCTTCAGGAAGAAGGCGCCACGCGCTTTCAGGCCATCGCCGTTACCGGCTCCCTCCCCGTCTATGACGACCGTTTCGAGCGTCTGCTCGATGTCGGCGGCCGGCTTTTCGTCATCGTGGGCGAGGCTCCGGCCATGGAGGCACGCCTCATCCGCCGGGCTACCGAGGACAGCTGGATCACCGAAAGCCTCTTCGAGACGGTGGTAGAGCCTCTGATCAACGCCCGGCGGCCCGCCGGGTTCTCTTTCTGAGCCGCACGCATGGTGAGCGAGATCTCGCCCGTGGAATTGCAGGCCCGGCGCACCGCCGGCAGCGCACCGGTGGTCGTGGACGTGCGCGAAGGCTGGGAGCTCGATATCGCGCGTATTTCGGATGTCCTGCATATCCCGATGAATGAAATTCCTGCACGGCTCGGGGAGCTTGCGGCCGATCAGGAAATCGTCGTCATGTGCCGCTCGGGGGGCCGCAGCATGCAGGTGGCGCAGTTCCTCGAACGCAACGGCTTTCGCTCGGTCGCGAACCTGACGGGGGGCATCCTCGCCTGGGGACGCGATGTCGACCCGTCGCTGCGCGCGTATTAATTCGGCACATGTTCGTCGCTCGGTCGCCCGACATCTTGCCGGCCCCAAATTCCGACTGATATAGTGCTATACAACACCGGTGCAATAAGACTTGGCCATTCAAGGGAAAATCATGAAACGCGCGATAGGCGTCGCACTTTTTTGTTTGTCGCTCGCGACCACGGCTTCGGCCGCCGATCTGCTGAGCGTTTATCAGGACGCCCTCGCAAGCGATCCGGCGATTCGCGAGGCAGACGCCACGCGCAAAGCGAACCTTGAGACAAAGCCGCAAGCGATAGCTTCACTGTTGCCGCAAATCTCGGGCACGGCAACGGCGACGCGCGGCCGACAGGAGAGCGTGCAGCCGAGCGCGCAGACCGATCCGAGCACGGGCCAGATCACCCTGTTTCCCCGCAAGTACGTGCTGAAGCCCGACGGCCGCAGCTGGGCCATCAACCTGAAGCAGAACCTTTTCTCGTGGGCCTACTGGGCGAATCTGCGCGCGGCAGACAGCCAGGTGGCGCAGGCCGAGGCGGATTACCAGGCGGCGGAGCAGGACCTCATGTCGCGCGCCGCGCTGCGCTACTTCGGCGTGCTGTCCGCGCAGGATCAGCTCGAAGCCCAGCAGGCTGCCCTCGATGCGTACTCGCGCCAACTCGACCAGGCCAACAAGCGCTTCGAAGTCGGCCTCATCGCCATTACGGACGTGCAGGAAACCAAGGCCGCGCGCGATCAGGGCGTGGCCAATGTCATCGCGGCGAAGCGCGCACTCGCTACGGCGGAAGAGCAGCTCCGTGAAGTCACGGGGCAGAAATACGATCAGCTGGCGCGCCCGGGCGATGACATGGCGCTGAAGTCTCCCGACCCGGAGTCGGAGCAGAAGTGGGTCGATCTGTCGATGGAGCAGAACCTCGCGCTCATTTCGAGCCGTCTCCAGTCCGACACCGCCCGCGAGCAGGTGAGCGTAGCCTTGGGCGGCCACATTCCGACCATCGACGCGGTGGCCACTCGCGATCACAGCTCGGGCTACGGAACGGCAGCCTTTGGCACCTTGTCCGGCCTCCCCCCGTTCAGCGACTACCGCACGGGGGCGGACGACACGACGTATGGGTTGCAGGTGACGGTGCCCATCTTCAGCGGCGGGGCCACGCAATCACGCGTTCGGCAGTCGCAGTACCTGTGGATTGCGGCGAAGGAGCGCGTAACGCGCACATCGCGGGCCACCGAGCGGGCCGCACGCGATGCATATCAGGGCGTCATCAGCAACATCGCCAAGGTCGAGGCGTTGAAGCAGGCCCTCGAGTCGAACCAGACCTCGCTGAAGGCGACTGAAGCGGGCTATGAAGTCGGTACGCGCACGTCGGTGGACGTGCTCGATGCCCGGCGCCTCCTGGTTCTGGCGCAAACGAACTATGCGCAAAGCCGCTACGACTATCTGCTCACCGTCATCGGCCTGCGCCAGGCCGCAGGCAATCTCGACAAGCAGACGCTGGACGACCTGAATCAGCTCCTGACGGTCACCGTGCGTACGGCACCGACTGAGCCCGGTGCGCCCGTGCCGACGCCCAACAATCCAGCGAACTAATCGTCCAAAGTGAGCGTCGCTGGCGCTTACTGGCGCATTAGCGGATCAATCAAGCTCAGAAGCTTGTCCAGCGCGCCCCGATTGTCCTCGACGGATGCCCTGCCGAGCGCCCCGATACGGGCGCGTTCGGCGGGGTCTGAGAGCAGCGCCGCAACGCGCTGACCGAGCTCGGTCGCGCCATTGACGATCTGTGCGGCGCCCCGCTCGACCAGAATCTTCGCGACATCCGCACTGTTGAAATTGTGCGGGCCGGCGAGCACCGGCAGCCCAAGCGCGGCCGGCTCGAGCAGGTTGTGTCCACCCACGGTGACCAGGCTGCCGCCGACGAACGCCACGTCCCCCATCGCGTAGAAATCGAGCAGCTCGCCCAGCGTATCGACCAGGATCACCTCGATGTCCGGCGTGCGTGCCGCCGGCTGCGAGCGACGGATGAAGCGGACGTTCTTCTTCTCGAGCCAGGTGCCCACATCCGCAAAACGCTGCGGATGGCGCGGCACGAGTACCAGCAGCGCCTTCGGATGCACCTTGCGCACTTCCCGCTGCGCCTCGAGCAGGAGGTCCTCTTCACCGCCATGGGTGCTGCCGGCGACCCACACCGGTCTGCCGGGCGCATAGAGCTCACGAAGCTCGTGCCCTTTCGTCGACACTTCCGGCGGCACCGCGAAGTCGAACTTCAGGTTGCCGGTGACGTGCGTGCGCTCAGGGTCCGCGCCAAGAGAACGAAACCGCGCGGCATCGTCCTCGCCCTGCGCGGCGATCACCACGTCGTTCGAGAGCGCTTGCTGAAACAGGGTGAGAAACCTCGTGTACCGAATCAGAGCGCGCGGTGAGATGCGCGCGCTGGCGAGCACGAGCGGCACGCGTCGGCGCCCGCACTCGTGGTAGAGATTCGGCCACAATTCCGTTTCGAAAATAACGGCGATGCGCGGTTTCACCTTGTTGAAGAAGCGCCGCACCGAGCCCGGCAGATCGAGCGGCATGTAGCGCACGTTCGCGCGGTCGCCGAGGAGCACGCGCGCGCGCTCCTCGCCCGTGGGTGTGAGCGTGGTCACGACCAACGGAATGCCGGGATAGCGGTCATGCAGGCAACGCACGAGAGCCGCGGCCGCCTGAACTTCACCCACGGAGACTGCGTGGACCCAGATCGAGGGCGTCTCGAGCGCGGCGCCTCGGCCAAAGCGCTCGCCGAAGTTGCGCCAGTAGCGGCGGTCCCGGAATCCGCGGAACCCCATGACGCCGCAAAAGACGGGCGCGAGCAGATAAGCGACGAACGTGTAGAGATAGCGCATGCGGTGGCGGAGTCTGCGTCAGCCAGCGGGCAGTGTCGCGGGTCGAGTCGCAGGTCCGTCGGGCGTGCTGGTTGGCGGCGGGTTGCCGGCCGACGGGCCTGCCGCCGTGCGGTAGCCGTCCAGTAGCCCATGCCAGTCCGCCTCGCTGAAATTCTCAGGCGGCAGTTTGTAGGTGATCTTCTCGAGTGAGCGGCGCAGGCGCACGAGATTGCTGTCGCACCACAGGCCCGGCTTCATGAGGCGGCCCCGATCGAAATCGAGCAGGTACACCGCATCATCGGCCACGAGGAGAATGTTGTGCGCATTGAGATCCGCGTGACAGACGCCGAGATTGTGAAAAGCGCGAATGCAGCGCCCGATCGTGATCCAGCCCAGAATCGGAATGCCGCGCGTGCGCAGACGCGAGGCGAGCGTCTCCGAATCGAGGAGCCGCTCGGTGATGAGGTCCGCGGTATAAAGCGGGCCCTGACGGCGATAGCGCGCGGCGACCGGCGCCGGCACAGGGAGCCCCGCACGATGCAAGTGATACAGCAGCTGCCACTCGGCGAACGCGCGCGTGTCGTTCGCGCTGCGCCACAGATACTGATCCCGCACCACTCGGCCGAGCAGGCCGCCTCGGCGGTAGTGGCGAAGCACGTATGCCCTGCTCTCGGTGCGGATGAAATGCGTGGTGCCGCGGCCTTGCGCCTCACCGTCGAGCTCGCCGCGCTCCTGCCAGAACGCCGGGTCGAACCACGCGGCCGTTACATTGCCGGCGCGAGACGCGTCATATAGCATAGCGCCCCCCGTGAGATCCTTCCGCTTGACCTCCGAACCGAGCGGCCATCGCCGGCTCATCCGCGAACTCCTCTGATGTTGCCGCCGCCGTTGTCCTTGCCTCGGCCGCCCCGCAGTGTCTGCCTGCTGAGGCTTTCGGCAATTGGCGATACCTGCCACGCCGTGCCGATCCTGCGCACTTTGCAGAAGGCATGGCCCGAGACGCATTTCACGTGGATCATCGGCAAGACCGAAGCGCGCCTCATGAGCCTGATCGAAGGCGTGGAGTTTATCATCGTCGACAAGCGTGCCGGCATCGGTGCGCGTCGCGAAATACGCAGACAGTTGCGCGGCCGGCAGTTCGACGTGCTGCTGCATCTGCAGCTAGCCTTCCGGGCGAGCCTCATTGCCCGTGAAGTCCCCGCCACTCTCAAGCTCGGTTTCGATCGCGCGCGGGCGCGCGAGCTGCAGTGGCTGTTCACGAATGCGCGGATCGCTCCGCGGGCACGCGAGCATGTCATGGACAGCTTCTTCGGATTCGCAGAAGCGCTTGGCGTACGCGATCGGGTGGTGAGCTGGGACATCCCCGTGCCGGCAGACGCTCAGGAATACGCTCGGGAGCTCATCCCCGACGAGCGCCCCACGCTCGTCATCAGCCCCTGCTCGAGCCACGCCCAGCGCAACTGGCGGGCCGAGCGTTACGCTGCCGTCGCGGACTACGCGGCTCGCCAGCACGGCATGCGCGTCATCCTCTGCGGAGGGCCGACAGATCTCGAACGACGGGTCGGGTCGGCCATCGAGGCGCTGATGAAAACACCGGTCGTGAATCAGATTGGGCGCGACACGCTGCCGCAGCTGCTCGCGCTGCTGGAACGCGCAACGGTGCTCGTCGCCCCTGACTCAGGTCCGGCGCACATGGCCACCATGGTGCGCACTCCGGTGGTCGGTCTGTATGCGGCCACGAATCCGGCGCGCAGTGGCCCTTATCTCTCGCGGCCCTGGTGCGTGAATGCGTACGGCGAGGCGGCGAAGCGCTTTCGCGGCCGGCCTTCGGACCGGCTGCCGTGGACGGAAAAGATCGAAGAGCGCGGCGTGATGGATCTCATCACGGTCGAACAGGTGACGGCGAAGCTCGATCAGGCCCTGCAGTATTCTGCACGCCTTGGTTCGGTGTGATGCGAGGTTTACCCATGAAAGACATCCTGGTCCCTGTCTCGCCCGGCGAGCTGCTCGACAAGATCACCATCCTGCGCATCAAGGCAGCGCGGATGACGGATGTCGTGAAGGTCGCGAACGTGCGTCTGGAACTGCAGCTGCTCGAACAGACGTGGCGCGATTCTGTTGATTCCCCGGCAGAGGTCGCTGCGGACGAGCACGC
>FTEO01001375.1_pt1 | contig 14137 bp, 10 predicted proteins | sample 1640211 | NCBI WGS metagenome assembly FTEO01 (sample SAMEA3914816, study PRJEB12502) | metagenome | biome: forest; material: soil | place: USA | collected 2011-09-16 | depth 0.3 m | reverse complement strand
TTGGTCCAGCCGTTCTCACGAGCGTCGAAGTGCCCATACGCTTCCGGCGCTTCTTCCAGCGACAGCTCGTGCGACACGATGAAGGAGGGCTTCGCCTTGCCGAGCTCGATGAGCTTGCACAGATGGCGGTTGTATTGCTTCACGCTCGTCTGGCCGGTGCCCATGCGCTGGCCCTTGGTCCAGAACTCGCCGAAGTCGAAGGCCATCTCTCCCTTGCGGGCCAGCTCGTTCGCGGATTTCGGATCCTCCGGCATGAACACGCCCACGACGCCGAGCGAGCCCGTCGCTTTCACGGACTTCACGAGCTTGTTCATCACATCGTTCGGCACTTCGTGACCCTGCGGATCGTGCGCATGAAACCCCACGCATTCGCAGCCGCGATCCGCGCCTTCGCCGTGCGTCAGATCCATGACGCGACCGACCGGCGAATCCTTCGAGTCATCGATCGCAATCGCGCCAACCTTTTCGGCGAGCGCCAAGCGATCCGGGTGACGATCCACGATCATGATCTGCGCCGCACCCTTGATCTGCGCTGAGTAAGCGGCCATGAGGCCCACGGGCCCCGCGCCGTAGATGACAACGGATTCACCCGGCATGAGGCCCGCAAGCTCGGTGGCATGCCAGCCCGTCGGGAAGATGTCCGCGAGCATCACGTAGTCGTCTTCGCGTTCTTCGGCACCCTCCGGCAATTTCAGGCAATTGAAGTCCGCGTAGGGCACGCGCAGGTATTCAGCCTGCCCGCCCTGCAGATCGCCCATGCCGGCGTAGCCATAGCCGGCGCCGGCATTGCCAGGGTTCAGCGTGAGGCACGCGCCCGTCAGGCCGCGATCACAGTTCTTGCAGAAGCCACAGCTCGCGTTGAAAGGAATGCAGACGCGATCGCCCACCTTCAAGCTCGAGACGGCCGGGCCACACTCGCGGATCACTCCAAGATTCTCATGACCGATGATCTTGCCGGGCTCGAGGCTGGTGCGGCCCTCGTACATGTGCAGATCAGAGCCACAGATGTTCGTGGTGGTGATCTGCACGATGGCATCGTTCGGATGCTCGATGCGCGGGTCGGGCATGTCCTTGAGCTGCACGTCGCGCGGGCCGTTATAGACGATAGCTTTCATGAGCACTCTCCAGGCAAAGCGGTGGTTTCGCTGGAAAAGCCAGCAGACCGCATACCCGGCCGTGACAAGCGCAGCCGCGCTCGTCGCAAGAGTCAGCCGCGGAACTGTGCCTTGCCTTCGCGATCGAGCGCAGCGAAGTCTTCGTCCGAGAGCGCCACGTTCACCGCGGCCACGTTTTCGTCTACGTGCGCAGCTTTGGAAGTGCCGGGGATCGGCAGCATCGCCGGGCTGCGCTTCAACACCCACGCGAGTGCGACCTGGCTCGGCGTGGCGTTGTGGCGCTTCGCAATCTTGTCGAGCAGCGAACCCGACTTCGCAAGATCTCCCGCAGCGAGCGGGAACCACGGAATGAATCCAATGCCCTGCCGCGCGCAGTAGTCCAGCACCTCCTCGCTCGTACGATCCACGAGGTTATAGCGGTTCTGAACGGTTGCGACCTTGAACACCTTCGACGCCGCTTCGATGTCGGCCACGGAAACTTCGCTGAGACCCGCGTGGCGAATCACGCGACTGTCGATGAGTGACTTCACCGCGTCGAACTGCTCATCGCGCGGCACCTTCGGATCGATGCGATGCAGTTGCCACAAACCAATCTGCTCGACGCCGAGATTGCGCAGGCTCTTGTGGGCCTGCTGGATCAAATATTCCGGCCGCCCGAGCGGGATCCATTGATCGGGACCGGTGCGCGCGAGGCCGGCCTTCGTGGCGACCAGCATATTGCCGTAGGGATGCAAGGCTTCGCGGATGAGCCACTCGGACACATCCGGACCGTACGAGTCCGCCGTGTCCACGAAGTTGACGCCGAGCGCAGGCAGACGCCGCAACGCGCGGAGCGCTTCCTCGCGATCCTCTGGCTCTCCCCAGAAGCCGCGGCCGGTAATGCGCATCGCGCCGAAACCGAGACGATTCACCTCCGTCGTGCCGCCGATGCGGAACGTGCCGGAGCGGGCTGCATTGAGGGCTGCGCTCATGGGACTCTCCTTTCGTTGCCAGGGTGACGCTCAGCACGGCCCGCAGGCCGGCGCCTGCCCGAGGACGAACCCCTATGCCAGCAAGATTCAGGTAGGCGCTGCCCGCAAAGTCCTCGCCGGTGGCTGGCGGACCGGCCGGAACGCGGGCCAGAATGCACCCTCGCCTGCAGCTAAACGAATACACTGGCGGCGCAGAAAAATTCGGGAAGAGGCAGCCATGCAGAAGGTTTTCATCACGGCCGAATCGCTGTTACGCGATTCGCTGGAGCTCGGTATGCGCATCGTGCGCAGCGACTTTCGTCCAACCTTCCTCGTGGGCGTCTGGCGGGGCGGTGCGCCCATCGGCATCACGGTGCAGGAGGTGCTGGAATATCACGGCATCGAATGCGACCACATCTCCATTCGCACGTCCTCGTACACCGGCATCGACCAGCAGGCCAAGACGGTTCGCGTCCATGCGGTCGACTACCTGGTCTCGCAGCTCACGGCGGAAGACCAGCTGCTGCTCATCGACGACGTGTTCGATTCCGGCCGCAGCCTCGAGGCCGTGATCAGCGAGCTGCAGCGGCGTTGCCGCCGGAACATGCCCGAGCGCATGCGCATTGCTACGGCCTACTACAAGCCCGCGCGCAATCGCAGCTCGATGGAACCGGACTTCTACGTGCGTTCCACGGACGACTGGCTGGTGTTCCCCCACGAAGTCCAGGGGCTCACGCACGAAGAGATCCTCGCGCACAAGCCCGTCGATGAAAGTTTCTTTCTGGGCAAGCACGGCTGAGCGTGCACGATACTTGGGCAGCACCGATTGTGTACAAACATAGGGCGCACTGCGTACAGACTTGGTGCGCATCGTCGCGCCTCGCCTGCGGGCCCCAGCGGGCCCCGCACACCGCGGGCCAGCGCGCTCCCCGTTGACCTCTCGCCCAGCGCTCCCGCGCTAAAACAACAGCACAATTAGGCTTCTACGATTGTGTGCTCGCGCTCTGCGCGATGCCCACACGCGATCCCTCTCAATCCCCCGCGGCCGCAATCCGCACCGCTCGCGCGACGTGCGCGGGCCTGTGCATGGTTCTTGCACCCCGTCGTTTCAGGCGGGCAGTTGTCGTGACTCGTGGTCGGGACACAACACGGGTGTGCACAAGAATCGCGTCACAGCGAGCACAGCAGCTGCCATCGGTTCATTCATCGGGGTAGGTCAGCAAATGAAAAATGATTGGCAGTCGCTCAGTGTCCGGGCTTTTGTCGCGATGGTGTTGAGCACGAGCGCGGTGGCGCCGCGGCTGGCGCTCGCGGATGACGCAGCGACTGATGACGGTCTCGCAACGGTGGCCGTGACGGCCGACCGCCTGCAAGTGCTGCCGACGCAGCCCATTGACTCCGTGTTCGGATTCGGCAAGAACGCGTTCGAGACACCGCGCGCCGTCACCTCCATCAGCAACGAAATGCTCGACAAGGTGAACATCACCGAGATCGACGATCTCGTGGCGCTGACACCGGGCTCCTTTACGCAATCCTTCTTCGGGGTGGCAGGCTCGCTCGACGTGCGCGGCACGCCTGGCGAGAACTACTTCCGCGGCATCAAGCGCATCGACAATCCGGGCAACTATCCGCAAGCCATCGGCGCGAGCGACCGCATCGATGTGGTGCGTGGCCCCGCCTCGCCCATCTACGGCCCCTCCAAGATCGGCGGCTACCTCAACTTCGTTCCGAAGTCCGCTCGCGCCTCCACGGGGCAGGAGCTGCAGGAAGCGAAGGGCGAGCTCGGTGTCACCACCGGCAGCTGGGACCACAAAGTGCTCCATGCCGAAGTCGGCGGGCCCGGCGAGCTGTTCGGCAAGGACCTCGGCTACTACCTCTACGGCGAGTTCGAGAATTCCGGCAGCTACTACGAGAACACCAAGACGATCCAGAGCATTTACCAGGCCTCGTTCGATCTGAAGATCAGCGACACCCTGCGCTCCGAGTTCGGCGGCATGTACCAGGACTATAACGGCAACCAGGTTGCCGGCTGGAACCGCCTGACGCAGGACCTGGTGGATCACGGCACGTACATGACCGGCAGCCCGCCTCCGATCCCGGACACGAACCATGACGGGCTCATTTCTCCCTCGGAAATCCTCGCCGCGGGTGGCGGCAGCAGCCCGTTGAACCCGTTCCTCGTGTTTCCTGGTTCGAATACGCCTGCGCAGAATGCCGCGGCAGTCGCGGCGTTCTCGCCGTACATGAAGCTCGTCAATCCCGGCACGGCGCACATCAACGGCAGCACCGTGCTGGTGCAGGAAGACGACGCGCTGACGGACGAAGTCCTCACGCTCTACTACGACATGATCTACGAGCCGGCGAGCGGCATGAAGATCACCAACAAGAGCTTCTTCGAGTCGCTCAAGAACACGAACCTCAACGCCTACGGCTTCTCGCAGATGGCGAACACCTGGGTGTTCGAGGATCAGCTCGTCTTCTCGACCGGCTTCGGCTCGAAGGATGGCCCGTTCGCCGTGGACTTGCAGGCGAGCCCGTCCATCCGCCACCAGGACTACGAGCACGGCGACGACTTCACCTACGAGTATTTCGACCGGCGCGACATCACACAGCCCGGCACGCCGATCGACCGGCGCACCGAAGCGGTTCGTGGGCAGCAACTGTACACCGACCACACGAAAGGTCACTTCACGGACTACGGCGCCGCGCTCATGGCGGACTTCACGTTGCTCGAGAAGATCGACCTGCTGGCCGGCGCGCGCTACGACTACCTCGACGTGACGTCCACCTCGCAACTCGATGCAACGACGGACCCGGGGGCCAGCGCATCGGACACGGACGGCGCGTTCTCCTGGTCCGGAAGCCTCTCGTACGAGCTGCCGTGGGGCCTGCGTCCGTACGTGACGATCGCGCGCCAGTCGACGCTGATCATCGGCCAGGGCGGCCAGGTGGACGAAGGCGTCGTGGCGAGCGGCCACGAGGTTGCCGATTCGACACTGAAGGAATACGGCCTGAAGGCGAGCCTGCTCGATAACCAGCTCTACACTGCCGTCGACTACTTCGAGCAGAAGCGCCTGGACTACAACGCTCAGGACACGGTCACCAACAATACGACGTTCGCCCAAGGCTACGAGTTCGAGGCTCGCTGGGTCGTGAATCCGAATGTGACGTTGACGGGCGCGTTCACGAACATCGAGATCCACAATCTCACGGCCCAGGCGAACGGCTCGCAGTTCAGCTTCGCGGGCGCCGCGGACCTCGTGGGTGCCGACCCCTCGATGCTGTACGGCGGTGCCGTCGGCTCGCTGGTGGCCGTGCCGAATGCGCAGGCCGCTCGCAAGGCCGGCATTCCGCAGAACGTGTACAGCCTCTACAGCATCTTCAGCTTCGATGGAATGCTCAAAGGCCTGACGGCAAGCGTGGGTGCCACGCACGTGGATGCTGTATTCTCAGGCTTCGCCCAGAACGTGAAACTGCCGGCGTACACGCTGGTGAGCGCGGGCGTCCACTACGAAACGCGGCGCTGGCAGGTGGGCCTGCAAGGCAAGAACCTGACGAACGAACGTTACTTCCGCTCGAACTTCCCGGATCTCTTCGGCGATTCGGTGGTGCTGCCGGAACTGCCGCGCAACTACCTGCTCTCGGCCACCTTCAAGTTCTGACGGAACGTGGATGAGGACGTTGCACGGGGTGCGCGGATGGATGGGCCTGTGTGCGCTGTCGGTGTGGCTGGGCGGAGGCGCTGGATGCGCGTCCGTTCCCAGCGCGACGGCGCCGGCCAGCACGGCAGCGGCACGGATCGAAGTGAAAGTCGTCGTCGTGACGATGTTCGAGATCGGTGCCGACACGGGCGATGTCGCTGGCGAGTTTCAGCTCTGGCGTGAGCGCCAGAAGCTCGAGACTCGCTTCCCGTTTGCCCATCACCACGACTTGTTCTTCAACGCCGGCACGGGTGTGCTCGGCATGGTCACGGGCATGGGTACGGCGAACTCCGCCACGGCGGTGATGGAGCTCGGCATGGACCCGCGCTTCGATCTGTCGCACGCCTACTGGATCGTGGCAGGCATTGCCGGCGTGGATCCGGCGGCGGCATCGATCGGTTCGGCCGCGTGGGCGGAATATCTGGTGGATGGTGATCTCGCGCACGAGATCGACCCGCGCGAGATGCCAGCGGAGTGGCCCACCGGCTACTTCGCTCGCGATTCGAAGAAGCCCTACGATCCGAAGAAGCCCGCAAACGATGGCAACATGTTCCATCTGAATCCGGCCCTCACGGAATGGGCGTATCAGATGACCCGCAACGTGACGCTGGATGACAGCCCCGCGCTGCAGAAAGAGCGTGCCGCCTTCACAGGCTATCCCAATGCCCAGAAGCCACCGTTCGTCCTGAAGGGTGACAATCTCGCGGCCATGACGTTCTGGCACGGCAAGCTGCTCAACGAGTGGGCCGAGAAGTGGGTCAGCTACTGGACCGATGACAAGGGCACGTTCGTCACCTCCGCCATGGAAGACACCGGCACGTTCCAGTCCCTCACCTACCTGCATCCCACCGGCAAGGTGAACAAGGATCGCGTGATGGTGCTGCGTACGGCCAGCAATTACACGACGCAGCCACCGGGCATGACTGCGGCGGAACATCTGCTCAGGGAGAACGAGGGCTACGCGGGACTCAACGCTTCAGTCGAAGCCGCGTACCGCGTAGGCTCGGTCGTCGTGAATGAGATCACCACGCACTGGGCCCGATATCGCGACCGCACGCCGCCTTACGACAAGTAGCGGACCGATGTCGGCCCCGGACAGCGAAGCAGCCGTCAGCACGGATCTCATCTATGGCCTGCACGATGCGCCACCGCTGCAGAAGACGCTGCTGGTGGCGCTTCAGCATGTGTTCGCCGTATTCGTGGGCATGGTCACGCCGCCGCTGCTGATCGCGGGAGCGCTGAAGCTCGATGGCAGCGAGACGGCGTACCTCGTCAGCATGTCGCTGTTCGTCTCGGGTGCGGCGACGCTGCTGCAGACGCGGCAGATCGGGCCGATCGGCTCGGGGCTGCTCAGCATTCAGGGCACGAGCTTCACATTCATCGCGCCGATCATCTCCACGGCAGGCGTGATCATGGCGCGCGGCGGAACGGCTCATGAGGCGCTGGCCGCGGTGTTCGGGCTGTGCCTCGCGGGCTCGTTTGTCGTGATGCTGGCGAGTCGCTTCATCCGCCGTGCAAGCGCGGTGATCACACCGGTGGTGACCGGCACAGTCGTGACGCTGATCGGGCTCACGCTGATCGAAGTGGGCATGGTGAGCGTGGGCGGCGGATTCGGCGCGAAAGCCGATGGGACGTTCGGCAGTCTGCAGAACCTGGGGCTTGCCGCGCTCGTAATGATCGTGATTCTCGCGTTCAACATGAGCCGCTGGCCCAACTTGCGGATGCTGTCGGTCGTCATTGGGCTCGGGGCCGGCTATGTGGCGGCCTTCGCGTTGGGCAAGGTGGACCTGAGCGCCATGCACGGCATGCCCGTGGTGAACATCCCGCATCCGTTCCGCTATGGCATCGGCTTCGAGTGGTCCGCGCTGCTGCCGTTCGTCATCATGTATCTCATCACCGTGATGGAATCGATCGGGGATCTCACGGCGACCTCCTCTCTCACCGGCCAGCCGGTGTCGGGCCCGCTGTACCTGAAGCGCTTGCAGGGTGGCCTGCTGGCAGACGGCATCAATTCAGCTGTCGGTGCGTGTCTGAACTCCTTTCCGAGCACGACGTTTGCGCAGAACAACGGCGTCATTCAGCTCACCGGCGTGGGCAGTCGCTATGTGGGCATGTTCATCGGCGGCATTCTCATGGTGCTGGGGCTGATTCCGGCCGTGGGTGTGCTGGTGCAGGCGTTGCCGCCCGCCGCACTCGGCGGCGCGACGCTGATCATGTTCGGCATGGTGGCCGCCGCCGGCATCCGGATCCTGTCGCGCGTGCCGATGAACCGGCGGAACGGGGTGATTCTCGCGGTATCGCTCGGACTCGGGCTCGGCGTGACGCTCGTGCCGGACGTGGTCGACCATCTGCCGCCCCTGATCAAGAGTACTTTCTCGTCCGGCATTGCGACGGGCGGGCTGTGTGCGCTATTACTGAACATCGTGCTCCCCGGCGAGCGGCAGTAATGGGCTTGTGCGCTGATGGGCACGCTTCTAGTCAAAAACATTCATACCCTCGTGACGATGAACGCGGCGCGCGAAGAGATCCGCGACGCGGCGCTCTTCGTGCGCGATCACGTGATCGAGCAGGCGGGCCGCACCGCGGAGCTGCCGGCGACCGCGGACGAAGTGCTGGATCTGCGTTCACGGCACGTGGTACTGCCGGGCCTGGTGAACACGCATCACCACTTCTACCAAACGCTCACGCGTGCCGTGCCGGTTGCGCAGAACTGCGATCTGTTCGCGTGGCTCAAAGCGCTCTACCCCATCTGGGCACGCATGACGCCGGAAGGTGTCCGCGCCAGTGCGCAGATGTGCGCCGCCGAGCTGATTCTTTCCGGCTGCACCACGGCCAGCGACCATCTTTACGTTTTCCCGAATGGCTCGACGCTCGACGATGAAATTCACGCCGTCAGTGCCGTTGGCCTGCGCTTCCATGCAAGCCGCGGCAGCATGAGCGTGGGCGAAAGCCTCGGCGGGCTGCCACCTGATTCCCTGGTGGAGCTCGAGCCGGCCATCCTGCGGGACAGCCAGCGCGTGATCGAGCGTTATCACGACAACTCGCGCCACGCGATGACGCGCGTGACGCTCGCGCCCTGCTCGCCATTCTCCGTCTCGCCGGCGCTCATGCGCGAAACGGCGCGCATGGCGCGCAGCTTCGCGGGCGTGAGACTGCACACGCATCTCGCCGAGAACCGCTCGGATGTGGAATACAGCCTCGCGACGTTTGGCCTCTCGCCCGGTGACTATGCGGAATCCGTGGGCTGGCTCGGCGAGGATGTCTGGCACGCACACTGCGTGTTCCTCGACGACGCGGCGATCCGCAAGTTCGCGCGCACCGGCACCGGGGTTGCGCACTGCCCGTGCAGCAACCTCCGGCTCGCCAGCGGACTCGCTCCCATTCGTCGCATGCGCAAGGCCGGCGTGCCCGTAGGCCTTGGTGCGGACGGCGCCGCCTCCAACGATGCCACCAATCTCTTCCACGAAGCGCGCCAGGCGTGCCTCGTGGCACGCGTGCTGGATACCGATGCATCAGCGATGACCGCGCGTGAGGCGCTGGAGATCGCGACGCTAGGCGGCGCGCGCGTGCTCGGGCGGGACGACATCGGCTCCCTCGCGCCCGGCATGTCCGCGGACTTCGTGGCCGTGAATCTGGACCGGCCGACGCTCGCCGGTGCCCAGCACGACCCGGTGGCCGCGCTCGTGCTGTGTCAGGTGGACGCCGTGGACTACAGTTTCATTCACGGCCGCCGCGTCGTCGATGGCGGCCAGATCACCACGGTCGAGCTGCCGAAGCTCGTCGAGCAGGTCAACCGTCTCTCGGCGGTGCTCGTGCGGGGATGAGTGGGGCACGACCTATCATGAGTTGCGTATGACGGATCTCGCCGACCTTCCCATCGTCGACGTCAGTGGCTTCTACTCGGACGGCGCGCGGCGCCTGTCGATCGTTTCCGCCGTTCACCGGGCCCTGAGCGAACGCGGCTTCATGTACGTGACCGGCCACGGCATCGACGCCGCGCTCATCGGCCGGGCCTTCGACTCGGCACGGCATTTTTTCGAGCGGCCGCGCGCGATCAAGGAATCCGTGGCGTACACGGACGCTGCCGCGAACTTCGGCTTCCAGGGCATCGAGGGCGAGCGGCTCGATCCGCACAACGCGCCGGACCTCAAGGAAGCCTTCACCATGCGGAATGCGCTGGCGCTGGCGGCCCACGCGCATCGCTGGCCCGACGAGTCATTTCGCGACACGGCGACAACGCTCTACGAAGCGGGCCTCTCCGCCGCACATCGCCTGCTACGCGTGCTCGCGCAAAGCCTCGAGGTGCCGCTGGATTTCTTCACGCCCCTGCACAGCGGCGAGAACGTAACGCTGCGTTTCCTGCACTATCCCGCCAATCTTCAATCGAAATCGCACGCGCAGCTCGGCGCGGGAGCGCACACGGACTACGGCTCGATCACCCTGCTCTTCCAGGATGACGTGGGCGGACTAGAAGTGCGCGGCGCAGACAACACATGGCTCTTCGCACCGCCTGTGCCCGATGCCGTGGTGATCAACACCGGCGACCTCATGGAGCGCTGGACCAACGGCCGCTTCCGCTCCACGCTGCATCGCGTGCGCCCGATCACCGGCGATCGCGACCGCTATTCCATAGCGCTCTTCGTCGACCCCGACAGCGCGGTCGAAGTCGAATGCATCCAGAGTTGCGTCACCGCGTCCGCGCCCGCCCGATATCCCGTCATCACCGCAGGCGAACACCTGCGCCAGAAGATCGCCGCCAGCCACGGGTGATCCCGGGAACGTCTGAAGAGTTCCGATGACTTCGCATCGAGGGCAACGAGAGCCGGACGCCGAAGCGGGAGGGGGCTGAGGCTCTGTTGACAGGGTCCTGTCGCTACGAAGTGCCGACCCATCGGGTGGTCCCAACAGAGTGAGTCCCGGGCTGCGATTCGAAGCTGGCGGGGACGCAATAGTGAGGCCGGTACGTTGCGACAGGACCCTGTCAACAGAGCCTCAGCCCCCTCCCGCTCCGACGCCCGGCCCCTACTGCATCAGGGCGAGGTCATCGGAGCTCTTCAGACGTTCCCTCCTTATAGGTACTGGAGGAGATGCACGGTGAAGTGGGCCGCTTCGCGCGCTGCGATGGGGCCGAGGCGCAGGTAATCGTCGTTTGGCGCTTCCTGTGCGACGTTGCTGCCCGCACGCACGATCAGATAAGGAACGCCGAGCGTCTGGCACACGAGGCCCAGGGGCGCGGATTCCATTTCCATGATGTCCGTGTGCCACTTGGTCCGCAGCAGCTCGATGCGATCCTGCGGGACGCCGAACAGGTCCGATGAGGACACCACGCCCTGCCGTACCGCCACGTGATAGGTGGAGCCGTTTGCCGTGACCTCGGGACCTTTATAGGTCTCGATGGCCTTGTTCGCGAGCGCGAGCAGGCTCTGCGGGGGTGAGAACGAGTTCTGGACCTCGTTGCCGTTGTCCGGGCCGTTCAGCTCCCGATACACCATGCCCGTTCGCGTGAGGCTGCCGTAGTCGTGCTCGTGAGTCTCTGTGGCGACGATGACATCGCCCGTACGCAGGCTCTGGTTGATGCGCGCGCCGGTGCCGCTCATTAGAACGAGGCGTGGCTTGAACTGGCTGATGAACAGCGTGGTCGTCATGCCCGTGAACGTCTTGCCGATGCCGGTTATCGCAACTACCACGTCCTTGCCGGAGATCTTGCCGCGATAGTACGGAATGCCCCACAGCTCGCTCTTGGGCGGATTGCCCATGGCTTCCGTGAAGACCGTGATCTCCTGAGGCACGGCACCCAGCACCACGATGGTGTCGCCCGGTGTGTAGTGCGCCGGCTTCATGGGCGCCTCTGCGGCGCTCGCGACCGCGCCCAGGAAACAGACCAGACTCAATACGATTTCTTTCACGTGAACAAAGGCTTTCATCTGCACATTCACTCTCATTGGGCCGCTTGGGTAAGGGAAGTCTGCACTCTCGCCAGATAGGCATCACGGCGCGGCTCATCGAGCCACGCCACCGTAAACGCATTGCGCACGAGCTGCACGATCTCCTCGAGCGTGAGGCCGCCCTCCTCGTGCAACGCCTGCAGGTTCTCGTTCATGTAGGCGCGGAAATAGGCCGGATCATCGGAGTTGACCGTGGCGCGCATGCCCAACTCGAGCATGCGGCGAATCTCGCCGGCCGTCAGGCTCTGCACGCAGAAGCGGTTCGAGACCGGGCACACCGTGAGCCCGAGCCCGCGATCGCGGATGATCTCGCACAACGCCGGGTCTTCGAGCGAGTTCACGCCGTGATCGATGCGATCCACACCGATGACGTTCAGGCACTGGTCGATGTGCACGAGCGTGTTCTGTTGATTCACGTCACAGTGCATCGTGAGCTTGTAGCCGTTCGCGCGAGCACGCTTGAACACTTCCGCGAACTTCACCGGCGGATTGCCCTTCTCATCGGAATCCAGGCCCACGCCGATGATCCAGTCCTTGAAGGGCAGCGAGCGCTCGAGTGTCTGCATCGCCGACTCGGCGGTCATGTCCCGCAGGAAGCACATGATGAGCTGCGTCTCCACACCGAGCTCCACGGCCGCGCGTTCCTGAGCGCGGCGAATGCCGCGAATCACTGTGGGAAACTCCACGCCGCGCGAGGTGTGCGCCTGCGGGTCGAAGAACATCTCCGCGTACACTACGTTCTGCGAGGCCGCCTTCACCAGGTATTGCCAGGTGAGCTCGAAGAAGTCGTCCTCCTCGCGCAGCACGTTCATCGCCTTGTAGTAGATGTTCAGGAACGACGGCAGGTCGTGAAAATCGTAGGCTTTCAACAGGTCCTGCCGGGTGGCATACGCGAGCGCGATGCCATGTTTGCTCGCGAGGTCGAAGCTCAATTCCGGCTCGAGCGTGCCTTCGAGATGGACGTGCAATTCCGCTTTCGGAAGATTCGCGATGATGCTATTCATTGGGGCACTCTCCAGGTTCTCTTCCGACCATGATGCAAGCAAAACGCTCGTACGGCACGCCCCGTTTCGGAGCCCTCGGAATGCGATCTGCCACATGTCTGTGCAGCATGCTGCGCGCGCCGTTCATCGTGATGATGAGGCTTGTCGCGGTGAGCCTTGTCGCGACGACTCTGGGCGCAACCACGCTCGCGGTGGCCGCGCCCACACCGATCAAAGTCGTCATCGTCTCCATGTTCGAAGATGGCAAGGTCACGGGCGACAAGCCCGGCGAGCTCCAGCTGTGGGTGGAACGGCAGAAGCTCGACCACGTCCTGCCCTTTCCGCTCGGCGAATACGAGCTGCGCCTGAACGACCAGGGGATGCTCGCCATCTGCACCGGCGGCGGCATCACCAACGCTGCGACGTCGATCATGGCACTCGGGCTCGACGAACGCTTCGATCTCAGCAAGGCGTACTGGATCGTGGCCGGCATCGCTGGCGGCGACCCGCTCGATGTCTCGCTCGGCACCGCCGCCTGGTCGCGCCACGTGGTCGACGGCGACCTGCTGTATGAAATCGATGCGCGCGAAATCCCAGCGGGCTGGCCGTATGGCTTGCTGCCGCTCGGCGCCACCAAGCCCAACGACAAGGCAGACGGCTGGACGGTGGACACCATCGACTTCCCGCTGAACATCAAGCTCGCAGAGTGGGCGTACAACCTCACCAAAGACCATCCGCTGCCGGACAGCCCCGCCATCGCGGCTTTCCGCAAGCAGTTCACAGGGTATCCCAACGCCATGCGACCACCGTTCGTCACCCTGGGCGAGAGCCTGTCTTCCAGCAAATACTGGCACGGCGAGCACATGAACCAGTGGGCCAACGACTGGGTGAAACTGCAGGCCGGCAAAGACTTCAACTTCATGATGACCAACATGGAAGACAGCGGCACGCTCACCGCGCTGCGCCGCCTGTCTCGCAAGAAGCTCATCGACCTGCAACGCGTCATGGTCCTGCGCACGGCGAGCAACTACACCATGCCCCCCAAAGGCAAAGACACCGCCTGGAGCACCACCGCGCCCTACCCGGACGACGGGCTGCCTGCTATCGAGGCGGCGTATCAAGTCGGCAATCGTGTTGCGCAGGAGCTCATCCACGGTTGGTCGAAGTATCGAGACACACTTCCCTCGCAACACTGATTGCCTGAGAGTGGAAGCGGTTAGCGCTTGCGCATGCGGCGCCTCGCTCATCAGGGGCTCTGGGGGACCGGCCGCGAGACCGGTCCATCGGGGCCTCGAGAAAACGCATCCTGCGTTTTCACGTCCCCCAGACCCCCTGATGAGCAAGTCACCGCTGCAATGCCCTGCCTTTTTCCGCAAGACACAGAGTCGGATCGGAGTCGCTCCGATCCGACTCTGTGTCTTGCGGAAAAAGGCAGGGCATTGC
>FTEO01001384.1_pt1 | contig 14184 bp, 10 predicted proteins | sample 1640211 | NCBI WGS metagenome assembly FTEO01 (sample SAMEA3914816, study PRJEB12502) | metagenome | biome: forest; material: soil | place: USA | collected 2011-09-16 | depth 0.3 m | reverse complement strand
GCTCACCTGGAACACCATCGACCTCGTGCGCCAGCACGGCGGTGAGCCGGTCCTGTGCAAGTCCGGCCATGCCTTCATCAAGGCGAAAATGCGCGAAGTGGATGGCGCCTATGGCGGCGAGATGAGCGCGCACCACTACTTCCGCAAGTTCGCCTACTGCGACAGTGGCATGATCCCCTGGCTGCTGGTGCTGCAGACCCTGTGCGAACGGGGCAAGACGCTCTCGCAACTCGTGGGGGAGCGCATGCGGCTGTTTCCGGCGAGCGGGGAAATCAATCGCCACCTGGCCACGGATGCGAAATCGGTGCTGGCGCGCATGCAGAAGCTCTACGAGAAAGATGCGCTCTCGGTCGATTTTACGGACGGCCTGTCCATGGAATTTGCGGACTGGCGCTTCAACCTGCGGGGCTCGAACACCGAGCCGCTCGTGCGGCTCAACGTGGAGTCGCGGGCGAACGAAGACCTGATGCGGCGGAAAACCGAGGAGCTCCTCCGCAGGCTCGATGCCTGAGCGGGGCGCGTTCGTCGTGCGCGTCGCCGGCCGGGCACATCGGTTGCTTGGGACAAGCGGCGCTGTACGCAGGGCCGCAGCTGGCGCGCGGGTGGGCGCGGTGACCTTGGGGAAGCCGTTGCGGGTTCTGATAGCTGAAAATCATCCTGACCTGAGCGAGGCCGTGGCCCGGATTCTCGATTCCGAGCCCGATCTCGAGTGTGTCGGACAGGTGGCGAACGTTGCCGAGGTGCTGCAGAGGGCGCTCGACACGAGCGCGGACGCCGTCATCCTCGACCTTTCGCTTCATGGTGGCAGCAGCATGCAGCTCATCGAAGAGCTCGCGCATGCCGTGCCCGGCCTGCGCATCGTCGTTTTCAGCGGCCTCGCGAATGCGGAGGAGGCGGCCCGCGAGACCAAGCGGCGCGGCGCAGCCGAATTCGTTTCCAAGGGCTGCGATATCAACGTGTTGCTCTCGGCATTGCGCAGCGGCGGAGCGGCGGCGGCCTAGTCTTTGGGGGCGAGGCGCGCCGGACAGCGGTCGCGCCCGCAGAAAACTGTTCCGCTGCGCCTACGGTCACGCGGTTTTTTTCGCTTGTCGCCCCTGGCCGACACTGGTCAGCATCTACCTGTGCGGGTACCTTCCCGTCTCTCTTCAAACCGACGCAGGTGACCTATGGCACTTTGGAAGGACACGACTCCTGGAACGACTGCTCAGCCGCCGGTGCCGCCTGCGAAGGAAACGTTCACACGCGAGCCGGAGCGGACGACCAACAATGTCGCGCCACTCAATCCGGACGCCACCAAACGCCACAAGGAGCGCCCGGAGATGAAAGAGTCTGTCATCGCAGCCGATCTCACCATCGAGGGCAAGATCGTCGGCTCTGGCCACGTCCGCATTGCCGGCCGCTTCAAGGGTGACGTGCAGGTGGACGGCAATCTCACGATCGACTCGGGTGCCAATCTCGACGGCCAGGTTCGCGCTCACACGGTCACCGTCGGCGGTGAGCTCAAGGGCAACATCGAGAACGCCAAGCGCGTCGAGCTGCTCGAGGGCGGCATCATCAATGGCGACGTGAAGGCGGGCTTGCTCACCGTGGCCGCCGGCTCGCGCATGCGCGGCCAGGTGGAGTTCGGCTGGGAAGACGAAGCCGCGGCCAGCAAGAAGGGCGCCCTCGAGACCAAAGGGTTCGGCACGGCCACATGAGCGTCGTCCGTCCGGCGAATCCGGGCAAGACGCGCTCCTGTCCTCATTGCAAGGCAGTCATCCTCGAGAGTGCGAGCGTCTGCCCCGGTTGCCAGCACCACCTTCGCTTCGGCAGCGATTCCGGGCCGAAGGTGGCGGCTCGCACCGCGCTTTACATCGAAGGGAAGATCGTGCATCCCCCGGCGGAGGAGCCGTGGGAGTACAGCGTGGTCGTCTTCGTGCGCAACGAGCGTGACGAGGAAGTCGCCCGGCACGTGATCAACGTCGGCGCGCTGGCAGATACCGAGCAGCGCCTCGTCAGCCTGGCCGTCGAGGTCATGCCTCCGCGGGCGGTAGCTGTGCCGGCGCCCAGGCAGCCCGTCATGGGCGGCCAATCGCCGCTCGCCTCGGCGCGGCCGCCGCTCATTCCGCCACCTCCTGCTGCCAGCCAGCCCAAGGTGCCCACGCCGCCGGTCACCTCGAGTGATCCTTTACCGCCGGCAAAATCGAGCCTCAATCCGCCCCGACCGGGCGATCCCTACAAAGGCTCCTTCGGGCGCGGCAAGCGGTCGTAGCGTCCGCGCTTCAGCGCGCGGTGGCGCGTGAAACGCAGATGCGGCACGATGCGCGCGCAGGGCGCCGGGGGTTCGGGCCCGCGAGATGTGGCGCTTCATCATCACGATCGGGCGCAGGGTTGGAAGGCTCCATGTCCAGAGACGTTATTTTCCAGGAAGAGAGCGCCGCGCGCGATTTCACCTTCGACACGAAGGTGGCACAGGTCTTCGACGACATGGTCTCGCGCAGCGTGCCGTTCTACGACGACCTGCAGCGCATGCTGGCCGACCTCGCCTTGCAGTTCGTACCGGCGCAGGAGGGCAGTGTCTGCGATCTCGGCTGCTCCACCGGCACGACGCTCGATCTCATTCTCTCCAGTCCGGCCTGCCCGCCCACGACGCATGGATATGGCGTCGACAACGCCGAAGCCATGCTCGACCAGGCTCGTGAGAAGCTCGCGCCGCACGTGCGCGCACGGCGCGTCACGCTCACCACGGCCGATCTCGACAGCGATCTCCAGTTGCCCGATGTGAACGTGGTGCTGATGAACTGGACGCTGCAGTTCGTGCGCCCCATTCACCGCGAAGGGCTCCTCAAGCGCATCTATTCCAGCATCCGCACGGGCGGCGCGCTGTTGATGGCGGAGAAAGTGCTCGTCGAGGATTCGCTCCTCAACCGTCTCTACATCGAGCTCTACTACCGCTACAAGGCGCGGCAGGGTTACACGGCCGAGGAGATTCAGCGCAAGCGCGAATCGCTCGAGAACGTGCTCGTGCCGTATCGCGTAGAGGAAAACATAGAGCTGTTGAAGCGCGTCGGCTTCACCACCGTCGACACGTGCTTCCGCTGGTTCAACTGGGCAGCCTTCGTCGCCATCAAGAAATGATGCCGCGGCCACCGGGCCGCGTGCGCGAAGATTAGGGTTGCTTTCCGGGTCCCTGACACCGTAGCGTTGGCCTCCCGAATGGGAGGCACCTCTAGGACGAGCATGCCGGAAGCTGCCGGGCCGCGGGAAGTCTTTATCCTCAAGGCCGTATCGTTTCGGGCTGCGTCGCGTATTGCGGCGGGTGTCACGCTTGCGGGCGCCGCGTTGCTCGTTGGCTGGGCGCTCGGGATCCCGCTCCTGCGAAATCTGATCCCGAGCTCGTTGATGATGCGAGCCGACACGGCCCTGCTCTTCGCGGTCGGGCTGCTCATCCTGCTCACCGCCACCATGTGGTGGAACACCCGGTCGCTCGTGCGGGCGGAAGCGCACATTCTGCATCGCGACCGGTTGTACGCAATGCTCAGCCAGTGCAACCAGGCGATCGTGCATTGCAGTGACGCCGAGACGCTGCTGCCGCAGATCTGCCGCATATCCTGCGAGGACGGCGACTTTCGCCTGGCGTGGATCGGGTGGCTCGAAGCCTCGGGCGCGTCGGTCAAGTCGCTCGCGAGTTTCGGGGACGCGTCCTATCTCGACGCGATCGGTCTTCGTGCCTCGCCCGCAGATGCGGCGAGCCCGGACGATCCCGCCGCACAGTGTATGCAGCGCGGTGAGCACGTGATCGTGGCGGATGTGAAGCACGCCGTGGGCAACTCCGCATGGCTGGTCCATGCACGGCGGCGCGGCTACGGATCGCTTGGTGCGTTTCCGATCCGGTTCCAGGGGAACGTTCAGGGCGCCCTCACGGTGTACGCCGCGGACCCCCACTCCTTCGGCCGCGAAGAGCTGCGCCTGCTGGATGAAGTGGCAGGTGATGTGTCGTTCGCGCTGGACACGTTCGATCGGGAAGCGAAGCGCCGCAAGGCCGAAGAGATGCTGCGCGAGACCACGCACATGCTGCAGACGCTCGTGGATTCCTCGCCGCTCGCCATCCTCGTCATCGACGCAAACAAGCGCGTGATGCTGTGGAGCCCGGCGGCCGAACGGATGTTCGGCTGGACTGCCGCGGAAGCCATCGGTCAGATCTATCCGATCGTGACCGAAGAGGAGCTCAATCAGGTGGAGCCGGTCAAAGCAGAGCGGCAATTCGCGGTCGAGCGCCGCCGGCTGAGGAAAGACGGCAGCCCGATCGATGTGAATCTCTGGACCTCGCCGCTTCAGGATGCGAGCGGCCGCATCATCGGCACGCTCGGCATTCTGGCGGACGTGACCGAGCGCCGGCAGTTCGAGCGGCAGATCCGCCAGTCGCAGAAGCTCGATGCGCTCGGCACCATCGCCGGTGGCATCGCGCACGACTTCAACAACATCCTGACCGTTCTGCGCGGCAACCTGTCGCTCGCGCAGATGACCTTGCCTGCCGACCACGCCATGCGCGCGAGCCTTGCCGAAATGGACAGGGCCTGCAATCGCGCGGCCGATCTCGTGCGGCAGATTCTGACGTTTGGCCGCCAGCAGGAGCAGTCTCGCCAGCTCATGATGCTGCAGCCGGCGGTGCAGGAAGCCTTGCAACTGCTCCGCGCGACGATTCCCGCCGGCATCGATATCCGCACGGAGGTGCCCGCATCGCTTCCCACCGTCATGGCGGACACGACGCAGATTCACCAGATCATCCTGAATCTCGGCATCAACGCCGCGCAGGCCATGGAGAACCAGCGGGGCCGCATTCTGCTGTCGCTCGCGGCTGTCGATGTGGACGCCGACCTCGCGGCGACGTGTCCCGAGCTGCATCCGGGGCGCTACGTGCGGCTCACGGTCGAGGACACGGGCATCGGCATGGATCGGGAGACGCTCGATCGGATCTTCGAGCCTTTCTTCACCACCAAGCCCGCCGGTCGCGGCACCGGTCTCGGCCTCGCGGTGGTGCGGGGCATCGTCAAGAACCATGACGGCGCGATCACCGTTTCGAGCGAGCCGGGCCGCGGGTCACGCTTCGACACGTATTTCCCAGTGGTGGATGGCGAGATTACCGGCAAGCACGAGCAGGTTGTCGAAGCCCTGCACGGCAACGGCGAGCGCGTGCTGTTTCTCGACGACGAAGAGCCGCTCGTGCGGCTCGCCACGCGCATGCTCGAGCGGCTCGGCTATCGCGTGGAGGCGCACACGAGCGCGGCCGAAGCGCTCGCGGCGTTTCGCGCTGAGCCCGGCAAGTTCGATCTCGTGCTGACGGATCTCTCGATGCCGGGTGCGAGCGGCATGGACTTTGCCCGCCACGTGCTCGACATCCGGCCCGACGTGCCGGTCATCCTCACGACGGGCTACATCGACCCGGACGATCTCGACCTCGTGCAGCGAATCGGTGTGCGCGAAGTCATTCTGAAACCGACCACCATCGAGGAAATGGGCCGCTCGTTCCGCCGGTTGCTGGCGAGCCGCGTTCACTGAGCGGCCGTCATCTGTAACCGATCTGTGGATTTTCGGTCCTCGAGCGTCATTCCGGGAGGGGGTGTCGGCCGAGGCCAAGCTGGTGCAGGGACCGCGGCCGGCCGCGCCACGCACGCGCCTCGATTTGGAGGCGTTGGATCGGTGGAATCTGAGAGCGAGGTCACGGCGTCACCGCACCGCGCGGGCGCAGGTTGCGTGTCTGCAGTCTGCAACGTGGAGCGGACAGCCGAGCGAAGAGGGAGAGATGCGACGTTCCACTGTCCAGAACGGATTTGCAGTGGCTTGCAGGATATGGGTTATCTAAGTCGCCCCCGCGGCGGAAGCCGTGCGGCAGGCTGCAAGCTCGCCATGCTGGCGGCATTGTTCTCATGCGCGCTGCTCGCCGCCGCCACGCCGTATCGGCCCGCGGAAGCCGCCGCAGTGGCCTCCGAGTATCAGCTGAAGGCCGTCTTCCTTTTCAATTTCGCGCAGTTCGTGGAATGGCCGGCCACCGCCTTCCGGGATCCGCAGATGCCGCTCGTCATCGGTGTCGTCGGCACCGACCCCTTCGGGCCCTATCTCGATGAAGTGGTGCGTGGCGAGCAGGTCCGCGGCCGTTCACTCGTCGTGAAGCGGTTTCAGCGGCTCGAAGACGTGGACGTGTGCCACATCCTGTTCGTGGGCCCTGCGGATGCGGCACGTCTGCATGCGGCACCTGACGCACTCGCCGGGCGCTCGATACTCACGGTCAGCGATGCAGCGCGCACGGTGCAGCCCGGTGCAGGTCAGCCTGGCGCAATGATCCAGTTCGTCGACGCACAGAGCCGGGTTCGCCTGCGCATCGATGTAGACACCGCCACCGCCGCCGGACTCACCATCAGCTCGAAGCTGCTGCGCTCCGCGGAAATCGTGCGCGCGAAGGGCGGCTGAGCGATGCCACACACTCCCATTCGCCGCAAGCTGATGTCGATGATCCTGCTGACGAGCGGCGCGGTGCTGCTCCTCGCCGTCAGCTCCTTCCTGGTGTACGACTTTGTCACGTTCCGGGACGTGACCAAGCGTCACCTGCAGACCGTGGGCGATGTCATCGCCGCAAACAGTACCGCTGCGCTGGCGTTCGACAATCCCGAGGATGCGAGCACCATTCTTGCTGCTGTCAAAGCCGAGCCGCACGTGGTTGCGGCCGCTTTGTACGATGCCGGCGGCAAACTATTCGCTGTCTATCCCGGAAACATTGCAGCGGACGCACTCCCGAAGCCCATGGACGAGCTGGGCTACACGCTCGAGAACTCGTATCTCGTGGGCCGGCAGGCCGTGACCGAAGGCGGCCGCCGGATGGGCACGCTGGTGCTCAAGGCGGACGAGGGTGCGCTTTATGAGCGCTTCCGGGTCTACGCCGCGCTCGCGGGCATCATCATCGCCGTTACCGGTGCGCTCGCTTATTTCATCTCGCGCGTGCTGCAGCGGCAGGTATCCCAGCCCATCCTGGCCCTTGCCGAGACCGCTCACGCCATCTCGAGCCGCAACGACTACTCCGTGCGCGCAGCGGCGAGCAAAGGGCAGGAGCTCACGCTTCTCACCGATGCGTTCAATCACATGCTGACGCAGATCCAGGCGCAGCACAGCTCGCTCCAGGCGCACCTCAGCCGCATGCATCTGCTCCAGCACATTACGCGGGCCATTGGCGAGCGGCAGGATCTCCGGAGCATTTTCCAGGTGGTGCTGCAGAGCCTGGAAGACAACATGCCGATCGACTTTGGCGCGATATGTTTCTACGACGCGGCAGCGGAAGTGATCACGGTGGCGAAGATTGGCGGTGCAAGCCTGGAGCTGGCCCGCGAGCTGCGCATGGCGGAGCACGCGCAGATTCCGATCGATGCGAACGGGCTCACGCGCTGCGTGAACGGCCAGCTCGTCTATGAGCCGGACGTGCGCGCCGTGGAGTTTCCGTTCCCGCAAAGGCTCGCGAAGGGTGGGCTGCGCTCGCTCGCCATCGTGCCGCTCACCGTGGAAAACCGGGTCGTGGGTCTCCTCATCGCCGCGCGGCGCACGGAAGCCTCCTTCACCAGCGCGGATTGCGAATTCCTCAAGCAGCTCTGCGAGCACGTGGGGCTCGCTACGCAGCAGTCGCAGCTCTACAGCGCGCTTCAGCAAGCCTACGACGACCTGCGTCAGTCGCAGCACACCGTGATGCAACAGGAGCGTCTGCGCGCCCTGGGGCAGATGGCGAGCGGCATCGCGCACGACATCAACAATGCCATTTCCCCGGTGACGCTCTACACCGAGTCGCTGCTCGAGCGTGAGCCGGATCTGAGTGCGCGGGCGCGCGGCTATCTGGTCACCATCCAGCGCGCCATCGAAGACGTTGCGAGCACTGTGGCGCGCATGCGCGAGTTCTATCGCCCGCGCGAGCCGCAGCTCGTGCTGGCGCGCATCTCGGTGAACACGCTCGTCGAGCAGGTTCTGGAGCTGACGGAGCCCCGCTGGGGCTCGTTGCCACAGCAGCGAGGCATCTCCATAGACCTGGTGCGCGATCTCGATCCGCAGGCACCAGAGATCATGGGTGCGGAGGGCGAGATCCGCGACGCGCTGACCAATCTCATCTTCAACGCCGTCGACGCCATGCCGGACGGGGGAACGCTCACGTTGCACACGAGCGTCGCCTACTCGCCTTCGTTCACGCCGGGGGCCGAGTCGACCAAGCAGATTCGCATCGAGGTGCGCGACAGCGGCGTCGGCATGAACGATGCGACGCGCCGCCGTTGTCTCGAGCCTTTCTTCACCACCAAGGGTGAGCGCGGCACGGGCCTCGGCTTGCCCATGGTCTACGGAATGGTGCAGCGGCACAGCGCCGAGCTCGAGATCGACAGCGCGGTGGGCCGTGGCACGACGATGCGGCTGATCTTCCCGAGCTTCGCGGCGGCGCTCGATACGTCCGTGCGCGTGCATTCGGCGCCGGTGGTCGATCGCCGGTTGCGCATCCTGCTCGTGGATGACGACCCGATGCTGATCAAATCCCTGCAGGACACGCTCGAGGCCGACGGGCACGTCATCACGGCGACCCACGGCGGGCAGCAGGGGATCGATGCCTTCGCGGCGGCCCATGCCTCGGAGACACCATTCTCGATCGTCGTGACGGACCTCGGTATGCCGCATGTGGATGGCCGCCGGGTTGCGGCGAGTATCAAGAGCCTGTCGTCCTCCACGCCGGTGGTGTTGCTGACGGGCTGGGGCCAGAGACTGATGGCGGAGAACGACATTCCCCCGCACGTGAATCGAGTATTGAACAAGCCGCCGAAGCTGCAGGAGCTGCGGGCCGTGCTTGCGGAGCTGACGGCCGAAGCGACCTGAGGAGTGACCGCCATGCTAATGGCAGAGCACGCGGGCAGCGAGACGATTGCCAGACTGCTTGTGGTAGACGATGAGGAAGCGCAGATGCGTGCGCTTTGCAACACGCTCGCGGCAGAGGGTTATGCCACATCCGGGTTCACGTCACCGCAAGCGGCGCTTGCGGTGTTGCGCGAGCGTCCATTCGATCTGCTGCTGACGGATCTCATGATGCCCGGCATGGATGGCATTGCGCTGCTCGCGGCCGCCACGCACATCGACCCCGATCTCATCGGCATCATGATGACAGGCCACGGCACCATCGACACAGCCGTCAAGGCCATGCAGGCGGGCGCGCTCGACTACATCCAGAAGCCGTTCAAGCTGAAGGCGATCCTGCCGGTGTTGAAGCGCGGGCTGGAAATCCGCCGCCTGCGCACCGAGAACAGCGAGCTGCGCCAGGCGCAGGCCACCATTCAACGGTTGAATGATGAGCTCGAGCAGCGAGTACGCGATCGAACCCGCGAGCTCGAGCGGGCCAACCACGAGCTCGGTGTCGCCAACGCCGATCTCGCCCTCGCCAACCAGGATCTCGAGTCCTTCTCGTTCTCGGTGTCGCACGACTTGCGCGCGCCGCTGCGGACGATGCGCGGGTTCTGCGATATCTATCTCGGTGACTTCGGCCACACCGTGCCGCCGGAGGGCCGCCCGCTGCTCGATCGCATCTGCGAAGGCGGCGAGCGCATGAGCCAGCTCATCGAGGATCTCCTCAGGTTCGCACGCTTCAGCCGACAGCCCCTGAGTCAGCAACCCGTATCGCTCGGCAATATTGTCAGCCGGGTCGTGGAGGATCTGCGGGCCAAGGAGCCCGGGCGCAGCGTCGACATTCGCATCGGGGAGCTGCCGGAATGCTACGGCGATGCGGCTTTGCTCGAGCAGGTTATGGTCAACCTGCTGGCGAATGCGTTCAAGTTCACGCGCGGGCGCGAGCCCGCGATCATTGAAGTGGGCAGCCAGAAACCGGACACCGGGATCGTGTACTTCGTTCGCGACAACGGCGCCGGCTTCGACATGAAATACGCCGACAAGCTGTTCGGTGTATTCCAGCGCCTGCATACCGCGGCGCAGTTCGAGGGCACGGGCGTCGGGCTCTCCATCGTGCAGAGGATCATCCAGCGACATGGCGGCCGCATCTGGGCCGAAGGCGTCCCGGGACAGGGCGCAGCGTTTTACTTCACATTGGCGGCATCATGAACAAAGAAGTTCGCATCCTCATGGTTGAGGATATGCCTGTAGAAGCCGAGCTGACCCTGCGGCAACTGCGGAAGGATGGCCTCGATTGCGTCGTGCAGCGCGTCGACGACGAGCGCGGCATGAGCGAGGCGCTTCAGCAGTTCGAGCCGCAGCTGATCCTGTCGGATTTTACATTGCCCGGCTTCGACGGGCTCGCCGCACTCGATATGGCGCGTAGCAGTGCACCGGACATCCCTTTCATATTCGTATCGGGAACGATCGGCGAGGAGCGCGCCATCGAGGCGCTGAAGCGCGGCGCGTGGGATTACGTGCTGAAGACGAATCTTGCGCGGCTCGCCGCCGCCGTACGGCGCGCTCTGGATGACGCCGACTCGCGTCGCGAGCGCCTGCGTCAGCAGGCGCAGATTGCGCGACTCACGCGCGTGCTGCGGATGCTGAGCGGAGTGAACGCGGTGCTGCCGCGCATTCGTGATCGGCATGAGCTCTTGAAGGAGGCCTGTCGGCTTGCCGTGGCCGTGGGCGGATACAGTGCGGCAGTGGTCGTGCAGAGAAAGCCCCGCAAGCATGCTCTCGAGGCTGTGGCGTGGATGGGGGAAGACTCTGCGCTGACACCGCTGCGCGCTGCCGCATCGACGGATGTGGATAGTAAGACGAGCGTTCCCGCGGAAGTGCTGCGCAGTGTCGCGGTGTTCGTCTCCAACGACGTCGCAAAGCTCGATGAAAAGAGCTCCATCCGCAGCGGTCTGCTCGAGGGTGGCCATCGCTCGCTCGTGGCGTTGCCGCTGGTGGTCGACAAGACGGCTATTGGCGTGCTCATGCTCACCGCTCACGAGACGGGCATCGTCAGCCAGGAAGAGCTGCACATGCTGCAGGAAGTGGCCGGCAACATCTCGTTCGCGCTTCAATACCTGCACAAGGAAGATACCGTTCGGCTGCTGTCGTACTTCGATTCGCAGACCGGCCTCGCGAAACGCGCGCTGTTCTGCGAGCGTCTCGATCGCCTGATTGCGGAAGGGGCCGCGCGACGCGCGCGCTTCGCGGCGGTGGTGTTCGACATCGAGCGTCTCAGCGTCATCAATGATTCGTTCGGGCGCCACACGGGCGATCGCCTTCTGCAGCACTTCGCGGACCGCCTGCGCGGGCGTTTCGGCGGCACGCAGAAGCTTGCTCACCTGAGCGGTGGAACGTTTGCCGTGATGCTGGAGCACAGCGGACGCCCCGAAGACCTCATGGGCGCCGTCAATTCGCACTTCGCTGCCCTGATCGCCGATCCGTTCGCCATCGAGATGCACGCGTTCCCGGTCACGCTGAAATCCGGTGTGGCCTCCTCACCCGAGAATGGCAACGACGCGAACGAGCTTCTGCAGAATGCCGAGGCGGCGCTGCGCGATGCGCGGGCTTCCGGCGAGCGTCACGTGCGTCACTGCGTGGAAGCAAGCTCGGCGGTGGTGGCGCGTCTCGCGCTCGAGCACAAGCTGCGCGCGGCGCTCGAGCACAACCAGTTCGAGCTTCACTATCAGCCGAAAGTGAACGTCAAGACGCGGCGTGTCGAAGGGCTCGAGGCGCTGCTGCGCTGGCGCGACCCTGACAATGGCCTCGTCCCGCCGGCGCATTTTCTCTCCGTGCTCGAGTCGTCGACGCTGATCGTGCCGGTGGGCGAATGGGTCATCAGTCGCGCTATCCAGGATCGGGCGCACTGGATGTCGATGGGGGTGCCGGGCGTTCGCGTGGCCGTGAATATCTCGCCCGTGCAACTGCGTTCGCCGGACTTCACGCGGCGCTTCCTCGAGATCACGGTGCCGCTCGGAGCCGGCGCATGTGGCCTCGATATCGAGATCACCGAAGGCGTGCTGCTGGATGATTCTCCGGCGGAAATCCGCAAGCTGCAGGCACTACGCGCCATGGGCGCGCATGTTGCGATCGATGACTTCGGTACCGGGTATTCCTCGCTCAGCCGGCTCGCCGAGCTGCCTATCGATACGCTCAAGATCGATCGGAAGTTCATCTCCCAGCTGGGCGACGGGCGCACGGGCAGGCAGCTCGTCACGACCATCATCGAGCTTGCGCGAACCTTCGGCATGACGACCGTTGCCGAAGGTGTGGAGACGCAGGAGCAGCTCGACGCGCTCTGGCAGCTCGGCTGCGACCAGTCGCAGGGGTTTCTGCACAGCAAAGCGGTTGCGGCCGACGAGATTGCAAATTTGTTGCAGCACGGCCATGGCCACGTGATGTTGCCGGCCGCGGCGGTCGGCCCGGAAGCGGGCAGGATCAGCGCAGGCGAGAGCGCGGTGGGCGGCCGCGCGTGCGATGCCGATTCGTCTGACCGAGGGGGCAGTCAACTGAATCTCAACGAACGCAGCGCGCGGAGCCCGGGCAAAAAGTAACGCATCTGTTCCGGTGCGCAAAACAACATCGGGTTCTTTCTGCATGACCGTTTGTGAGGTCGGTCACACGCGTGCCGGCACGGAACTCCGGTGCATGTCGAGATTCTGAAGTAGTATTTGGCGCGCTCCTACGCGTCTGGAACACTACGCTCCCCTGTAAGGATCCATTCGAATGAGCTCGCTCATCGATACGCCGCGGCTGCCTGTCATCGACCTGTCACTTTTCGATGCGGGCGATCCCTGGAGAGATCACGTTGCGGCCCAGGTTGATTGGGCGAGCAGCACGTACGGATTCTTCTATCTCATCGGCCACGGCATCGACACAGCGCTCATCGATTCGCTGATGAGCTCGAGCCGGCACTTCTTCTCACTGAACGCGCACGAGCAGCGCCGTCTGCAGGCGAACGTGCCGCATCACGGGCGGAACAACTATCCGGAGCTGCCGGGGTTTCGAGACGCGGTGCAGGACTACATGACCGCGCTCACCGGACTCGGACACAAGCTGATGGCGAGCATCGGACGGGGTCTCGGTATCGGCGACAGTTACTTCGTCGATCGCTACACGGGCAACCCCACCGCACTGTTCCGCATCTTCAACTATCCGGCGACCTCGCGTCTTCTGACCGGGCTCGACACTCACTGGGGTGTGGCCGAACACACCGATGAAGGGCTGCTCACGCTGGTGAAGCAGGACGACGTCGGCGGTCTGCAGGTGGAGCACGCAGGGCGTTGGCTCGAGGTGCCCGAAGTGCCGGATTCGTTCGTCATCAACATTGGCGGCACACTCGAGCACCTGACCAACGGGCGCTACGTCTCGGCGCCTCATCGGGTGCGCAACGATTCGACCCGCGACCGGCTGTCCATGCCTTTCTTCTTCGATCCTGCGTTCGATGCGGTACTCTCACCCATTGAAGGGGTGGCAGCGGGCGGTGGCGCGCTGTCGCGAGTCAGCACGAAGGAGGGGGACGGGCATGAAGTCGAGAACGGCGTACTGGTTGGAGGTCAGCGCATTCATTGCAGCGACCATCGCGATGGTAGTGCTCGGTTCGCCCGCGCACGGCGCAGCGCCGGATAGCGGCAAGCCGCTCAAGATCGGCATCATCGGCACCGGCAACATCGGTGGCGCGCTCGCGAAGCTCTGGACGCAAGCCGGCTACGAAGTCCTCATTTCCTCGCGTCACCCGGACCAGCTGAAGGATCTCGCCAAATCGCTCGGGCCGAAGGCGCGCGTCGGCACCCCAAAGGAAGCTGCCGCGTTCGGCGATGTGGTGATGGTGGCCATTCCCTACGGTGCGATGCCGGCCCTGGGCCAGGAGCTGTCGAAGGAGCTCAAGGGCAAGATCGTGCTCGACAGCGGCAACCCCTATCCGGAGCGGGATGGCGCCATGGCGAACGATGCGCGCAAACGGGGCACCGGAACCACCTCTCCCGAGTTTCTACCGGGGGTGCGCCTGGTGCGGGCGTTCAATGCCATTGCCGCGCGGTCGCTCACCAGCGAGGCCCATCGTTCCGGCGAGAAGATCGCCATTCCGCTGGCAGGCGATGATCCGGAGGCGCTGGCGGTTGCGCAGCGCCTCGTGAGGGATGCGGGGTTCGACCCTGTGGTGGTAGGCGGGCTCGCTCGGGCGAAGGACTTCGACGTGGGCACACCGGTGTACGTGAAGCTCCTCACCGCCGCCGAGTTGCGCAAGCAGCTGGGTCT
>FTEO01001269.1_pt1 | contig 14323 bp, 14 predicted proteins | sample 1640211 | NCBI WGS metagenome assembly FTEO01 (sample SAMEA3914816, study PRJEB12502) | metagenome | biome: forest; material: soil | place: USA | collected 2011-09-16 | depth 0.3 m | reverse complement strand
GCACCACCAGTTGTTGTTCATCTCGTTGACGCGGTCGATGAGGATGAAGCCCGGCTCCGCGAAATCGTAGGTGGACGACATGATGACGTCCCACATGCGACGCGCCGGCAGCGTCTTGTAGACCTTGCAGGCGACCAGGCCGTCTTCCTTCACGACATAGGTGTCGTGAACCGGCCATTCGCGCCAGATGAATTTCGTCGCGTCGTTGAGATCCGGCTGCTCCGCCTCGAACTCCTTCAGCGACAACGGGAAGGCGAGCTTCCACTCGCGGTCTTCGCGCACGGCCTTCATGAACTCATCGGTGATGAGCAGCGACAGGTTGAACTGCCGCAGGCGGCCGTTCTCGCGCTTGGCCCGGATGAATTCCATGGCATCCGGATGGCCGACATCGAACGTGCCCATCTGCGCGCCGCGCCGCCCACCGGCGGAGGACACGGTGAAACACATCTTGTCGAAGATATCCATGAACGACAGCGGGCCGGACGTATACGCGCCGGCGCCGGACACGTACGCGCCGCGCGGACGAAGCGTCGAGTGCTCATAGCCGATGCCGCAGCCCGCCTTCAGCGTGAGCCCGGCCTCGTGCACCTTCTTGAGGATGTCGTCCATCGAGTCGCGAATGGTGCCGGACACCGTGCAATTGATGGTCGAGGTGGCGGGCTTGTGCTCGAGCGCGCCGGCATTCGACGTGACGCGCCCGGCTGGAATCGCCCCGCGACGCAGCGCCCACAGGAACCGTTCGTTCCACTGCTCACGCGCGTCCTCGCGCTCCACGTCTGCGAGCGCGCGTGCAACGCGTTTGTAGGTGTCGTCCATCGTCTTGTCGACGGGCGAGCCGTCTTTGGCGGTGAGACGATATTTTTTGTCCCAGATATCGAGCGATGCTTCCTGGAAGGGAATCGACTCGATGTCCTTGGGTTCGATTTTCACGACGGTATTCATTTGACCCGCGGCGCTCCGGTTTTATGCGGCCGTCCAGTACAAAATCCAAAGGGAAAAGCGCAGCCGCTTCATCACGGCCGACTTGCGGTCTGATGAGCGCGACCCACGGAAAAGGTGCTGCTGTCAGACAGCGCGCTTTCCCCCCTGAAACTCCCCGATACGCGGATCCTGTCGGTCGCCGGCTCACCCTCGTCAGGTGTGGGGTTCGAGACGGGCGATAACAAGATGTTGTGTCGGGGGACAGAGCCTAATGACGTGCAACATAACCGTCAAGATTCGCACTCCCCCAAAAGTCAATCCGTTTATTTCATGCATTTCATATGGTTGTGGAGATTTATGCGGCCAGAACCTAGGTCACGCTGCCGCTTTCCGACAAAAAAATTATAAGAGCCGCGACCCCTAGATGTTGTGCCCAGCCCGTGCACACGTTCTGCACAGATTGTTCACAGGCGACGCTCGCGCCCGAGCCCGCATTGCTGGCCGCTTGCCCGGAACCGCAACGCCGCAGCCTTGAAACGGACCAGGCCGACCGCAGATCGCCGTCAGCCGCGCGTGGCGCGAACAACCTGAGGAGAGAATCGATGACGATCGTCCGCTATGAGCCCTGGAGGCTCGTGAACCGCTTTCACCGCGATTTCAACCGCTTCTTCGCCGATACCCGCGACGCCACTGCCAGCCCGGATTCCAGTGCCGTGTCGTGGCTGCAGCCTGTCGATGTACGCGAGGAAGAGAGCCGTTTCGTCGTGCAGGTCGACCTGCCCGGCGTCGAGAAGAAAGATATCGAAATCACTGCCGAGAAGGGCGTGCTCACCGTGAAGAGTGAGCGGGCGGAACGCGGCACGTTCCTGCGCCGCTTCACGCTGCCGGAGAACGCGCAGCCGGAGGCCATCACGGCGAAGCATACGAATGGCGTGCTCGAAGTCGCCATTCCGAAGCAGCCGCAGGTGCAGCCCAAGCGCATCGAGGTCCAGGCTGCCTGAGCCGGGCTTCGCACACACAGGCCAAGCCTCCCGAGGCTAGCTTCACGGCATCGGGCCGGTTGTCCGCCGCGGACCACCGGCCTTTTTATTGCCCGTTGAACGGGAGGCCAAGGCCCGTGACAATCCTCAGACGCTCTAGCGATCGAAACCCGCCGTCCTGCGATCGGAACTGACCATGTCACGCGCCCCCCTGGCTTTCACTTCGGCCTTCGCCCCCACGGCATTGGCTGCCCTCGCCGTTTTCGCAGCACCGCCCGCAAGCGCCGCATTGCCGGCCGCGGTGGCCGAGACACCGGTGCCTTCCCTGTCGCCGATGATCAAGCGCGTGTCGCCTGCGGTGGTGAACATCTCCACGCACGGCACCATCAAGGAACGCGGCCAGCAGAATCCTTTGCTCGATGATCCGTTCTTCCGCCGCTTCTTCGATGTGCCGCAGGATCTGGGACCGCGCGACCGCCCGTTCCAGAGCGCAGGCTCCGGCGTGATCTTCGATGCGAAGAACGGCTACATCGTCACGAACGCTCACGTCGTCGAGAACGCGAGCGAAATCACCATCACGCTGCAGGACGGCCACGACCTCAAGGCCGAGCTCGTCGGCAGCGACACGCCCTCCGACGTCGCCGTGCTGAAAGTGAAATCGGCCTCGCTGGTACAGATCGCGCTCGGCGACTCCGCGAAGGTGGAAGTGGGCGATTTCGTGGTCGCCATCGGCAACCCGTTCGGCCTGCAGCACACCGTTACGTCGGGAATCATCAGCGGCCTGTCACGCTCCGGCATCAATCCCGACGGCTATGAGGATTTCATCCAGACCGACGCCTCCATCAATCCGGGCAACTCCGGTGGCGCGCTCGTGAATCTGCGCGGCGAGCTCATCGGCATCAACACCGCGATCCTGTCGAGGAGCGGCGGCAACATCGGCATCGGCTTCGCGATCCCGGTGAACATGGCGCGCACGATGATGGACCAGCTCATCAAGTTCGGCTCCGTGAAGCGCGGCCTGCTCGGCGTGAACATCTACAACGTGACGCCGGACATCGCGCAGCTCTACAACCTCGGCGACACGCAGGGCGCGCTCGTCTCGCAGGTGATCGAAGGGTCACCCGCCGAGAAGGCGGGCATCAAGACCGGCGACGTCATCACGTCCGTCAACGGACTCGGCGTCAAAACCAACACGGAGCTGCATAACGCCATCGGCATGCTGCGCGTCGGAGACAAGGTGGACATTGGCCTGCTGCGGGAAGGCAAACCGCGGCGCGTAACGGCCGTGATCGCCGACTCCGGTGAACCGCCACAGAAGGAAAGCACTCCGCAGGAATCGAATGCGATCCATCACGGCCTCGAAGGCGCAAGCCTTAGCGATGCAGCGGAAGGCGCCGGCGTGACCGTGCGCTCCGTCGAAACGCCGAGTCCCGCGGCCTCTGCGGGCTTGCGTAACAACGACGTGATCATCGGCGTGAACCGCAGCAAGGTGACGAACGTTCAGCAGCTGCGCGAGCGTTCCAAAGGTGCCTCGACGCTGGTGCTGGAAGTCCGTCGCGGCAACACGATCCTGCTGGTGCCGTTGCGATGAGGGCCCTTCGCTAGCGACTACTGCTCGGAGCGACAGAGCTGCGCATGGCGCTCCGCGCGCGGTTTTTTGGCGAGCTCGCGCACGGATGCGTAGAAGCGCGGCAAATCGCCATTCTGTGCAGCCATGAGGCGCTCGAATCCCGGCACGCAGTCGTAGTACGTGGCCACCGAAGCGAGTTGCGCGTTGTTCATGCCTTCGGCCATCCACTCTCGATAGGGCGATCGCGTGCCGAGTCGCTTTTCGAGATCGCCTATCTCGCCCGCCAGAGATGCGAACACCGCGCGCTTGCGCTCGCGCATCGTCTCCGGCGAAAGTTTCTGCCCGTACAGGGCCACCAGCCGGGTCCGCGTTCGCGTGAACAGAGCGATGAACTGCTGCTGACGCTGATGACGCGTCCTGTAACGCTCCAGCAGGTCCTCGTGCCCGCGCGATTTCAGCCAGCGCTCGAGACCCGTCTCTTCCACTGTGGTGGCGAAAGCCTCGTTGAACTCCGAATCACCGGCCACGTAGATGAGCTGGTGCGAGAGCTCGTGGAAGATGATCGCGGCGAGCTCGCTGTCCCCGTAGCCCAGCATCGTACTCAGCACCGGGTCCGCAAACTTCCCGAGCGTCGAATACGCCGGCACGCCACCGACCACCACGTCGAAGCCCTGCGCACGCAAGCTGTCTGCAAACTTGCGAGCCTTCGCCTCCGCGAAGTATCCCCGATAGGCGACGCACCCTGCGATGGGGAAGCACCAGCGCTTGGGCTCGACGGAGAACTCGGGCGCCGCGACCACGTTCCAGACCACGTAGTCGCGCTTCACATCCGCATAGGTACGATAGCTTCGGTTGTCCGGCAGGCCGAGCTCACGCGAGGCGAACTCGCGGGCGGCGCGCACTTCGGTGAGGTGCGCCCGCACGTCTTCGGGCGTGCGTTTGTCGGCAACGACGGTATCTATGGGCTCGCGGGCGTGCATGACCTGCCACTGCCCACGCGCTGCCTGCATCAGATAGAGCGTGCCGCAGCCGGGAAGCGCCGTCAGCACGATAGCGAGCAGGGCTACCCTGAGGGCCATCACGGGACCCATCAATTCCTCGAACCCCCGTTGAGTCCCGGGTGCAGCCCGTGACAAGTTAACATCCGCTCATGCAAGTGTACTTGGTTGGTGGCGCGGTTCGGGACCGCCTGCTCGGGTTGCCCGTGCGCGAGCGCGACTGGGTCGTGGTCGGCGCGCGCCCGGAAGAGCTCGAACGGCAGGGCTATCTGCGTGTAGGCAAGGAATTCCCGGTGTTTCTGCATCCTGAAACGCGGGAGGAGTACGCGCTCGCGCGCGTGGAACGCAAGGTCGCGCCCGGCTATCGCGGCTTCACCACCGAGTTCTCGCCGGATGTCACGCTCGAAGAAGATCTCAAGCGCCGCGATCTGACGGTCAACGCCCTCGCCGAAGATGCGCAGGGGACGATCATCGACCCCTTCGGGGGTCAGCGGGATCTGCAAGCGCGCCTCCTGCGTCACGTCTCGGAAGCGTTCGTGGAAGATCCGGTGCGCATCCTGCGTGCGGCGCGCTTCGCGGCGCGATTCGCCAGTCTCGGCTTTACCGTGGCCGCAGAAACCCGCGAGCTGATGAAGGCCATGGTCGCGGCCGGCGAAGTGGATGCCCTGGTGCCCGAGCGGGTATGGCAGGAAACCGAGCGAGCCCTGGGCGAATCACGCCCCGACGTTTATTTCGAAACACTGCGCGACAGCGGAGCGCTGCGGGTCATCTTTCCCGAGGTTGCTGCGCTCTATGGCGTTCCCCAGCCCGCGCAGTGGCATCCGGAAATCGACACGGGCGTGCACGTGATGATGGCTCTTCGCCTTGCCGCCCAACTCGACACGCCGATCGCCACGCGCTACGCCGTGCTGATGCACGATCTCGGCAAAGCGAAAACACCGCCCGAGAAATGGCCGAGTCACCCCGGACACGAACAGGCCGGCGTTCCCCTCATTGATGCGGCCTCCGCCCGTCTCAAGGTGCCGAAACACTTTCGCGATCTGGCCGTAACCGTCGCGCGCTATCACACGCACGTGCATCGCGCGCTGCAGCTCAAGCCTTCGACAGTGCTGCAGCTTCTGGAAGATACCGACGCCTTGCGCAGGCCGGATCGTTTCGGGGATTTCCTGACAGCCTGCGAATGCGACGCACGCGGCCGCGCCGGCCTCGAAGCTCGCCCGTACCCCCAGGCCGCGTATCTGCGCCGGGCCTGCGAGGCGGCGTGCGCCGTGAGTCTCTCCGAATCCGAGAAGGCCGGCCTGACGGGCCCCGCGTTCGGCGCGAAGCTGCGCGAGAAGCGCCTCGGTGTCCTGACTTCGATCAATCATGCAATGAAGGATGGCTCTTGAAACACCTGCCGACCGGCCTGCGCATCCAAGACTCGCCTAAGAAAGACAGACCGTCATGAGCTGGCTCGACGCGCTGATCCTCGGCATCGTCGAGGGCATCACCGAATTCCTGCCCATCTCGAGCACCGGACACCTGATCCTCACGCGCTCGCTCCTCGGCCTCGAGGGCGAGGCGACCGATCGCGCGCTGATCATCATCCAGGGCGCAGCGATTCTGGCCGTGTGCTGGGAGTACCGCGTGAAGCTCTGGGAGACGACGCGTTCGCTGTTCACCCAGAAGAGCGCGTTTGCCTTCGCGCTCAATCTGCTGATCGCCTTCGTGCCGCTCGCCGTGCTCGGCCTGCTGTTCAAGAAGAAGATCGAAGCGGTGCTGTTCGCGCCCGTGCCAGTCGCGCTCGCGCTCGTGATCGGCGGCGTGATCATTCTGTGGGCCGAGCGTCGCAAACACACGGAACGCATTACGACGGTAGATGACATCCAGCCACAAGACGCCGCGAAGATTGGCCTGATCCAGACGCTGGCGCTGATTCCCGGCACGAGCCGTTCGGCCGCGACGATTCTCGGCGGCCTCTTCATGGGGTTCAGCCGACGCACAGCGACGGAGTTCTCGTTCTTCATCGCGATCCCGACGCTGCTCGCGGCGACTGCCTACTCACTCTGGGAAGCGCGCCACGAGCTGTCGTTGTCGGAAGGCGGTCCGCTGGCCCTCAGCTCCGTGGTGTCTTTCATCTTCGCGCTCATCAGCATTCGCCTGCTGCTGCGCTTCGTGAGCCGCCACTCGTTTGCGGTGTTCGCGTGGTACCGCATCGTGTTCGGCGGCATCGTGCTCGCCACATGGGCGCTGGGCCTCGTGAAGTGGTGAGGCCATGGCGCGAGACCCTGGCGCTTCGGCTACAGGAGGTGCCGCAGATCCTGCACCGAAAAGCCTCGCAGCGGCGCGTCGAACGATCGGGCCAGGGCCATCGCCTTGAACACTTCGCCCATCTCGCCGGGCATCAGCAGCTGGCGCGCCTCGCTCGCCTGACGCACGTCGCGCACCAGCCCTTCGATGCCAAGGCCCAGCAGAAACGCAGCCTGCGTCGCAAAGCCGCTCACTTGCAGCCCCGCGGCATCGGCGGCCTCGGCCACGCGCGTGAAATCGACCCACGCCGTGATGTCCTGCACGCCCACGTTCACGAACGGATCCTCGTGCGCGCGTTGCTTGAAGTGGCACCGGAGCGTGCCCTGGCTGCGTTGCGGGTGATAGTAGTGAGCCCGCGGCAGCCCGTAGTCGAATAGAAACATGACGCCGTGCTCGAGGCAGTCTGCGAGGCTCGCGATCCACGGATCGACGCGCAGACACAGCTCAGTGCGGTACTCGTCTGGCAGCTCATAGGGGAGCTCGCGCGCGAGACGTTCCCAGCGACGCGCAAGATCTTCACCCGGAGCGCGTTCCTGTTCGACGAATGATCCGTCGTCGGCTGAGGCGACTCCCAGCACCTGGGCACGTCCGCCCCGCACGACGATCCGGTGGCACGGCAAAGCGTCGAGGACTTCATTCGCGAGGATCACCCCACGCAGGGGCTGCATCGGCAGCGCGTCGAACCACACGACGCGTTGCCGAAGCTCCGCCGGAAGACGCTCGATGCACTCGCGTTGGCGGTCGCGCAGGTCCGCACTCACTTCGAGGATGGCGTAGTACTCAGGCAGCGCCCCCAGCGAGGCGAGCGTTTCGAGCACGGCAGCGGCCATGCGGCCCGTGCCAGCCCCCAGCTCGAGAATCGCCCCACCGGTACGCCCGAGCACCTCCGCACACTGGTGCGCCACGCACACGCTGAACAGATTCGAGATCTCCGGTGCTGTCGTGAAATCCCCGCCTGCACCGATCTTCGTGCCGCCGGCGCTGTAGTAGCCGAGTCCCGGCGCGTACAGCGCCAGGTCCATGAACGTTTCAAAGGATAACCAGCCGCCGGCCTCACGTAGCCGCTCTCGAATCATCTGTGCGACAGTCTGCGAGTGTTCGGTCTCAGTGGACGAAAGCGGCGGCAGCATTGAGGGCGACCCGGATGCAGTCATAATCCGCCCCCATGCCGTCGAAAACTCCCGCGCACCGCGACGCTCCCCTGACAGGCAAGGCTGTGCTGCTCACAGGCGGCGCGCGGCGCGTTGGCGCGGCTATTACTCGCACGCTGCATTCCGCGGGCGCGAACGTCGTGCTTCATTACCGGAACTCCAGAGGCGAGGCGGCGGGCCTCGCCAGCGAGCTGAATGGTCTGCGCGCCAACTCCGTGGCGCTCGTCGAGGCCGACCTGCTCGATGCGGGCACACCGCGAATGCTGGTCGAGTTTGCCGTGAAGACCTTCGGCCAGCTCGACGTGCTCGTCAACAACGCCTCGTCGTTCTATCCGACCCCGGTCGGCGAAATCGAAGAGCGGGACTGGGACGATCTCGTCGGCACGAATCTCAAGGCGCCGCTGTTTCTGTCTCAGGCAGCGGCGTCTGCCCTGCGCCTGACGCAGGGCCTGATTCTGAATCTCGCCGACATTCACGGCCTGCGCCCGCTGCGCCGCTACACCACGTACAGCATCGCCAAGGCGGGGCTCATCATGCTCACCCGATCCCTGGCGAGCGAGCTCGGCCCTCACGTGCGCGTGAACGCCATTGCCCCGGGCCCCGTGATGTGGCCGGAGGACGGCACGGACGAAGCCCTGCAGAAGAAGATCATCGACCGCACTTTGCTGAAGCGGCCCGGCTCACCGCAAGACGTGGCTCGCGCGGCGCTGTTCTTCTGCGCCGAGGCCCCGTACATCACCGGCCAGATTCTCGCGGTGGATGGCGGGCGGAGCGTGGGCTGGTAGAAGCCGCCGCCGGGGTCGGGATGCGCGTCATGGGATGAGCCGCCTGGTCGAAACGCTGCCACAGCTCACCGATCGTGGCGCCGGCCGTGGGGTGCGGCTCCTCCGGAGCGATGTCCGCAAGCGGCCCCAGCATGAAGGCGCGCTTCAGCAGATCCGGCCGCGGCAGCTTCAGACCCGGCTCCTCACACACCAGGTCTCCGTACACCAGGATGTCGAGATCCATCGAGCGTGGCGCCCACTTGGGGGCTTCGCGGGGTCGGCCGCACAGCTCTTCGATGGCTCGCAGGCGCTGCACCACGCCGTGTACCGGCAGCTCCGACGTGAAGCCCGCAACGAGATTGATGAAATCCGCGCCGTCGAATCCCACCGCGCGATTGCGATACCAGGGCGAGAACTGGATATCGGGAAAGGACTGCGCCATCTCGCGCATCGCCTGGCCGATATGGCTTTCCGGATCGACATTGCTGCCGATGGCCACGAAAACGCGCGGCATGGAGGCTCAGCGCGCCGGGCCGCTGCCCGCGAGGTCGGCTCGCGAGCGCTCGAGGGAAACGCCCACGTCGCGTGAGCCGCGAATGGCGCCCGGCTTGTTGACCGACAGGCGTATCCACTCGAGGTCGAATTCTTCCAGCACCGTCATCGCGAGCTTGTGCGCCAGGCTCTCCACGAGCTTGAACTCGGAGGCCTCCACGAACCCGATGATGCGCTTGGCGACCTTCTTGTAGTCGACCGTGTCCGCCACTTCGTCGGACACCGCGGCGCGCTTGCAATCCACCGGCAGCTCGACCTCGAGCACCACGGTCTGCTTGATGCGGCGCTCCCATTCGATGAATCCGATGATGCATTCGACGGCGAGGCCACGGAGAAAAATACGGTCGCTGGTCATACCCTTTGGGAAGCCGGTTGGAGAAACAGGACGTGCATTATTCACGAACGGCGGCGAGCGAGCTGAGCGGCCAGCGCGCCCGCGCCTGGATAGCGAGTCCTTCGTGCTCCCCGGCCTCGAGGCGGGCGAGGCCCGCGACCGCGATCATGGCGGCATTGTCGGTACAAAACTCGATGCGCGGGTAGTAGACGCGCACGCCTTGCCGGGCAGCCGCCGCAGCCATGCGGTCACGGAGGCTGCGATTGGCGCCCACGCCTCCGGACACCACGAGCGCATCGAGCCCCGTGTCATCCAACGCACGCAAAGCCTTGGCAATGAGCGTATCGACGATGGCGGCCTGGGCGGCGTGGGCGATATCCGCCTTGCGCTGCTCCGTCAGCTCCAGCTCGCGCACGGCATGGAGCACGGCGGTCTTGAGACCGGAGAAACTGAATTCGAGCCCCGGCCGGTCGAGCATGGGGCGGGGCAGCGGAATGAGACCCGGGCGGCCCTGGATAGCGAGCCGTGCCAACTCGGGCCCGCCGGGGTACGGCAGGCCGAGTAGCTTCGCGGCCTTGTCGAAAGCCTCGCCGGCAGCGTCGTCACGCGTCTCGCCGAGCAGGTGATAGCGCCCGATTCCCCGTACTTCGATGAGCATGGTGTGCCCGCCGGACACCAGCAGGGCAACATGCGGAAACGGCGGCGGCTCCGGCTCCAGGAGCGGCGCGAGGAGATGCCCCTCGAGATGGTGAACGCCGATGGCCGGCTTCCGCCACGCATACGCCAGGCTGCGCGCCAGCGCTGCGCCGGTAAGCAACGCGCCGATGAGGCCGGGGCCTGCCGTGTACGCAATGCCATCGAGGTCCGCCGGCGAGCTGCCCGCCTGCTTCAGCGCGCTGCGAACCAGCGGCAACAGGCGCCGAACGTGATCTCGCGAGGCGAGCTCCGGCACGACGCCACCGAACACCCGATGCAGATCGATCTGGCTGAACAGCTCGTGCGCAAGCAGGCCCGCGCCACGGTCGAGGACCGCAACGGCGCTCTCGTCGCAGGAGGATTCAATGGCCAGAATACGCATGAAGACGCTGGGGGCTGGGGGTCCGAACGCACGCCGGTTTCACATGGCCTTTGCGTTTTAGCACGGGGCTCCCTTAGAATCCCCGGCCCCGGTCGCTCCGGGCCACGCGTACCCACGCGTAAATTTAAGCCAAATCAAGGGTTTGAGGTTTCGGATGCCGAGCGTTCGTGTTCGCGAGAACGAATATTTCGATGCCGCCTTACGGCGTTTCAAGCGCGCCTGCGAGAAGGCGGGCATTCTCACCGAGCTGCGTCGGCGCGAATTCTACGAGAAGCCCACGCAGGAGCGGAAACGCAAGAAGGCTGCCGCCATCAAGCGGCACATGAAGCGTGTATCCCGCGACGGAATACGTGCGGCTCGCTGACCCTGCGGCGGTCCTGCGCGTATGACGCTCAAGGAACGCATCACTGAAGACATGAAGAGCGCCCTGCGCGCCGGTGAAAAAGACCGGCTCGCGACGGTGCGTCTCATCCTTGCCGGCATCAAGCAGCGCGAAGTCGACGAGCGCATCGTGCTCGACGACACGCAGGTGCTGTCCGTGCTCGAGAAGATGGCAAAGCAGCGCAAGGAGTCCATCACGCAATTCGAGAGCGGCGGTCGCGCCGATCTCGTCGCCAAGGAATCGGCGGAGCTCACCCTTCTGCAGTCTTATCTGCCCGCGCAGATGTCGGATGCGGAGCTCGACGCGCTCATTGCCGAAGCCATTGCCTCGACCGGCGCGGCGTCCATCAAGGACATGGGCAAGGTCATGGGCCTCCTCAAGACGAAAGCCGCCGGCCGCGCGGACATGGGCGCCGTCGGTGCCCGCATCAAGCAAAAGCTGAGCTAGCGCCCAAAGACGCGCACCGCATGCCCGCTGGACGCGGCTTCGCCACGGCTGTCTGTCTGATCCTCATCGCGCTCACGTGCATCGCGATCGCGAAGCGTCTCGAGCGCGAGCGCCGGTTACTGCGCAAGTTGCGCGAGTCCGGCACGCTCTCGCTCGAAGGACTCACGGACGACGAGCGCGACACCGCCGAAGCGCTGCGTGAGGCCGGCGTCCTGCACATGGACCGTTCACGCGGCTACGTGAAGCCCGAGGGCCTGCGGGAATTCCGCCGCAAGCGGGTGCGCTTCGCCCTCTCGGGCGCGCTCATTGCCCTGGTGTTTGCGATGCTGGTCGCGGCGATCCTCCTGCGCTAGCGGCAAGCGCTAGACTCATGATCTTCCGCGAGACCCCCTGCCCATGGGCCGTATCCCACAGAGCTTCATCGACGAGCTGATCGCGCGCTCCGACATCACGGAGATCATTGGCGCGCGCGTGCCGTTGAAGAAATCGGGACGCGAGTACAAGGCCTGCTGTCCGTTCCATGGCGAGAAGACCCCGTCGTTCTGGGTGATCCCCGAGAAACAGTTCTATCACTGCTTCGGCTGCGGAGCGCACGGCACGGTGCTCGGCTTTCTCATGAACTACGACCGCATGTCCTTCCCGGAAGCGGTTGAAGACCTGTCCGAGCGGCTCGGTCTCGAGGTGCCGCGCGAAGGGGGCGATGCGGGCGGCGGCCCGAAGCGTGTGGATGACACCGCGTATGAGCTCATGGGTCGCGTGGCACGCTTCTATGCGGAGCAGCTCGCGCGCGACGAGCGTGTGAAGCAATACGTGACGAAGCGCGGGCTCACGCAGGAGACCGTCGAAAAATTCGGCATCGGCTACGCGCCGAGCTCCTGGAACGATGTGCTGCGCCGGTTTGGCGGTAGCGAGACGGCGCGCCAGCAGCTGAGCGAGCTCGGCCTCATCATCGAGCGCGACCGCTCCCAGGTGCGCGAGGGAGAGCGCCACTACGACCGGTTTCGCGATCGGCTGATGTTCCCCATCCGGGATGCCCGCGGCCGCGTCATCGCGTTCGGCGGTCGCATCATCGACCAGGGCGAGCCGAAATACCTGAACTCGCCCGAGACCGTGCTGTTTCACAAGGGCCGGGAGCTGTACGGGCTCTACGAAACGCGCCAGGCGCGTATCAACCTCAAACGCCTCGTGATCGTCGAAGGCTACATGGATACGGTCCGCCTGCATCAGGCCGGAATTCAGTATTCCGTGGCAACGCTGGGCACCGCGACGACGCCGGAGCACCTGAAACGCATTTTCCGGCTGGTCAGCGAAGTCGTATTCGCGTTCGACGGCGACCGCGCCGGCCGGGGTGCCGCCTGGCGTGCACTTCAGCATGCCTTGCCCGAAGCCCGTGAAGGCCGCGAGATGCGTTTCCTCTTTCTCCCTGAAGGTCACGACCCGGATTCCCTGGTGGGCGAAGAAGGACGCGAAGCATTCGAAACACGGCTCGCTGCAGCGGAGCCGCTCTCCGAGTATTTCGTGCGCGCGTTGTCTGCCGAGCTCGATCTGTCGCACGCCGACGGGCGCGGGCGCTTTGCTGAAGCCGCACGGCCGCTGGTTGCGAAACTGCCGCCTGGCGTGTATCGCGAGCTGTTGCTCGCTCGCGTAGCGGAGGCCATCCGCCTTCCCGCCGCTCGTCTGGAGGAACTGTGGACGGCAGGCACCAAGCCTTCGCCCGCCGCGCTTGAGTCTCCGTCCGGGCCGCATCGCGAAGTGGCTCATTCGCGCCCCTCTTCGAGCCGCACGCACTCCAGCGTGGGCCGCGGTAGCCTCGTCCGGCAGGCGGTAGATGCCCTGCTGCGATTCCCCGCCATTGCCCAGAGCGTCAGCGCGGAGGAACGTGCAGGCCTCGATTGCCTCACGGAGCCCGGCATCGAGCTGCTGCGGGAATTGCTAGACAACCTGCGTGCCCATCCGGCGCAGTCCTCGGGTCAAGTCATCCAGCGATGGGCCGATAGACCGGAACAGGACTCCCTGGTGAAGCTTTTGCAGAAGGACGATGTGATTGCCGATGCGGCAAGCGCGACTGGCGAGCTGCGCGGCGCGCTGCTCAAATTGGGCGAACTTGCCGATGTGCGGCTGTTCGAAGCTTTGAAGAGCAAGGCGAGTCAATCCGGGATGGAGTCCTTCGATGCTACTGAACTGCTTGAATTTAAAAGACTTGTTACCCGACGCCCGAGTGGCGGCGGGGATCGCTAGGCCGTGCCGCCTCCACACGGATTTGGCAGTGGCACGCGTCTTCAATAGAATTGCGCGCTTTTCCTTGGCGCCCCTTGAGTTGGTCCTTGCTGATGCTCAGATAGGGGATCGAATGCCGACCACGCCCTTCTCGTCATGACACGTAAGCCAAAGCCACCTACACCTGCCAGCAAGAAACGCCCGACTTCCGATCGCAAGCCCGTGAAGGCTGCCGCCCTGCCCAAGAAGGCGGCACCGGTGCATGCGAAGGAAGCGGCCAAGCCCGCAACCGTAGCCGCGGCTAAAAAGCCCGTCGCCACGGCCCCTGCGGCCGCGCAGAGCGCAGCACATGCCTCTGTCAAGCATGCTCCGGAGAAAACTCCTGAGCCGCGAGACGGCAAGGCAGCGGCGCATGTCCCGACTGCCGCGGAGGCCAGGCTCGCTGCGAAAAACGCCGCGAAGGTGCCCATCGGCCTCTCGCGCCTGCCCGCCATGCCGGAAGACCGGCAGTCCCAGCTGAAGCTGCTGATCGCGCGCGGCCAGGAGCAGGGCTACCTGACGTATGCGCAGGTGAACGATCACCTGCCGTCCGAGATCGTCGATCCCGAGCAGATCGAGGACATCGTCAACACCATCAACG